>OBVY01000788.1_pt1 | contig 26088 bp, 27 predicted proteins | sample 1538051 | NCBI WGS metagenome assembly OBVY01 (sample SAMEA2580017, study PRJEB22360) | human gut metagenome | biome: human gut; feature: human-associated habitat; material: faeces | place: Denmark | collected 2008/2010 | reverse complement strand
CTCTTCCCAGATCATAAGCATATCTGCCATAGGTTTCGGGCGGAAGGTTCATCACACTTTCCCGAAGCCAGCGGTTCAGATATTCCGATACCGGCAAGTCGGAAACCTGCTGCATCGTTTCAGGGTTAAACTCTTTTTGCGTTTTACGCAACAGAGATTCAGCTCTTTTTTTGTTTCCTTTAACCGGAAGTCCTGTGCTGATGGATTTTGTTCTGCGCTTTCCATCTGTGTCTTTCCAGCTCAGAATCATCTGATATATACCGTTTTGTTCTCTTAAATGTCCGGCCACATTTGTCATAGTAATGCTCCTTTCTGTTCGCAGCCAAACGTCCTTTGCTTAGGCATCATAAGTTTAGAAGACTCTGGAGTGTTTTGCAAGGATGGCGCAAGAGAGTTTGAAAGGCGCATCCCTCCAAGCTGCCGATTCTGATTAATCAGGTACTCTACCACGCAGAGTTTTGGTATCTTATAACTGCGTCCTACACGCGCCGAGTGAATCTTTCAGCATTTCGGTCACACCGAGCAGTTCAAGCTTTATGAAGCTGTGGACGGCAAAATCACTCATGCGAAAGTCGTTGACACCAACGGCAGTGGTCACGGCGCACTGGCAGGCTTCCTAATGCAGCACGGTGTGGACACTTTGGTTTGCGCAGGCAGCACTCGCCGAAGCGGGCATCAAGCTCTACGGCGGTGTCAGCGGGGACGCTGACGCGGCGGTGAGCGCATTGCTCAACGGAAGTTTGGGCTACGATCCCAATGTTCACTGTGACCACCATGATCATGAGCACGGCGAGGCTGGTCACTCCTGCGGTGACCACGGCTGCGGCAAGCATAGCTGCCATTGATATGGAACGCACACTGACACAACTTCCGTTCTGGTCATCCTTGACTGAACAGGAGCAAGATATCTCTCCAGACCAAGCAGGGCAATCAGCGTAAGGAACTGCATCCCGGCGAAAAGCCGGAGGTCTGCTTCGATCTCTGCGAGGGCGATGAGGTCGAGGCGGTCTACGCCTACTGCAACCTCCACAGTCTGTGGAAAGCGTAATTCCCCTTCTTAAAATCCGGTGCTCCAAAAGCACCGGATTTTTTATCAATGTAACCTCGTCACAGAAAAAGACTTTGTCCTGCGGTATGATAAAGCCACAATCAATAAACAAGAAAGAGGTGGCGAACATGAAAATCAAGCTCAATCCCGATTAGGAGATTGTCAATATGAAAAGGAACATGGCTTTTCGCTGAATGGAAAGCGAAGCTGACCCGGGCTGGGGCGGTCTGTATGAAAGCGATATTTTTTTGAAACTATCTTGACAAAATTTATCAAGATTGATATGATGGTATTAACAAGCAAGCGAAAAGAGGATGTGGAGCATGATCATCACCAAAGAGACGGACTACGCGCTGCGCATTTTGCGGGTGCTGCTGGACGGGGAGAAGCATTCGGTGGCCGAGATGTCGGAAACGGAATTGATCCCCAATCAGTTTGCCTACCAGATTCTGCGCAAGCTCTCCGCCGGCAATTTGGTGCGGGTGAGCCGCGGCGCTCTCGGCGGCTGCGCGCTGTCCTGCGATCTGGACGCGACCTCCCTCTACGATCTCATGGGGGTCGTGGGGGAGCGGGGCATCCTATGCGCCTGCATGGAGCCGGGATATGAATGCCGCTGGCAGGACAAGCATGGGCGGTGCGCCATCCACTGTCAGCTGGCGGCCTTGCAGCAAAAGCAGGACGAGGCGTTCCGTGCCGTGAGCCTGCGCAGGCTGCTGACCGGCGGATCTGATCCCCAAGACACAAGCGAGCTGTAAAATTTTAAAAGGAGGTACCCGTATGCTGTTTCAAACCACGGCGGCGCACGAAGAGCTGCGCGCGAAGATCCGGAGTTTTGCGGAGGAGGAGATCAAGCCCCTCGCATTTTTAATGGATCAGAACAATGAGTTTCCTGAGGAGGCTGTCAAGAAGCTGGGTAAGCTGGGCTGGATGGGCATTCCCTACCCTAAGGAGTACGGCGGTGCCGGTCTTGATGCCCTGAGCTACGCCATCGCGGTGGAGGAGCTGGCCCGTGTGGACGGCGGCGCAGGCGTAATCCTCTCCGCCCACGTCTCCCTCGGCTCATGGCCCATTTTCGCTTATGGCACCGAGGAGCAGAAGAAGAAATATCTGGTTCCGCTGGCCAAGGGCGAGAAGATCGGCGCCTTCGGCCTTACGGAGCCCAACGCCGGATCCGACGCCGGCGGCACGGAGACCACGGCGCTGGATAAGGGGGACTACTACCTCCTCAACGGCGGCAAGATCTTCATTACCAACGCCCCTAAGGCGGACACCTATGTGGTTTTCGCCGTCACCACGCCGGACATCGGCACCCGGGGCATCTCCGCTTTCATCGTGGAGAAGGGCTGGAAGGGCTTTGAGTTCGGCGACCACTATGACAAGATGGGCATTCGCTCCTCCTCCACGGCGGAGCTGATCTTCAACGACGTGAAGGTTCCCAAGGAAAACCTGTTGGGCAAGGAGGGCGAGGGCTTCAAGATTGCCATGTCTACGCTGGACGGCGGACGCATCGGCATCGCCGCGCAGGCGCTGGGCATCGCCCAGGGCGCGTTTGAGCACGCGTTGAGCTATTCCAAGGAGCGCGTCCAGTTCGGCAAGCCCATCGCGGCCCAGCAGAGCATCGCCTTCAAGCTGGCGGATATGGCCACCAAGCTGCGCTGCGCCCGGTTCCTCATCTACTCCGCGGCGGAGCTGAAGGAGCAGCACGCGCCTTACGGCATGGAGTCCGCCATGGCGAAGATGTACGCCTCGGACATCGCGCTGGAGGTCACCAACGATGCCTTGCAGATCTACGGCGGCAGCGGCTACCTCAAGGGCATGGAGGTGGAACGGGCCTACCGCGACGCCAAGATCACCACCCTCTACGAGGGCACTAACGAGATCCAGCGGGTGGTCATCGCCTCTCATCTGTTGGGCAGGCTGGGCAAGAGCTCCGGCGGCGAGAGCCGTTCGGCGGCCAAGAAACCCGCGCCCATCACCGGCATTCGCAAAAAGACCATCTTCCGGGAGGGGGATGCTGCCCAGCAGGTGGCCGACCTTGTGGCGGCGCTGAAGAAGGATGGTCACGACTTCTCCGTGGGCATCCCTATGGATACGCCCATCCCGCAGGCGGAGCGGGTGGTCTCCGCGGGCAAGGGCATCGGGGAGAAAAAGAACATGAAACTGGTAGAGTCGCTGGCCAAGGCCGCCGGCGCGGCCATCGGTTCTTCCCGCCCTGTGGCGGAGACTCTCAAATATCTGCCGCTGAACCGCTATGTGGGTATGTCCGGTCAGAAGTTCACCGGCAATCTGTACATCGCCTGCGGCATCTCCGGCGCATCCCAGCACCTTAAGGGCATCAAGGACGCCTCCACCATCGTGGCCATCAATAAGAACGGTAACGCGCCTATCTTCAAGAACTGCGACTACGGCATCGTGGGCGATGTGGAGGAGATCCTGCCCCTGCTCACTGCCGCGCTGGATAGCGGCGAAAAGCTGCCCGCGCCGCCCATGGTAAAGATGAAGCGGCCCACGCCGCCGAAGCCCGCCCCCGTCGGCGACCGCTACGTCTGCAGCGGCTGCGGCTACGAGTATGTGCCGGAGTTGGGCGACGAGGACGGCGAGATCGCGCCCGGTACGCTCTTTGAGCAGCTTCCCGCCGAGTGGGTGTGTCCCGAGTGCGCGGAGACGAAGGATCAATTTGTAAAGGCTTGAGGCCGTGAAGGAGGTAAGATAAGATGTATTGCGTGCGTAAAGTAACGAACGACCTCTACTGGGTGGGCGCCAACGACCATCGCCTGGCTCTGTTTGAAAACTGCTTTCCCATTCCCCGGGGCGTAAGCTACAACGCCTACTGCCTGCTGGATGAAAAGACGGTGCTCTTTGACACGGTGGACTGGTCTGCCTGCCGCCAGCTTTTGGAAAATCTGGCGTATGTGCTGGATGGCCGCGAGCTGGACTACCTGCTGGTCAACCATCTGGAGCCGGATCACGCCGCCTGCATCGAGGAGATCCTGCTGCGCCATCCCAAGGTGAAACTGATCTCCAACGAGAAGGCATTCATGCTCATGCGGCAGTTCGGCTTCCATGTGGACGGACATGAGTGCATCGAGGTGAAGGAGGGCGACACCTTCTCCTTCGGCAAGCACACCGTCACCTTTGTGGGCGCGCCTATGGTTCACTGGCCGGAGGCCATGGTGACCCTCGACGTCACCGACGGCGTCCTCTTTTCCGCCGACGCCTTCGGCACCTTCGGCGCGCTGGACGGCAAGCTGTTCGCCGACGAGGTGGACTTCGAGCGGGACTGGCTGGACGACGCCCGCCGCTACCTCACCAACATCGTGGGCAAGTACGGCCCCCACATCCAGCTCCTGCTGAAAAAGGCCGGCGGCGTTTTGGATCAGATCAAGTACATCTGCCCGCTCCACGGCCCCGTGTGGCGCAAGGATCTGGGCTGGTTCATCGAAAAGTACGACACATGGAGCCGCTATGCCCCTGAGACCCAGGGCGTGCTCATCGTCTACGCCTCTATGTACGGCAACACGGAGAACGCGGCGCAGGCGCTGGCGACGTCGCTCTGCGATAAGGGCATGAGCAAGGTGGCGATGTACGATGTGTCCTCCACTCATGTCTCCCAGCTGATCTCCGAGGCGTTTAAGTACAGTCATATTGTCCTGGCCTCTGTGACCTACAACCTCGGCATCTACCCTGCCATGCATGACTTCCTCATGGATATGAAGGCACTGAATCTGCAAAACCGCACCTTTGCCATCATTGAAAACGGCTCATGGGCGGTGAAGTCCGGTGACCTCATGCAGAAATTCGTCAACAATGAGCTTAAGAACATGACGGTGCTCAACGAGCGGCTCAGCCTCGCCTCGTCCATGGGCACGGACAAGCGCACTGAACTGGAAGCACTGGCGGACGCCATTCTGGAATCTATGAAGTGACTGGCAGGGAAGACAAAGCCAAGACAACAGACAACAAACAACCCCGCCGCGTCGGCTGCAGAAAAACCGGCTTTCAAAAACAGAGCGGGCAAGCGTGATACTGCGCTTGCCCGCTCTTTGCTCAAAAGGACATGAGAAGTGACCGGAGAAGATGAGAGGATCGAAATGGAGATCAGAAAACGAAACGGGGAGTCTGTTCCCTTTCAACAGGAGAAAATTTTCAACGCCATGAAAAAGGCGTTTGACGGACAGGGCAAGGAGATCGGGAGCAGAGAGATGGATGAGATCCTCGCCACCGTTCTCGACAATCTCTCCGTCACAGTGCCGCTCACCGTGGAACGTGTGCAGGACGAGGTGGAGCGAACGCTCATGGAGCGCGGACACTATGAGGTGGCCAAGGCGTACATCCTCTACCGCGAAAAGCGGTCTGCGCTGCGCCGTGTCCGGCATACCATCGCGCGGACGGTGGGGGATGACTCGCTTGACGAGGTGCTGCGCCGCATCCAGATGGATTTTACCGAGGAAATCTACTCCCTCGCGGCGCTTCAAATGAAGTTTGAGAGCTTCTGTCGCCCGGGCATGACGGAGGATGAGCGGGCTGAGGCATTGACCAAGGCGGCGGTAGAGCTGACTACGGCAGAGGCACCCAAGTGGGAGTTCATCGCGGCGCGGCTTCTGAACCACTCCTTTCGCTGTCGCAACGCACAGGAATGGGAGGGGCGCGGCATCGGCGACCTCTATGGCAGGCTTCGCTATCTGACGGATAAGGGGCTCTACGGTGACTATATCCTTGCCCACTATACCCACGAGGAGATCGCCATGGCGGAGGACTTTCTCTGCCCGGAACGGGACGAGCTGTTCACCTACTCCGGCCTTGACCTGCTGCTCAAACGCTATGTGATCCAGTCACGCAGCCGCGTGCCGCTGGAAACACCGCAGGAGATGTTTTTGGGTATCGCGCTGCATCTTGCTATGAACGAAGGCTCTGACCGCATGGGGTGGGTAAAACGCTTTTACGATATGCTCAGCCGTATGGAGGTCACGATGGCGACACCTACCATGTCCAACGCACGAAAGCCCTACCATCAGCTTTCAAGCTGCTTTGTGGACACTGTGCCGGACAGTCTGGACGGCATCTACCGCTCGCTGGACAACTTCGCAAAGGTCTCTAAATTCGGCGGTGGAATGGGGATGTACTTCGGTAAGGTGCGCGCTGCAGGCAGCACCATCCGCGGCTTTCAAGGGGCGGCGGGCGGTGTTATCCGCTGGATCCGGCTGGTCAATGACACCGCCGTGGCGGTGGATCAGTTGGGGATGCGGCAGGGCGCTGTGGCGGTTTACTTAGACGCATGGCACCGGGATCTGCCGGAATTCCTTCAACTGCGCACCAACAACGGCGACGACCGCATGAAGGCGCATGATGTGTTTCCCGCCGTGTGCTATCCGGATCTCTTCTGGCGACTGGCGGAGGAGAACATAGACGCGCCGTGGCATCTCATGTGTCCGCATGAGATCCTCACGATCAAGGGCTACGCACTGGAGGATTACTGGGGTACGGAATGGGAGAAGCGGTATCTGGACTGCGTCAATGACCCGCGCATCGAAAAGCGCAGCGTCACCGTCAAGGACATCGTGCGGCTGGTGCTTCGCTCGGCAGTGGAGACCGGCACGCCCTTCGCCTTCAACCGCGACAGTGTAAATCATATGAACCCAAACGGCCACACGGGAATGATCTATTGCTCCAATCTCTGCACGGAGATCGCGCAGAACATGGCGCCCATCGAGCATATCAGCACTGAGGTGCACACGGAGAACGGCGACACAGTGGTGGTGACGGCCACACGCCCAGGTGAGTTTGTGGTCTGCAACCTGGCGAGTCTGTCTCTCGGTAATCTGCCGGTGGAGGACGAGACCTATATGGAACGCACGGTGGAAACGGCCATCCGCGCACTGGATAATGTGATCGACCTCAACTTCTACCCGTTGGAATACGCGCGGCTTGCCAATCAGAAGTACCGCAGCATCGGCCTAGGCGTCAGCGGCTACCACCACATGCTGGCAAAGCGCGGCATCCGCTGGGAGAGCGATGAGCACCTTGCCTTCACCGACGCAGTGTTCGAGCTCATCAACTACGCCGCCGTCAAGGCGGACACAGCACTGGCACGGGAAAAGGGTCGTTACGCGCTCTTTGAGGGCAGCGACTGGCAGACGGGCGCGTATTTTGAAAAGCGGGGTTATACCTCCGAAAAGTGGCAGGCGCTTGCGAAAACGGTGGCGGTGCAGGGAATGCGCAACGCCTATCTGCTGGCGGTCGCACCGACCTCCAGCACATCTATCCTCTCCGGCACGTCGGCGGGCATAGATCCAATTATGAAGAAATTCTTTTTAGAGGAAAAAAAGGGCAGCATGCTGCCCCGCGTTGCTCCGGAGCTTTCTATGGATACATGGTGGTGCTATAAGGCGGCGCATCTGATCGACCAAAGCTGGTCGGTACGCGCCGCGGGCCTTCGCCAGAGACATATTGACCAGGCGCAGAGCATGAATCTCTATATCACCAACGACTATTCCATGCGTCAGGTGCTCAGACTTTATTTGGAGGCGTGGAGGGCCGGCGTCAAGACCATTTACTATGTCCGCAGCAAGGCCCTTGAGGTCGAGGCCTGCGAAAGCTGCTCGTCATAAGGAGGATAGCATGACGGAACTGAAGAAAAAGCCCCTCTTTAACCCGGAGGGCGACCCTGATGTGCGCCTGCGGCGCATGATCGGCGGCAATACCACCAACCTCAACGACTTCAACAATATGAAGTACGCTTGGGTCAGCGACTGGTACCGGCAGGCCATGAACAACTTTTGGATCCCTGAGGAGATCAATCTCTCGCAGGATGTGAAGGACTATCCCCGCCTGCTGTCAGCCGAGCGCAGCGCCTACGATAAAATTCTGAGTTTTCTTGTCTTTTTGGATTCCATTCAGACAGCGAACCTGCCTAATATCGGCGCCTACATTACCGCCAACGAGGTCAATCTCTGCCTGTCCATTCAGGCGTTTCAGGAGTGTGTCCACTCACAGAGCTACAGCTATATGCTCGACACCATCTGTTCCCCCGTGGAGCGCAATGACATCCTCTACCAATGGAAAACGGACGAGCATCTGCTGCGCCGCAACACCTTCATTGGGGACTGCTACAACGAGTTTCAGGAGCGGAAGGACGCTCCCACGCTGCTGCGCGTGATGATGGCAAACTATATTTTGGAGGGCATCTATTTTTACAGCGGCTTTATGTTCTTCTACAATCTCTCCCGAAACGGGAAGATGCCCGGATCGGCGCAGGAGATTCGCTACATAAACCGCGATGAGAACACGCACTTGTGGCTGTTCCGCAATATCATCACGGAGCTGCAAAAGGAGCAGCCGGAGTTATTCACCGCCGAGAGCGTACAAGCGCTGCGCGAGATGATGCGTGAGGGCGTGGAGCAGGAGATCGCATGGGGGCATTATGTGATTGGCGACGACATCCCGGGGCTGAACCGGCAGATGATCAGCGATTACATCCGCTATCTCGGCAACCTCCGCTGGACGAGCCTTGGCTATCCCGCATTGTATCCAGGCTTTGAGAGCGAACCGGAGAGCATGCAATGGGTCAGCCAGTACGCCGACGCCAACATGGTCAAGACCGATTTCTTTGAGGCACGCAGTACCGCCTACGCCAAGAGCACCGCACTGATAGACGATTTATAAGAAAACCAAAGACATCAGAATAGGAGATACTACTATGAATTACAGCGCTATGATTCAAAATCGCAGATCCGTTCACGCATTCCGCGAAAAGGAAGTTCCGAGCGAGGCTATCGGCCAGCTCCGATCCTACTATGAAAAGACCTGCCCCCGTCTTGTCCCGGAGATTGCAACGGAGTTGATCGTCTTGGACAAGGATGCACAGCCGGCGCTGGAGAGCTCGGCGGGCTATAATCAATTTCTCATCGGAGCACCGCACTACCTGCTCCTTATGTCTGCCCCGCATTCCTATGCGGCCATCAACGCCGGCTACATGATGGAAGATCTCGTCCTCAAGCTGACTGAGTTGGACATTGACACCTGCTGGATGACCTTCACCGACAGCGACAAAATCAAAAAGGCACTGTCTCTCGCCACCCCGTTAGAGGTGGCGGCAATCGTTGCCTTTGGCTACGGGGAAAAGACCGCAAAAAAGCTGCGGCTGAATATCCTAAGTATGTCTCAGATCGATGTGCGGGCCGAGCAGCAGTACTACGCGCCCAAAAAGGGCGTGCACGATTTGGTTCACATGGGGAGCTGGAGCAACAAGTCTGGGCTTGACGAGATGATGGACTTCTACGACGATATGCTCTGGCAGTCCTTCTACGCCGCTTCGCTCTCCCCCAGCTATCTCAACCGTCAGCCCTATGGCTTCCTTGTGCAGGATCACAGCATCTATTTGGTGCAGCAGGAGGATGCCTACACCGATAATTTGGATGCCGCATTGGATCTCGGTATTGTCATGCTCCACTTCTCCGCCGTCGCCTCCCGGTGGGCGGGGCAGGTACGCTGGGAACTTTCACCTGCTGCGCCCGACGGCCTGCCGGAAGGACTTCGCTCCGCTGCGGTGTACCATATGTAACGACTCTGGGGCAAGCAAGGCAACGGTAAAATGCGCGATCGTCGATCCGCGGCTGAGCGTATGTTCCATTAGAAAAGATGAACCTATCCGTCAGAATCTGAGTGAGGAAAATAGGAGGTATTTTTATATGGCTATCCAAACGGTAACAGATGCCATCCGCTATGTAGGGGTGGATGATAACACATTGACACTCTTTGAAAACCAGTACCCCGTCCAGCCTATGGGAGTGAGCTACAACTCCTATGTCATTCTGGATGAGAAGATCGCCGTGATGGACAGCGTGGACGCACGGGCGGCGGAGGAATGGCTTTCCAATGTAGCGCAGGTGTTGGAGGGGCGCAACCCCGACTATCTTGTGGTCACACACATGGAGCCGGATCATTCCGGCAGCCTCATGCGGATAGCGCAAGAGTACCCGGAGATGAAGATCGTGGGAAACGCGAAAACATTTACCATAATCAAGCAGTTCTTTGGCACGAGTGCATTGTCGGAAGACCGTATGCTGGAGGTTGGCGAGGGCAGCACGATCTCTCTGGGCTCACACCGGCTGCGCTTCCTGCTGGCACCGATGGTACACTGGCCGGAGGTGATGACGGCGTATGAGGAAACGGAAAAAATCCTGTTCTCGGCGGATGCCTTCGGACGCTTCGGTTCACTGGAACGGACTGCCCGTGCCCCCTGGGCGCCGCAGGCCCGGCGGTATTATTACAACATCGTCGGAAAGTATGGCGCACAGGTGCAGGCGCTGCTGAAAAAAATCTCCGCGCTGGAGATCAAAACGATCTGCCCGCTCCATGGCCCCATGCTCACAGAAGACTTGGGGGAGTATCTGCGGCTCTATGATCTCTGGTCACAATGGGAACCGGAAGAACCGGAGAGCATACTGATTGCCCACGCATCCATCCATGGAAATACCGCATACGCATCGAAGGCCCTCAAGAGCAAGCCGGAGGGAAAAGGTGCGCAAGTCACCATGTGCGATCTGACGGCAACAGACCTTTCCTATGCCGTGACCAGCGCATTCTACTGCGGGAAACTGGTGTTGGCCTGCTCCACTTATGACGGAGGATTGTTCCCGCCCATGAAGGCCTTTTTGGATCATTTACAGACAAAGGGATTCCGAAACCGCCGGATCGGCCTTATGGAAAACGTCTCATGGACCCCTGCTGCCGCGCGGCAGATGCGCGCCGAGTTGGAAAAGATGAAGGAACTCCGACTGTGTGAAACGGAGGTATTGCTGTGCGGCGCACTGAACCAAACCAGCGAAGCGCAGATGGACGCTCTGGTGGCGGAGCTCTGCGCGGAATAAGCCGCAACAAACCGCAGCTATTCTCGTACAGATGATGGTCTTACTCATCTGCTTTATGTCCCAAGGGTAGAGTACCGTCATCTCAGGATGAGGTCACAATGTGGTGTGGGGCGAGACCGGAGTCTTGAGAATACCCAAACAAAGGAAAGGAGCTGACAGATATGGCAGCTATGAATATGAATCAGGAGCAGTTTAAGCAGTTGATCCGGGAGGAAAAGCCTGTTTTGGTGGATTTCTGGGCGCCCTGGTGCAGCTATTGCCGGAGGATCGGCCCTGCGTATGAGAAGATTGGAGAGGAATACGCGGACAGCCTTGCCGTCGGCAAGATCAACATTGACGAGGAGCCGCGGCTGGCGGGGGCCGAGGGGATCGAGGATATCCTAACTCTGGTGCTGTACCGGAACGGAAAGGCCGTGGATTCCATCACCGCGCCCGGCTCAAAGGCAGAAATCGACCGTTTCATTCAGGAAGCCTTGGCGAAATAACGGAGGGTTCAGATATGAACAACCATCATGTTTATGATATGCTCGTGGTGGGCGGCGGACCGGGCGGCTACACCGCCGCCCTGTACGCGGCACGGGCGGGGCTGGACACCATCGTGCTGGAAAAACTGTCCGCCGGTGGGCAGATGGCCCTGACCGAGCAGATCGACAACTACCCCGGCTTTGAGGACGGGATCGACGGCTTCTCTCTGGCGGAGAAGATGCAAAAGCAGGCGGAGCGTTTTGGGGGACGCAGCGAATACGCAGAAGTCCTCCGCATGGATCTGACGGCGGTTCCCAAGCTCGTGGAGACCAGCGAGGGGATCTTCCGGGGGAAAACCGTGGTGCTGGCCACCGGTGCGGACCCCAGAACGCTGGGCGTGGCCAGAGAGTCGGAACTGGTGGGCCGGGGCGTGGCCTACTGCGCCGCCTGCGACGGGATGTTTTACAAGGGCAAAACGGTGGTCGTGGTGGGCGGCGGCAATTCCGCCGCGGCAGATGCCCTCCTTCTCAGCCGCGTGGCGAAAAAAGTGATCCTCGTCCACCGCAGAGACACACTGCGGGCCACCAAGATCTATCACGAGCCGCTGGCACAGGCCGAAAACGTGGAATTCCGTTGGAACAGCGTCGTTTCCGCGCTGCTTTCCGGGGACAGGCTGACCGGCGTCCGCCTGCGGGACACCGTCACCGGTGAGGAAAGCGTGGTGGACTGCGACGGCGTATTTGTCAGCGTGGGCCGACAGCCCGCCACGGCGCTGGCGGTGGGTCAACTGGAGCTGGACGGCGGCGGCTATATCGTGGCCGGAGAGACCACGGAAACCAGTATTCCCGGCGTTTACGCCGTGGGCGACGTGCGGACGAAGCCCCTCCGTCAGGTGGTCACCGCCGTGGCGGACGGCGCGGTGGCAGTTCACATGGCGGAGAAATATATCGCGGAAAACCGATAAGGGAGGTAGATTGAAAAAGCCATGTTTAAGGTCAGGCCGGATACGACCGCAGTGGGGATGCCGACATATCTGCAAGGCAAACTGCCAGAGTGATGGCAGATAAGATAACCCATGTAAGATCGGGAGATATGTTGTCTCTCCATATCCAGTCCACGCAACAGTGAGCAACTGAACACAAAACACAGCCACAGATGTACTCTGCGGCTGTGTTTTTATGCGTAGTATACCGCGTGACAAGCGGTTTTACTGTGACGGCATCACATAATTTGAGGAAATCGGCTTCGAGGCAGCTTTTGGAGCACAAGCCCTTTGTGGTTGTTGACAGAGAAAAAAATATAGGTATAATAAAAGCAAAATAATAAGACTCATTCTTGCATTTGGAGGGTTGGCGGTATGCCAAAATACGCAGAGGAGATATTGGCCGCCGTAACGGAGCTGCAGCAGCATCCCAAGGCGGAGCAGGTGTTCCTGGAGATGAAAAGGGAGCATCCCAGCATCGCTCTGGGTACGGTATATCTGCCCCGCCTGCCGGGAGCAGGAAAAAGACAATCTTATGGAGGAGAAGTATCATGAACGCTAACGTATCTAAGCTGCTCAACGAGCAGATCAATAAGGAGTTCTACTCCGCCTATCTGTATCTGGACTTTGCCAACTACTACGCCGCCGTCGGACTGGACGGCTTTGAGAACTGGTACCGGGTACAGGCGCAGGAGGAACGGGATCACGCCATGCTGTTTTATCAGTATTTGCAGAATAACGGCGAGGACGTCACCTTTGAGGCTATCGCAAAGCCGGAGTGGGAACGAGGCGACCACATGGCCCCGCTGAAAAAAGCACTGGAACACGAGATGCTGATCACCGCCAGCATCAATGCCATCTACGCCGCCGCATACGAGGTCAGGGACTTCCGCACCATGCAGATGCTGGACTGGTTCATCAAGGAACAGGGCGAGGAGGAGAAGAACGCCGCCGACCTCATTACCAAGATGGAGCTGTTCGGCGGTGACAGCAAGGGACTGTATATGCTAAACAGCGAGCTGAAGGCACGGGTCTACACCGCGCCCTCGCTGGTGCTGTAAGCCCCGCGTGTCTGCGGGCTTTCGCATCAGGCAAAAGGCAGACTACATACAGGTGGCCTGCCTTTTCTTCCACCAGATGGTTAGATTTGACTAACTATGTATAAAACAGAAAGGACTTCAGAACTTGAACAAGGAAAAGGAGATCGAAACCGTTACCCTCATGGTGCGCCGGTATTGCCGGGGCGTGCATGGGACAAGGGGCGAGGCGCTTTGTCCGGCGTGCAATGCACTGCTGGAATACGCCAGAGGGCGGCGGGACAGATGCCTGCACGGGAAAATTTAGTGGCACTTTGAATCCTTTCCGAGAGGCACAATGCGGCAAAAAATAAAGAAGAGATAAGGGCAACGGCTATGAAAGAACGAAAGACCTTCTGGGACAAAAATGCCGGTCGTTACGACCGCTTTATGCGAAAGGATCGGGCGGCATAAATGGTTTGCAGTGGCCACCTTTGAAATGGAAGACAGTGAAGTCGAATGGTTGCGAAACCTTTTGAGTGCCGATACCGTTATCATGCGTTTCGAGGGAACGGATTATAGCAAGTTTGATTACACATGGACTGCCGACGACCGACAGGCCGTCACCGATATTATTGACCTCTATAATCTTCTGAAAGCAGTTGCACCGGAAGTGCGTGAAAAAGCACTGTGTAACTAATACGTTCGGCCTGGGGAATAGAAGCTTGGAAGATTTTTATGCGATTAAAGAAAAAGCATATTGCATTGAGCGTGGCTATTTGCGTAGGTGCTACCGGTTGTAAATCGGAAGAAGTCAAGAACACGGAAAAGCTTATTAAAGAAATCGACAGCACCATCACATTATAGCAGTTTTCAATAATACAGCACAGTACTTTAACTTCTGAGCAAAAAGAGGTATAACAGAGGCAAAGAAGGTGAGAACTATGCTGCATAATGAAGCTCAAAAATTGATTCTGGAAGCATACGACAAAGGCGTTAGCGTAAAAGAACTGGCAAAGTGCTTTTCTGTAAACACCTGTTCGACATATCGTTTGCTGAAGCGTCGGAACGAAATAGGCAGCTACGAAACTCAAACGAATCTCCGTGGAAAGAAGCCCAAATTGTCAGATAAATCTCCTTCATTTTCATTTTCCGCTTAACGGCAGCAATAAGAGCGGGACCTTGCAAAAGGCTCCGCTCTTGTTGTCTAAGAAAGTATTGCATTTTGAGACCGAAAGAATATACTTATGCTCGTCAGATTCTCAAGGACATCAAAACGGGCACCCTTGAAGTTGTCGAAGGAAAGACATTTCTCCAGTACATTCAGGAATATCAAGAAAAAACAATCCGTTCTAATATTCACGCGTTTGCAGACATCTTTGGAATTGACGAGGATGAAATGTTTTCGTTGTATGTTGCAACACGAAAATGGGAAGTTGACGTATTGCGGCTTGATAGACTGGAGGCCACAGCAAACAAGGAAAAATTAAAATCCTATTACAACGCACCAATATTCAAGGCACACGTCAAACTCCATCAAGACCTTAAAGAATATATTGAAGGGCGAAAGGCTGACAACCTTGAGGGAGTAGACTGATATGCCAAGACAGAAGAAAGATGCGAAGATCCTAAACATAAAGCTAGCCACGACGATCAGCGACCAGCTTGAGCAGTTCTGCGAGGAGACCGGCATGAGCAAGACTATCGCCACGGAGAAGATCCTCTCGCAGTATCTGGCTGAGTATTTTAGTAGACCAGAACAAGATAGAAAACTATTCAAATAGCTCCTGTATGCAAGCAGCCCCTGTACATCACTTTTGTTTGTACAGGGGCTGTGGATTTTATAAAAAAGCAGTCCGAAAGGACGCATAGCCGGTGCAAGCAATGCCGTCGTATATACGACGGCGACTTTTGCGTTGCAAAACGCTTGTTGGGGAGTGCCCCAAACCCCTTTGATCTGCATTTTCAATGCAGGCTGCGCCTCCCTACAGGATGCTTTTGAGGATGTCAATCGGCACATCCTACGAAAAATCCGATTCTTTTTTGGCGTAAGGGTCAATAGAAGAATTTGATGGTTCATGGTACAATAACAGACGTTGCGTGTTGTGCGGTTTGCACGGCAATATCTTTGAAAACACAAAATAATAACGATGATAAATTAAAATTTAACGTTTTACGTGGCTTGCTACACCACAATTACACCATTTTGCAAGAGCCTTGAATGACGAAAAATGGCACCCGCTTTTAGCAGCAGGTGCCATTTTTGCGTCCGGGAGTATTGAAGAATCGTGAGCCTGCTGGTGGATTCTGCGAGAGGCAGACTGTCAGCGGCTTTATTGTTGACGAAAAATATAGGTGCAGCAACCATCCATCTGCTGTATTCGTAGGAGCGGTAGGTGGACGGTCTTTTACTTATGTATGAAAGTAATTATGAAGCAACTGTAGCTGTCGTTATGAAATATATGGAGAGCCGAGGTAGCACCACTCTGATAAGCTCGATATTTGATAAAGGTACTATGACTACCGTTCGTGTAGTACTGAAAAAACCAGTATCAGTGCACAAAAATGAGATGGGAAACAAAAGGGAAACCGAATGCCAAAGAAGTTACAATATGATTACAAGAAAACAAAAATAACGAAAAATAATAGCAGATTGCACACTTAAATTGAAAATCCATAATGAAATATGCACAAATTGAAAGGAAACCGTTTCCCTATTTCTTTGTTGACGTTAGTGGTTGGGAGTGCTACTCTGTAGATGTTAGGGATGCGCATCAAAAAAATCTCGAAAACTCTTTACCTTATGAAAGAAGGAAACAATATGAGCAGAGTAAAACACTTGTTTGCAGTTGCGCTGGCGGCATTGATGCTGTGTCTGCTTATGCCGATTACTGCGTTTGCAGAGGAAGCATCCGATGGAAAAATGCTCATTTATGCCAAACTTCCGTCTGACTGGTCGGCCCCGCATCTGTGGGCATGGTCAGACGATGGCACGAATGCATTTGATGCATGGCCCGGTGGCGAGATGGAAGCAGACAGCAACAACGATGGTTGGTATTACTGCTGGATTCCTGAAACCACAAACAACATTATCATCAATGCGAACGAAGCAGCGGTTCAGACCGGTGACTACAAGCTAGAAAACAAAAATGCTTGGGTCACTGTGACCGATGCAGAAAATGTAGAAATCAGTTATGATGCACAGACTACTGGAGATCTACCAGAGTATGTAGAAAAGTTTAAGATTCATGCGCAGGTTCCCGATGAGTGGCAGGATGTCTGTCTGTGGGCATGGTCCGCACCGGATGGTAAGAACGCATTTGATGCATGGCCCGGCAGAGCGATGACCAAAGGTGAAGATGGCTGGTATACTGCCAGTGCACCCGTTTGGGTGAATAGCATTATTGTCAACGGCAACAGTGGTGATGTGAAGACGGATGATATCTCCATTGATGCGGCCGAAGTGTGGGTTACAGTTTCTGAGGATGGTACATCCGACTTTACTTACAATGATCCGAATGCTCCTGTTGCAGAAGATATTACCGTTCATGTAAAGGCTCCTGCCGACTGGAGCGAGCCGCATCTGTGGGCATGGTCCGCACCGGACGGTACGAACGCATTCTCTTCCTGGCCGGGCGAAGCCTTGCAGGATGGGGAAGATGGTTGGCTGACGCTTTCTGTTCCCGGCTGGGTTAACAGCATTATCGTGAATGCCAATGAGGGCGGCATTCAGACCAGTGACCTCAGTGTGGACACTGGAAAGGATCTTTGGATTGTAGTAACCGATGCAGAAAATGCAGAGGTTACCTATGAGGCTCCTGCTGCAGAGAGTGAGCCTACGGTTGCAGCGGAACCTGCAGAAACCAAGTCCAACACAATGCCGATTGCAATTGTCGTTGTTGTGGTGATTGCTGCTGTGGCAGGCGGCGTGGTCGTTTCCAAAAAGAAAAAGTGATCTTCAGAGAAAAATATAGAGTACGGGCTGAGCGGCCCGTACTCCTTATTTGATATGATTAGAAAGGCAGGTATTCCATGAAACGCCTGATAGCAGGATTTTTAAGTGTATGTGTGGCGGTATCGCTGCTGATGACCGGCTGCTCGTCGGGCGGCACGGGCAATGTTTCACAGACAGATGGCTCGGTTACCATCACGATTTGGCACGACAAAGAAGATGAAGTCGCGCAGGCACTACAAGCTGAGTTAGATACGCTTGCCCCGGATATCGTGGTAAAACTGGAAAAGAAAGACGGTTTGACTGATTCGCTGAAGATGGTCGGCAACGATCCGAAATCTGCCCCCGATATGTACTTCTTTGCACATGATAAAATCGGCGTATACGCCGAAATGGGCATTCTCGCACCTATAACGGATTTCATCGATAAGAGTACCTTGGATCAGTACATTCCGATGACCGTTAAGTCTGCTACTTATAAGGGAGAAGTGTACCAGCTTCCGCTTTACTTTGAAACGCTGCTCTATATGTACAACAGGCGCTATATGAGTGATGACGAGGTGCCCTCGACCACAGAAGAACTGTACAAGTATATGCAGGAAAACACGAAGGGCGGGCATTACGGCTTTGTGGAACAGCACAGCACGGCGTACTACGCTGCAGGTTGGCTCCATGCATTTGGCGGTTACATTCTGAACGAAAACGGCGAACCCGGCCTCGATGATGAGAACACTATCAAGGCACTGGAATATCACAAAAAGTTTCTGGAACTTATGCCGACAGAAGGTGAGTATTCCACCGTGAACACGCTGTTCCGCGAGGGCAAAGCGCACTCTACCATTGGCGGACCGTGGCTGGTTCCTACAGCGCGTGAGAGCGGTATTGATTTAGGTATTGCGCCAATGCCTACCGTGGATGAGACAGGCAATAAAATTGCGCCGTATTCCGGTGTGCAGGGTGTCCATGTGCTGAAAGTTGCAGCCGAGCGCAAGCACGATGCAATCGCAAAGGTTTTGCAGGTGCTGACAAATGATTCTGTTGGTATTGCTATGGCAAAAGCAAGTGGCTGTGCCCCTGCAAAACAGAGCTGCTATGATGACCCTGCCATCAGTGGTGACGATATGGTTATGGCTATGTATGATACGGCACAGGATGCGGTTCCTATGCCGAATGTGCCTGAAATGGACGTTATGTGGACAGTTACAGAAAATTTGCTGGTGAATGTTAACATGAGCGGAAAAGATGTCCGTAGCAGCGCACAGGCTGCCCAGGAGCAGGCAGAGAGTCTTATCAAACAGATGCAGTGATGCGGAAAGGCCGCACTATGAAAAATCACAAAAGAGAAACGTTCTGGGCTTATTTATGCAGTGCCCCCTCGTTGCTTTTGATCTTGCTGATCGTTGTATTCCCAATCCTGTACACAGCGTACATCTCCTTTACAAACATGAACGTTTACCATTGGTTCAACTTCTCGTTTGTAGGGCTGAAGAATTATAAAGATGCACTGTTCGTTTTCGACTCCGGTTTTTTAGCAGCATTGCTTCGTACTATACTGTGGACTGTACTAAACATGGTACTGCAGTTGGTGATTGCTTTTGTGCTGGCAAGTCTGCTGAATATACAGAACTTTAAGGGGAGGCGGTTCTACAAGACTCTGCTTATGATTCCTTGGGCTATGCCGGGCTATGTGTCGATTCTGCTCTGGAAAACAGGTATTTTTAATTCGCAGTTTGGTTTGCTGACCCAGTGGATGCAGAAGCTTGGACTGGCAACAGTACGCTGGCTAGCGAATGATGTTTCAGCATTTATCTGCTGCACAGTTGTTAACCTTTGGTTGGCGCTACCGTTCATGATTATGATTATGGATGGTGCCCTGCAAGCTGTGGATCATAGTTGCTATGAGAGTGCAATCCTCGACGGTGCAAACTGGTTCCAAAGGGCATACTTTATTACGATTCCTGCGATTCGCCCAATCATTGCCCCATCGGTGTTGATCACAGTGTTTACAACCTTCAAACAATTCGATGTGGTGTACCTGTTGACACAGCAGGCAGGCGCAAAAACAGGTGCTAACATTCACACGATCCTGACTTATGCCTACGAGAATGCATTTATCACAAACAACTATGGATACAGCTCTGCAATCTCTATCCTGATTTTTGTCATTTTGATTCTGTTCTCGATGGCAACCAGCCGCAAAGCAAAGGAGGGGTAACAGATGACGAGACACCAAAAGCGTATGCTCAAACAGGCAGTCCAGCAAGTCAGCCTGCATATTTTGTTCATCGTGATCTGTTTCGTCACGTTGATCCCGATTTTGTATGCACTGTCAGTTTCTTTGAATGCAGACAACAGCCTTGTAAGCTCTGACTTTCGCTTTATCCCAAAGAACTTCACATTGCGAAATTATGTTGCAGTTTTTACTGAAGAACCCGTCATGCTGTGGTTCAAAAATAGTATGACGCTGGCGGTGGTTACGGTTCTTATTTCACTGACAGCGTCAATCCCTGCTGCTTATGCATTTTCCCGGATGCACTTTAAGGGGCGCAAGCCGATTCTGAAACAGTTGGTTCTGCTATACTCTTTTCCCTCTGTCCTTTCCATGTTTGCGATTTATACGCTGCTGCGCCCTCTGGGACTGATCAACAGCAAAGTTGGGTTGATTCTAATTTATACCGGAACTATGGCCGAGTTTGCTCTACTGAACATGAAAGGATACTTTGATACGATACCGCGCGAAATCGAGGAAGCGGCGGAAATAGACGGCGCAAGCGGCATCCAACTTGTCACGCGTATTGTTCTTCCGTTGGCGCGCCCCAGCATCTTGGTCACGGCGGTTATGATCTTGATTTATGTCTGGAACGAATATCTCTTTGCAACGACCTTTATGACAGGTGCTGAGAATTATACACTCGCAGCCGGATTGTACTCTTTGCAGGCAACGGAAATGAGCGGAAGCTGGCCTATTTTTGCAGCTGCTTCCCTGGTGGTCAGTTTGCCGATTCTGATTGTGTTCTTTGCAGTACAGCGTCATATGACTTCCGGTTTGACTGCCGGTGGTGTCAAGGGTTGAGTGCCTCGAAATGGGAGATGACACAATGAAATTTGAAGCCATCCAACATATCCCGATGTCACAGCAGGCACACGGGATCGATCCAAACCATGTTGTGTTTCGGCTGCGTGCCGGGCGTGATGATCTAAAGCACTGTACGCTGTTTTATGCAGATCGTGCCTGCCGTCTGACACCGGTTATTTTCTCGTCCGTAGAGATGCAGGTTGCGGCACAAGACGAATGGTTTGATTACTTCCAAGTTATCTTGGAAAGTCCTTATAAGCGCATCTGTTATTATTTTGAACTCGATGATGGAACACAGAAATTGCTGTATTATGGCGACTTTTTTACAGATCACCGCGTAGATGATCGCTCGGAATACTACCAACTTCCGTTTAATCATCCGGCAGACATTGCAGCACCGCCTGCATGGGCGCAAGACGCAGTGGTTTACAATATCTTCCCAGACAGTTTCGCCACAAGTCATCGCTTTATTTCAGGAAAGCCATCTGAAAAAGAGTGGAACGGCCAGATTACGCACGGAAAACTCGGTGGAAATTTGCGCGGTGTGATTGAGAATCTGGATTATATTCAGGAACTGGGGGCTACCTGTATATACCTGAATCCAATTTTTGCAGCAGGGGAGTACCATAAATACGATTTATTGGATTACCACCACATCGACCCTTGCTTCGGAACGGATGAAGAATTCCGACAATTGGTCAACGACTGTCATGCACGGGGAATGCGTGTTATTATTGATGGTGTATTCAACCATGTAGGGTGGAATTTTTTCGCCTTTGACGATGTAGTGCGTAATGGTGAAACCTCGAAATATAAAAACTGGTTTTACCATCTTCAATTTCCCGTGGAGAGACCGGAAAACCCTGAAACTTATCCGACCTATGAATGCTTCGGCTATGAGCGTATGATGCCCAAAACCAACACCTGCAACCCAGAGGTGCAGAATTATTTCTGCGAGGTAGGGCGCTATTGGGTCCGAGAATTTGACATTGATGGTTGGCGTTTGGACGTCGCTAGCGAGATAAACGATGGATTCTGGCGCGCATTTCGGCAAGCGGTGAAAGAGGAAAAGCCAGAGTGCATCCTCATTGGAGAAGTTTGGGAGACCGCCCAGCACTGGCTGAACGGCGATATTTTCGATTCCACCATGAATTACGATTTTCGCAAGCATTGCCGCCGTTTCTTTGCTGAGCAGAGCATCGATGCGGCGGAATTCGATGCCCGTGTGAGCAATATGAGGATGCGGTATAAACTTCCAGTGCTGTATGCTCAGCTTAATCTACTGGACAGCCACGATGTGAGCCGCTTTTATTCACTGTGCGAAAAAGACCCGGCAAGAATGCAACTTGCTGTGCTTTTCCAGATGACCTTTACAGGGATTCCGTCTGTCTTTTATGGCGATGAGCGTGGCATTTATGGATTGCTGGAAGCAGAGTACCGCCATGAAATGACATGGTCGCAGGAGCCGCCGGCCTTAGCAGATTTTTATAAAAAGGCGATGCACCTGAGAACGGAACATCCTGCCCTTTGCAGAGGCGACTACCATACCATTGAGGCTGGAAAGAAAAAAGGACTGTATGGTTATGAACGCGCTGATGAAAAGGAAAAAATCACGGTTTTTCTTAACAATCAAATCACATCTGCTGATCTTCCTATAATGAAAGGGGAGATTTTGTGGCAGCAGGGCTATGAGGCAGAGAGCAACTATCTTGCACCAATGGGATTTGCCATATTCGTACAGGGGGTGTAAAATGTGAGCGTGACGATTCAAGAAGTGGCCGAAGCTGCGGGCGTGTCCAAGGCGACTGTCAGCAAAGTGCTACATAAGTCGTATTCTATATCACAGGAGACCTGTGACCGTGTCAATGCGGTCATCAAGGAACTGGGATATCAGCCGAATCGCCGCGCACAAAGTTTTGCCACCGGCGCGACAAAAACGATTCTTTTTCTGGCAGAAATGCAGCATGGAGTGGGATTTGATAATCCGCATCTGTTTGAAATCATGGCAGGTGTGGAGAACGCGCTTTCTGAAAAAGGCTATGGTCTCATTGTACAGCACAGCACGGCCGTTGAACTTTTGCGGCATTTTGATGAACTGCTGCAAGGTTCCTATGTGGACGGCGTGATTCTGCACGCATCGGTTGTATCAAAGGATGTGGCCATTTGTTTGGCACATACAGAACTGCCCTACATTGTTGTAGGTGCGCCGGATTTTTCCAATCAACTATGTTGGATCGACACCAATAACTCAGTGGCGGGGCAAATCGCAGTTACACATTTGCGGCGCAATGGATATGACAGAATTGCATTTATCGGTGGTCCCAAAGAAGATACTATTTCTGCGCACCGCTTGAACGGCGCACTTGCGACCTTAAACGAAAAGATCCCAGCAGGATATTTGAGGGAAGGTCCGCCTACCAGTGAGGGCGGTGCGGCAGCTGCACGCGCACTGCTGGAGTTGCCAATGCAGCCTAATGCGGTAATTTGCGCGAATCAGTATATTGCTTTTGGCTGCGTAAATGAATTGAAAGTTTCGGGAATACGCATCCCGGAAGATATGGCTGTCATTACGTTTGATGATTTTCCTTTTTCCAAAATCATTGAACCGCAACTGAGTGTTGTGAATCTTGATATGTTTGATATGGGTGAACAGGCTGCGAAAGTTGTTCTGAGGCGAATTCGGACACCGCAGTATCTTGTACAATCTCAAACAACATTGCCGATATTAATAGAACGACAATCAACAAAGAAGCTGCTATAAAGCCAGAAAGCATTAAGCAGAATATCAAAATCAGGAAATACAGCAACCTTTTTGACCCGTATGATAGTCGTTCAGCTGTTATACCGTTCTTATTTGATAAATGCTTTTGCGTATGTCAAGAGGGCTGGCACCGTCCAGCCCTCTCTCTCTTTTTGCCAAAGTTTCCCTCATTTTTTCTTGCAAGCAGCCGAAAGTGGCGTGCTTTCAAAACTTTTGTTGACACAGTTCGATTTCTGTGGCAGTGTATTCCAACAATTTATCTTTCGCTGAAGTGCGGTGTCCGCTATCCGTGGCAAACTTTTCAACTGCACCTGCTGCACAAAGGCCGAAGCTCAGCGGCTGTGTGAAGATTGGCTTGTAAAACAGGACCGCTGCTACATAAACTAAAAAATGCCGCCGAGGATACCTCCCAACTGGGAAAGCTCCTCGGCGGTATTCGTTTATCGGGTCTGCGTTTTTTCGATGGTGTCCTTTTCCTCTGCAAAAAATCGTTCTACATTTTTCTGTACCCGAACCAGTTCTTGCATCTCGTTCCGTGCCTTGCGGTAATCCGGGTAGGCTGCTTTCTTTTTGGTCAGCAGCTCTGCAAACTCCGCATCCAACTCCTTGACCTTGGGCAGTTTTTGCAGCCCGGCTTCGTCAAAGGCAGCTTTCGCCGCCTTGTGCAGAGTGATCTCCTCCCGGTGAGCTTCCAGAAACGCCTTGCTGTACCCGGCTTTCTGATAAGCGGCGTACACCTCACGGGTCTTGGCATAGTTGATGATGTGGGTTTTCAGCACGGCAATTTCCGTCAGCCTTGCTTCCGCTGCCTTGATGGAATCGCCCATGGCATGATAGCGTTCCATCGCCGCCGCTGCTCGTTCCTGCAGTTCGTCGGCACTGCTGATCTTCTGCTCCTGTAAAAACAGCAGCGTCTTGGACATCTCTTTCAGATTGAACTTGGTTACCCACTTTTTGTAACCAACGCTTTTGCCCTCTGCCATTTTCTCCTGAATGTCCACCAGCAACTGGAAAGGCTGTTCTTTGGGCGGCTGCTTCTGATAGGGGTGGTGCTTCGCCTTTCCCTCCAGCACCGCCTTGATCTCGTCCTCGTCATAGCCGGTACCCAGTATGCGGAAACGGATAAATCGTTTCTGCCCCTTGCCCTTCACCGCCGTGTGCTTTCCACGCTTGACTTCAAAACCCTGCTGTTCCAGCTTTTGCAAAAACGTTTCGTAGTCCCCCGGCTTTTCTGCAAGGATAGTGTCGATGATTCCGCACAGGCGGTCACGGTTGCTTTCTTTCGGCGGGTAGACGATCCCCTTGTCCACAAAATTCTCCTTCACATAGGCCCGGACAAGGGCAAGCTGCTGTTCCCTGGACAGTTCGCGGGGCAACGCCGCCTCAATCTCGCGGGCAAGCTGGCTGTCCCTGGCTTTCTCGATCTGCTCCACACTGTTCCAGAGGGTGGAGCGGTCTACAAACTCTGGCGGGGCGTGGGCGGGCAGCATGATTTCCGCATGGACAACGCCGCCCTTCCGGGTGTAATCGTGGGTCAGGCCGTCCCATTCATTCGTCAGCTTGGTTCCGCTGCGGTAGGCGGCTGCGGCAACAGCGGAACGGCCTTCGCTGCGCTTGATGATACTGACGGGGATATGACAAAAATCTATGGGTGGCACCTCCTTTCGGTGAGGGGTATTCAGGCTCCGTGGAGCCGGACAGACGCGAAGCGGGTGTCTGGCTGCGCGGGGCGCACAAGGGGTTTGGGGAGTGTAGCGCCCCATCGCGCTCGGAGAGCGCAACAGCCCCCGGCAGGGCGCACGACATCGGCAACGGTGTATAAGTCCGCCCTTGTAAACAAGGGACTTACGGCTTGTCCCCGGATTTCGGCAGTTTTGCGGCCAGTTCTGCCGCCCCCGGAAGATGGGACAGGGCAATCAGGAACGCTTTGACCTCTACGCCGGGAAGGTCGGGGGCCAGAGGGAAAATGCCCTCCAAAACGGCCCCACGCTCAATCAGGCGGCGGGTGCGGGCCTTGCGTTCCTCGTTGCGCTGCTTGTTCTCCAAAATCTTCTGGCGGTTCTCAAGCTGCTGGATCTCCTTCAGGACTTCTTCGCGCTCGTCTTTTTTCGGTTTCGCTTGGGCGGTGTGGTCTTTGTGCATATCGCTTTCTCCTTTGGCGGCTGCATCCAGCCGTGTTTGATATAATATTTCTGCAACTTAATGATGGCGTTGCGTACCGTGACAATGGCCGCCGATGTGGTAAAGCCCTCAGCCTCGGCAATCTCCTTAAAGGGCTTTTCCGCCCAAAACCGGGCATGAAGGCAGCTCGCCTGCCGGGGCGTCAGGGTGGCAAGGGCCTCCCGGAGCCGTTCCATCATCAGAGCGCGGGCGGCCTCCTGTTCCCGTTCCGTTTTTTTCTCCATCAGAATATCTTCCGGGGAAACGGTCTGCTCCGGGAAATGGTTTTCCATGCCGGGGGATGCGTCCAGAGAGTAACAGTGATAGTGCTGCTTGGCGTCATTGGCGTCCTCTGCGCGGCTTTCCTCTACAATGGCATCTGCCACCTCGTCCGGTACTTCCACAAAGGTGTCCTTCTTGCAAATCGGGTAGTAGTATTTTTTCAGGTTGATGGTTTTCATAGGCCGCTTGTCCATTTCCGGCGCTCAAAGTACCGGCGCAACCGCCGGAGCGCCGCATGGATGGACTTCCCCGCCTGGGATGGAGTGATACCCTCCATCGCGGCAATGTCCTTCACTTTCATCCCCAGCATATACCGGGCATGGACGCGGCGGGCCTGCGTTGGGGGCAGAGAGGAAATCGCCTCATAGAGCCGCCGGAGCAGTTCAGCATATTCGGCCTGCGCCTCCTTTTCCATCAGGCAATCCTCCGGCGATGGCTGCGCCCAGCCGATGGCGGCATTTTCGATTCCATCGTTAC
>OBVY01000766.1_pt1 | contig 26792 bp, 16 predicted proteins | sample 1538051 | NCBI WGS metagenome assembly OBVY01 (sample SAMEA2580017, study PRJEB22360) | human gut metagenome | biome: human gut; feature: human-associated habitat; material: faeces | place: Denmark | collected 2008/2010 | reverse complement strand
CGCGGCCTTTGCCTCTTCGTATGCCTTGCAGGCGTCGTCATAGGCCGTTTGCGCTCTTTTCAAATCGTCGAGGAGCGCATCCCGCTTGGCTGTTTCTCCGTCGAGATGGGTTTTATTAAACTCCACTTCGCTTTCAAAGAAATAAATCAGGCTTTTATGACTTTCGAGGCGCATTCGGCAGTGCTCAAGCTTATCTTCACAGGAATTTTCTTGCATTATTGCCTCTGTGATCGCCTCTTGCAACTGCCGAATAGTTTCGGCAGGAGTCGTGTAGTCGATTTTATTTAATTCTGCCTCAAGGGCTCTTGTCCGGTTGTGGGCCTTATCGCATTCGGCTTGAGCTGCATCGACGTTCGCTTGCATGGTAGGAAGGGATTCCTTATATATGGCGGCTTGCGCCAAATTAGTGTCGTAGTTCTCTTGAAAAATGGCAATTTTAGTATCGATTTCCGCAATTTTCTCGAGACTTGCGGCGTCTTTTGCGGCCTCGAGGTTTTTGAGCGCTTCCTGCATGGCTGCATACGCTTTTTCTTTTGCGGCGGTCGCATCTTTCGTCTGCAAGGCAACTGCACCGGTGGGGGAGCTGGTTTCTGCCGCGATCGCCGTTACGGGGGCGATTCCCGCGACAAGTGCCGCGGAAAGGGCGATGCCCACAGTTGCTCGTCTTGCTCTTCTTGCGAGAATGTCGTTCATCTCGGCACCTCATTTCAAGGGTCGGCGGCTCGGTTGGTAGCACTAATGTAAGTATATCAGGCGGTTTGCCCGCCATTGATCGGGCGTGCGCGTATACCCCTTGATTAACAGCCATTAAATCTATCCCTTAAGGAATGCGGCTTGCTAGTGTTGTCTGGGCATTGATGGCTACGTGGTTCAAGAGACGGCGGCGTTGGCATCTGTTTTAACAAGTAAAGAGGCCCGCTTCCTTCGTTTGAGTTGGGGAAGCGGGGCCTCTTTTGATTTTGGGCTTGCGGATTGGCAAAGGCGACGTTCGCTGGTAGCTACCTTGAGTTCTTGATGCGGCGCACACCCGCGGTGGCTATTCCGAGTCCTGTGACGGCGATGCCTGCGAGTGCGATTGCGCTCGGCGCTGTGTCGCCCGTATTTGCAAGCTTGCCGCCTGCATTTGCTTGCTTGGTGGAGCTCGGTCGAGCGTCTTTGCCTGATGTGGGCGAATTGGTGGGCAGCGTTGTTCCGGACGGCTGCGCTGAGCCGGCGGGCGGTGTCGTCTCTGCCGGTTGCGTTATCTCGGGCGAGGTGGCCTTGTCTGCCGCGGCCTTTGCCTCTTCGTATGCCTTGCAGGCGTCGTCATAGGCCGTTTGCGCTTTTTTCAAATTGTCGAGGAGCGCATCTCGCCAGGCTGTGAACTGGTCGATATTGGCTTTATATTTCTCTACAGCACGTTCACAGTCATTAACTTGTCTTTCCTGCCTTTTGAGGCGGTCCTGGGCCTCGCGGAGCTCCATTTCGCAAAAGTCAACTCGCGCTTTTGCCGTTACGATCTCTTGGTGCAACGACTTTATTTGCTGTTTAATAGTTTCGGCAAGCTCCTCGTCGCCGAGTGCTTCGACTGCCTTAAGCTCCTCAAGTTTGTTGTCTAATTTTTCCTGGAGCTTGCTTACCCGGTTGATGGCCTCGTCGTTTTTGGCTTGGGCTGCATCGATGTCCGCTTGCATGGTGGGGAGGGATTCCCTCAATTCGGCGGCTTGCGCCGCCATCTTGTCGCGGAGCTCTTGAAAGCGGGCAATGTCATCATTGAATCTCGCAATTTTCTCGAGACTTGCGGCGTCTTTTGCGGCCTCGAGGTTTTTGAGCGCTTCCTGCATGGCTGCATACGCTTTTTCTTTTGCGGCGGTCGCATCTTTCGTCTGCAAGGCAACTGCACCGGTGGGGGAGCTGGTTTCTGCCGCGATCGCCGTTACGGGGGCGATTCCCGCGACAAGTGCCGCGGAAAGGGCGATGCCCACAGTTGCTCGTCTTGCTCTTCTTGCGAGAATGTCGTTCATCTCGGCACCTCATTTCAAGGGTCGGCGGCTCGGCTGGTAGCACTAATGTAAATATATCAGGCGATTGGCGCGCCGCTGACCGGGCATGCGCACCTCTCCGCTTCTCTGGAAACCGAATCCCATTAGAAATGACGAGTTGTTTACGCTTCTTTTGGGCTCACCGTACTATCATGATTCGAATTGAGTGTGAATGATGATAGGGAGCGCCTTTTTATGATTGAGTTGCTCAGGCGTTTTGGTGGTAAGTTTCGCCGATATATGGTGATTGGCCCTGCGTGCAAGTTGATCGAAGTGATTTTTGACCTGCTGACGCCGCTGGTGATTGCCCAGATGATCGATAAGGGCATTGGCTCGCACGACGTTAATGCCGTTATCCACTACGGCATGGTACTTGGCGCCATGGCTGTGATCGGCATCTCGTTTACGCTCGTCTGCCAAAAGATGGCGGCGCTCACCTCGCAGGGCATGGGTACTGACATTCGCGGCGCACTCTACCAGCACATCAACAAGCTGAGCAATGCCGAGCTCGACCGCTTTGGCACGCCCTCGCTCATCACACGCATCACCAACGACGTCAACCAGGTCCAGCTTGCCGTGGCGCTGGGCGTGCGCATGCTCATCCGCTGGCCTTTCCTGGCGGTGGGCTCCATGGTCGCGGCCCTTGCCATCGACCTTAAGCTCGGCATCATCTTTTTGATCTGCACGCCCGCTATCGGCCTGGTGTTTTGGTTTGTCATGGCGCGCTGCATTCCCTACTACAAGCAGCTGCAGGCAAAGCTCGATTGCATCGCGCTTATCTGCCGCGAAGGTCTTTCGGGCGCCCGCGTGGTTCGTGCGTTTGTGCGCGAAGACCACGAGCGCGAGCGCTTTGCCCAGGCCGCCGACGACCAGGCCAATACCGCCATCGTGGTGGGCAAGCTTTCGTCGATTCTCAACCCTGTCACGTTTCTCGTGATGAACCTGGGCGTGTGCGCCATCCTGTGGGTGGGCGGCATCCAGGTCAACGTGGGCGAGCTCACGCAGGGCCAGGTCATGGCGTTTGTGAACTACATGACGCAGACCCTCACCTCCATCGTGTACGTCGCCAACCTGGTCGTGGTCTTTACCAAGGCGAGTGCCAGCGCGTCACGTATCAACGAGGTGCTCAATTGCGAGCCGAGCATTACGGACGAGGGCAACCAGCTGGTCGCGCTGCCCGAGTCGAGTGACCTGGCAAGTGGCGCCACTCCGGTTTCCGCGCTGAGCTTTGAGCATGCGAGCTTTTCGTTTGGCGCGGGCGCGGCAAATGCTGTTGACGATGTGACCCTGGAGCTGCCGCTGGGCAAAACGCTCGGCATTATAGGCGGAACGGGCAGCGGTAAGTCCACGCTCGTCTCGCTTATCCCGCGTCTGTACGATGCGGGCGCCGGCAGTGTGAGCGTGATGGGCGCCGACGTGCGCACCTGGCCGCTCGACCAGCTGCGCCACGTGGTCGCGACCGTACCGCAGCGCGCGTCGCTGGTGAGCGGCACGATCCGCAGCAACCTGACCTGGCGTGACGAGTCGGCAACCGACGAGGAGCTCTGGGCGGCGCTCGACATGGCGCAGGCGAGCGAGTTCGTGCGCAACAAACCGCAGGGGCTCGATGCCCCGGTCGAGGCGGGCGGCAAGAACTTTAGCGGTGGCCAGCGCCAGCGCCTGACTATCGCGCGCGCCCTGGTGGGTTCGCCACAGCTCCTGATCATGGACGACTCCGCCTCGGCGCTCGACTTTAAGACTGATGCGGCGCTTCGCCATGCCATTCGCGAGCGCAGCGTGCGCGGTGCCGCCGAGGGCGGGCTGCCGCTGACCACGGTGATTGTGAGCCAGCGCGTCTCGACCGTGCGCGACGCCGACATGATCTGCGTGCTCGATCACGGTTCGGTCGCGGACCTGGGCACGCATGACGAGCTGTATGCAAGCTGCCAGCTCTACCGAGAGATCTGCCAGTCGCAGCTTCGCCGCGAGGAGCTCGAGGGCCGGCAGGGGAGTGCGACACCCGCGTCCGCCCCAACCGCCCCCGCATCCGTCTGCGCAAAGGAGGGCTGCTAGATGAATCCGTATACTTCCTCCGGTTCGGTCGCCACGATGACGGCCAATGTGTCTGGCAACGACAAGCTCAACGATCTGGGCGACGGCCCGCGCCAGCCCGGCGACCCCGAGCGCTATCCCGTGGGCGCGGTGACGCGCCGCCTGATGGGCTACGTCCGTCCGCATCGCATTTCGTTTACGGCGTCGTTTGTGAGTGCCGCTATCTCCGTGATTTTGCAGCTCTACACACCTATTCTTATCGGCGAGGGCATCGACCTGGTTATTGCTACCGGGCAGGTGGACTTCGACGCGCTACTGCCGCTCGTCACCAAGCTCGCGATTGTCGTCGTAGGTGCCGCGGCCTTCCAGTGGCTGCAGGGCTACTGCGTCAACCGTCTGTCCTACGAGACGGTGCGCGACATGCGCGTGGAGGCGAGCGACAAGCTCAGCCGCATGCCGCTCAGCTTTATCGACGGCCATGCCCACGGCGACCTCATGAGCCGCGTGGTCAACGATGTCGACCAGGTGGGCGACGGTCTGCTGCAGGGCTTTACCCAGCTTTTCACAGGCGTTATCACCATCGTTGGCACGCTCGCGTTTATGCTCTCCATTAACCTGACCATGACGCTTGTGGTGGTGCTTGTCACGCCGCTTTCCATTTTTGCCGCCGGCGCCATCGCCAAGCTTTCCAACAAGAGCTTTACGGCCCAGCAGCGTATTCAGGGTCAACTGGGCGGTCATATCGAGGAGTATGTGGGTGAACAAAAGCTGGTGGATGCGTTTGCCTATGGCCCCAACGCGCAGCTGCGCTTTGATGCCCTCAACGCCGAGCTCTATACGGCAGGTGAGCGCGCGCAGTTTATGGGTTCGCTCTCCAACCCCGGCACGCGTTTTATCAACAACATCATCTACGCCGTGGTCGCCGTGATCGGCTGCGTGGGCGTGATCACGGGTGTGCCGGCGGCGCTTACGGTGGGCGGCGTGCAGATCTTCCTGTCCTACGCCAACCAGTACACCAAGCCGTTCAACGAGGTCACCAACGTTATTACGCAGATTCAGACCGCGTACGCCTCGGCGCGCCGCATGTTTGCGCTGCTCGATGCGCGCGAGCAGGAGCCCGACGCTGTGGATGCCATTGAGCTCGCCGCCCCGAAGGGCGAGGTTGCCTTTGAGCATGTGGACTTTAGCTACGTGCCCGACCGCAAACTGCTGCAGGATATCTGCATCGATGCCAAGCCCGGCACGCGCTTTGCCCTCGTCGGCCCCACGGGCTGTGGCAAGACAACGCTCATCAATTTGCTGCTGCGTTTTTACGATATCGATGCCGGTCGCATCGCGGTCGATGGCCGTTCCTCGCGTGACTACACGCGCGCAAGCCTGCGCCGTGCCTTTGGCATGGTACTGCAGGACACTTGGCTGTTTGAGGGCACGGTGGCGGAAAACATCGCTTACGGTTGTCCCGATGCCACACGCGAACAGGTTATCGAGGCGGCCAAACGCGCGCATGCGCACAAGTTTATCGTGCAGCTGCCGAAAGGCTACGACACGGTGATTGGCGAGGACGGCGGCACGTTTAGCCAGGGTCAAAAACAGCTGCTGTGCATCGCGCGCGCCATGCTCACCGACCCGGCGATTTTGCTGCTGGACGAGGCAACGTCGAGCATCGATACGCGTACCGAGCTGCAGGTGCAGGCGGCATTCGACGAGCTCATGGCAGGTCGCACAAGCTTTGTCGTGGCGCACCGCCTGAGCACCATCCGCAACGCCGACTGCATTCTGGTGATGCGCGACGGCGAGATTACCGAGCGCGGCACGCACGACGAGCTGCTAGCGGCAGGCGGCTTCTACGCCGAGCTTTATCGAAGCCAGTTTGCCCAGTAGGGCCCAGTAGGGGCTGCCGATTAGCGGCAGATGGTTTACATCTGCGTCGATAGTACTAAGATATGCTTTTAATAAATTGCATTAGTGGCTATAGTTTTGGGGGAAACGAGGCAGCGTGACTATGACGTGCGCTTTGGTGGTTAACAGCAAGAGCGGTAATACCAGGATGGTTTCGGGCGCGATCAAGCGCGCTCTGCAGGCTGCGGGCGTTGAGTTTGTCCATGCCGCGGCGTTGAGCGACGATGCGGATGCAGATCAGGTTGCGCTCGAGGCGCAGGGCGCCTGCGCGGCCGACACGGTGCTCGTCGGTTTTTGGTGCGACAAGGGCGCGTGCACGCCTTCGGTCGCGGCGTTGCTCTCCGCCTTGCACGGCAAGCGCGTGTTCCTGTTTGGCACCTGCGGCTTTGGGGCCGACCAGAGCTATTACCAGCAGATTATCGACCGCGTAACTTCCAATTTGGCTGGGGATGCCGAGCTTGCGGGCTGGGCGATGTGCCAGGGCAAGATGGGCCCCGCGGTCAAGCAGCGCTACGAGGCCATGCTCGAGCAAGATCCCGAAAACGCCCGATTTAAGATGCTGCTCGACAACTGGGTTGCCGCGAAGGACCATCCCACCAAGGAAGACCTGGACAACATGGCTGCAGCCGCCAAGAAGGCCGTGCTGGGAGAGTAGCTTCGCCGTTCGCGGTCCTTCGTGCAAAACAATACAAATGTGAAAGCCTCGAAGTTCTCGAGGCTTTTTTTCATGACACGAGGGCGCCCCTTTATTGATGGAAGGCCTAGTAAGCTGATTGTTCTATGCCCGGATGTGTGCGGGGTGGGATGGGGTTTCCGGATGGGTGGGGTTGCGGAAGCTGCGTCCCGGAATTTGCCTTTGGAATGGGATGCGGTTTCCCGTTGAGGGGCTCTGTGGAAACCGCATCCCAGTTTTCGGCCGAGAAACGGGATGCGGTTTCCCAACGGGGCCGCAAGCGGAAACCGCATTCCACTCCTGACGCGAATTCTGGGGCACGGCTTGCTGAGGGTTATGGGCTGCGAGCTATATGTGGCAGCATAAAACTCCAATAAGAGGGGTTAAAAATAAATGGTACATTCAGCAGTTAATTTTAATGTGGGGGGGGGGTATGATTCTTTTGGTTGCGCATAATATCGAACCCCCTATTAATGAATCGTGTAGGGGTTAGTCACAGATATTGGATAAAACAGACTAATTTGGGGATAAATGACCACTTACGCCAAAATAAGTAGCATTTAGCGACAAAACATTGAAAAATGTGTAGCACATCGCTATGTTTTTATTACGAAAAGATTCCAAATTGGCTTATTTCGGACTCGCTATTCAAGCGCCTTGCGGTTTCTGCTGAAACTTGCTGACCCTTGGATTGGTCGAATTAAGGCCTCGATGGGGATGAATTAATTATTATGGCGGCGCGCGGACTCAAACGATTTATTGCGCTTCTTAGTAGCTTGGTGCTTGTGCTCGTCATGGCCCTTGCCGTCGTTTCTTTTGTTCCTCGCGCATTTGGATACATGCCCTTTGCTGTGCTTTCGGGTTCTATGGAGCCCGAGCTACCCGTTGGCTCCATGGTGTTTGTTCACCAAGTTGATCCAACGGATATTGCCGTGGGTGACAATGCAACTTTTTACCGATCGGACGGCGCCGTGGTGACGCACCAGGTGTACGAGATCGACCCTGCCGCGCAGACGATCGGCACGCAGGGAATCGCAAACAAAAATGCAGATGGAACCATCATGCACGATGCCGAGCAGACGCCTTTTTCACGCGTGATCGGCACTGTCTCTTTTTGTGTCCCTTACCTGGGCTTCGTTAACGCATATTGCACGACGATGCCCGGTTTGCTTGTTGTGGTGGCCGTTCTGGCGCTGCTGATCACGGCGTCGATAGTGCTCGATCGGATGGTTCCCGACGAGCCTGCGGGCAAGCATGCCCGCGTGCATGCGAGGGAGCGGCGTTCATAGCGGCAGGGAAAAGCGTCGGCGGCGGTAGGGGCCGTTGCCGGGGAAAACGATTCTCGAAAGGAAGAGAACGATGGAAAACAAGAAGAAAAAGCGCTACGGCATCATTGCCGCCCTGCTGCTGTTGGTACTGGCTGCCGGTGTGGGTACCTATGCATGGCTGACGGCGCAGGAGCACATTGACAACGTGTTCACGGTGGGTAGCTTTGGCCACCCGGAAAACAAGCCTGATCCGACCGATCCCGAGAAACCGGCCCCCGATAATCCGAACACTGAAAAGGCCTACCTGTTCGAGACCCAGTGGGTTGCCAACTCCAAGATGGTTCCTGGCGCCACTGTGGCCAAGAACCCCAATGTCGGCATCAAGGCTGGCTCTGATGATGCATACGTATTCATTTACGTAAAGAATGCCATCGTCAAGCCTGGCACCAGCCTTGAAAAGACCCCGTACTTTACGCTCAAAAATACGAATTGGAAGCCCGTTGAGGGTCAAGTCAAGACCAACCAATCTGACAACTCTGGCAACCAGTACGTGAGCGGTCTGTTTATGTACTCCAAGAACTCTGCCGCAGAGAACCTGCCTGCAAAGCTCGAAGCCAACAAAGCAGCGCAGGACGTTTATACCGATGAGCTTTTCACTGCCGTGACGATTCCCTCTGCCATGAACAACACCGATGTTGTCGAGACTACTACTGACCCGAAACAGGCTCCCACGATGACGGTCTCTGCCTACATCTTTGGCGCGGGCCAGAATGGCACCGAGCAGGGTGAAAATGCTGACGCGCAGAATGCCCTTAAGCAGGCCAAGGAATGGGCTAAGACTCAGGCTTAATCCCCCTCCACCGAGATCCCGGCCCGCTCCCCATCCCCATTTTCGGGCCGGGATCTCGATCCCCTTTTTATCGACGACTGGCGAACGTAATGCTCAACAATCTTTCCGACAATCAGAAACGCACCTTGGCGCTTGCCGCGATGGCGCTGTTGGCCCTGGCGTGCCTGTGCGGCACGCTGGCTTTTACCGTTGATATGGTTCCGGCGAACAACGTCCTATCGTTTGGCAGCGTGAAGGTACGAGTCTGCGAATACACCCTCAACGTGCAGGGCGAGGAGATTCCGTTTGATCCCAACGAGCACGGTGACTATCCCGACACCAAGGCCGGGGGTTCTGACATCAGCCGCATTGTGCGCGTGGAGAACGTCGGCGCGCAGCCTGAGTACGTTCGCGCGCGTCTGCGCATGACGTCGGTGGCGCCCGACGGTTCGAGCGCGGATGCTTCGGGCAACGTTGCCTTTAACGTGAACGCGGGCGAGGGGTCCCCGTGGATCGATGGCGGCGATGGGTGGTACTACTACCGCGGATTGGCCGGGCGTGGCGGCACGCTCGACCCCGGTGCCATGACGGAAAGCCTCATGGACTCGCTGCGCTTTGTGGGCGACTACCACGATGCCGCGCGCGGCGGCTCATTCAGGCTCGATATCGATGTTCAGGCCGTGCAGGCCAAAAACCAGCAGGCAAGCGATACCGTCCTCGACGTGCTTGACGTCGCGGGCTGGCCGGAGGCGAACTAGCCTATGAAGATCAAGAACATGAACCGGGGCGTGCTTAGCAGGCTAGTTGCCGTCGCGGCGATTGCCCTTTGCTGCGTTATGGCGCTGCCAACGGTGGTGCATGCCGAGGACGTGCCCGAGAACACAAACGAATACCACATCAAAAACGCGAACGACTTTTTGGTGTACGTGGCGCTTTCGCGTGAGCGCGATACGTCCGGCTGGCGCGTTTATCTCGATAACGATATCGTGCTTAATGATGACGACATGAAGACCATTGTCTCGCACACCGTTAAGCATCTGTCGTTTGGCAACAAGGAGCATCCGTTTAAGGGCGTGTTCGATGGTCAAAACCACACCGTTGAGGGCCTGAACTACGATAAAGACGCTTTTGACCCCGAGCGCGATACGGGATTTTTTGCCGAGACCAACGGTGCCACCATCAAAAACTTCCTGGTCAAGGACGCCAACGTGTGGGCGGACTTCCGCGGTGGCATTATCGTGGGCAAGGCCGTCAATACGCGCTTCGAAAACGTTATGGTCATGGAGAGCACGCTGCACGTGACCTGCGCCAACAATGCTCTCAACCTCATTACCAACGCAGGCTTTGAGGGCGGTCTCATCGCCGGCGAGCTCGACGGCTGCACCCTCTACAACTGCGAGGTCCGTGGCGGCCGTGCCGTCAACAATACGACCTCGGGCGTGCAGGCGCTTGGCGGTGAGGGTCTGTATATGGCGGCGTTTGCCGGCTACGTTAAGAACTCGACTATCGAGTACTGTCGCGTGACGCCGACGCGTAAGGACGACGGCTCGATTGCCGAGAAGGGCATGACCGACGTCACCAATAAGTACGACGTGGCCATTGGCGCCCTGGGCGGCAACAACGTGTACGCCTCGGGTTTTGTGGGCTGCATGGCGGGCGAGGCCAAGATTATCGACTGCTTCTCGACGGCGCAGTGCTACAGCTATGCCGCGTCGTACGTGGGCGTCGTCGCCGTGACGCGCGCGTGGACGGGTGGCTTGGCGGGTCGTATTCTAACCGAAAAGGGCAACGAGCTCGTTCGAAGCCATTTTGCGGGTGACTTGAGCTCGCGTCAGTACAATCCCATCGCCGTGATCCCCATCATTCAAAACGATGTGAACCTGGGCGGCATTGCCGCGCGTGCCAACAAGGATGATGCCACGGTCACCGAGTGCTACTTTAAGCCGAGCGTGAGCCTTTCTGGCAACAGCCAGGGCAACCCTGCCAAAAAGAAAATCCCCTCGTTTGGCGGCGATGGCACCACCAAGGGTGATGGCTATGGTCCATGGGATGACGAGCGCTACACCACGCGCGAGCTGTGGGAAGAGCACGACTACGACTTTTGTGCCGGCACCAAGCGCTCGACTGCTAACAACGGGGCCTTGGGTGGCTCGCACTTCAATGAGTGGGCGATGGATTACAAGCTGAATATTCCTGTGCATGGCCAGAGCGTTAAGGCGACGATCGATTTTCCCGGTGCGGGTACCGCGACCATCGAGGCAACCAAACTTGGTATTGAACAGAAGACCTCGGATCCGTACGCCTTTGCCGTGAGCGCCGTGCTGGCGGGAACGGCTCAGGGCTTGGCCCAGGGCGATACATCGGTGACGTTTGGGCAGGATACCTCCGCAAAGCCCAAGGGCTTGACCGATGCCAACGGCGGTTATCGCTTCATGGGCTGGTTCCGCGAGTCCGATGTGCGTGTAAATCGAATTGGACAAGACAACAGCTGGTTTGACGGCAAGACCGATGCCGATGCTGTGGCTGCCGGCAAGCGCGTCGAGGAGAACACGGACCACGATAAGGCTTCGACCTACACCGCCGACAACGGAAGCGGCGTCGATGAAAAATTCGGCTTCAAGGGTAACGACCTCTTTATCGCTTCATACGAGGCGCAGGTGCTGTTCTATAACGTTAAGGGCAAGACGCTTGATTGGAAAACCGGTGCCGCGCACGACAAGTCCACTGATTGGTATCGCTACGGCGTGGGTTTGACGCCCGCGGCTCCCGAAGACCGCGAGGGGCTTTCCGACAGCGCAACGTTTATCGGCTGGACCTCGCAGCCTAGCAACGAGGCCGGGAAGAACGGTGCCTATGCCGCCATCACCTCTACTCAGCTGGCTGATCTGAAAAACAAGGGAGCATTCTATCCTGCGGGTAGCGAGATCACCGTGGTCGGGCCTACCGATTTCTATCCCGTGTACAGCGACTACGTGTCGAACATCCTGACGGAGTTTGAAGGCCACGACCCGGATGATAAAACTAAGCGCGAAGGCGTGGGCAAAACTTACGTTAAGGTTGGGACTGCAGAAGATGGCACAAGCGCGTATACCGTGCAGGTGCTCGATGTATCCGGCAATGCTATATCCAAGTACGGCACCCTGCCCGACGGCTATCGCTTCTTGGGTTGGTATGAAAACAAGGGAACCGAGGATGCCCCGCTCGAGGTGCGCGTAAGCCGCGATCCCAGCTATACGCTCCCCGCCGATGTCGATTTAACCGCGCCGCATACCTACATCGCCCGCTTTGAGTACCGCGTGGATTATTACGTTCGGGCTTATACCAACCATGAGTTTACGGACAGCAAGCTACTTTGTTCCGTTTGGAATCGCTATCAAACGCCCTTTGAGGAAAACGTCGGTAGTACCTTCGTGCGTGAAAACGTCGTCCACTGGGGCCCGGAGCATGTTGACCACGGTATAAAGGATAGTTATGAAACGTGTGGCACGCGCTTCACGAAGGAAACCCTTGTCGTGAGTCCCCTTAACGCGTACTCGCACAACGTTAAAAACGATACGGGAGCCGATACTCTAAAAAACCTCTATGCCGATACCGATTTTCCAGGCGCTGCAACGCTAAGCGATACTTGGACTTCGGCTTCGCTGAACGTAACGGTCAAACCGGTGAATGATCGCTATCGCCTGAATTTCTGGACGCTTGAGCGCGATGGTGAATATTGGACATATGTGAAAAATCCCATCGAGAGCATGGTGCGTACAGATAAGAAGTACTACGTTCGCGCGATGATTACCACGGACGTTAATTTCTACAACAAGGGCGATAATGTCGTGAGGACTGCCACGCGGCGCTATGAGAGTAACTTGCTGCAGACCAAGGTGAACGGGGCGGATCCGACGTTCACGTATTACTACCCGCATGTGAACACCTCGGTTGAGGCAAAAGGAAAGCCGCAGGACGGGCTAACTGGTTCTTATGAAAGCCCCTTGACCCTTGAGTCTTCTCCGACCGATGCGGAGATGGCGGTGCCGGGTTATAAGTTCCTGGGCTGGATTTCGACCGCCGAGGTCCAGATGGGTTCTCCCGTCTGGAATTATATCTACGATGTCAAGGGTGATTCCTTCACTACTTCTGACCCGGATAAGGCCGAACCGTATCTGGTGAAACCAGATTTTAAGGTCACCCAGTGGCAGGATGCCTATCCGGTGTACGCGAAGTACGATGTTAGGTACACCACCAACCTGTATCGCGCCGGTTTCAAGGGCACGGACAAGGTCAATGTGCCTAGGTACGACATCGATCCCGTTATCAACGCGGGCACCGACCCTGCTACGGCAACGGTGACCCCTGACGTTACGACGCCGGTTTATAAAGCAGGCGGTGAGCTGTATAAGTTGCAGAAGGTTGAGATCGAGCTTCCGAATGGCGAAGTTGAAGAGATCGAACCTAACGGCGATAACTCATATTCCCATCAGGTGGAACCCGGCGGGGCCTATACATTTGTGGCGTACTATTCGCCGTTGGCGGTCGTGTATCATCTCAATGCCAAAGATGTGGATGGCAAAGTTGCTCAGCAGGGCGATAGACTCGGCAACCTTACGGGTGGCATGCCGCTGCCTACGTATAACGTCGGCGAGATTGATGCCGCAACGAACGCATACAATGCCTTCGTAGGCTGGACGGAAACTAAGCCGGCGGAAGGCAGCGGGTATGTCGTTTGGTCGGACGGCGTTCCCATGGTGGATAAAAACACGGTGGTCAAGGCCCCCATGGAGCTGTACCCGGTTTACCGTACCAGCCCGGTGCATGTCCAATCAAATATCGATACCAACCTGGACGACCCCGGTTCCGTGCGTTATCTTTCGCGCACCGACTCTGGCGATCAAATTTCGCTGGAGGTAAAAGCTGTAACTGAGGTTGTCGGCAAAGACGGCACCAAGTACGACTTTGTCGGCTGGTCACGCGACTATAAGGGCAACGATAGCTACACTCTTATGACAGGGGACAAGACTTATTTCCTCGATGGCAACGAGCCGTTCCGAGAGGTCACATACACGGCGATCTACAAGCCTACGCCGCTTAAAGTGCGCTATCACGACACCGAAGGCAACGTCATCTACACCGCTACGGTAGACCCGAACGATACGAGTGTTCTGCGTGGCCAGGATGGCAATGCCGGCTTTGTTCAGACAGTTAAGGTGCCCAAGATGGACGAGAACGGCAACCCGGTCTATGACGACAAGGGTGAACCCGTCATGGAGCCAAAGGAAGTGGCCTACGATCCCGAAGCCTACTCCGCAATCGTCGCATTCCTGGGCGAGCGAGCGGATAGCAGCTTGAAGGAGTTGTTCTTGGAGTGGCAGTGGGTTAATGGCGACAAAGCTGTGGCGTGGAGCGACTTCAAGGGTAAACCGGTTACAGCCAACATGGATTTGTATCCGGTGACGTATAAGGTCGTCGCTAACGACACGTCGGACGATGCGAGCCCTAAGAATGTGACCGGGCAGCTCAAGTGGTTGCTTGATCCCAATGCCGCGAACACGATAGATGACAAGAGCGATAAGGCGCCGTTCAAGGCTTGCTTTGCAAAGCCCTTCATGGGCACGCAACTGACGGTGCACGTTGACCGCGTGGGCTATGGTCTTCCTGGCCAGACTCCTGCGCCTGTCAACGGGAAGTATGTCTCGCTTTACAGTTCGGGTTCAGGCGAGGGCTCGTTTGAGCTGACGAATCGTTTGGACTACAAGCTCACGGGCGACGGCACTCAGAGCGATGGCAATGCGGTGTTCGATTTCGCCGCTACGCATACGCTCAAGATCGTCAAGCAAACCCAGGATAGCTGGGCGAAGGGCAAGACGTTCCGCTTCAAGGTTTCCCGGGCCGGCATGGACGGCAACGCCTTGGAGGAACGCACGGTTGAGGTAACGGTGTCATCGGATGAGCAGCTGAAGGACGGTTCCACCTGGTACTCCGGCGCTATCGAGCTTGCGGTCCCGGCGGGTATCTACACCGTCGAGGAGGACTCAGCGTGGGCATGGCGCTACAGCAGCCAGATCGGCGTCCCCGGCAAGCAGCCGGGCGATAAGGCGCAGACAACCATCTCCGCTGCTTCGAGCGCGAACGACGCCACGTTCACCTGCACGAACACGCGTGTGAACGACAAATGGATCGACGGCAGCGATCGTGCCCATAACGTTTGGAGCAACGGCAACGTAGCAAAGAAGGAGGATTAGCATGTCCAAGCGCAAGCGCATCATCGCCTTGCTGGTGGGGGTTATCCTCCTGGCCGGTACGGCAGGCACGTTGGCCTGGCTTTCGGTTACGGGCGTGCTGGTCAACCAGTTCGGCATCGGGTCGGTGACGCCATCGGTTCAGGAAACGCTCTACGGCAAAGTGAAAAGCGATGTCAAGGCGAAGAACACGGGTACTGCGCCCGCCTATATTCGTGCTGCAGTGGATATCTACTGGCAGGACCAGGATGGCGCACGCCTGTGGGATGAGCCGAAGGAGGAGCCGAAGGGTGAGGCGGATTACGAGATTGCGTGGAGCGTGGCTGATGCCTCGGGCGCGAACTCGGCTTATAACTGGGTTAAGGCGAGCGACGGGTTCTATTACTGGACGTCGCCCGTCGCTCCCGGCGCGGAAACCGGCGTGCTCATTAATAGGGTTATCGAGCTCAAGGCAACCGAAGGTCGCAATCTTGTCGTGGATATCTCCACTCAGGCGGTCCAGGCGACGCCCGATGAGGCCGTGCGCGACGCATGGGGTTGCTCGGTCGAGAATGACGTGCTGGTGCCGCCGCATGGAGGTGCGTAAGTATGGCGTTCCCGATTCGTAAAGGTGTTGCGCGCTCCTTGCGTTGCATGGTCGCGGCCATTTTCTGCGTGGTCGCGCTCGCTGTTCCCGCCCGTGCGTTTGCCGATACTCCCGCGATTGCCTATGACGGAAATGCGCGTCAGCTGACGGTCTCGGGGGCGACGGACTCCTCGGGGGAGCCCGATCTGTTTTTGGCCTTTAAAGATCTGATGCCTGGCGATGTGCGTGATCAGCAGATAGAGATTCGTGCCACGGGCGTAAAGTCCCAGGTGCGCGTGTTTGTGCGTGCCGTTGTCGATCACGAGACGGCACGCCTGCTGTCGCCCATTACTCTAACGGCGTCGGCGGGCGATGCGTCTGCCGGTTGGCTCCAGACGGGAACGCCGGGCAGTGTGTTCGCCTATCCCACGCAGGTCGCAACGTTTACGAACGATGGCAGCACGGTGCTCAATTTGCAACTAAGTGTCCCGACGTCGGTGGGCAACGAGGTTGCCGACGCAAACAAGACCATTCGCTGGGAAATCACCGCCGAGGACGATGGCGAGAAGATCCCCATGCAGTCTGCTGACAGCAAGAAGCCCGGTTTGCTTGGTCTGGTGGCAACAGGCGACAACACGCTCACGTTGCTTTTGGTGTTGCTGACACTTGCAATCATCGTATTTATAGCCGCACTTCTTTTGTCCCGGAGGGATAAGCGCTAGGTTCATCTTCTAAACGCAACGCCCTCCCGGGCGGCGGGCACGAAGTTCCCTGCTCTACAGTCCTGCGCAAGACGAAGGCCACATTAAGTGGCCTTCTTTGCGTGCGGAACTCGCGATGAACTTCGAGCCCGCCGCTCGGGAGGGCGCCCCCTTATTGATGGAAGGCCTAATAAGCGGATATTTCATGCCCTTATGCGTTCAGGGTGGGACGGGCTTTCCGAATGGGCGGGGTTTCGGAAAGCTCATCCCGGAATTCGCCTTTGGAATGGGATGCACTTTCCGATTGAGGGACTCAGCGGAAAATGCATCCCAGTATTCGGCTGAGAAATGGGACACGGTTTCCGGTTGAAGCCTTGGCGGAAAATGTGACCCGGAATTTGTGATCGGAATGGGATGCGGTTTCCCAACGGGGCCACAAGCGGAAACCGCATCCCATTCCGAAGGCAGATTCCGGGACACACTTTCCGAATACAAAGAAGGCCACTTAATGTGGCCTCCGTCTTGCGCAGGACTGTCCGAGCAGGGAACCTTATATGCCTCCGCCCGGACAGACGTTTCAGTTATGAACTCGCAGCTAGTCGCTACTTGATCTTCGTCGTGCCCGGTGCCAGGTTAGGGTCGGTCTCGTTTGCCTCGGTCTGGAAGTGCTCGGTATACACGTTCTTGCCGTCGCGGAACATCTCGTAGTACTGCATCTTGGCGTAATCCTCGCGCGCCTTGGTGGCGGCTGCGGCAACGGCGTCGTCGCCGGTGACGTTGGAGGAGAGCGCCCAGCGCAGGCTGGCGTCCTCGTAGCCCACCGAGTTGATGGCGGGCAGCGACTCGCGCAGCGTCATGTGCGCCTTCTGGTAGTCGGTCAGCGGGGCGCCGATCAGCTGCATAAGCTGCGTGGACAGGTAGTTGGTGGACAGGTCGTCGACCTCGCTCGTCTGGTCGCAGCCGGTAACGTCGTAGTTGGCCCAGATGATGTAGTCGGTCTGCCACAGACGTTCCTGGTGCGTGGCGTCGTCCTCGCCGGTAAACCACTTATCGTTGAACTTGGACGGGAAGAACGGCTGGTGGTCGCCCCAGAACACCACGACCACCTTGCGGTCGAGCTTGCTCAGGGCGTTGAGGAAGTAACGCAGCGCTTGGTCGGACTGCTCGATGCACGAGACATACTCGTCAACATCGGAGAGCGTGCCGTCCTCGACGGTCTTAGCGTCCAGGTCGGTCGTGTCGATGTTCAGGTGCATCTGCTTGTCGACCGGCAGCAGGCCCGTGTCGTAGCCCGAGTGGTTCTGCATGGTCACGTCGAAGATGAACTGCGGGTCGGCGTTCTGGTCGAGCAGCTCAAGAATCTTGTCGTAGGTAGCCTGGTCGGTCACCATGCCGCGCAGGGTATCGGCACCCTGGAAGTCGTTGATGGACAGGAACTGGTCAAAGCCAAAGTCCTTGTAGACGTTCTCGCGGTTCCAGTTGGTTGCGTGGTTGGGGTGCATGGCCGTGGTGGAATATCCGAGCGACTTGAACTGCTCTGCCAGGTTCCCAGTCGTTTCCATGTTGTAGATGGTGTAGGGGTACACGCCCGAGCCCAGGTTGGCCATGGAGTTGCCGGTCATAAACTCAAACTCGGTATTGGCCGTGCCGCCGCCGTAGGCGCTCACGTAGAGCTTTCCGCGGCTGAGGCAGTTGGACAGGTTCTTAAAGTACTGCGGACCTTCGTAGCCGGCGCGCATGTTCTGGTAGATCGACAGATCCGAGAACGTCTCGTTCATGATGGCGATGACCGTGGGCTTCTCGCTGTCGAACTGCTCCTTTGCGGCGGCGCGCTCGTCGCTCTTGGCCGCGTCGGATTTGTCGTAGGCCTTGGCGTACTTTTTGAGCGTGGCCTTGGCGTCATCGACAGAATAGTCGGCGGGTTTGGGCGGCTTGATGGACTGTGCCGCGCTAATAAAGGCAGGCAGATAGCCCTCGCGCCAGTAGCTCTCGAGCGGACGCCAGGTGTAGACGGTGATGCCGAGGGTGTTGTAGTAGTCGATGAGCGTGACATGCGCGGTCACGCCGCCCAGGCACAGCACCGCCACGAGCAGGTTGGTGAGCAACATGCGCTTGGCGTTGGCGGCGCCCTTCTGACGGTGCGGCGCGACCAGGCCGGCGTACTCGCACAGCAGCATGGCGATGGCGGTAAAGCCCATGGATAGCACGCAGAACAGCGAGATCGAGAAGGTGTAGCCGGTGCCGGCGACTGCGGCGGCGGTGGAGATGGCCGAAAGGTCGCCCGGCTGGATGGGCATGGATTTAAACGTGATGACAAAGAACTCGGCAATGCCCAGGATAAAGAGGGCAAAGGCCAGGACCGCGGGAGCCGCGCCGTGGCGCTGGAACAGGAAGAACAGGCCGACCATGAGCGTGGTGATGATGGCCCACTCGAGCAGGATGCACAGGGGATAGACCCAGGTAAAGTCGTGGTTGGACGAGACCTCCATGCCCAGCAGCGCAAAGACGCCGGCGAGCAGCAGGCACAAGACGGCGGCGACGAGCGGTTTGCCCACAAAGGCGCTGCGCAGGCGGGCGAGCTTGCCGGTGGGGGCGGGGGCGTCGGCAGAGGCGAACGCAAAGACGCGCGGGGCGAGGCGGTCGCGGGCGATGCTGGCCCAAGCGCATCCGGTGAGAATGGCGTTGGTCAGGATGAGCATCACAAAGGCGAGCGGCTCGTTTTGAGCGACGAGGCCAATGGCGCCCCAAATGGTCAAAAAGAGCTGGAACAGGCCGAAGGCGACGCTCCACCCAAGAGCGCTTTTGGCAACGGTGCCCGACTTTGCGCAAATGGCCTTGGCCTCGCGCAAGACAAGGTAGACGGTCGCCGCAAGACCGACGAGCGAGATGGCGGCAGCGAACATGCTGAGACTCCTCACAAACTAAAACCTACGAAAGCGGGGATTTACCCGATTGTTACCAAGATATGCGCAGCAATTGGTGGCTGCGCACACCAACCAGCCATATTAACGCGCGCGTGTGGCGGTGTGGCGCAATGTAGTGGCGACCTGCGCGATAATGGACGGGAATTACACGGAAACGTAAAGGCTTCTTAAAGAAATGGCGAGGGTAGGGCGATGAGCGAGCAGGTTTGCAAGGCGGACGTGGGCGGCGACGGAGCGGCGGTCGATACGTGCGGTTATCCGGTCGAGACTACGGGCAACGCGGTGCTGGACATTTTGGAGCACCGCTCGTCCACGCGCGCTTTTGCGCGCGATGACGACGGCCGCCCCGTGGCAGTGACCGACGAGCAGCGGGCGGCGATCTTGCATGCGGCGAGTCGCGCGCCGTCGGCGGGTGCCATGATGATGTATTCCATCGTGAGCATTCGCGAGCAGGCTACGCTGGACCGTCTGGCCGACCTGTGCGATTACCAGCCCATGATCGCCAAGGCGCCCTGGGCACTTATATTTGTGGTCGATTATGCCAAGTGGATCGATCTGTTTGAGCACGTGGGCTGCTTTGAGCCCGATTTTGTCGAGCGCACGGGTAAGGCGCCCCGCCGCGCGCCGGGTTTGGGCGACTTTGCCATCGCGGCCCAGGACGCCGTGATCGCTGCGCAAAACGCCGTGGTTGCCGCCGAGGCCCTGGGGCTGGGGAGCTGCTACATCGGTGATATCGTCGAGAATGCCGAGGAAGTCGCCGAGCTGCTCGATCTGCCGCCCTATACCATGCCGCTGTCGATGCTCATCATCGGCACGCCCCGTAAGGAGCGCCCGGCAATCGCGCATCCCGTGGTGAACCTGGTGCACGAGGAGCGTTATTGTCGCGCCGACGCCGCGACGATGGATGCGCAGGTGGCCGAGATGGATGCGATGTTTCGCCCGCACGCCCGCGAGGTGGGCGAGCGCGTCATCGACATCTACACCCGTAAGCACACGAGCCCCTTTATGGCCGAGATGAGCCGCTCTATGGAGTGGTGGTTCAAAAACTGGCTCGGAAAATGACGAATGTGACAAAGGGGGCGTCCCTTTGTCACATTCCATATCGCCGCGGTGGCCTAAAGGCCGCATAAATGTTTATCTAGCTGGGAAAACGGTGCCATTAAAATATGGGCTGATTACCTATAATCCCGTCGAACGTTAAAATTGGGAGGAAACCGGCTTATGGAACAAAAGGCAAAGGAAGTAGCCTCGCACGCTGCGATTCCTGTGAGCATCTCGGCGATGCTCGTCACGCTGGGCGTGGTGTATGGCGATATCGGCACCAGCCCCATGTATGTAACCAAGGCGCTCGTTGCTGGCAACGGCGGCATCGGAAGCGTGACGGAGGAGTTCGTGCTCGGCGCGCTCTCTCTTGTCGTGTGGACGGTCACGCTGCTGACGACCGTCAAGTACGTGCTGATCTCGCTGCGCGCCGACAACCACGGCGAGGGCGGTATCTTTGCCCTGTACAGCCTGGTCAAGCGCTGCGGCAAATGGCTCATCATCCCTGCCATGCTGGGTGGCGCCGCGCTCCTCGCCGACGGCATCCTGACGCCTGCCGTTACCGTCACCACGGCCATCGAGGGCCTGCGCACCATCCCGGCGGTCCATGCCGTGCTCGGTGACGACCAGGGTCGTGTCGTCGCCATCACGCTTGCCATCATCATCGCGCTCTTCTTGGTGCAGCGCATCGGCACGGCCAAGATCGGTCACGCCTTCGGCCCCATCATGACGCTGTGGTTTTTGTTCCTGGGCGGCACGGGCCTGTTCTTTGTCTGCCAGTATCCCGCGGTGCTGCTGTGCCTCAACCCGTTGCGTGGCATCGCTTTTCTGCTGAGCCCCAACAACCATGCGGGCATCATGATTTTGGGCAGCTGCTTCCTCGCTACCACCGGTGCCGAGGCGCTCTATTCCGACATGGGCCATGTGGGCCGCGGCAACATCTACGCCACCTGGCCGTTTGTTAAGTGCTGCCTGCTGCTGTCCTACATGGGCCAGGGCGCGTGGCTTATCAACAACGCCGGCAACCCGGAGCTCATGGGTATCGCCGACCTCAACCCCTTCTACCAGATGCTCGCCCCGGGTCTGCGCCCCTTTGCCGTCGGCCTTTCCACCGTCGCGGCCATCATCGCCTCGCAGGCGCTCATCACCGGCGCATTCTCGCTGGTGTCCGAGGCCAGCCGCCTGGACCTCATGCCGCATATGCAGGTCTTCTATCCTGCCGAGACCAAGGGTCAGCTCTACATCCCCATGGTCAACAACGTCATGCTCGTGGGTTGCGTCGTCGTGGTGCTGCTGTTCCAGAACTCGGCGCATATGGAAGCCGCCTACGGCCTTGCCATTACGCTGACTATGATGTGCACCACGCTGCTGCTCTTCTTCTACCTGCACGAGGAGCGCAAGCTCAAGGTTGCTCCGTGGATCTTTGCCGCCTTCTTCCTTATGCTCGAGGGCTTCTTCTTTGTGAGCTCGCTCACCAAGTTCTTCCACGGCGGCTATTTCACCATCCTTATGGCCGCGCTCATCATGGGCATCATGGTGTGCTGGTACAACGGTACGGCGGTCGAGCAACGTCAGTTTACGCTGCTGCCGCTGCGCAGCTATCTGCCGCAGCTCAAACGCCTGCGCGACGACGATCGCTACGAGCTCATGAGCGACAACATCGTGTACCTGACCAAGGACACCAACACCGACTATATCGACCGCGATATCGTCTACTCGATTTTGGACAAGCACCCCAAGCGCGCTCGTGCCTGGTGGTTCGTGAATGTCGAGACCATGGACGAGCCGCATACCTTTGCCTATTCGGTCGAGACGTTCGGCACCGACTACGTGTTCCGCGTGCATCTGTACCTGGGCTACAAGATTAACCAGCGCGTCAATGCCTATCTGCGTCAGGTTGTTCAGGACCTGGCTGCCACCGGCGAGCTGCCGGCGCAGACGCATGACTACTCGGTCTACAAGGATCCGGGCAACATCGGTACGTTCAAGTTCGTCCTGATTCGTAAGCTTCTGGCGCCTGAAAGCGATGTGGAGCCGAGCGAGCGTACGGCCATCACGCTCAAGTACATCATCCGCCGCGCCGCCGGCACGCCTGCGCGTTGGTATGGCCTGGAGAACTCCAACGTGAGCTTTGAGTACGTGCCGCTGTTCACCAAGTTCAAGGCCGTGAACAAGATGCAACGCCTGGCTCCCAACGAGCGCCCGTAGGCGCCGACAGGTTGCACGGAGTTGGTTTTCGATGGACAAAACTAAAGCCGGGGAGTTAAACATGGATGCAAGGACACTCGACGTCCGCGAGGCGGGTATCGACGCCGCCGAAGATCGGTTCTTTACGAATCGGGCCAACATGGACATGGTCGATCGCGTGATTTCGATCGTGGCATTGGTATTTGGAGCGGTGTGCGTGTGTGCCCTGCTCGCGCACGTGCTGTTTGTCTAGCGACCGCCGGTTGCAAAGGCTATACACTTGGAACCACCACAAGGGGAAACCACCACAAAGGTGCCTGTCCCCTTTGTGGTGGTTTTTGTTTTTGAGAGAGGGGCGGGGCGCTGATGGACGTCCGAGCGGACGGCGATATTGCCGAGAACTTTTGGTGGCGGCGTACAACGCTGACGCGTCGCAGCCCTCTGTATGACGCCTGCGTATCGGCGGGGCTGCTAGCCGCGGCGACGATTGTGGGCGCGCTGCTCGACCATCCGGGGCTCGCGCCGAGCATCATGATCGTCTATGTGTTCGCCGTGCAGCTGTGCGCTTTCTTTACCTGGAGCCGCCTGTACTGCCTGCTGAGCTCGGCTGCCGCCGTGGCGCTCTACAACTTCTTGTTTGTCGACCCGCGCTACGCGCTGTCGTTTATCGACCGCGTCTATCCCGGCATGTTCTTTATCATGTTTGCGGTCTCGCTCGTATCGAGCTCGATCGCGCTGGCCCTGCGCCGCGCCTTGGCGCAGGCTGCCGCCAGCGACCGTCGCACGCAGATGGTGCTCGAGACCAACCGCATGCTGCAGCGGTGTGGCGATCAGCAACAGATTGTGCACGCTATGGCAACGCAGCTGGCGCGTCTTTCGGACTGTCCGGTCGTGTGGTATAGCGCCGATGCCGATAACGATGACCTGCTGCCGCGCACGACGTACACGGCCGTGGGCGATGCCGCGCCGGTACACCAGCTGGCGCCGCAGATGCCGCCGCGGCTCTCGGCGTCCGCCTATGTGGGAACGCCGCTCGATGCCACCTATGGCGCCTCGGCGTTCTACGGCATATACCTGACCGTGCGCTCGGGCGACACCATGGTGCGCGCGGGCGATCCCGCCTCGGTGGTGGGGGTGTTCGCCATTGTCGCCGAGCCCGATGCGCTGACGCCCGAGGAGCGGACGCTTGCCGATGCCATCGTGAGCGAAGGCGAGCTGGCGCTCGATCGCGCCCGCGCCATGGAGGCCCGCGAGGAAGCGGCGGTGCTTGCTAAAAACGAGCAGCTGCGCGCCAACTTGCTGCGCTCCATCTCGCACGATCTGCGCACGCCGCTTACCAGTATCTCGGGCAATGCCGACGTGTTGCTCGACCAGGGCTCGACCGGCACGGCTGTGCTCGACGACCAGACGCGCCGCGGCATGCTCCTATCCATTCGCTCGGACGCACAATGGCTCAATGCCACCGTCGAGAACCTGCTCGCCATCACCAAGCTTGAGGGCGGCGGCATGCATCTGTCGACTACGCTCGAGCTCATGGACGATATCGTCGAGGAGGCGCTGCGCCACGTGAACCCGGCCGTGCGCGAGCACGACCTTAAGGTGGTGGCGTGCGATGAGCCGGCGCTCGTCAACGTCGATGCGCGCCTGATGGTGCAGCTGGTGGTCAACCTGGTGAACAACGCCATTACCTATACGCCTGCGGGCTCGCATATCGTGATCTCGATTGGCGTCGGCGATGAGCGCGTGGCGTGCTCGGTGGCCGATGACGGCCCGGGCATCGCGCCCGAGGACCGCGAGCGTATCTTTGAGTCGTTCTACACCGCCAACCATGGCCTGGCCGATAGCCGCCGCAGCGTGGGCCTGGGATTATCCCTGTGTCGTTCCATTGCGCTGGCACATGGCGGTAGCATAGAGGTTGCCGCGGCGGATCCGCACGGCTCGGTCTTTACGATTGAGCTTCCCGCCGCCGACGTTTCGTTTGATAAGGAGTAGCGCCGTGCCGAACTCTGCTGTAAAACCGCTCATCTTGGTCGTTGAGGACGACCCCGCCGTTCGCAACCTTATCGTTGCCGCGCTCGAGGCGCACGGCTTGCGCCATATGGCCGTGGAAACCGCCCATGCCGCCATCGCCGCCGCCTCATCGCAGGCGCCGAGCATTGTGCTGCTCGATCTGGGCCTGCCCGATATGGACGGCGTCAAGGTAGTGGAGTCGGTGCGCGCGTGGTCGGGCATGCCGATCATCGTGGTCTCGGCACGCAGCGAGGACGCGGACAAGATCCGTGCGCTCGATGCCGGCGCCGATGACTACCTGACTAAGCCGTTTTCGGTCGAGGAGCTGCTCGCGCGCATTCGCACCACGCTCAGGCGCCTTTCGTATGCGCAGGCGGGCGGTGTTGTCTCCGAGGGCTCGTTCGATACCGGCGAGTTGCATATCGATTTTGATGCCGGCATCGCCACGATGGATGGCGAGGAGCTACATCTGACGCCGATCGAGTACAAGCTTTTGTGCCTGCTGGCGCACAACGCCGACAAGGTGCTGACGCACCAGTTTATCCTGCACGAGATTTGGGGCACGGCGACCAAGAGCGATCTGGCGAGCCTGCGTGTCTTTATGGGCACGCTGCGCAAGAAGATCGAGTCCGACCCCGCGCACCCGCGCTATATCCAGACGCACGTGGGTATCGGTTACCGATTGGTCACCCAGGGATAGGGCAGAGCACGGCCCCCAGACGTGGCCCCTCTATGAGTTGCGGTGGGATAGTTCTCGTTTGGCCTTTGATGAGGTCATCGGGGAACTATCCCATCGCTTTTTTATTACTTGCCCTTGGGCTTGCTGGCGTAGAACTTCTTCTTTTTGGGCTTGCCTGCACCGGCAGACTTGCCGCCGCCGCGCGGTCCTCGGTCGCCGGCCTGTGCGTGCGCGGGCGATGCTGCGCGAGGCTTGCGGGCTTCGGGGTTGCGCAGCTCCTCGGTTCGCTCGGCAATCTCCTCGGCGCTAAAGCCGGCTTCGGCCATGGCGTCCTCGATGGGCAGGCGGCGCACGATATAGCAATGGTGCACCTTCTGGTTGCGCGCGAAGTCCTCGGGGATGGTCTGCGCCGTAATGTCCTCCAGCACGACGCCCGCGCGCGCGAGCTTGCGCGTTTCGGGGCGGAAGCCGCGCAGATTGCAGCTAAAGATGGCATGACCGCCCTGTGCGAGCAGGCGCGACACGCCGGCCAAAAGCTCAACATGGTCGCGTTGAACATCCCAGGTGCGGCGGCCCATCTTGGACGAGTTCGAAAACGTGGGCGGGTCGACAAAGATCAGGTCCCAGCGGTTGCGCGTCTGACGCTGGTCGCGAATCCAGGCGAGCACGTCGTCGCGCACAAAGTGATGCTGCGGGCCCACAAAGCCGTTCTGACGCATATTGCGCTCGGCCCAGTCCAGATAGGTGTTCGAGAGGTCAACCGTCACGGTCTCCTCGACGCCGCCGTCTGCCGCATAGCAGGTGGCAGTGCCGGTGTAGGCAAACAGGTTGAGGAAGCGGCGCGCCTGCTTGGCGTGCTCGCGCACTAGGTTGCGGGTGACGCGGTGGTCCAGGAAGATGCCCACATCCAGATAGTCGTCAAAGTTGACGGCAAAGGTGAGCCCGCCCTCTTCGATGAGCGGGAGGCGACGGCGCGCGATGTTGGCGCGTTCGCCCGATCCGCCCTTGCCGGCACCCTGCTTGCCGTACTGCGAGCCGCCGCGCGAACGCATGCGGGCCTTGGCGTGCACGTGCTCGGCGGGAACATCTAGGATGCGCGGCGCGATGGCCAGAATGTCGAGCATGCGGGCCTGGGCCAGTGCGGGGTCGATGGTCTTGGGTGCGGCGTATTCGGCGATGACGAGCCAGCGGCCCGGCGTCTGCGGGCAACCCTCGTACAGATCGATGGCGGCGGAGTAGTCGGGCAGGTCGGCATCGTAGACGCGGTAGCAGCTTACACCCTCGCGGCGCGCCCACTTGCGGCGCAGGCGTGCGTTCTTGCGCAGGCGGTTGGCGAACTGCTCGGACTCGGGGATGAGCACGGGCAGCGGCTTGCCGTCGCCCAGGTCGAGCATGGCGGCAGGCTCGGGCATGGCGGAAGCGGCGGCTTCGTCGCTGATGACGTCGTTGGCATCCGCAACCTCGGCCTCGGCATCCGCGCTGGTCGCAGCCTCAAACGCTGCGGCGGCGTGGTCGAGAGAAGGCCAGACTTCGACGGTCGCCTCCTCGTTGTTGGGCATGACGGCGATCGAGCATTCGGGCTCGGCGTGGAGCGCGCGGGCCAGCAATCCGTCGCGGGTGAGCGCGGCGACCGGCGCCGCGGCAAGCTCGGGCGCGCGGCGCAGCTCGCCGATGAGCGTCATGGTGTCATGCATGAGCGAAAGCGGTGTCTCGGTCGTATCCGCGACCACGGCGGCG
>OBVY01000755.1_pt1 | contig 27144 bp, 18 predicted proteins | sample 1538051 | NCBI WGS metagenome assembly OBVY01 (sample SAMEA2580017, study PRJEB22360) | human gut metagenome | biome: human gut; feature: human-associated habitat; material: faeces | place: Denmark | collected 2008/2010 | reverse complement strand
CCAAAAATTTCCTTTGCCACGGTGGCACCCAGTACGCACACCTTTTCCTTGCTCTCGTTGTTTTCTTCTGTGAGGAAATCCCCGATGGCCATTTCCAGATTACTGATGGCAGCATAATTGTCCTCCACACCGGCAATGGTGTAATAGGAAGCAGAGGTCATATCGCCTCCCTCCACCGATGCTGTAGTGGAATAAGAGATCGTAGTTGCAGAGATTCCCGATACAAAAGTCACCAGATCATCACAGTCTTCACTGGTCAATGTCACGGCTTCGCTCTCTTCCTCCTGTCCGAATCCGAAAAATCCGCCGAAATCCATGCCACCGCCGGGACCACCAGACGTACCGCCGCCGGAACCTCCTCCAGGGCCTCCGCCCATATTGGTAACGGTAACACTTCCTCCGCCTCCCGGCATCTCAAAGCTAAATCCGCCGCTGTCACTGCTGTCGCAGGAAATATCAATAGCTCCGGCATTCAGGTTCTTGAACTGTTCCGCCACTTCTTCTTTTCCGCCGGTACCTATCGCCAGCACCAGCATTATGGTGGCGGATCCCACAACGATACCGATGGAAGTCAGGATCACTTTGAATTTATTCTGTGACAGGTTCAGCCACACCAGACGCAATATTTCGGATAATCTCATATTCTACTTCTTCCCTTCCATTGACCTTACTTTCCCACAGGTCTCCGCTCTACTTCGTAATGCTGCTTTCGATCAATACGGTATCTCCTTCTGCAATATCTCCGGAGATCTCCACGTTAGAACCATCTGACAGTCCTGTCGTTATTTCCTTTTTCACAATGCTGCCATCTGCTGTCTTCACTTTTACATAAGTCTTGTCATCCTCTGTGATAATGGCTCTGCGTGAGACATACAGCACTTCTTCCGTTTGTTCCGTAACGAAAGTTACATCTCCTGTCATGCCCTGGAACAGTCCGGAGACATCCCCTTCTAATGTGACAGTTACGTCATAAGTTATATTTCCACTGGAATCCGATGTCGCATCTCCGATAGCCGTCACCTTTGCCGTAAAGATATCTTCCGGATATGCCGTCAATGCAATATTCGCTGCAGATCCCAGAGAGATATCCGTCATGTCATCTTCATCCACCGTTACCGTTATGGTCACTTCGTCCATATCGTATAAGGTAACCAGAGAGGTTCCGGTACTGATCTTGTCTCCGGCCTCCAGCTCCACGCCGGTGATGACACCGTTGTATCTTGCACATACTGCATTACCATCGATATAAGTGCTGAACTCATTCCATTTTTCCAGTGTCTCATTATAGGTTTCCTGCTGATCGGACAATTCCTGCGCAAGATACCCCAGTGCAATGTCATAGGTCTCCTGTGCGGTATTGTAAGCCAGTGTCCGCAGTTTTTTTGTCTCAGCTACGGTCAGTTTTCCCTGCTCCAATTCCCGTTTTGCCTTATTGTAGGCGGTTTCGGCAGTAGTTACATTTTCCTCCGCCTGCTCTACTCTCTGTTCCAGCTCTTCCTTCTGCTGCTCCAGGGAATCTGCCGTGGACTGTGCCTGCTCCGTCAGCTGCGCATAATAGACATATCCGTAAGTATCATCTGCTGCGTCGGTACTGTTCAGGCTGTATTTACAGTTCGACAATACCTGTGCCGCATCCTCATAGGCTGCCGTTACTTCTTCCAGCTGTGCCCGGTAATCTTCCAGACTGCTCTTCGCCTGCTCCAGCGTGCTCTCTGCAGAATCTACCGTATTTTGAAGTTCCTGCAATGTAGTACTGTACTCGGTATCAATATAACTGCCGTAAGCAGTGCTGCTGTCATAAGTGTATTTTGCCTGCTGTTTTGACAGGGTCTGGTCGGCTTCCACCGCCTCCAGATCCGCTTTTGCTTTCTCTACGTTAGACTGCAGTTCGTCTTCCAGGTCGGAGACACTGTCTTCTTCCAGCAGGTACAGGGGATCTCCCTCGGACACCTGCTGCCCCACGGAGACCACTACCTCCGCCACAGTCAGGGTAGAATCGTCACCATTGCTGCCGGAGCTGCTGCCGCCCATATTAAAGATCTGCCCAAACATGTCTAAGCCTCCCTGGGCTCCGCCACCGGAAGCACTCATGCCGCCAAATCCACCGGATCCAGAGTTGCTGCCGGCAGTACTACCGGAGGAGCCGCCGGAGGAACTGCTGCCGGAAGTATCCGTTCTCTGCAGGGCACTCATATCCAGATCAAAGGTCTGATCCACCGTACCGATGTCCACGGAGCCGGTCTCCGTCACACCTTTGACCAGTGTCCCGTATTTTACGGTGGTCTCTTTATAAATGACTTCCGTATCGGAACTACCGGAGAGACCAATGGCACCAGCCACTACAGCGATCACACAGACACCACAGACACCTGTGGTGAGCTTGCGTCTTTTCGACCAGCTTTTCCATGATCCAATCCGGCGCATTTGATTTCTTATAATTTCTTTGATCTTTTTCCCATTTTCATTCTGCTTCATAACTATTCCCAATCATTCCTGTCTGTTTCTCAACATTTGCTCCATCCGCCTGATTTATTGTCCTCCGGGACCGCCCGGCATTCCGCCGCCGAAGCTGTCGGAATTACTACCCCCAGGACCACCCTGCGGCATTGCTCCTCCGGAAGGCATCTGCATATCCTCTGGCATAAGGGATTCATCGAATTCCTGAAGTTCCATATCACTGCCGGTTGTGGTATCAGCACTGCTGCCGGAATCGGCAGTCTCCTCCGTACTCTTGACTTCTGCCTCGGAGCTGACCTTACTTGCCAGGTAGATGGTATCGCCCTCTTCCAGTCCTGACAGGATCTCAATGTCCACACCGTTGGTGATACCAGTCTCTACCTCTGCCAGTTCCCTGCCACCCAGTGCTGTCTTACGATAGACATAGGTCTTGCCGTTCTCTTCTACGATCGCCTTACGGGATACATAGAGGACATCTTCTTTTTCTTCGGTAACGAAGATCACATCTGCCGTCATGCCGCCGTAGAGCTGCTCCAGTTCACCTTCCACGCTGATCTCCACAGTGTAGCTTACCGTGTTGCTGTAATCGGAAGTAGCCGTGGTATTGATGGAGAGGATGCTTCCGGTATAGGAATCCTCCGGGTATGCCGTAAAGGTGATATCTACCGCATCTCCCACCTGCAGATCCACAATATCCTCCTGGGTCACATCCACGGAGATTCTCATGTCATCCGACGTTGCATAGGAAAACAGAGCTCCTGTCGTCGTCAGGCGATCTCCCGCTTCGTAGCTGACCTCTGTGATCACACCATCCTCTGTGGCATAGAGAATACCATCACTTCCGACGAAATCTTCAAAGGCCTGTAACTGTTCTTCCCGTTTTTCTTTCGTCTCTTCCGCTTCCTGTAAGGTCTCCTTCAGATCTTCCACAGCAGCGTTGTAAGTGGTCTGGGCATTCTGCCCGGTGATCACCGCTTCCTGATAGGTCTCTTCTGTATCCAGCTTATCGATTTTTTGCTTTGCCTGTGCCGCTGCCAGCTGGTTCTGCAGATCGGTAATAGCACTTTCATTCTCCGATAAAGCATCCTCTGCCTGCGTCAACGCTGATTTTGCCTGCTGGTATTTGGATCTGGCACTGAGATAACCATTCTGGATCGTCATAAAATTCACTGTATTATCGGTTCCGGCGCCTTCATAACCTTCTTTTGCCGCTTCATAATCTTCCAATGCATCCTGATAATCTTCCTGAGTTTCTGTCAGCTTCTCCTGCAGAGAAGCTGTATTCGCCTGCTTCTGCTCCAGCTGTACCTGCAGAGATGCCACTTTGTTCGTCACGCTCGTACCGGAAGTATTGCGGATGGATGCCGCATAGGAAGCACTGATCTTCTGGGTATCGTAGTCGGTCTGGGCTTCCAGCAGGGACAATTCATAGGTACTCTCTGCCTCCGCATAGTCTGCCTGCGCCTCCACTACCGCATTTTGCAACAGCGCCCGAACCGCCTCCACGCTGTCTTCCGTGAATTTCAGCAGTTCCTCGCCTTCGGTGACACGCTGCCCGCTGGCAGCATAGATCTCCTCTATCTTCAGATATTTCTGTACGGTATCATCGTCATCTTCCTCACTGTCATCCTCGTCATCGTCACTGACGTCCAGATTCAGATCGTAATCTATGGATTTTGTGTTGTATTCCAGAGAGCCGCTCTCAGTAACACCTACCTTTAAAGTACCACGCTCCACCGTCTCTTCTTTGTAGATCCACTGTTCTTTCTGAAGTAACGGTGCAATAAACACGGTATAGCAGGCTGCCAGGATCAGCAGAAGTAATGCGATCCCCGCCAGGATCAGTTTTTTCTGCTTTTTCGTGAGGGATTTCAGTTTATCAAAATGTGGGCTTTTTAATTTCATGACTGTGTCTGTCCTCCCTGCTGTTCATTTGCATTTTCCGTAGATTCCCCGTTGTCGGAGCCGCCTTTCGGCATGCCACCGTTTTCCGGCACTTCTCCGCTGCCCGGGACTCCTTCCGGCATGCCACCGTTTTCCGGCACTTCTCCGTTACCCGGGGCTCCTTCCGGCATCTCACCATTTTCCAGCTTTTCGCCGCCTCCGGGACCGCCCTGCGGCATCGCATCGCCGTCGGACACATCGTCAGGTCTGCCCTGCATACTCTGTCTCTGCTGTAACTGCTCGATCTCTTCCTCCGTCATGCCGAAGACTACGGTGACGGATTCGTTGGCACTTAAACTGTCCTCCTCATCTTCTACATTGATCTGTACCGTCACGCTGTAAGTGACACTGGTACGGCTGCTAGACGAGGATACCGGATCAATGGCTGTGATCACACCGGTATATCCGCTGCCTGCGGAGGACTGCACATAAGCACTGTCGCCTACAGTCAGTTTTGTAATATCCGACTGATCTACCGATACGGTGACCGTCAGCTCCTTCGGATTGCTGTAAACGAATACCACTGCATCGGAAGTCAGAGCCTGCTCCGCCCGCACCATGGTCCGCAGGATCGTACCATCCTCAGATGCATAGAAATATCCGTCCCCCACACTGCTTTCAAACAATTCCAGATTCTCCTTGGCATCTTCATAAGTACTTTCCAGAGCTGCCAGATCGGACTTAGCTTTTTCCACCGTAGTGTTATAATCGCTCTCTGCCCGTTCTGCGCCGGACAGGGAAGTCTCATAGGTCAGCTTTGCCTGCGCCTGCTGGATCTCATAATTTTCCTTCGCCTCCGTGACGGCCTGTTGGAGACTGGAAAGCTTTAACTGCAAAGTTTGTAATTCAAAAGCAGCATTAGTTAATGCATCCTCATATTTATCCTCTGCTTCCTCCAAATCTTTCAGATTTTGTTCCAGAATACTGTAAAGAGAAGCTAAAATGCTGGCGTTGGAAGTTCCGCCGCTCTGCATATTAGCGCCGGCTCCGCCACCGATCTGTACCGAACCTCCACCGCCTGTGACCTGCGACCAACTGATACCCCATTCGTCCATCTTGTCCGTCAGTGCTTTCAGGTTCTCATCATAGATTGCCTGATACTCATCCACTTTGAAATAACTCTTATAGGAACCGTCATTCACATAGGATTCATACTCTGCTATATCATCCTCGGCATCCTGTAATTCCTCTTCTGCCCTGGTCACAGCACTCTGCAGACTTGCTACGGTCTCATCATAGACTTCCTTCGCCTGCTGTCCGGTGAGGATGGCACTGTCTCTCGTATACTCCGCTGTGATCAGGTTCTGCTCATATTCGATAGCTCCGGTGCGATACGCAAGCTCCGCATCCTCCAGTGCTCTCTCCAGTTCCTTTCTCGCTTCCGCCACACTTTCTTCCGTCAGCTTCAAAATCTTATCCCCGGCAGTTACTTCTTCTCCAGACACGGCATATACTTCCTCTATCTCCAGATTGGTCGTCAGATTCTCCACATCGAAGGTCTCCTCCGTAATACCGACATTGGTAACACCTGACGCAGCAGTCATATCCTCCGTGAAGGTCAATCCCGACATATTAGCCGGCATGGAAAATTCTGATCGATTGCCGTTTCTATGTAATATCACCACTGCTGCCACCGAACCACCGCCCAGCGTGAGTACCAGTACCAGCGCAACGATGATCCACTTTTTACGCCCTTTTCCTTTTTTCTCTTTTTTGTTTTTCTTTTTGGAAAAAAATATCTGTTTGATCTCTTTGTTCTTCACGGCGAACCTCCGATTGCTATTCCGTCCAAATTCCGTTGTTTTCTCAAGTATAGTTGGATTTTGTATTGAAAAAGTGTTCACTCTGTGAAAAATCTGTGTCCTGTAGGAGCTTTTCCCCCTGCTTACGTCTATGCAATTACACAAATAAAGCACAAAAAGAAGGCCCTGTTGGAGACTGCTTTCGCAGAAGTCTCTAACATGACCTTCTATCATAAGCTTACGAATTCGTGCTATTACACTAATATGCCTGGTAAAACAAATCACCGCTTCGCAGCCATTTGTTTTCCCTATAGCTTATTTATTTTTTCGGGAAATACAGATATCCTCCAGATTCTGCGCGCCCTCCGGTCCGATGGGTCTGCCACCCGTGGTGATGCCCCATCCTGCACGGATCTTGATAATATCGTCAATCTGTCCCTGGGACAACAACGTCTTCTTCCCTAAGATGAAGTTGTTCATCATCAGGATCTTCGCATAATATTCCGTGGTCTCCATGCGGTAATAAGCCTGCATGAGATTGTCACCCCAAGTCAGCGCGCCATGGTTTGCTAACAGTACTGCATTGAATTCCCGGCAATAGGGAGCTACCGCTTCCGGCACTTCCTCTGTGCCCGGCAGAGCAAAATGCACTAGCGGCACACAGCCCAAGGACAGTACCCCTTCCATCAGCACCGGTTCTTCCAGACTGATGCCTGCGCAGGCAAACGCCGTTGCTGTAAGGGGATGTGCATGTACCACACCCTGTACCTTCGGGTTCTCCTTGAATACTCTGAGGTGCATCTTGATCTCGCTGGAAGGCTTGTGCGTTCCCTCCAACACATTCCCGTCCAGATCCAATTTTACCAGCATGTCCTCTGTCATAAATCCCTTAGAAACTCCCGTTGGTGTTGCCCAGATCTCATTATCTCCGACTTTACAGGAGATATTTCCGTCGTTCGCTGCCACGAAGCCGCCCTGATACATCCTGCGTCCTACCTCTAAGATCATCTGTTTTGCCTGTGCATCTGATATATATTCCATACTAATCTCCATTCCGCAGACGATTCCTTCCGTCGGAGGAATCCTCCTTTTCCGTTCCGGCATGCAATAATATATTACCTTATTGCCCTTCTCCTTGTCCAGCTGATATTCCCAATAATCTTTTATGCATGCTTCCTAAACATATTCTTTCGTAACTAATTATCTTTCCCTAGGTATTGTACCAAGTCGCTGGTGCGACAGCCAGCCCTAAGTACATCAATCCACTACTTTTTTACCTGTCAATACTGCATTATATCTTTGATCTCACCTTCCTTTAATTGCAGTCTTTTTTCGGTCTCCTTATATTTCACCACAGTATCCACATCCGAATATGCAGTAAAAACGGCACCAGTGATTCTTCCGTCTTTCCAGCTCATGGAAAGTTCCAGATTTCCTATCAGATGCATTCCCCGTACGGAGCCGGTCTTCCATGCAGCCGGCAATGCAGGGAGAAGCAGGATTCTCTCCTCATTGCTCTGAACCAGCATCCCATTCATGGCAGCGCAGATCCCAAAATTGCCGTCAATCTGGAACGGAGGATGTTTGTCAAACAGATTAGGATAGGTCGAGACCTCCAACATCTTCCGGATGTTGTCATATGCTGCTTCAGCATCCCACAGGCTGACATAGTGATTCGTGATCCATGCCCTACTCCATCCGGTATGTCCGCCGCCGTGGGACAGGCGGTATTCCAGGGTCTTGCGGCAGGCCTCAGCCAGTTCCGGGGTGCCGTCTACAGTAATCTCTCCGGCGGGGTACAGCCCATACAGATGGGAAATATGGCGGTGTCCGGGTTCTGCTTCCTCGTATTCCTCCATCCATTCCATCAGGCGTCCGTCACTGCCGATCCTGTTTGGCGGCAGTCTGTCGTATATTTTGCGGATTGTTCCCATCAGTTCCTTTATGTCACCGACTTCCGGAATCTCACAGGCTTCCGGTACCTGTTCTCCCAGTTCCTTCCAGGCTCCCAGGCATCCTCTGAACAGATCTCTCAGAATCTGATTGTCCATGGTTGCACCGATGCAGCAGCATCCTTTTTGTCCATTCGGCAGGATATATGTATTCTCCGGTGAAACAGAAGGATTTGTCACCAGATATCCGTCTTTTTCTTCCAGATAATCCACAAAGAATAGTGCTGCCTCTGCCATGACAGGGAAAGCTTCCCGTAAAAATACCAGATTCTTTGTATAGCGGTAATGCATCCATAGGTGCGTACACAGCCATGCTGCTCCCATCACCCAGTAAGTCCCGGGATACCATGTATCCTGTGGTGCGGTATCTCCATGAATATCCGTATTGTGATGCGCCACAAATCCCCGGCACCCATACATTTCTCTGGCGGTATATCTGCCGTTCTTCTGCACCTTTTTTAACAATTCAAATAAGGGAATATGACACTCTGGCAGATTGCAGTTTTCCACATGCCAGTAGTTCATCTCTGTATTGATATTGATGGTATACTTACTGTCCCATGCCGGGAAAAATTCATAATTCCAAAGTCCCTGCAGTGTGGTCGGCAGTCCTCCCTCCCTGCTGGCAGCAATCGTAAGATAGCGTCCATAATCATAGAGCAGTTTCATCAATCCCACGTCTTCTGTCTGTTCTGTTTGCTCCTGCTTCCCTTTCCGAAGTCTCTCAAGGCGCAGATCCGTAGGCAGATTCTCGTACCGCTCTGCGCCTTCTACTTCAAAAACAAAACGGTCATATAAAGATTTATGATCTGCCACATGCTCTGCTTTAAGGGTATCATAAGACAGAAGCATCGCCGCCTTTAGGCGCTGATCCATTTTCTCTGCCAGAAGTGTCTGCATTGCCATCTGGTATAGGAACTCTGTTCTTGCAGAGCCAGTCAGTTCTTCATCCAGCCCCACAGGCAGTTCCCTGCCAGCTTTCAGATACGCTTCCGCATACCGATCCTTTTCTGGTGTACTGTAGTGATAAGTGGAATCTGCAGTAAACCACAGCACCACTTCCTCTGCCCCTTCTGCCCTCAGACATTCCCCCTGGGTCAAAATCCGTCCGCCAGTAGACACAGCACGCAGTTCCATGGCAAATTCATATCCGCCTCTTCCCAGATTGCCATAAAGTCTTATGCCATTCTCTCCAACCTTACAAGTTCCATCAAACCAGCTCTCTCTTCGAAGTTTCGCCAGAAAATTCACTTTCCCCTTGCCCCTTGTGCGGAAGCGCATCACCAGACAGTCCGCCGGGTGAGAAGCAAATATTTCCCTCTCATATATACTGTCACCAACAGTGAACTCTGTCCGGCAGATTGCCGTTTCCAGATCCAGACATCTCTCATAATGTTTTGTTCCTTCACAGAGGATCATATCCCGCAGTTTACCGCTTTTCCGTTCTCTGCCGCCTTCGATCCCATCAAAGAAAAATTGTACATCCCCAAGTGTCTGATAAGGATGCATTCCTTCCGGGCAGGCCGATAATGCGGTCTCCATCAGATGCTCAGCCTCCGGAATTCTGCCGTCCCGAAGGAGTTGTCGTATCTTCGGCAGGTTTGCTTTTGCATCGGGATTGTGACGGTTTACAGGTCCACCCAGCCAGATGCTCTCTTCATTTACCTGGAGCCGTTCTCTGTCCGTACCTCCGTAGACCATGGCACCGATTCTGCCATTTCCTATAGGAAGAGCTTCTTCCCATTCCGATGCCGGATGATCATACCATAACCTACTCATGCCATTTCTCCTTTTTTCCTGTTATTATATATTTTTTTGCACACATTTCCCTGATCCTGACTGTATTCTAACATGTTTTTCTTAACAGCAAAAGCATCCGCTTACCGCCGATGCTTTTGCTCCTGTTCTTATCAGCTGCCTTATTCTGTTACCACACCTTTTTGTAACATGATATTGGCATATAGTGCACTCTCTCCGGTTGCAATAATGGCATAGACCTTTTTTGCCTCCTCATAGAAGGCAAAGCGCTCGATCTGTCCAATGGCACTGCCACCTCGGGAATCGTGTTTTGCGATGATTTTTTCATAATTCTCCCAGATCGGCGTCTCCACCGGATCCCCGGGCATCACCTCCATCAGATTCAACGGATGCTCCACATAACTATCCAATGGAAACACCTGCAAAATGGCATCCAGAATCTCAGTCGTACCATGTCCGTCCATCCGAATCACGATTGCATCCTTCCCCATGGACTCAGCCGGAAAATTACCGTCTGCGATAACCAGTCTGTCACTGTGTCCCATTTCACAAAGTACCTTTAATAACTCGGGAGATAATATCTTCGGAATTCCTTTTAACATGCGCTTACCCCTTTCATGACGTGATTTCTCCGTCCACATCCCACAGATCCTGCCAGTCGGTTGCGCCGGGCCACAGAAATACCTGACCTTTGATCAGGCGGCAATTCTTGTCTGCTTTCCGGATTGTCTCCATCTCTTCCTCTGTCAAGGGATCTTCTGTGATGCATTTCAGATTATCCACATATTGATATTCCTTTACTGAAAAAGGAATCGGAATCTGTCCTCTCTGTACCGCCCACTTCAGGCAGATCATAGCAGGATGTACGTGATGATGCTCCGCAATCTCCATAATCTCCGGCATCCGGGTATCTGCTATATCCTCTGCCGTCCGGTCTCTCTCCGGTCTGGAGGGAGATCCGATGGGGCAATAACCGATGGGTTGAATCCCCTGTGACAGTGCATAGTCATACAATTGCGGCTGCTGAAATCCGGGATGCAATTCCATCTCTAAGAACATCGGCTGAATCCTGCACAGCGGCAATACTGCCTGAAGTTTCGGTACTGTCATATTAGACATGCCAATGTATTTTACCCTGCCTTCTTCCACCAGTGCCTCACACTGTCTCCAAGTATTCAGAAATTCTGTCACAGAAAACGGCCTGGAATCCGGATTACGGGAATCTCCGTCACAGCCGGGAGCATGATAATTGGGAAAAGGCCAGTGCACCAGATACAGATCCAGATAAGATACCCGCAGATCCTTCAGGCTCTTCTCACAGGACTCCTTCACTCTATTGTGCATATCATTCCATACTTTGGAGGTGATAAACAAATCCGCTCTGTCCACGATTCCTTCTTTCAGGACACGCTCGATGCTCTCTCCGATACGATTCTCATTCTGGTATACGGAAGCACAGTCGATCATACGATATCCTGCCCGGATGCCGCCATATACAGCTTCTGCAATCTGATCGCTGTTATATTTATCGGATCCGAAGGTTCCAAGTCCGATTGCCGGTACCTTAGATCCGTCCACCAGAGTCCGCTTTGGGATCCGGCTCTGTTCTATGATTTCTGCCATATGATAACCTTTCTTCCCTTAGTCTTCGGGAAATACCACTGCTACCTTGCCACAGTTTCCACTTGCCATCAGTCTGTAAGCTTCCCCTGCCTGCTCCAGAGGGAATTCGTCCGTGATCAGATCTTCCGGATGAATTCCCCAACGCACCAGTCTTTCTACCAGTTCTTCCATTCTCCACAGCGATGTTACCCAGCTGCCGTAGATTGTCTTCTGACCATGAATAATGTCCGGACTGGGATTGAAGGTACAGGTACCTCCCTCTCCCACGAATGCGATCCGGCCCCATTCTCTGGTAGCACGGATTGCCAGCTGTCTTCCTGGATCACTGGCGCTGGCATCGAACGCTCTCTCCACACCATTGCCGTTTGTCACTTTCATGATCTGATCATAAGCCTCATCCGGTGCAAATACATAATCAGCCAGTCCCATCTTCTTCGCCAGTTCAATACGGTACGGATTCGTCTCTACGCCGATGAGCATATTGGCTCCCAATGCTTTTGCCAACATCAGTGTTGCCAGGCCGACAGGCCCCAGACCGGTTACCAGTACTGCATCATTGCCGCTGACACCTACCTTTTCGATAGCTTCATATACGGTACCGAAACCACAGGCCACCTGTGCTCCATCCTTGTAGGTCAGTTCATCTGGCAATGCGATCAGATCCTTCTCATCTGCCAGAATGTACTGTGCCATGCCACCGTTTCTCTGCCATCCGTATGCCTGACGGAATTTACTCTTGCAGGAAATATAATAGCCTCTTCTGCAATCGTTACATACACCACATCCGGAAATGTGATAAATAATAACACGGTCGCCCTTCTTGAATCTCTTCAGGCCTTCTCCTTCCTCTACGATCAGACCACAGGGTTCATGACCTGCCACGGTTCCGGGAATATAGCCTTCCGGACCTTTTCCCACATGTTCCCTGTAGATGCAGCGGATATCACTGCCGCAGATAGTTGTAGCCATTGCCTTGACCACAACCTGTCCATGTCCCGGCTTCGGCATATCGAATTCTCTAAGTTCTACTGTGCTGTTGCCCGGAAGAATTGCTCCCATCATCTTTTTCTGTTTCATTTCCTGTCTGTCCATCTGTTAACCTCCTTAAAAATAAAATATTATATGTTCTTCTGTCATATTTTCTCTCCCCGTGTGGGTTGCTGTGATACATTCATTCTAATCCTACAAATATACGATTAATAGACATATTTGCGACATAAGTTGTGTGTATTTGTCGTGTTATCGTACTTTTTTATTTGACTTTTTTCTTTGCCGTTGCTACACTTAATATCATCAGACAGGTCACAGTAAATCCGGACAGCAGGAGGCTCCATGAATCAGGCAACGAACAATACCATCTATGGTCTCGATGTGAAAACCACTATCGACAACACAACTTTTCTAATTCTGAATATTGCTTTCGAACACTTTTTTAAGCCACTGCCACGCCACAGCCACGGTAACAACAGCTATGAACTGCACTACATCCCTAATGGGCTCGGGCAGGCAGTCATTGATGGCAGTTCTTATGAGCTTACGCCTGGCACACTATATATGACAGGCCCCCATGTGGAGCACGAGCAGATTCCAAGCCCTATGGATCCCATGACGGAATATTCTATCTATTTTCAGTTGCAGGAAGAAGATGCTCTCCTCGTTTTTTCCGGCAGCACTGCGGACAAATTTCTGAAAAAAAGATTCTGGATTGGTCCGGATACCCAGAATCTTGGTGTACTGATGGAGCAGCTCTTCTATGAATTAAAATATAAATATACCGGTTACATGATTCAGGTAGAGGCTCTGTTACAACAGTGTCTTGTAAAAGTTGTCCGTAATTACGAGGGAAACCGTTTCTCTAAACAGCACTTTGCTCCCTCCAATCTCATTGACGGTAAGACCTTGATCATCGAACGGGCCTTTCTCTATCATTACGAGACCATTACTCTGGAAAACCTGGCAAAGACTCTTGGGTTAAGTGTCCGCCAGACGGAACGGTTCCTGAAAAAATATTACGGCAAGACCTTTCAGCAGAAAAAACAGGAAGCCCGAATGTCTGCGGCAAAAATCTATCTGACAGACAAACGCCTGAGCATCACGCAGATTGCGGAGAAACTGAATTACTCCACATCCCAGCATTTCACCCAGGCGTTTAGACAACATTACGGCATCACTGCCAATGAATACCGCAGGCAGCTCCAGGATCCGGTGGATTAAATCCAGATCCTGCGCAGTTCTCCCTGTTTTAGATAATAACATGCATCGTATTGCAATACCGGGCAGGAAATTCTGACCTCCTGATCCTCATAAGCTTCCAGTTCTGCTTCCAGTATCTTCTTTTCCAGATCCCATGCAAGTCTTCGGATGCAGACTCTTGTTCTGGCCATCAGACCATCCACACTGCCCTGCTTCCACTCCTCCGGAAGTGCCGGCAGGAATTCGATCTCTCCCCGTTCGGAATACACCAGTGCTTCATGTATGATTCCTTGCAATCCCAGAATCGTATCCGTGCAATAGACCCCTCTGCAGCGATCCGTATTATGATCCGTCAGCAGGCTGCTGTAAAAAATATCACTTTGCACCAGCAGGCGCAAGATTTCTCCCAGGCTCCTGCCATCCTTCAGTCTGGCAGCCACCAGTCCCTTGTGGATCCAACCATGAGAGGCAGTATCATCTTTTCCGGCATTCCCGACATTCCGGTTCCTGATGGCCTGCCTGCAGCTTTCCGCAAGTCCCACATTATGCTGTGTCTCTACTCCGGGCCATGCGCAATAGAGATGGCTGATATGGCGGTGCTCATGATTGTCATGCATCTGTGGCAGTGACCATTCCTTTAATCCACCGGTCTCATCCATCTGGTATTCTGGCAGCTTTGCGGCAAGCTCCCTGCTGGCTGTCAGCCACTCTCCCGACCGTTCATCGCAGATCCTCTCTTCCAGTTCCCGGATCATGCGTAATACATCTGACGCCGCCGCAATGTCCATGGCTGCATTGGCAGTGATCGTACTGGAATAGCCGTTTGGATGATTCTCCGGAGAATAAGAGGGAATGATCAGGTATTTTTCTCCCTCCTCCAGAGCTGTCTTTCCTTTCTTATAATGAGGCTGTCCCTCTCTGTCGGTATAATATTCCGGGGTACACAACTGCTCCCAGAAATGAAACGTCTTCCACAGCAGGGGGCGCAGAATCTCCTGTTCCAGATCCAGGCTTTGTTTTCCGCAGACTTTGGCCAGATCCTCTGGCAGTGGGATCTGCCGGTTACCAAAGCACTGCCAGTACTCAAAGATCGGCACCATCAGCCAGGAAGCCCCGGCATTCCAGTACTGGAAAGGATAGTCAATATCATACTCTACCATAATTGCCCGATTACCGTCGGTATTCACCGGTGCCAGCAGGGCATCCCACATGCCGTAAACAGCTTTTGCATTCTCCTTCCAGTCCCCGATCTGGCGGAGGATAAAATACATATATCCCCAGGCCGCTTTTTCCATGTGCCCGGTATTCATACCAGAGACCTGAATATTCACATTGGCATCCATCGTATAGGCTCCGCTCCAGCCGGGATTCCATTCCCCTGTCCACAGTCCGCACAGCCTCGGTGCAGAATATCCGGCGCAGGCAGCCTGCACATATCTGCCTGTCTGGTAGATCCGTTCCATCAGTTTCTGCAACATCTGCGGCGTATTTTTCTGCCGCTGTAACAGTTCCGTATTGGTCTCCTTTTCTACGCCTTCCTCTCCGGAATCCGCTGTCTGTTCTCCCAGATGAAAACTTACTGTACCATAGGTCTCCCTCTGCTGTTCCTTCTGCAGTGCCAGCGCTCTCTCATAATTCCAGCTGCCTTCTTTTGTACGGTATTTCGCCACTGCGCTCTTCAGGTCTGCCAACACCGCATCGATGGTTTCCTGTGCTTTCACCCCCGGAAAATCTTCCATTTCTCCCATTTCAACCTGGGCAGCCGTCTTCGCCAAGATCCAGACTGCCTTTGCTCCCCGGATGTGGATTTCTTTGCTGCCTTCCGTCTGTTCCACATTTCTGCTTCCTCCTGTATGTAGAATCCGTACCATGGTCACATACCCCTTATCCTGCAGCTCGCTTTCCACAAATACCGGATAATGCGCTGCCTGTCCGAGATAAGTGCCCGCCTTGTCATAGACCAGTTCATATTTTATATTTACTTCCGGTCCGGTTCCCCACTTTTTTACTCCGAATTTTGGCAGCATCTCTGGCGGATCTATGGAAAGTATCAGTTCGGGAAGTGTCTCCTTTCCGCCTGCCAGATACTGTGTCACAACGCAGTCCTCTCTGGAGACAAATGTATGCCGACTGAAGTCCCCGGTCTTATCCCGATAGTCCATAATGACCTCCCCGGTCTCTCCTACCATCCGGCGGCTGTATGCTTCGAGCTCCTGCTGTGGTGTCGTGATCCGAAGCTGCATCCCCGGATGGTAGGCATACAGGTAAGTTCTTTTTCTGCCGTGTACATTCCAGGTAGCATCCATATGCAGCACTGCCTGTCTGGCCTCCTGCAGCTCACTTCCCACTTCCGGCGGAGTCATTCTGGGTTCTTCTGTCGGCATCAGCAGTTCTATATTCTGATAGGTCAGTACCTCTTCATAGGGATCACAGGAACAGATCACTCCGCTGTGTCCATTGCCTGCCACCAGTCTCTCCTGCCAGATTTCACCGGTTTTCAATTTTATTTTCTTTTCGTTCATTTGTCTTCTCCTCGTTTTGAATGCTTTGTATTCTATTTTGAAATATGTTATAATCTGCGTGTTATCTGAATATTACCTTACACGTGAGGAACCTGGTATGTATCAAGTAATCATCGTAGATGATGAACCCCGTATTCTGGAAGGGATCATTCATCTTTTTCCCTGGAACAACTTCGGCTTTGAAGTCGTTGCTTCCTTTACCAATGGGAAAGAAGCCCTGGAATATATCAATGCCCACCCACAGGTGGATATCGTTATGACCGATATCCAGATGCCTGTCATGACCGGTATCGAACTGTCTCAAAAACTGAAAAACGAAGATATCATCGTCATCTTTTTCAGCGCCTATCAGGATTTTGAATATGCCCGGGCAGCAATTATCAATCATGTCACGGACTACCTGATCAAACCAATGAAATATGACGCCATGTCTGCCTGCTTTGAACGCATCCGGAAAACCCTGGACGAACGGGAGAAGGGCCATTATCTGCCTTACGAAGCCAATGCAGACGAGGCGGATTATGTGACGATTGTGAAAAACTATATCAAATCTGATTATAAGACCGCAACATTGGAAGCAGCCGCTTCTCTGGTACACTACTCACCGGCTTATCTTTCTTCCGCTTTCAAGACGGATACCGGTGTCAGTTTCTCCCGTTATCTGCTACAGGTGAGGATGGAACAGGCCATGCAGATGCTGTCGGATCGTTCCGTCAAATTTTACGAGATTGCAGATGCCGTCGGCTATCTGAACCCCAAAAATCTCACCCGTAATTTCAAGGAATATTACGGAATCACACCACAGGAATTCCGTGCAGGGAAACAGCCGGAAGTAACTCCTGAGAACAGAGGATCGTTATCATGATGCACCGATTTTTCTTAAAACGCTTAAAAGTATGGAGTTCTCTCCTGTTAATCCCTACCGGTCTTTTGTTTATATGCATCATGATCCTTACCGCAACCTCCCAGCTACAGACCATCAAAGAGACCACCCAGTCCACTACGGATGATCTCTGTCTGAATCTGGAAAGTACCATGGATGTTTGCACTTCCCAACAGGAAATGATCACGCTGAATTCCCAGTTGCTCTTATCCATGCGCAAGATTCTCTACAACAGAGAGACTACTTACACCGACTATGTCTTCCTAAACAGTATAAAGACCTTCCTCGGCAGTATCTCCGCCTCCCATCCACTGGTGGACAGCCTTTATCTTTATCTGGATGACAATAATATCTTTTTCTCTTCTGACAAGACGATCCGTTTTCTGAGCAGCGATGTGGACGCCGGTTGGTATGATATCTATACCTCCCTTCCGGAAGATCAGGACACCTATATTGTCTCCAGGGAAATGAAGACATCCACCTCATCAACATCAGAAAATGTACTGACGGTATATAAGCGTTTTTCTTATCTGGATGGTGTCATGGTATCCAACCTTTCTCTGATAGAGCTGGAAAAAATGATGTCTGCAAAATCCACATCCTGGAAACACGGTATGTTTCTTCTGGACAGCGGGCAGAATCTTCTGGCTTCTCAGGGGTTTTCTTCTGTTCCCGACTTTTCTGAAGTGGATCTTTCCACACTGACGGATGGCTTTCACTGGGAAAAGGTAGATCATCATTTCTATCTTACTTATGTGATATATCAACCCACCTACCGGTATTATTCGGTGCAGCTGGTTCCTGTTTCCGCCATTATTCTCTATTGTGCACAGAATCTGCTGTTGCCGCTGATCATGCTACTGTTTGCCCTGTTCATTATCTTCCTGTTCTCTTATCAGATCACAAGGGATAATTTCCGGCAGATCCAGTCAGTGATTGATCTGTTCGGTAATGCGGAAAAGGGGATCTACCCTACTGAAAAAGATTCTCCGGCAGACCAGCCGGATGACGAATACAGCCTGATCATGAACAATGTCATCCGCATATTCTTAAATACCACATTTTTAAACAGCCAGCTGGCAGAGCAGAAATACAAAAAACAGGCTGCGGAGCTCAGCGCCCTACAGTTACAGATCAACCCACATTTTATGGTCAACACCCTGCAGACTCTGGATTTTGAAGTCTACAAGATAGCAGGCGGTCCTTCCACCGCCAATACGATCATCAGCAATCTGTCAGATATTCTCTCCTACTCTTTGGCCAATCCACAGGTTTCGGTATCGATTCAGGATGAGATCACTTATATTCACAAATATGTGGAAATACAGAGGTTCCGCTTTCCCGACAGTTTTTATTACTTTGAAGAAATCGACAATTCTGTACTGCCGCATGCGTTTAAGCGTCTCCTGCTTCAGCCACTTTTAGAGAACAGTATCAGTCACGGGCTGCGTCCCGGCAATCGCCAGGGAATGGTAAAAATTAAGATTTTTAAACGGGATGATTGGATCCATATATCAATAACCGACAATGGTGTGGGAATTCCAAAAGACAAACTTCAGAAGCTGAGATCAGATCTTATGTCAGACGCTTCCATGCGTATCGGACTCGACAACGTGAACAAGCGTCTGACACTGACCTATGGTTCCGAGAGTGCTCTTCATATTTACAGTAAAGAAGGACTCGGAACCTGTGTGTTTTTCCGCATTCCGGTTCAAATTTAACCCTTCAGACCACTGGTGGCAATGCCTTCCACAAAATACTTCTGTGCAGCGAAGAACAGTATGATCAACGGCAGAATGGACAGGAAGGACATTGCCATTACTTTATTCCACTGAACCACGGATTCTGCATCCAGAGACAGTCTCAAGGCCAGAGACAGGGTATATTTTTTCACAGAGTTAATGTAGATCAACACGTTTGTATAATCATTGTAAGTCCACATGAACTGAAACAGACCTGCGGAGAAAAGTGCCGGTTTCATCAGTGGCACAAGGATCTTCACGAATACCTTCAGATCACTGCAGCCGTCAAGATAAGCAGATTCATCCAGTTCTCTTGGCAGTCCGCGGATAAACTGGATCAGCATAAATACAAAGAACGAGTTCACAGACAGCAGGCCCTGTAAGTAAAACGGCCAGTAAGTATCCACCAGTCCCAGCTTATTAAACATTGCATAACGTGGGATCATAACTACCGCTCCGGGAAGCATCAGTGTGGCAATCAGAATACCAAACAGAATCTTTTTGCCGGGGAACTGGTATCTGGCAAATCCATAAGCGACAATCGCACTGGATAATACCGTAAATAACGTAGTGATGATCGTCATCACAAAGCTGTTTTTGAAAAATGTAGTATAAGTTATTTTGCTGTTCACATGCCAGCCGTCAATATAGCTCTGGAAGCTGAAGGATGACGGCAGCAGTTTGACAGATCCGAAGATCTCCGCATTGCTCTTGAAGGTTGCGAAGAACATCCAGATGATCGGATACAACATTGCCAGTCCGATCAGAAGTACTACTGTGTAGGTCACCCAGGATACGCTGTTTCTCTTTTTAAGCTTTTTTCTCATCTTAGGTTCCTCCTAAAAATCGTTTCCATCTTCGTAATATACCATCATGGAAGAGAATCGGAATAAAATCATCGTAACGATCATGATCATAATGAAGATCACCCAGGAAATTGCGCATGCATATCCCATTTTATAGAAAGAGAATGCCTCCGTGTACAACTTCATTCCCAACACGTAGGTAGACTTTAACGGGCCTCCGTTGGTAATGACCAGTGAGCTGGTAAAGCTTTGTAATGCAGTGATCGTCTGCATGATAATATTGAAAAATATAATAGAGGAAATCTGTGGCAATGTGATCTTAACGAATTTCTTCCAGCTGCTGGCTCCATCGATATCCGCTGCTTCATACAGATCCGCCGGTACATTTTTCAGGGCTGCCAGGAACATAACGAAGGAAGATCCAAACGTCCACAGTTGCAGTAGAATGATCGTCGGTAATGCTGTCTTGGGATCTCCCAGCCAGTGCAGGGTCGGCAGATGGATTGCTTTCAACAGGGAATTGATAATACCCTCCTCCTGGAACATCAGCTTCCAGAGAATGGCAATACCGATGCTGCCGCCGATCAGAGACGGGATATAATAAATTGTACGAATGAAATTGATTCCTTTCATGTTTTTATTCATAACCAGTGCTACGATCAGAGCCACTGTTAATTTTCCGGGTACAGTAAATATTGTGTATATCAAAGTAACTTTTACGGAATACCAGAATTCATTATCCGCCGTAAATAATTTCACATAGTTGGCCAATCCGATCCATTTCGGAGAGGACATGATATTATATTCTGTAAAGGAATAGAACAGGGATGCAACAAAAGGATATACCTGCAGTCCGATCAATCCGATCAGCCAGGGGGCAATGAATACCAGTCCGATCCACTGCTTCCTTTTTATTTTTTTCTTTTTCGGTGTCATGTAGAGTACCTCCGCCTCGTAAATGTCTGAGGTATCCCGAAATCCTTCAGGATACCCCAGTATCATTTCTGTGTAGTACGAATCCGAAACTGATCCGGGATTACTTGGATGACAGATAATTGTCCAGAAGGCTGATTGTTGACTTGGCAACGTCTTCAGGAGTACCCTGTCCGTAAGCAACCTGAGTAGCTGCATCCTGCAGAATCGCCGTTATTTCTTCCTCTGTGGTCAGCCCCAGATCATTGGTTCCTGTATAGGTCTGGATAATATCCACGCTATCCTTGGTGATGCCTTCCAGAATGCCCAGTTCTGTACATGCTTCCTGCCCTACACTGGTAGGAGGTACGGAACGGACTGTCTTCAGGATCTTGGCTGCATCTGCATTGTTGTAGAAGTAGTTTAAGAACATCATGGCTTCTTCCTGATGTTCGCTCGCACCGCTGACACACATATACTGAGGTGCATTGCAGTACCAGCCTTCATCTTTGGCATTTGTCATAACTGGAAGCTTGCCTGCCGCAAAGTTTCCATCGGGACATGCTGCCTGCAAAGTCTCTACTGTAGAGGAGTATCCGAATGCTGCCACATATTTCTGGTTGATCCAGTTAGGATCTGTTCCCAGATCTGCGCCGTATGCGATAACAGTAGACATAGGTGATGCAACGCCTTCATCATACAATGCCTTAATGTAGTTCAGTACCTCCACCAGATCTTTTTCCTCGAAACCTCTCTTCTTGGTCTCATTTACCAGAACTGTGCTGCCGGTCAACTGCTGTAAGTAAGGGCGGACAATCATGGTATTCAGCTCAGAACTTCCCATGGTCAGCAGATACATATCCTTGTCATACTCCTTGACCTTCTTGCCCATTTCTACAATATCGTCCCAAGTATAATCACTACTGAAGTCAACGCCGATCTCATCAGCTACCTTCTTGTTGTAGATCAGTGCATGTCCGGAAATACCGGTCGGTACACCATACTGATGTCCGTCGAACTGTCCGTTGTTCTTTAAAATAGATTCTTCGAAGGTAGACAGATCAAAGATATCTGAGAAATCTTTGAAGTCTGCAAAGTATCCTGCATTGGATTCTACATAGCCGGGCATCCAACCGGTTCCCATCTGGAAAATGTCAGCTACCGTACCGGATACCAACTGTGCTGTCAGCTTTTCCTGATAACCATCACTGCTGCCGTACTCCGCTTCTATCGTGATCCAGGGATATTCCTGTTCGAACTTGTCGATCACATCCAGTGTTGCCTGCGCTCTCTCATCACCGCCCCACCACATGAAGCGCAAAGTTACGGGATCATGGTTCTCTGCTGTTTCCGTACCAGCAGCTTCCTGCGTGGCTGTCGCCTGAGATGACTGTGTGCCGTCTGTCGTCTCTTCGGAAGCGCTGTTGCCGCATCCTGCAAGAGACGCTGTCATTGCCATAGTTACGAGTAATGCTGTTAATTTTAACTTCTTCATTTAGTACCCTCCTTCAATCACATTTATGTGTTTGCTTGATGAGTTCATTATAACGGATTTTGCCAAAAGGTATGAGACGCTCAGGTTCGTAAAAAGGCACTTTGTTTTTTTGTTTTGTCAAAAAACTCACTTATTTTTAGATTCTGTAAAAAGAAGTACGCTTCGTTATTTGTTTAACAGAAGTAATATTGCCTATACTCTGTAGCTGTCAAAAGAGCGGATCCTGATGATCCGCTCTTTTGCATCTGTCGTTATTCATCATATGGGTATTTCACACCCCACTGTGCCCGAAGTTCATCCATCTGCTTCATGATCGTAAGAGTCTCCGCATGAGGCATTTTCTCACACTCTCTTTGCCCGTTCCTGATTGCCTCCCGGCATACCAGCACTTCATATTCATAGCCATTGATCTGCGTGGGAATCGTGATTTTACGAATCAGCATTCCTCCCGGGCCATGCAGTTCCAGGTTTCTGGGATTGTTATTGCTCTCCCAGGAAATATACCCTTTCGTTCCACAGATTTTTACACAGTTTTTCTTTTTATCCACCATGGAACAGCGCAGTTGCGCAGCACTGCCATCCGCATAGGTCAGCTGGATTTCATCTGCAGCATCTACTCCGGTCGGATACTTCTCACAGGAAGATTGCGTCTTCACAATATGATCTCCAAAATACATGGAAGCCGTTGTCAGTACATACACTCCAAGATCCAATAGTGCTCCTCCGCACAGCATCGGATCATGCATCCTGGGATTTTCATAATTTTGTACGGAAAATTCCGCTTCCAAAATCTGCGGTGTACCTATCACCCCTTCCCTGAGCAACCCAGTTATGATCTCACGGCTTGGCATATATCGTGTCCAGATTGCCTCTGTAATAAAGACCTTCTTTTCCTCTGCCATTGCAAATAATTCCTCAGCCTGTCTTGCATTGGCTGTAAACGCCTTCTCTACCAGAACATTTTTGCCATGTTCCATACAGAGCTTTGCCTGCTCATAATGCAGAGAATGTGGTGTTGCTATATAGATCAGGTCCACTTCCGGATCCGATGCCAGTTCCTCGTAACTGCTGTATGCTCTTGTGATATTCCATTTTCGTGCGAACTCCAATGCCTTCTCCTGCGAACGGGATGCCACAGCATAAGCACAGGCTTTTCCCTCCTTCTGCAGCTCATTCAGCGCTTCTGCCATGGATCCAGCAATATTTCCGGCACCTAAAATACCTACCTTCAGACAATTCCCCATAGGATTCCTCTCTCTGCTTCCTGTGATTTTATCGATACAAAGGGCCATACTGCCTGCATGCCGCATAATCCGCCGCCTGTGTATCCTGTGTTCCGAAGCTTGACCATGCATGAGGACGATAGATCTTGTCCCGGTCCACATTATGCATGGTCACCGGGATCCGCAACATGCTGGACAATGTGATCAGGTCTGCACCCACATGTCCATATACGGTCACGCCATGATTTGCCCCCCAGTTTGCCATAACACTATATACGTCAGTAAAAGCGCCCTCACCGGTCAGTCTTGGGCAAAACCAGGTGGTCGGCCAGGTAGGATCTGTTCTCTTATCAATCGCATGATGAATCACTTCCGGTAATTTTGCTGTCCATCCTTCGGCAATCTGCAATACAGGCCCTATTCCCTCTATAATATTTAATCTTAGCATAGTTACAGGCATCTGTGCAATACACCGAAAGTGGCTGGAATATCCACCACCCCGGAAATATTCATAATCTGCCCTGCACCAGTCGGTAACATCCAGACATTCCCGGATATCCTCCTCTGTCATCTTCCAGAAAGGTTTCATGACATGGTCGCCCTGTTCGTCCACACACGCTCCAGTCCCGTCCAACGCCGTTGCACCGGAATTGATCAGATGAATAAATCCGTTTGCCGCCACGCCGTCCGGCTTCTGACCTGTCACACGTTCACAAGCCTCCGGGCTCCAGTAGGTACGGACATCATGGAAGCAGGGAGCCGTTCCCGAAATCAGGTGTCCCAACAGCATCGAAATACCATTGCAGGTATCATTCTCCGTTGCAAAAGGAGTCGGTGCCTTGGGACCATTCCAGTCGAAAGTAGAAGCAAGGATTGCTTCCGTAAAGTCTGCATTCGGCAACCAGTCCGTCCACTGTCTCTGTCCCTGGAAACCTCCGGCCACAGCATTATGCCCCAAAGCCTCCTCATGCCAGCCAAGCTCGTCCAGTCGTGAATTGCCGAACAAAATATCCCGGATAATCAGTGTCATCTTCACAATAAACTCCCAGTCTTTTTCCGCAGGAATGATTTTTGACTTTGTGATGACTTCCGGCAGATCTTTTCCAAGATTTTTGTCGAACCCTTCCCTGCAGTTTGCTTTCACCCACTGTAATGCCTTCTCATATTCCTCCGGATCATAGATGCCGATGGCAATACGACGGAGAATTTCCACTTCATCTACCCATTCCGCACGGATCCCGAAATATTTCTGTAGCACATCCGGATCACAAAAGCTGCCTGCAATGCCCATGGCTACCGCTCCAATATTGACATATGCCTTATTTGTCATCCAGCCTACGGCCACAGCTCCCCTGGCGAAACGTAAGATTTTCTCCAACACATCTGCGGGAATTGTCGTATCCTTTGCATCCTGCACATCATGTCCATAGATGGAAAAAGCCGGAAGCCCACGCTGTGCATGTGCCGCCATAACTGCTGCCAGATACACCGCACCCGGGCGCTCCGTTCCGTTGAATCCCCAGACAGCTTTGATGGTGTTCGGATCCATATCGAAAGTCTCTGTTCCGTAACACCAACAGGGCGTCACAGACAAGGTTGCTACTACATTTTCCATCTGAAACTGTTCTGCCACCCGGGCCGCCTCCGCACCTCCTCCGATAGTGGTACAGCCGATCACACATTGTACCGGTGTTCCATCCGGATACTTCAAATTCTCAGAGATCAGTTTTGCGGCAATTTTTGCCATTTCACAGGTCTGATTCTCCAGGCTTTCACGAACGCCACCCCAACAATCCAAAATCCACTCCCCAGGTATCAAAAGCAAGCACTGTCGTAAAAGCAGCCATCCTTTACTCCTTTCCCCTATCTGTCCGTAGGAGTTCCATCCTGCGGATGCTTAAATTTCTTGTATCCCGGATGTTTTCCCGTTATGTGATAATAAGATCGCAGGTTGATCAGTTTGTCGATATTTTTCCGGTCAATGTCATAGCTTCCTCCCAGAAGGATTGCGTTGATCGTGATCTTCGCCCACAGTTCCAGACTTTCCATACGGTAATAAGCGGTGATCACATCACTTCCCACTGTCAATGCCCCGTGATTCTCAAGCAGCATTACATCATGTTCCTGCAAATAAGGCTCAATGGCATCTGGAACCTCTGTCGTGCTCGGTGTACCATATGGTGTCAGCGGAACCGCACCGATGGCTGCGATATCCTCGATCATGTTGTACATGTCCATCGGACGATGTGCCACGGCAAATCCGGTAGCTGCCGGAGGATGTGCATGTACGACTGCGCATACATCCTCCCTCTTTTCATAGCATCTTAGATGCATCTTTATCTCGCTGGACGGCCGCAGTCCTTCCGAGCCCTCCAAAACATTACCGGCAGCATCGATCCGGAGCAGTTTGTCCGAGGTGATGAAACTCTTACTCATCCCTGTTGGTGTTGCCAGGTAGGTTCCATCGTCCAGTCTGACAGACACATTGCCATCATTGGCCGCAACCCATCCCAGTTGCCACATTTTGTGACAGACATCGCAGATCTGATCTTTTATCCCTGTGATTTCCATGTCCATACCTCCTTGTATTATATTTGGTTACTTGTATTATACTGTTGCATTTTTGTGGTGTCGTTGTTTATAATGATTACATATTGGACAATATTGATATTCTGTGACCATATTTGTAAAAGAAAAGACCTGAAAGAGCAGTTTTACGAATGGGATTTTAAATAGTACGGTTCTTTTATGAAAGGATAGAATGATGAGATATCTGGCTTCCCATGAGAATACGACGAGAGGAACTTCTGACTTTCCGTTAGAACTCTATTATGTTGATATGCTGCATCCCCGTTACGAAATGCCCTTCCACTGGCATATGGAATGCGAACTTCTACTGGTTCTGCAAGGGGAATTTACGTTGTTGACAGATGGGCAGTCATACACACTGCATCCTGGGAATTCCGCCTTTCTTTCCTCCGGAGCCGTACATGGCGGAATCCCCAAAGACTGCGTCTATGAATGTCTGGTATTTGATCTGAACCATCTTATCAAAAATTACGGAGGACTGTTTCAGCAGAAATATGCCGGGCTCTTTTCTCCTGAGACCCAGATCAATGTTCTGTATCCGGCAGGCACTCCCTGCGGTCAGATCATCTCTGACCTGTTTGCTGCAATGAAAGATAAAAATAACGGCTATGAATTTTTCACCATAGGAATGCTGTGGCAAATGCTGGGACAGATTCTCCGGGAACATTTATTTACGGTACTGACTCCCTCTTCCAGACATTTTGTCCAGGATTCTGACCAGATCAAGCAGGTACTGGATTATATCCGCAGAAATTATGCCTCACAGTTAAGTCTTTCGGACCTTGCAAAAGTACTGCAGCTCTCTCCGGAACATTTTTGCCGTGTGTTTCACTCGATCATTGGCAAATCGCCCATTGATTATCTGAATTATTACCGGGTAGAATGTGCCTGTGAGCTTCTGTGCACTTCTTCCGATAGTATCACAGAAATTGCGTATTCTTGCGGTTTCCACGACTTAAGCTATTTTAACCGCATTTTCCGCCGCTATAAAAGTATCTCTCCGGGCCGTTATCGCAGACAGTATATTGGCAGCTATAAAAATTTGATCTGTTAAAAATAAAGAATACTCACCTAAAGCAACATCGTGGTATTTCTCCAGTTCTCCGTCCCCAGCGATCCCGTGTGCCAAATCAGAAGCCCGGTGTTTTTGGCATTTTCACCGCAGGATGAAATGACTCTTCGTATCTATACAAAAAAACGTCAAAATGCTATAATTAAATTTAAATTATTTTGCCAACACATACGAAGGAAGCATAGCACTATGACACGGAATAAAATTAAATTTTCTCATACCAAATGGCTG
>OBVY01000743.1_pt1 | contig 27544 bp, 21 predicted proteins | sample 1538051 | NCBI WGS metagenome assembly OBVY01 (sample SAMEA2580017, study PRJEB22360) | human gut metagenome | biome: human gut; feature: human-associated habitat; material: faeces | place: Denmark | collected 2008/2010 | reverse complement strand
CTGTCTGAATCCACAATCCCGCCGCGGCCCCGAAGCCTGCCGCAACGGCTGCGTCGAATGACGTTCATCCGTTGTCTCTCGGACTGTTCGACGGTGATACGGCCGGCATTATTATCAGGCAGCAGGCTCGTCGTATCGACGAGCTCGAGCGCGATGTGGTGAGGTTGCGCAACAAGCTGGACAAGGAAGTCGGGCCCAATCCTGCCTCCGCTGAGGCCTGACTTATGCTATCTAGCTTATAGATGGCGGATGGTTCGCCCCATTTGCCAGTTCGGGGGTATAAATCATACCCCCGAACCGCCTATTCTCGTCTAGCACCCGCCATCTATAAGCGAGATACCTTTCCGCAAAGCCCCAAATCCGCCATCTATAAGCCAGATAGACCCATCAGTTTGACCATGGATAGACTCGGTTAGAGATGCTCTTGGCAAAAATGCCAATTTCGGCCTCCTGCAAAGGGTTTTGATGGGTCTAACCCATGATTTACATAAAACCTAACCCACGATTTGCATAAAACGTGGTTCGCTCAGAGCTGTGGCCGGAAAGACCGCCTAGGTCCGACCGATGCTATCGGAATCGTCGGGGAAGAAAGCACGCGGGCGGAGCGCAATATAATGTTCCCTATGGCTGGCAGTTCAAGGGGGGTAAGACTGATGGCAGTTTTTCCGCATGGGAGCGCGCGCGGCGGGTCGAGAAGCGACGGTCCGCAGCAAATTAAGGACTTACGCGCCGACGATTTTTATGGCGATTCGCACGATGGCAACGACGGCTCGCGCGGTTCGCACGACACCACGCGCAACACGCGCACCTACGTTCCGCCGACGTTCGCCGAGGCGACCGATGTGTCCGAAGAGATTCGCGAGCGTCGCGCCGACGTGGGTAGATCCATTGCCCTGCGTGTGCTTGCGGCGGTGCTGATTTTCTCCGCAATCGGCATTGGTCTTTTCCCGAAAGTGCTGCAATACCAGTCCGCGCAAAAGCTGGCGAGCACGTCCGCCCGTTCCGAGCAGAGCGTCGCGGGCTGGCCGTATCCGCAGGCCGACGAGGCATTCGCCGCAGCTGGGGCGTACAACAAGCGTCTCGCCGAATCGGGACAGCCGGTGATTGGCGAGGCTGAGGATCCGCTCGCCGAGTTGTACAACAACAATCAGTCCGACTCCAGCGACGGTTCCGGTTCCAGCTCGACGGGCGCAGGCGCCACTGGCGATGGTAACAAGGATTCCGCTAGCTCCAAAGACGCGGAATACCAGCGTTTGCTGGATACTGGCGATGGCGTGATGGGTTCCATCCGCATTCCAAAGATTTCTGTGGATTTGCCGATCTACCATGGCACGTCGGAGCAGACGCTTGCGTCCGGTGCGGGGCATTTGTATGGCAGTAGTCTGCCGGTGGGTGGCAAGGATACGCATGCGGTGATTACCGGACATCGGGGTTTGGTTGAAGCCTCAATGTTTACGCGTTTGGATGAGATGCGGGTTGGCGATTACTTCTATATCGATGTGATGGGCCATACGCTTGGCTATATGGTGGATCGTATTACCGAAATCGAACCTAACGACACATCGCAATTGAAGATTACCTCTGGCGAGGATCGGGTCACGTTGATGACATGCACTCCGTACGGTGTGAATACGCATCGTCTGTTGGTTTCGGCATTACGTTCCGCCATTCCCGAAGAGATTCCCGCGGAGGATGATGCGGCAAAAGATGTGCGTGTGATTGCGGGCGTGGTGTCAGCTGCCACGTTGCTGGTCGGTTTGTTGTTGGTTTGGCTGCTCCGCTGTCCGTGGTATGTCCGTAGGCATGCCGCTTGGTGGCCAAAGCGCAACTAGGGGTTGATGGCGTTAATGTTGCACTTGACAGATGCTTTTTTGTCGAGGAAAATTCTGAAAGAGGCATGACAACGTTTGCTTATAGTTTTTGCATCGCGATTTACGGGGGCAAGAATACTCTAGAATCGCGATGATATGTGCGATTTCAAGGAAAGTACACCCCCTTGATTACCTCGTTGGGAGGGTATGTATCCCTCTGTTTTTCTCCTTAAGGTTTAGGCAACGAAGCGATTGTCGGACGGTATGTGAAGCAAAGACGCATCAAATATACCGGTCGAAGGAGGAAGGTATTTCCCCGATCGCTTAACGGTACAAGGGGGTAGGCGTATGAGACACGTCTTTGAGCGAAACAGGGCGAGGGGCACAGGTCTGTTCACGCGTCGTGTCATTGCGGCCGTCGCGACGGTCGCAATGCTCGCCGGCGTGGGGTGCGTCACTGCTTCGTCAGCGGCGGCGGAAGATGCCACGGGAGCCTTGGAACAACAAATCGAGCAGCCGGTATTGCAAGAATCTGGGCAAGAGGCTTACCAGCAAGTCGAACAAGAAACGGAACAAGAAACGAAAGAAGAGACTGAGCAGTGGGTTGAGCAGGAGGTTGAACAACAATCTGAACAACAATCTGAACAACCTGATGAGCAGCCAGTTACGTTGTCCGCTCAACCGATTGCGCGAGCAAATCGGGCGCAGTCGGTTGCGCAGAACGAGACTGGTTCTCAGTTGGGCGCTCCGGAGAAGCATAAGCGCATCAAAAAGAACAATGATGGCAGTTACACCGTGAACGTGGATGTGAAGGGCGCTGCCAGCAGCACCACGGTCACCACCACCCAGCCGATCGACTTCACGCTGGTGTTGGACGTGTCCGGTTCGATGGATGACCCGATGGGCTCAACGGATAGGACCAAGCGGTTGAAAGCGTTGAAGAGAGCTGTGGACAACTTCCTTGATGGCGCGGCGAATGCCAATAAGGGTGCGCAATCCGGTTCCGAACCGGTCCGTGTCGGGTTGGTGAAGTTCTCTGGTAAGGAATCAAATAACGTCGGGAATGACATGTACCGGAGTGGTGGATACCAGTACAACTATTCCCAGATCGTAAGCAAGCTGACTGCGGATATGAGTGGCCTGAAAACCAAGGTCAACGAGCTTAAAGCTGCTGGTTCCACCCGGGCCGACAATGGATTCAAACGCGCGGTCAAGGTAATGGAAAATGCTCGGACCGATGCGAAGAAGGTCGTCATTTTCTTTGCGGATGGTACGCCTTCGTCGGTGTCCGATTTCGATGCTTCGGTGGCAAACGGCGCGGTCACCGCAGCGAAAACTTTGAAGGATCAAGGTGATATGGTGTATTCCATCGGCATCTTCGCCAGTGCCGACCCGTCCTCGCTCTCCAGCAAAGAGAATCAGTTCATGCATGCGGTGTCCAGCAATTTCCCGAAGGCGATAGCGTACAACGATTGTGGCGACGGAGATAAAGACGCCGGGTATTACAAGGCCGCCAAGAACGCGTCGGAACTGAACGCCATCTTCGACGAGATTCAGAAGAGCGAGACCACCACATCCGCATACATCAATGTGGTGATGGAGGATACGCTGTCGGAATATGCCGAACTTGCTGGCAGCGACTATAAGGTCGTAGCCAAGGACTCGTCCGGACAGGCCGTCGCTTTGACCAAGGATGTCGATTACACCCTGACATACGACGAGAACGCGAAGAAGTTCACCGTCAGGTTCCTGAAGGCTCTGGCCCACAACGTGACGTACACGCTGGAATACAACGTGAAGCCCACGCAAAATGCATACAACGACTACGCCTCTAATCTGAATACCGGCAAGGATGGATATGCCGGCGTGAAGGGTGACGCGGATACCGATCTGGACGGGAACACCACGTCCTCGAACCAGCCTGGTTTCCATTCGAACGATTCCGCATGCCTGTCATACACGGCCGATGGCGTGGATCATGCATGCGGCGGCAATCCGTATCCGCATCCGGTGATCCAGGTGGTTTCCTCGACGCTGCATATCGAAAAGCAGTGGAGTGGAGACGGTGACAAGCCGGAAAGCATCACGGTGGATATCAAGCAAGGTGGCAATAGCTACAAGACAGTCACGTTGAAGCCGGATGCGAACGGAAACTGGTCCACGGATGTGATCATTCCGGCCGGTGCCGCGAAAACGTACACGGTGACGGAAACCGAACCGGAGAACCATCAGTGGAAGGCCTCCTACCAGCACAAAGTCGGCAATGGTGCTCTCGCTGACGGCAATGTGGTGACGGTGCCGGAATCCACGGCATCGCAGGAAGCCACGGTGATCATCACCAACACGTTGAAGCAGACCATGCTGACGCATGCGATTGGCGTGCAGAAGGAGCTGAAGGGGCGCGATTGGAAGGATTCCGACGCGTTCACCTTCAAGTTGAAGGCAGACGGTTCCAATCCAGACGCGCCGATGCCAGCTTCCTGCAAGAACCAGTCGGCGTGCACGGTGACGGTGAAACGCGATTCGTCTGACGATCACGTTGCTTACTTCGGCGACATCACGTATGACGCAGGTGAAGCCGAGTACACATATCTTGTGACGGAGAACGCTGGTAATGCTTCCGCAATGTATTACTCGCAGGCGGAATACCGGGTGGTCGTGTCCGTGATGAAAGACGGAACGTCCGGTGAATGGAAGGCCGTTGTCGAATCCGTGACCCAGCTGAAAACCGATTATGGTGCCGCTGGTTCGAATTGGGACGAGACCCAGCCAATGCTGTTCACCAACCAATACATTTCGGCATCGTCACTGCCATTGACGGGCCGCATGGGTGCGGAACGATGGTGGCAGATTGCGGCCGGCGGAGTTGGCGTGCTGGCATTGCTCGCCGTCGCTGCGGCCGACCAGTGGAGACGTAAGAAGCGGCTCAGCTGAATAACACAGGATTTGCGGATCGCGGGGGCGCGTTGGGTTCCCGCCTCCCGAGATTGCAGAAAACAGTAACCAACAATCAAGGAAGAGGAGATTCTCATGAAGATGAGGAAGCTTTTCGCAGGGCTGGCCGCCGCGGCAACGTTGCTGAGCGGCATGGCCATCGGCGTCGCCGCCGCACAGGCTGATGATGCTCCATTGCTGCAAGTTAACCACGCACAGGAAGGCCATACGTACACGCCATACAAGTTTGCCATGTTTGAGAATCCTGGCGATGGCTCGGTCGAAGTGAAAACGGTTGACGCATGGAAGGGAGCTGTGACCACCGCTGCTGATGTGGCTGATGGAAGCCACAACGGCATCCCGACAGAGTACAAGGATAATCCAGCCGCCTATGTGGCGACGTTCACTGCGGATCAGCTCCGTGTCTTCGCCAAGACCTTGGCTGGAATTACTCCGCCGGCAGGACCTGATGGTACTGGCCTGACCGTAACTACGGAGCAGGCAAATACGAGCCAGGCGGTCAATGTGAACGGAGAAGGCTGGTATCTGGTGAAGGATACGTTCACCAAGGCTGGCGAAACGACTGTGACGTCGGGAACTCCGGCTGTGGTGGCCACCACCGTCAATGGACTGTCCAATCTGAGGATTGCGGCCGATACGACGACCGGTCAGGGCAACATCACGACTGAAGGCCAGTTCAACGCGAAGAACGCGAATCCGACCGACGAGCCGCTCAAGTTCGCCCGGATGAATGACGTGGATGTGAACGGTAAGAGCGTAAAGGTGGGCGACACCGTGGACTTCACTGTGGCCGCGGACGTTCCTCATGCTGCGGCTGGCTGGGATGCGTACCCCTTTACCATTACCGATACCGCGTCCAAAGGTTTGCGGATTGCGGAAACGAGTGACTTCAAGGTCCAGTTCGGAGATCATACTACTGTGAATCCCGATCTGTACACGATAACGCAGGAAGGCAATGCTCAATCCGGCACCACCACGACCATCTATTTTGCCGATGCCACAACGCTGGCCGGTAGGACGATCGTCGTGTCGTACCAGGGCACCGTCACCAAGGATGCGTTGGATGGCTTGAGCGGCAGTGTGGACAACAAGGCCACAATCACCACCAAGGATGGTACCAGCGGTGAAGGCAAGACTGTCCTTAAGACCTACGGTTTCCAGTTCACGAAGATTGGCAAGGAAGGGAATGAGGCCAAGCCTCTAGCCGGCGCCAAGTTCGTTGTCAAGAATGCGGAGGGCAAGTTCCTTAAGCAGGCTGAGGACGGTGCGTGGTCGTTTGTTTCCGATCAGAATGATGCCAAGACGTTCATTACTGAGAATGATGGTTTGGTGAAGGTCGCGGGTCTTGCGGCAGGAACCTACACGGTTGTGGAGACTCAGGCTCCGACCGGCTACGCCCAGAACTTCAGGGTCACTTTCAATGTGAAGATCACAGATGAAGGTCTCGTCACTTTCGAACAGGATGCCCTTCGTCAGGTCCAACCGGTCGATAACACCACTGCGAATGCCACCGCTACCGTGCTGAACGTGAAGAATGTCACTCAGCTGCCGCTGACTGGTGCTGCGGGAACCGTGCTGTTCACGGTCGTGGCGCTGCTGGTGGGTGGCGCTGGCGTGGCTGTGGCGGTCAAGAGCCGTCGCCGCACGTACTGAGCGCATGCGTTCGGTGTGAGTGAGTTGTGAATTGACTCACGCGCAATAAAAGTCAATGCGGGCGGTTGTGGATATTCCATAATCGCCCGCATTGATGTGTGACCGACCGGTTGAAGTGATATACGGTCAGCAATATTTGAAAAGCTGCTTGTGAGAAGTCGGATATACACTTGCTTCATTACGGGGTATAGCAAAGGGGGTAAAACGATGCGCGGTGGAGGATCATTCAGCATGGAAGAGCTCCAAATGTTGCGGGATCTGCCGGCGGTGGCTAACGTGTCGAAAGACCGCATCACGTACTCCAACGCTTTCAAACAGGTGTGTGTCATACGGTATCTTGCGGGGGAATCGCCGACCAAAATCTTCCGCGAGGCGGGATTGCCGCCGGAACTGATTGGGTATAAACGTATAGAACGAAGTGTGGCGCGTTGGAAGGCTGCCGTCCTCAAATCCGTGAACGGTAGCAGTAACATGAGTAACGGCGAAATCATTACGGAGCTCGTCAACCTGTATGTTCATGCGGTGACGCGCAAGGAGAAACTCGACGACATCGCAGGAATCGCCAATCCCGATAAGGCAAATATTGAAAATGCTCCGAATTCGCTGGACGGGGCGAACGTGTCGGGGGGGGTGTATATCCGCTGACGTGCCCGTCCCATCCGATGCGGCTGCCATCGCCGTGCCGCCTGCACCTCTCAGCGCGAGCAGCGGCCTTGACAGCGAGACGGCGCTTGTCATCATCAAACAACAGGCTCGGCGCATCGACGAGCTGGAACGCGAAAACGAATCGCTCCGTGGCAAGCTGAAAACCTTGGCAAGCTGACTCCACCCGTCGCAAAGCGTTTTTTGGAAAAGATGCGAATCTGCCACATATAGCGCATTTCGCGGTACGAACAACGGCAGAGATTGTGCGGTTGACGCGGTAGGGTGTGAACATTATGACTTTTGGGAATACGAAAACCGGAAAAACTGGTACAAGCACGTCCGACGCGACGGAAACCGCACAAATCAAATCCGTCGAAAGCCTCGACAAAGGCAACGACATGGAACGCGGCCTGAAAAATCGCCATGTCCAATTCATCGCCATCGGCGGCACCATCGGCACCGGCCTGTTCTTAGGCTCCGGCAAGTCGATCGCGCTGACCGGACCGAGCATCATTTTCGTATACATCGGCGTGGGCCTTATCATGTTCCTGCTGATGCGAGCCATCGGCGAAATGATGTACAGCGACCCAAGCCAGCACACCTTCATCAACTTCATCACGCGCTATCTCGGCCGCGGGTGGGGCAAGTTCGCCGGCTGGACGTACTGGATCGTGCTCATTCTGACCGGCATGACCGAAATCACAGCCGTCAGCACGTATTTCGTCACGTTCTTCGGTACGTTCGGCATAGACCTCAAATCATGGAAATGGCTTATCGAACTGTGCTTCCTCGTGGCGCTCACCTGTGTGAACCTCATAGCCGTGAGAGTGTTCGGCGAGGCGGAATTCTGGTTCTCCATGATCAAAATCACGCTGATTGTGGGTCTGATTGTCACCGCCGTGGTGATGCTGTTCCTCGGCTTCCACTACCCGACCACGCATATCGAAGGCGTGGATGGCACGGTCTCCGGCGCCACCGTAAGCCTGAAAAACATCACCGACGGATTCCAACTCGCGCCGAACGGCTGGATGAACTTCCTGCTGAGTTTCCAAATGGTGTTCTTCGCATACCAGCTCATCGAATTCGTGGGTGTCACCGTGTCCGAAACCCAGAACCCGCGCAAAGTGCTGCCGAAAGCCGTCAACGAGCTGATCATGCGCATCCTCATCTTCTACGTGGGCGCGCTCGTGGCCATCATGGCCATCGTGCCGTGGCGCAACTTCCATCAGAACGCGGACGGCTCGTTCGGCTCCCCGTTCATCATGGTGTTCAAATACGCTGGCCTCGACTGGGCTGCCGCGCTCGTGTTCTTCGTGGTGATCACCGCAGCCGCGTCGGCACTCAATTCGCTGATCTACTCGGCGGGCCGCCACCTATACCAGCTTGCGCAGGACTCCGAATCGCCCGCTATGCAGCGCCTCGGTGAGGTGTCGGATCACAAGGTGCCGGCGAAGGCGATTATCGTGTCCGGCTGTATGATTCTGTTCTCCCCGCTGATCAACGCGATCCCGGGCATCTCCAGCGTGTTCGTGCTGTTCGCCTCCGCAGCCAGCGCCGTCGTGATCTTCATTTACATTCTGACGATGCTTGCTCACCGCCGCTACCGTCAGAGCACCGACTTTCTGCCGGACGGCTTCGTGATGCCGGCCTGGCAGGTGTGCGATTGGATTGCGGTCGCGTTCTACGTGGTCGTGTATGTCACGTTGTTCCTGTCTTCCGACACGCTCGGTTCCGCAGTCGCCGGCCTGGTCTGGTTTGTCGTGTTCGGTGGCTACTGCCTGCTGCACGAGCGATTCCAGAACCGCGACCTGAAAGCGGCTCTAGGGAAGTAGACGTATTGCCTGTCGCTGCGGTATGCGTGGCATGCGCGTGTTGCGCTACGTGTCGCGCATCCGACGAAAGAGGGCCGGTGGAAACCTTGCGAAAATGTGCGTTTCCACCGACCCTCGTCGTGTAATCGCAATAAAACAGTGCGAAACGTTAGTGCACGAATCGTACGAAACCGACGCGAATCAGCCGATGTAGTCGGCCTCGTTCGTCGGGCTGGACGGGACGGCGTGGTCTTCCGTCACCTTGCCCAAGCCGGACAGATAGGCTTCACGGCCGGCCTCAATCGCGTTCTTGAAAGCGCGCGCCATCAGCGGAATGTTGCCGGCGGAAGCGATCGCTGTGTATGCCATCACCGCGTCCGCACCCATTTCCATGGCTTCCGCAGCCTGGCTCGGGCGGCCGATGCCCGCGTCGATAATCACCGGAACGTTGGCATTCTTGATGATCACTTCGATGAAATCGCGTGCGCGCAGGCCCTTGTTCGAGCCGATCATCGCGCCGAGCGGCATCACGCATGCCGCGCCCGCGTCCTCAAGACGTTTCGCTGCGATCGGGTCCGGGAACATGTACGGCATGACCACGAAGCCCTCCTTGGCCAGCTTTTCCGTGGCCTTGATGGTCTCCTCGTTGTCTGGCAGTAGATACTTCGCCTCGTGCTCGATCTCCACCTTCACGAAGTCCGTCTGGCACACCTCGCGCGCCAGACGTGCGATGCGCACCGCCTCCTCGGCGTTGCGCGCGCCCGACGTGTTCGGCAGCATGGTGATGCCCTTCGGAATGTAGTCGAGCAGGTTGTTCTCAGTGGTGCGGCAGCGGCGCAGCGCCATGGTGACGATTTGCGTGCCGGCGTTCTCGATGGTGGCCTTGATGAGGTTCAGGTCGTAACGACCGGAACCGAGGATGAAGCGGCTGGTGAACTTGTGGCCGCCGAGAATCAGCGGGTCGGCGTCGCCGGTGGCGATCTCGTCGTACGCGTGCGCGTCCGGCTCTGGCAGGATCGCCGTGTTCGTGGTGGTGCCGACCAGCTCGTCAAGCGTGGCGTTCGGTGCGGCCGCAACATCGGCTGCTGCGGTGGTGATGGTGTTTTCGGTGCTCATCGTCGGTTCCTTTCGTTGGTGTGTTTGGTGTTGCTGTTGTTGCGATTGCTGCGCTGCTGTTGTGTTGCCGTTGCGTCGCTGTTGTGTTGTGTGCAACGTGCGTTTGTAATCGCAATAAAAATTTCGATTACGGCAGTGGAGTAACGTAGCAGTGCGTCAGGCGTCTTCCTCGCCGAGGATCAGTCGCGTGATCATGTTCGCTTCGTGGCAGGCGACCACGCCCACGCGCGGCTTGCTCCGGCCCCATCGACACCAGCAGCCGACCCACGCGCGGCGCCATCAGGCCGGCACCCGGTACCGGAGCCGTCTCGCCATCGCCACAGAAGTAGAAGTTCTTCGAAACGCGACGAGTGCTTACCAGATTGGAGCTGCGGAAGCCGGCCATGCCGGACGCGCTGACGAGCTTCTTGCCCGGCAGATTCTCCAGCACCGCGTTGACGAGCATCGTCTTGTTTTCCGGCACGTCGAACGCCTCGCAGATGATGTCCTCGTTTTCGAACAGCGTCGGCACGTTCTCGTCGGTCACCTTGACGGTGTCGATGGTGATGTCCGTGAACGGGTTGATTTGGCGCAGATTGCTGCGCAGCGCCTCCGTCTTGTACTGGCCGAGGTCCTTCAGGAAATACTGCTGGCGATTCAGGTTCGTCATATCCACGCGGTCGAAGTCGATCAAGTGCAGGTGGCCGACGCCGATGCGGGTCAGCGCCACCGCGATGGTGGAGCCCAGGCCGCCGCAGCCGCAGATGGCCACGTGCGCCGCGTCGAGCTTGTCCTGCGTGGCGGCCGTGTGACGGTCGAGCAGGGCCGCGCGGATCTCCTCGCGGCTGACCAGAGTGGCCGGGTCGGGCTGGTTGTCGAAAGCGTGCTGGCGGGCGTTGATCTGTTCCGGGGTTGCAGTGGGTTCAAAGGTCATGATTGGTGCGTTCTTCCGCTCGTTATGTATGGTTCGTTCGTTGCGATGCGTGTGAAGCGCGCCGCTCAGCCGCCCTGCACGAAGGTGACAATCTCCAACGTGTCGGTGCCTTTGAGCTGCGTCTGCGCACGCTGGGCGCGCGGCACGATCTCGCCGTTGAGCTCCACGGCCACGCGGTCGGCGCGCAGACCGCGCTGCTCCACTAGTTCGGCCACGGTGATCGGCGTGGCGACGTCCTCTTCCTTGCCGTTGATGATCATTTCGGTTCCCTTCTGTATGTCAGGCCCCACGAGTGCCGTTCCCGCCGAAACGGACGTTCAGAACTGCTTTGTGGGCTTCCGAGCGTCTGCTTCCGGTGAATCGGACATTCACGGTTGGTACGAAAAAAGGGTCGCCGAAGGAACCGTACCCTATGAGGTGGTGCGCCCCTCCGTGACCCTAATCACGCGATATTCGGTTATCGCGAACGGAAGATGAGATACGCCTTGCGGCGCGAACAACCCGTCTCCTTACGGCGGCATTACCCGCATCAAGTCCTCGGTCGAAGCTCGTCGAGCTCCCTCTCAGCCTTTCGGCTCCCGTTCGGTTGTGCCCTCATCTTCCCGCACCCGCCCGACAACCCGCTCCGCGCTGTTTTGTGCGAGAATGGGTGGCGGATTTTGTAGCGACGGATGTGGCGACGGAAGGGAGACGGTTATGACGACCGCACGAAACATGGGCGAATTGGCGGGATTTGCGATTCCACGGCTCGGCATGGGCACGATGGCGTTGGCGATTGAGGGCCGCCCGGACCGCGATACGGCGATCCGCACGATTCACGCCGGCTTGGACGCGGGCGTGCGATATCTGGACACCGCCTGGTCGTATTACCTGCCAAGCCAACCCGGCGCCGGCACCGCCGAAGACCTAGGCTACGGCGAAAAAATGGTGCGCGACGCGCTCGCCAGCTGGGACGGTCCGCGCGACGAAGTGCTGATTGCAACCAAAACCGGCTATCGCCGCACCATGGAGGCGCCGAACGTTGCCGAAAACGAGCCGGAACGCCAGCATTTGCAGGCTGTGGGCAGCCAGTACGGGTGGATGGCGGATTCGCGTCCGGAAACGATGATCTGCGACGCAAAGGAGTCGGCCGCGCACCTCGGCGTGGAGGCGCTGGACCTGCTGTACTCGCACGGACCGGACCCGGAAGTGGCTTATGAGGACCAGGTCGGCGCGCTGAAGCAGCTGCTTGACGAGGGCGTGATCCGGTACGCGGGCATTTCCCGCGTGGACAACGCGCAGATCGACATCGCCCGCGAGATTCTCGGCGACAAGCTGATCGCCGTGCAGAACCAGTTCTCGCCCTCGCACCCCGACCCTGAGCATACGATGGAGCACTGCGCGGAACTTGGACTCGCGTTCGTGTGCTGGAGCCCCCTCGGCGGCTTCCTCGACGCGTTCGACCAGCGCGCGTACGACCCGTTCCGCACGGTCGCCGGCAACCACGGCTGCTCCTACCAGCGCGTGGTGCTCGCCTGGGAACTGAGCCGCTACGAGCGGTTGTTCACCATCCCCAGCGCCCGCAATCCGCAGGAAATCAACGATTCCTTCGCCGCCACCGAACTGACGCTCACGCAGGATGAGCTGGCGATGCTGAACGCCTCCGTCGACGCCCGTCGCGGCTGAATTCCGCGCAATACGTACGATTGGCCGCGCCCGATTCCGCACAATAATCGCGATTCGGGCCGCGGCCTTTTTCGTGCCTTCTGTAGCTTGCTCGCTGCAAAATCGCCCTGGGAATAACTTACACTGTAAAATGTTTACACTGTAAGATATTATGACGGCGATTGCGACGGAAGGAGGTGCCTCGTGGGCTTTGAAGAGGAACTGTTCCACGAATTGGCGACCAACACATGGGACAAACGTTCGCGCATGCAGCAGGAGATGGTGAAAGGCGCGAAGGGCGAGCCCTTCGCCGTGCAGGAACTCTATAGGAAAGGCCCGCTGACGCCATCGCAGCTCGCCTCTTCAATGAAAACCACCACCGGACGCGTGTCCACACTGCTGTCCGCGTTGGAGAAAAAAGGCCAGATCACACGCGAATCCGACCCCGACGATCGCCGTGTGGTGCACGTGAACCTCACCGAAGCCGGCAGGGAACGCGCCGAACGGCAGCGCGAAAGCATGCGCGAGGCGATCTGCTGGATCTTCTCGCAGATGGGGGAGCGCCGCGCGCGCGAATTCGTTGAGCTCACCGAGGAATTCACCACGTACATGTCGCTGTGCATGCCCGGCAAACCGCGCCCCACGGCGGACGAGGTCAAAGCCGCGTTCTCAGGAAACGCACAGGAAGACGCGTAGTATCTTACGCTGTAAATAATTCACAGTGTAAGTAATCGCAATCCAGTAATCGCAAAAACCGCGAAAAATCGCAAAAACTAATCGTAAGAAAACAAGCAAAACACAAAACAAGAGAAGGAACCAAGCATGCTTCGCATCGTACGATACCTCTCCAAAGCGGAGATCGGTCAGATGCTCGTCGCGCTGGTCAGCATCGTCGGTCAGATCTGGCTTGACCTGACCCTGCCGGATTATATGGCCGACATCACGCAGCTCGTCGAAACCCCCGGCAGCGAAATGCGCGACATCTGGGTGGCCGGCGGCAAAATGCTGCTCGTTTCGCTCGGCTCGGCGGCCTGCGCCATCGTCACCGGCTTCATCGCCGCGCGCGTGGGCGCCTCGTTCAGCCAGCGCCTGCGTTCGCTCGAATTCAACAAGGTGGAAAGCTTCGGACCGGCGGAAATGAACCGTTTCTCCACCGCGTCGCTCATCACCCGCTCCACGAACGACATCACGCAGATCCAGATGTTCATCACCATGGGCCTCATGATGATCGTCAAAGCGCCGATCATGGCCGTGTGGGCCGTGTGCAAGATCGCAGGAAAGGGCTTCGATTGGACGCTCGCAACCGGCATCGCCGTGGCCATCCTGCTGGTGGTCATCGCCGTGCTCATGCGCTTCGTCATGCCGAAGTTCAAGGCCATGCAGCGCCTGACCGACAACATCAACCTCGTGGCGCGCGAGAACCTCACCGGCCTGCGCGTGGTGCGCGCGTACAACGCCGAGGACTATCAGGAAGCCAAGTTCACCGAAGCCAACAAGGAACTCACCGAAACCCAGCTGTTCACCAACCGCGCCATGGCCATCATGATGCCGTTGATGAACACCATCATGAACGGCCTGATGCTCGCCGTCTACTGGATCGGCGCGTACCTCATCGACGCTGCCGACGCCGTCGACAAGCTCACCACCTTCTCCAACATGGTGGTGTTCTCCAGCTACTCCATCCAGGTCATCATGAGCTTCCTGCTGCTGAGCATGGTGTTCGTGCTCTGGCCGCGAGCCGACGTGTCCGCGCAGCGCGTGCTCGAAGTCATCGACACCGAGCCGATGGTCACCGACGGCACGCAGGACGCGGGCAAGCCGGGCGAGGAAGGCGAAATCGAATTCCGCAATGTGAGCTTCGCCTACCCCGACTCGCGTCACGCCATGCTCGAAGGCGTCAATTTCAAGGCGAAGAAGGGTCAGACGGTGGCGTTCATCGGCTCGACCGGCTCCGGCAAATCGTCCCTCATCAACCTCGTGCCGCGTTTCTACGACGCCACGCAAGGCGAGGTGCTCGTCGACGGCGTCAACGTGCGCGACTACAAGCTGAAGGCGTTGCGCGACAAGATCGGCTACGTGCCGCAGCAGTCGTTCCTGTTCAAGGGAACGATCGCCAGCAACGTCGCGTACGGAGATACGGACCGCGACGACGACACCGTGCGCCGCGCATGCGACGTCGCGCAGGCGACGGAATTCATCGACAAAAAGCAGAAGAAGTATGATTCCGGCATTTCGCAGGGCGGTTCCAACGTTTCGGGCGGGCAGAAGCAGCGTCTGTCGATCGCACGCGCCGTCTACCGTCATCCGGAAATCCTGATCTTCGACGATTCCTTCTCCGCGCTCGACTTCAAAACCGACCGTGCCGTACGTGACGCGCTCGAAAAGGAAGCGAAGGATTCCACGAAACTCATCGTCGCGCAGCGCATCGGCACCATCATGAATGCCGACCGCATCATCGTGCTCGACGACGGCAAAGTGGTCGGCCAGGGCACGCACGAGGAACTGCTCGACACGTGCGAAGTGTATCGGCAGATCGCCGAATCGCAGTTGAGCGAAGACGAACTGAAGCGCTGAAAGGGGGAGACATGCCAAGAGGAATGGGACGCGGCCGTGGGGCCGTGGAAAAGCCGAAGGACTTCGGCGGAGTGATGAAGAAGCTCGTGAAATTCTGCAGCCGGTACATTCCGGTGATGATTTTCGCGCTGGTTCTGGGCGCTGCCGGCACGGTGTGCCAGATCATCGGCCCGGACAAGCTCAAGGACATGACCAACGAGATCACGAAGGGTCTGCCGGCCATGGTGCACGGCAAGCCCGTCATGAATTCGATCGATATGGACGCGGTGTCGCGCATCGCATGGCTGCTCGTCGCGCTGTACGTCGGGTACGCGCTGCTGAGCTACCTGCAAAGCTGGCTGATGGCCAACGTCACGCAACGCACGGCACAGCAGCTACGTGAGGCGATCAGCCAGAAAATCAATCGCCTGCCGCTGAAATATTTCGACAAAGTCAGCTACGGCGACGTGCTGAGCCGCATCACCAACGACGTCGACGCGATCGGACAGACGCTCGGCCAGTCGGTCGGCTCGCTCATCACATCGGTCACGCTGTTCTTCGGCGCGCTCATCATGATGTTCTACAACAACGTGACCATGACGCTGTGCGCCATCGGCTCCGCGCTGCTCGGCCTGATCATCATGGGCGTGATCATGAAGGTATCGCAGAAGTACTTCACTCGCCAGCAGATTGCGCTGGGCGATGTGAACGGCCATGTCGAGGAGATGTACACCGGACACACCGTGGTCAAGGCGTACTGCGGCGAAAAGGGCTCCATCGAGCAGTTCGAAAAGTATAACAAGGACCTGTACGTGTCCGGCTGGAAGAGCCAGTTCCTGTCCGGCCTGATGATGCCGATCATGAACTTCGTCGGCAACTTCGGATACGTGGTGGTGTGCGTGGTCGGCGCGGCGCTCGCCATGGACGGCAAGATCGAATTCGGCGTGATCGTGGCGTTCATGATGTACATCCGCCTGTTCACGCAGCCGCTGTCCCAGTTCGCGCAGGCCTTCCAGAACCTGCAGCGCTGCGCAGCCGCATCCGAACGCGTCTTCGGCTTCCTTGACGAACCGGAACTGGCCGACGAAACCGGCAAGCAGGCGCTGCTGGGCGTCGGCGCGGACGGCAAGCCGCAGCCGGTGCGCGGCGACGTGGAATTCAGCCACGTGCGCTTCGGCTACGACGCGGACAAGACCATCATCAACGACTTCTCCGCGTCCGTGAAGGCCGGCCAGAAGGTGGCTATCGTCGGCCCGACCGGCGCCGGCAAGACCACCATGGTCAACCTGCTGATGCGCTTCTACGAGATTTCCGGTGGCACGATTTCGATTGACGGCATCGACACCAAGTCCGTACCGCGCTGGAACGTGCACGACCAGTTCTCCATGGTGCTGCAGGACACGTGGGTGTTCCGTGGAACAGTGCGTGAAAACATCGCGTATTCGAAGCCCGGCGTCACCGACGAGCAGATTGTGGCCGCATGCAAGGCCGTCGGCCTGCACCACTACATCATGTCGTTGCCGAACGGCTACGACACCGTGCTCGACGACAAGGCGTCGCTTTCCCAGGGCCAGCGCCAGCTGCTGACGATCGCCCGCGCCATGGTGGAGGACGCGCCGATCCTGATCCTCGACGAGGCCACCTCCTCGGTCGATACACGCACCGAGGAGCTGATCCAGAAGGCGATGGACGCGCTGACCGTGGGCCGCACGAGCTTCGTGATCGCGCACCGCCTGTCCACCATCCGCGACGCCGACATGATCCTGGTGATGAACGGCGGCGACATCGTGGAACGCGGCACGCACGAGGAACTGCTCGCCAAGGGCGGCTTCTACGCCGACATCTACAACAGCCAGTTCACGCTGGCCGAGTGAGGTTGGTGTGCTGACTCGCTAAAAAATCCGGAGGGACCACCCCTTCGGATTTTTGCGTTTTGGCTTCGGCATTTTTATTGTGTTGCGCTGACGGGACGGCGGATTTACCATTGAGGTGACTGGCATCAATCGATTGACGTATTTGAAAATCACAAAGAAAGTGGGCAGTCATGAAAAGCATCGAAATCGGCAAATCGGCAGTGGTCGCATCGCAAGCGGCGTTAGGCGTGATGCGCATGGACGCGCTGGACGCGGACGCGGCGGCGGAAGTCGTGCGCACGGCCGCCGAGCATGGAGTCAATTTCTTCGACACGGCGGACATCTACGGATTCAACGTCAATCACGACCATGCCAGCTCGCGTGTGCTCGGCCGCGCGTGGAAGGACGCCGGGCTCAAGCGCGAGGACATCTTCCTGCAGACGAAGTTCGGCATCAACATCGACTTCAGCGACCCGAACAACATGCACGCCACCCGCTACGACTTCTCCGCGAAGCACCTCATCACGCGACTCGACGAGGAACTGGAAGCGCTCGGCACTGACTACGTGGACTTCGCGCTCCTGCACAGGCCCGACACCCTGATGGAGGCCGAAGAAATCGTCGAAGCGTTCACCACCCTGCACAAGGCGGGCAAAGTGCGTCACTTCGGCGTGAGCAACGTGAACCCGTGGCAGGCGGAACTGCTGCAATCCTGGCTCGGAGACGACCCGGCCATGAGGCTCGAGGCGAACCAGCTGCAGTTCGGTCTGATGCACGCGCAGATGGTCAGCGACGAGCTGATGACCAATTCCGGCGCCGAAGGCATGGTCGTGGCCAACCATTCGGACGGACTGCTGTCCTACTCGCGACTGCGCCACATGACCATCCAGGCATGGAGCCCGTTCCAGTCCGGCACGGAATACGGCCCGTTCGTAGGCAACGAGCACTTCCCGGAGCTGAACAAGGCACTGGACGAAAAGGGCGCCAAGTACGGCGTGAGCGCCAACGCCATCGCCACCGCATGGGTGCTCAGGCATCCGGCGAAGATCCAGATCGTGCTCGGCTCGATGAACCCCACCCGGCTGGGCGAAATGCTCGACGGTGCGGACATCGATCTCGACAAGCAGGATTGGTGGGACCTGTACGTGGCCGCCGGCAACCTCATTCCGTGAGTTTTGTTGGAAATCAGAAGAAGCGGCCGGGGAAACCGGCACTGATGGTGGCGTGACGGTCGACGTCCAACGTGGCGCAATCGAAAGCGAAAGTGCTGCTCAGCTCGTTCGGATCCGCAACGAACAGCGCCGTAGCCAACCCGTCCGCCACCGCAGTCGGATAGCCGCCAAACGACGCGGATCGCACCGCAACCCAGGTGGCCTCCGTCTGCTGCACGGGCAGGCCGTCGATGGCGTTGAGCAGGTGGTGAATCGCCAGATGCGTCTGTTCGTTCACCGCCACCTCCCAATGGCGACGGCTGGGCGCGCTCGCACAGAACGCGCCATCGCCGATCAGTGCGACGCCGACCGCGCAGGACGGATCATCCGGATCCTCAAGCGCCACACGGATCGGCTTGTTCGTGCGCGCCAGCAGATCGCCGCCCGCATCAATCACAAATTCCGGGGCAGCGCTTTCGCGTTTGCTGTCTGAGGTGGAAGATTGGCATGTCGGGTTGGTCGTTTCGGCTGACTTGACATGCGATGTGCGCGAAAGTTCTGAATCGGTGAGCAATCCGCCCAGCGAATCCACCAGATAACCCTTGCCGCACGCGCCGAAATCCACATGAACCGGACTGCGTGTAACCAATGTCGTACCACTCGAACGAACCACATCACGACCCCATACGGCCCGTCCGTGCAGCGCGCCCAGGCGCTCGCCGGCGTCGGCTTCAACGGTGAAACTCAGCGCGGGATCGTAACCGAGACGAATCAGGTCCTCGCCCACGCACGGGTCGATCGCACCGCGCGTGGCGGCGTGCAGCGCGTCGTACAAATCGAATAGCGGGCCGGCCCAATCGGGAAAATCGAAATGCCCGCCATGCTCCGCATTGCCGATGTGCGCAACCAGCGAATCAGCGCGAAACCGCGAAAGCGCATGCTCGTATTCATCGATGAACCGTTCCATCTCGCCGCGCAATTCCGCAGTGATCGGGTGAGGCGTCGAAATCAGCAACCCCGTGCCGAGCGCCTTGGGGAACGCGGCGGTATACGGCATGCGATGCGCGAGCGGTGCGAGGGAATCCATACCCACGATGCTAGCGCGTGCCCGGCTTGGCGTAGTTCGTGCTTGGGCAACCTGATATGCGCTATATGTGGCATGAGGCATCGCCTTATTTTGATACCCCCGTAGCTTTGTATGGTTACGATTATGCTAATCGTGATTATGCAAGTCGCGATTATACAAACTGACGCTTTGGCATGGAGTTCGCTTCACGTTTTCGGGCGGACGGGGGTGTTGCGGAACGGCGGTGAGCGTCACAATGTGAGACGACACGCGGAAAACGGGAAAAATAAAAACGGCGGAATTCCAACGTTTTTTCATGCGCGATACAACAAGACCAATTAAAAATCAAGACTGTTATTCAAAAAACTTTCGTTCTATCTTGGCTTCCGATGCGCGCTTCGTACGTCGGGTACGTCGGGGAAATCGCGCCGAAAAGATTTGCGGAAGGAAGGTTCGACCCATGTCATCTCGCGTCGCGCAGCGCCACGCAGCCGGTTCCTACGATTCGTGCGATTCGCGCGTCTCGGCTTCCGGCCGTCTCATCACGCTCGTCGCCGCGCTGATGATCGCGCTCGCCACGCTGTTTGTCGGCATCGCGATGCCGCGGCAGGCGTCCGCCGCTGACGGCAACCAGACGAATTTCGATTCCTGGACTGCCGTCGCGCAGAATATCGCCAAGCAGCTCGCCACCGCCGAAAAAGACTACAATGACGGCGATTACGGCCAGGCCGGCACCGGCTTCCAGACCGCGCATTGGATCGGCTATGATGCGTCCAACTTCTCGAAAGTCGTCAACGACACCATTTCCGCCGAATGCCAGCAGACACTGCTCAGGCAGTTCACCGATTTGGAAGGACTCGCGTACCAGCAGGGCCAGGGGAGCGCGATCGCAAACGGAATCAACGCGCTGAACGCGGACCTTGACACGGCCGCGCAGACGCTTGACGGCAACGCGAACCTCGCCGACCCCAAAACCTACGCGAAGCAGCGCGCCGAACAGACCGCAGCCGAACGTAAGAAGCTCGACGCGGCCAAAAAGAACTCCTCCAAAGGCAAAGGCGACCGCACGTGGAGCGAAGTCGCCAGCGAAATGAACGTCATCCTCGACAAGGCATACAAGGCCGCCATCTCCGGCAAGGGCGCGGAAGGCTCCAGCCTCGTCAACGACGCGTACTACCAGTACTACGAAAAGCTCGGCTTCGAAAAGAACGTCATGAACGCCATCTCCGGCGACCGCGTCTCGCAGGTGGAATACCAGTTCAAGATGACCCGCAAAACCATGCGCGACGGCGGTTCCGACAAGGAGACCAAAAAGCTTGTCGACGACCTGAAAAGCTGGCTCGTCGAAGACGCGGCCACCCTCGACGGTGGCGCGGCCGGCAACGTCAACGCCTTCACCAAAGCCATCACCAGCTCCGCCGGACAGGCGTTCCTCATCCTGATCCGCGAGGGTCTCGAAGCGCTGCTGGTGGTGGCCGCCGTGGTGGCCTACCTCGTCAAATCCGGCAACCAGCGTTTCACCAAGTGGATTTACCTCGGCGTGCTCGCGGGCCTTGCCGGCTCCGGTCTGGTCGCCGTGCTCTTCACGTTCCTGTTCGGAGGCTCCGGTCCGGTCCAGGAAATCAGCGAAGGCGTGTGCGCGCTGATCGCCATGCTCATGCTGCTGTGGACCAGCAACTGGATGCTCAACAAAAGTTCCGTGGAAGCGTGGAACCGTTACATCCGCACCAAAACCGAGTCCGCCGTGGCCGACGCGCAAAACAAAGTCGCCGCCGGCGAAGGCGTGGGCCTGGGTATGGTCGTTTCGCTCGCCATGCTGAGCTTCCTAGCCGTGTTCCGTGAAGGCGCCGAAACCGTCATCTTCTACGAATCGATCTACTCGATGAGTCGCGACGCGCAAGGCATGTGGATCGGCGGCATCGCCGCGGGTGTGGTGCTGCTCGTCATCTTCCTCGTGCTGCGCTTCACCTCCGTGAAGATTCCGATTGGCCCGTTCTTCCTCGTTACGTCGATCCTGATGGCCGTGCTGGTCGTCATCTTCGCCGGCGGTGGCATCCACGCGCTCATCGAAGGTGACCTGATCGACGGCCACTACCTGTCCAGCGTGCCCACAAACGACTGGATCGGCCTGTATCCGTACGTCGAATGCCTTGCGGCACAAGCGATCGCGGCGATTGCCGTACTCGCGCTGTTCGCCGTCGGCTTCGCACGCAAACGCAAGTTGCGCACGCCTGACAATCGCAAGTAATACGCAAATTTTCCGAGATTTACCGATATTTTTTCCACATCCAACAACAAAGGAAAGAGAAATGAAGAACAAGAAGATCGCCGCTCTGCTCGGCATCCTGCTGGCCGGCTCCATGGCCTTCTCCCTGTCCGCATGCGGCAATTCCAACGATTCCGCCGCTTCGGACAAGTCCAGCGCCTCCGCGTCGGCTTCGAAGGCCGACGACTCCAGCAAGGACGATTCCAGCGATTCCGCCGGTTTCGAAGAGATCCAGGTCGATGAGAAGCACTCCGACCAGGAATGCGGCCCGCTGACCGTCAACGCCGTCTACTTCCAGCCGATCGACATGGAACCGTCCGGCATGGGCCTCAAGGCCGCCGATGCGAGCTTCCACCTCGAAGCCGACATCCATGCCAACCAGAAGGGCACCGAACTCGGCTACGGCAAGAGCGATTTCGTGCCGGACCTGACCGTCAACTACGACATCATCGACAAGACCTCCAACGCGTCCGTCGCCTCCGGAACCTTCATGCAGATGAACGCCTCCGACGGCCCGCACTACGGCGCCAACGTCAAGCTCGACAAGGCCGGCGCGTACAAACTCGTGCTGAAGATCGAATCCCCGGAGAAGAAGGGCTGGATGCTGCACGTCGATCCGGAGACGGGTGTGAAGGGACGCTTCTGGACGGAACCGATCGAGGTCACCTTCCCGGACTGGAACTATACGCCGCAGGAGTGGTGATCTCCTAGCGTAGCCCGTTCGCGGTTTCGGTATGCATTACCCGACACACTCAAGGCCGTTCGGCCAAGCTTACGGTCGGGCAATGCATACCGAAACCGCTCTCTCGCGTTTAGGGGGATGGATTCACCTCTGCGATTGTGGAGGGGGTCCGGGAAATCCTCGCATTTTAGGGGAGGGATGAGAGGGGTGGGACTCTTTGGGATGGGGCGGAATGGGAATCGTTGGGCTCTTTGAGTTGGGTTTTTGGATGAAAGGATTTTGGGATGCTGCTGCAGTTTGTGACGGTGTTGCAGGGGGTGTTGGCGCCGGCGCTGCTCGTCATGGCGTTGAGCGTCATGCTCACCGTCGGTGAGGGGCGTGACAAGCCTCTGAGCGCGTACTGGCGGCTGGCCGGTTTCGTTGTTGGATTCGCCGGCGCAGTCGTATTCGCCGCGCTGCGCGCCACCGCCGTCATCACGCAACGCACGTTCGTCAACTATCCGACCCTGTGGTGCTGCGTGATCCTCGACGTGGCCGTGTTCGTCATCGTCCTGTTCGCCCGCCGCATCACCGCCGACTGGCACAACCACCGCGCGCTGCTCGACATCGCGAATCTCGTTGCGGCGCTTGCGATCGCGGCCACCACCTTTCGTGCGCTGCCCGACGTGATTCTGCGACTGACGATCTTCGTCGAGCCGGGCGATCCCATCTTCACTTCCGACATGCTGTTGCGCGCGCTCGGCTTCGCTTTGGGCGCGGCCGTCGCAATCATCGCCGCGCTTATCTTCCGCACGATGCGTTCCACCGCCGTCCGCTGGTCGTTCACGACGGCGGTGCTGCTGTTGGTCGCGCTGTTGTTCGCACAGCATTTCACCGACCTTGCGCAGATCCTCCAATCCAAACGCATCGTCAGCTTCCCGACCGCCGCCTTCCTCGCGCTCGTGTGGGGCATCAACCATCAGCGCAGCCTGACCATCGCAATGGCGCTCGTCTTCGCCATTCCGGCAATCGCCAGCATCGTCATGGGCTTCAAAGTCAAGCCGACCGGCGCCAACGAGGCGATCGCACGCACGCATATCGCGTTCCGCCGCCGCGCGAAAGCGGCCGGCGCGTTCAGCCTGGTCGCCATGATCTGCGTCACCGTGGCCCTGACGTACGGCGTCGCGCAAACGCAGAAAGTCGTCACGCTGTCGCCGCCGGAAGACTACTCGCTCGCCGACGGCGTGGCCACCATCAAATTCAGCCAGATTTCCGACGGCCACCTGCACCGCTTCGAATACCGCGCGAAGGACGGCACCTCCATGCGATTCATCATCATCAAGAAGAACGGCGGCGCGTACGGCGTCGGCCTCGACGCGTGCGACAACTGCGGCGACGCCGGCTACTACGAGAAGGACGGCAAAATCATCTGCAAGAAGTGCGATGTGGCCATCAACCTCGCCACCATCGGCTTCAAAGGCGGCTGCAACCCGATACCGTTCGACTACCAGGTCAAGCCGGGCAAAATCGTCATCCAAATGTCCACGCTCGACGCGCTGTCGAGCCATTTCCAGTGAGCGCCGAGAAAGGTAAGGGGGTGCCATGTTCTTCCTGAAAATGATCTCTCGCTCGTTCAGCCGGCAGTTCAAACGCCGTCTGCTCATCGCCGTCACCGTGTGCCTGTCCGCCACCGTCAGCGTGGCCATGCTCGGCGTGGTGTTCGACGTGGGCGACAAGCTCAACGCGGAGCTGAGCACGTACGGTTCGAATATCGTCGTGCAGCCGAAGTCCGACGCTGTGGTGAGCGATTTGTACAATACCGGCGATTCTGCTGGCTCGGCTTCGGGTAGTTCGTCCGGTTCGGACGGGGGTTCCACTTCCGACGGCTCGGCTGCGGCGGACAGCGCCGACCCGACCGCGTTTCTGAAGGAGTCGGACGCGCAGAAGATCAAGACCATCTTCTGGGCGTTCAACATCACCAATTTCGCGCCGGAATTGAACATCCACGCGGATGCGGGGTGTGTCGGTTCGGGGGCTGGTTCGGCTGGCTCTGCTGGAACGGCTGGTGCGTCAGGTGCGGCTGCTTCCGCGGCGAAATGCAAGGCGACCAACGTGCCGATCGTGGGCACGTGGTTCGCGAAAACCCTGCACATGGACTCCGGCGAGTCCACCGTGGCCGGCATGAACGGCATGCGCTCATGGTGGAAAATCAACGGAACCTGGCCGAAAGACGACAGCGAGCAGGCGATGGTCGGCAGCGCGCTCGCCGCGAAACTGGGCGTGAACGTCGGTGACAGCGTTACGCTCGACAAGACGATCGCCGTCGGTGCGGACGACAATACGAACGGAGGTACCGGGAAAACCGGCAAATCCTCCACCGAACGCAATCGCGTGAAAGTGAAAATCGTCGGCATCTTCGATTCGGGCGATTCCGACAACAGCGCCATTTATATGCCGTCCATCGCCGCGCAAACGCTTGCGAATCTGCCGAATTCCATCGACAAGATTGAAGTCAAGGCGCTCACCACGCCCGACAACGACCTCGCGCGCAAGGCGTCGAAGAATCCGAACGCGCTCACGCAGGACGAGTGGGAGACGTGGTATTGCACCGCGTATCCGTCGTCGATCGCGTACCAGATCGAAGAGGTGCTGCCGGGCGCGGTGGCCAAGCAGGTGCGCCAGGTGGCCGCGCTGCAGGGCGATGTGCTGAACAAGACGCAGGCGGTGATGGTGCTGATGACCGTGCTGTCGCTGGTTGCCGCCGCGATCGCCGTGGCAAACCTGATGGCCGCGTCGATTGGCGAACGCGGTTCGGAATTGGCGCTGTTGAAGGCGATCGGCGCCACGGACGGTGCGGTTTCGCGCCTTATGCTCGCCGAAACGGCGGTGATTTCGCTGGTTGGTGCGATTGCCGGTGCGCTGCTTGGCTCGGGCGTTGCACAGATCGTGGGGCACGTGGTGTTCGGCTCGGGCATCACCATGCGTCCGATGGTGTTCGTGTTGGTTTTCGTGTTGCTGGCGGTCACTGTGCTCGTGGCCTCGCTTTCGTCGATTCGGGCGATTCTGGGCTTGCGTCCGGCGGAGGTGCTGCATGGTAGGTGAGTTGTGCTTGGCTTTCGTAGGGGGTGTGCGATGACGAATCGCAAGATGTTCTTCACCATGCTGTGGGGCGCGGTGTTCCGCCGTCGCTCCCGTGCGATGATGGCCGTGATCGCGTCGCTCGTCGGCGCGGCCACGCTGTTCTGCCTTGCATCCGTGTGCGTCGCGGTGCCGCAGCAGATGAACGAGGAAATGCGCGCGTACGGCGCGAACCTGATCGTCACGCCCGCGTCCGCAACGGGCAAATCGCAAGGCATCGATACTGCAACCGTACGCAACGTGACGGCGCTCGTCGGCGCCGGACACAGCGTGAAATCAGCCGCATACCGGTATGAGAGCGTGCGCATCAATTCCGCGCCGTACACCATCGCCGGCGTGGACGTGAAAGCCGTCCGCGCGCTCAATCGCCATTGGAACGTGACGGGCGATTGGCCCGGCTCGGGCAACGTGATGGTCGGCCGCGACGTCGCCGACGCGCTCGGCGTGAAAGTCGGCAGCCGTGTCACCATCGGTTACCGCGCCGCCGACGCGTCTTCTTCCGCGTCCGCAAAATCCGATTCGGACGAATCAACTGAAACGGCAGAATCGTCCGCGCAGGGCACGCAGAGTACGCAAACTACGCAAGGCGAACAGACCACGCAAGCCACGGAAAACGGCCGCGTCTCGTCCGACATCATGGATAACAACGGCACCGAATTCCGTATCGCTGGCATCGTCGATACCGGCGGCAACGAGGATTCCATCATCTACGCCACTACCGCGGACGTGTCCAAACTTGCGGGCCACGAGCGCGGCGCCGACGTGGTCGAATACTCGGTGAACGCCATGGGGGATGAGCTGAACGCCATCGTCAACAGAATCAACAAAAATACAAACACTGCCGTCAAAGCGCAGACCGTCACCAAAATCACCTCGTCCGACACCCGCATCATCGCCATGCTGCAGACCCTGTTCTGGATTGTCTCGCTCGTCGTGCTCGTGCTGACGCTCGTCGGAGTGGGCACCACCATCAGCTCCATCGTGAGCCAGCGTCGCAACGAAATCGGCCTGCGCAAAGCCCTCGGCGCCGATTCACGCGCCATCGGCGTCGAATTCTACGTGGAATCCGGCATCTACGGCTTGATCGGCGGTCTGCTCGGCACTGCTATCGGCTATGTGCTGGCGCGTGTGCTGTGCGCCACCGTCTTCGGTCGCGCGATCGGCTTCGACTGGCTGCTCGGCGCCGGATCGCTGCTGCTGAGCGTGGCGATCGCCGTCATCGCCTCCATTCCGCCGGTCCGCCGCGCCACCCGTATCGACCCCGCCATCGTTTTGAGGGAGGAATAATCATGGACAACGAACATATGCTGCTGGAACTCGACCACATTTCCAAGATTTACGGCGATCTGCACGCCGTCGACGACCTGAGTCTGACCGTTCCGCAAGGGCAATGGCTGGCGATTGTCGGCTCCGCCGGGTCCGGGCAAACCACCCCGGATCCCACTCGGTTCCGGCAAAACCACGCTGATGAACATGATCGGCTGCATGGATACGCCGTCGAAGGGTTCCGTCATGCTTGAAGGCCGGCGATTGGAGGATTTGAACGCCCGCCAGCTTGCCGATGTGCGTAAGAACATGATAGGACTCGTGTTCCAGAAGTTTTACCTCGTGCCGCATCTGACGGCGGTGGAGAACGTGATGGTGGCGCAATACTACCATTCTGTAGTCGATGAGAAGCAGGCGATGGAAGCGCTGGAACGAGTGGGATTGAAGGAGCGTGCGCATCACCTGCCCGGCCAGCTGTCCGGCGGTGAGCAGCAGCGCGTGTGCATCGCCCGAGCGCTCATCAACTGCCCGAAGCTGATTCTCGCCGACGAGCCGACCGGCAATCTCGATGAGAGGAATGAGAAGATCGTGCTCGACCTGTTCCGTCAGCTGCACGAGCAGGGCACTACGATCATCGTCGTGACGCACGATGCGCTCGTCGCCTCCTGCGCACAACGCGAAATCATGCTCAACCATGGTGTGCTCGTCGGCGAGCAGTGGAACGACGAGGAGGCGAAACGCGCGTACGAAGCGGCCGGCGGCAAGCCCGCATTCACCGATTCCGCCGCGGAAGGCGCGCAGAACGGGGGTATTGCGATTTCGTTCGCCGACCCCACGAAAGCCGCGAAAACCGGCGATACGGACGCGGCCAACGTTGCCGTTGCGGCTGGCGTTGCCGACGATACGGACGTAGAGCCCGACGTCACGAAAGGGGAGCAGGCATGAGCACCGCACAATCGAACGCAGTCAAAGTCATCGCACTATCCGCGGCGAGCATCGCGCTGCTATCGGCATGGCGCGAGCCGCCAAGCACTGGTCCTTA
>OBVY01000741.1_pt1 | contig 27676 bp, 25 predicted proteins | sample 1538051 | NCBI WGS metagenome assembly OBVY01 (sample SAMEA2580017, study PRJEB22360) | human gut metagenome | biome: human gut; feature: human-associated habitat; material: faeces | place: Denmark | collected 2008/2010 | reverse complement strand
CCGTGCCCCGCTCGGGGCCGACGCCGCAGGTGCGGCCCTCCTGCCGCCGCGCGGCTACGACCTGAGCGTCGAGGGATTCGTCGATTTTCTGGAACGGGGCGTCGCCGCCTATAAAGCCCGCACGCAGCCATGAAGATCTGCATCGTAGGCCCTGCGCATCCCTACCGGGGAGGGTTGGCCTCGATCATGGAGATCATGGCCCGCACGTTCGCTTCGCGAGGCCACGACGTCGGGATCAAGACCTTCACGGTGCAGTATCCTTCGTTCCTTTTTCCGGGCAAGAGCCAGACGGTCTCCGCGCCGCCACCCGCCGATCTGCACATCAAGCGCTGCGTCAATACGGTCGATCCCTTCAACTGGTGGCGCGTGGGGCGCGCCATTCGCCGCGAACGCCCCGATTTCGTACTGATGAAGTATTGGACGCCCTTCATGGCGCCCTGCTTCGGAACGATCGCCCGTCTGGCGCGCGGCAACGGCCACACGCGCACGATCTGCCAGATCGACAACGTCGAGCCGCACGAACACCACCTCGTCGACCGTCCGTTCAACCGCTATTTCCTCTCGTCGATCGACGGGTTCATCTACATGTCGGAACAGGTGCACGAGGAGTTGAAGGCCTATACCTCCGCTCCGGCGCTCTTTTCGCCGCATCCGTTGTTCGAGAATTTCGGTGCGGCCGTCGCGCGCGACGAGGCGTGCCGCCGTCTGGGGCTCGATCCTGCGCAGTGTTATGCGCTCTTCTTCGGGTTGATCCGCGACTACAAGGGGCTGGATATTCTGTTGGACGCATGGGCGCGGTTCCGCCGTCCGGGGCACCGGCTGATCGTGGCGGGGGAGTTCTATGCCTCGCGGGAGCGATACGTGCGGCAGATCGAGGAGCTGCACCTCGGCGAGGAGGTGATTCTGCACGATTTCTTCGTGCCCGACGCCGACGTGAAGTATTATTTCTCGGCGGCCGACGTGCTGGTGCAGCCCTACAAGACCGCCACGCAGAGCGGCGTGACGCAGATCGCCTACAATTTCGAACTGCCGATGATCGTCACCGACGTGGGCGGTCTGCCAGAGATCGTACCCGACGGCCGTGTGGGGTATGTCTGCCGCCCCGATGCCGCGGGCGTCGCCGATGCCCTCGTCCGGATCTGCGAAGGCGATACGCTCGCGCGGTTCCGCTCGGCCATGCGCGAGGAGAAACGGCGTTTTTCGTGGGAGGAGATGTGCGACCGGATCACCGAGTTGTACGAGTCGATCCGTTGACGCCTTTTCGTCGAAAAGCGAAGGCCGCATCCTGTACAGGATGCGGCCTTCGCTTCGGAAGAGGAGACTATTTCCGGATATTGGCCTCTTCGAGTCCGTAGCCTTTGCGGCGGTCTTCGGCTTTGAGCATGAAAGCCAGTGCTACGGCGACGATGCCGAACAGGGCGAAAATCCACATCGGGGCGGTGAAATCATAGGAGACGTTGCCGTCGGGCAGCGTGAATTTCGCATAGCGGTCGATCACCCAGCCGATGAGCATCGGCACGCACATCAGGCCGATGTTCTGCACGTAAAAGATCAGCGCATAGGCCGTGCCCAGTTGTTTCTGCGGGATGATCTTCGGCACCGAAGGCCACATGGCCGACGGAACGAGCGAGAAGGCGATGCCCAGCAGCACCATGACGATCAGCGCGAACCACCACTCGTTGAGAATCGGCAGCGCGAAGAGCACGTGCACGGCTACGAGCATCATGGCGCCGACGACCATGAGCGTGGCGCCCTTGCCGATACGGTCGTAGAGCGAACCGAACAGCGGCGTGAGCAGGATCGTGCCGAAGGGCAGGATCGCCGGTATGTCGCCGGCCATGACGGGATCGACGCCGTATTTGTAGATCATCAGCTGCGCGGCGAATTTCAGGAAGGGGAAGACGCCTGCATAGAACATCAGACAGAGCAGTGCGATGAGCCAGAACCCCTTGTTGGTGACTACGAATTTGATGTCGCTGAGTTTGAATCCCTCCTCCTCTTCGCCCTGTGCGGCGGCGATCGATTTGTCGAGCCGTCGGTCCATTACGCAGTAGACCAGATAGGCCAGCAGTCCGATGCAGAGCGCCAGCGCGCCGAAAAATACGGGATAGGAGATTCCACCCCATGCCGCGGCGATGCGGGGGCTGAAAAAGAGTGCGGCGGCCGTTCCCAGACGCGCCATGGCCACCTGCAAGCCGAGCGCCAGCGCCAGTTCGTGGCCGGTGAACCATTTGACGATCACTTTCGATACGGTGATTCCGCAGATTTCGGCCCCCATGCCGAAGATGGCGAAACCCAGTCCGGCCATCCACATCTGCGTCTTGAATCCGAAGAGCATCCCTCCTTCGGGAAAGAGCGGCGAAACGGCGTAGGCTTTCAGAAGCGCACCGCCGACCATCAGTCCGCAGGCCATGACGCCCGTGAAGCGGACGCCCATCTTGTCGAGGATGATGCCGCCGAAGAGCAGCATCAGCAGGAAGATGTTGAGCCAGCTGTATGCTCCGGAGAACCAGCCGTATTCGGTCGGTGTCCAGCCCATGCCGCCGTCGACGACGCTGCGGGTGAGCATGTCGCCCAGCGGCGACATCACGTCGGTGATGAAATACCCGCACATCATCGTGAACGAGACGATCAGCATCGCCGTCCAGCGGGCGGCCGACGAATCGCTCAGTTTGCGTTTGATTGTTTCTGTCATTGATTATTGAATTTGGGTGATAGTTTGCGTAGAACGGTTTCCGCCGCGTCGCCGTTTGCAGGGTATGAACGCGGCCGACGGCCGTTGCGGGGGCCGTCGGAGCGGTAATGGAATGCGTCGAGCGGATCATCGGTCGAGTGCGGTGTATTGTTTCAGGATTTCGTAGGCCTCCGGAATACCCAGTTCGCCGGCTTTCGACATGTCGAGACAGCCCTTGCGCGTGTCCTTCATGAAGATCTGCACCAGCCCGCGGTTGTAGTACGCTTCGGCGAAGGCGGGGTTCAGCTCGATCGCTTTCGTGTAGTCGTTGTAGGCTTCGGGCAGTTTTCCCGACAGCGCCATGAGGTTCGCGCGATTGTAATAGGTGTAGGGGAAGTCTGGGTAGAGCTTCGCGGCCTTGTTCAGGTCGGCGATCGCCTCGTCGTAGTTGTAGGTGCGCGACTGCGAGTTCTGCAACCGCTTGGCCGGATCGGACTCGATGGTGATGCGCTGGTAGGAGTTGTCGATCGACGAGATGAAGTCGATCATCTCCGCCCGCGTGGTCGACCGGTTCAGATAGAGGAACGGGTTGGCCGGATACTGGTCGATGGCCGACGTGAACGTCCCGACGGCATTGGTGTACTGCTTGATGAGTGTCTGGGTGATGCCTCGCTGGAACAGCAGCTCCCACGATGCGGGTTCGGCCATCAGCTCGCGGGCGTAACGCTTGTCCAGCATGACGAGCGAGTCGGCGGGCACGTTGCTCTCGCGGGCGGTGAGCGTCAGGTACCGGTTGTCGATGCGGCGGCGGAAATCGGCCTTCCGGTTCGCGCCAACCCGTTGCCCCGGGGGGGGGGGGGGGGGCGCCCGCCGTGACGGTGGAGAGGCTGTCGGGCGTGCGGAGCGTGAAGCGGAAGAGCGGCAGCAGCGCAAGGCGGTTGTCGGCGCTCTTGGAGGCGATGCGTCCGAAGGTGCTGCCGGCGACGTTGGCATCGAACGACAGCAGGCGGTCGAAGCGGTGCGTCGTGTCGGCGTAGATCGAGTAGGTGCTGTCGCTCAGGCGGGTCTTGTATTCGGCGATCTTGCGCTGTGCGATGTCGCGGTCGCGGCGCGAACCGCTCTCGTCTTTGAGCAGATAGCGCAGACGGCTGCGGTTGAGGTAGGCGTTGGCGAAATCGGGGTAAAGCTCGATGGCTTTCGAGTAGTCCTCGACGGCGCTTTCGATATTCCCCAGCTGGGCTTGTATGCCCGCGCGGTTGTAGTAGACGAGCACGTTTTCCGGCGAGTAGAAGGCCACTTTGTCGTAGTCTTCCAGCGCACGGTTGTAGTCGCCGATCTGCGAGCGGACGATGGCGCGGTTGAAGTAGGTGAGCGAATTGGTCGAGTCGAGTTGCAGCACGCGGTCGAAGTCGGCGAGCGACTGCATCGGCCGGTTGGTGCTCGAATAGACGATGGCGCGGTTGAAGTAGGAGAGCAGGTAGTTCGAATCGCAGCGGATCGCCATGTCGAAATCGGCTTCGGCCTCCTTGTAGCGCTGTTGTTTCATCTCCAACTCGCCGCGGCGGTTGTAGCTCATCGGATTCTCGCGGTTGGTGCGGATCGCCGTTTCGAAATCGGCGTAGGCCTGCGTCGTATCTTTGAGGTAGAGGTAGCAGACGCCGCGGTTGAGATAGGCGTCCGAAACCTTGTTCTCCTGCCGGATGAATTTGTCGAAGTCGTCGATCGCTTCGCGGAACTGCTGGTTCAGCAGCCGCGTGACGCCCCGGCTGTAATAGGCGTTGGGCAGGTCGGGGCGCAGCTCGATCGCTTCGGCGAAGTCGGAGAGCGCGTCGTCGTAGTTGCCCAGCCGCGAGCGGGTGATGGCGCGGTAGGTGAAGGCCGTGGTGAAGACCGGATTCTTCTCGATGGCGGTGGTGAAATCGGCCTCGGCGCCCAGCAGGTCGTCGAGGTTGTATTTGGCGATGCCGCGCAGGAAATAGCCTTCGTAGGCGTCGTCGTCGAAACGCAGCAGGATGTTGAGCGTGCGGATCGCGTCCTCGAAGTTGTTGTCTATCATGAACGAGCGGCCGACGTAGTAGAAATAGTCTCTGTCGTACTGCGCACGGCTGCCGGCGCCGATCGTCAGCGCGAGGGCCAGCAATACGCCCGTAATTCCTTTTCGCATCGTAAATCTCTTCATTGTTTGCGTAACGCTCTTTGCCGCCGGTTTATTGCCGTTATTGGGGATCGTAGCCGAACCGCCGCAATTGCCGCTGGTCGTTGCGCCAGTCTTCGCTGACTTTGACGAAGAGTTGCAGGAAGACCTTCTTCCGGAGGAACTCCTCCAACTCCTCGCGGGCCTGCCGTCCGACCTTTTTGAGCTTCTCGCCCTTGTGCCCGATGAGGATTCCCTTCTGCGAGTTGCGCGCCACGTAGATCACGGCCGAAATGCGGTCGATGCCGGGCTCCTCGCGGTACTTCTCGATCTCGATTTCGCAGCTGTAAGGGATCTCCTTGTCGTAGTTGCGCAGGATCTTTTCGCGGATGATCTCCGAGGCGAAGAAACGCAGCGTCTTGTCCGTGAGCGTATCCTTCGGGTAGAAGGGTTCGCCTTCGGGTAGCAGCGCCAGAATCCGGTCGAACAGGCCGGCGATGTTGAATCCTTCCCTGGCCGAGATCGGTATGATTTCGGCGTCGGGCAGCGTCGCGCGCCACTTCTCGACGAGCGCTTCGAGCGCCTCCTGCGTCGAGAGGTCGATCTTGTTGACCACCACCAGCGTCGGCACTCCGCTCTGGCGGATGCGGTCGATGATCTCGGCCGCACGTTCGTCGTCCCGCTCGACGGTGTCGGTCACGTAGAGCAGCACGTCGGCGTCCGACAGGGCGCCGCGCACGAAATTCATCATCGACTCCTGCAACTTGTAACAGGGTTTCAGGATGCCCGGCGTATCGGAGAAGACGATCTGGAAATCGTCGCCGTTGACGATGCCCAGAATGCGGTGGCGCGTGGTCTGCGCCTTGGAGGTGATGATGGAGAGTTTCTCGCCCACCAATGCGTTCATCAGCGTCGACTTCCCGACGTTGGGATTTCCGATGATATTGACAAAGCCCGATTTGTGCATGAAATGCGGTTTATTAGGGTCCAAAGTTAAGATAAATTCGAGAAAATTCCTTATGTTTGCAAAAGTTACTCGCTTAAATCGTATTGCCTATGGAGAAATAACGGGGGATATATCCGGCTGCCGGCGTTCTTTTTTGCGGAAGTCGCGGGCGGACGGTCGAATCGAATCGATTTTCATGTGCCGTCACCGCACGAAAAGCGCCGGCACAAAACATATAAAAAGCGTTAGCTTTACACTTGTCTTTCGGAATCTGGAAAATGTTGTAAGATATATATACTATATGCTGTATATCAGTATAATATAGCTGTGTATATTTCATCAAGAAAACAAAACAGGAACAAAATCAATATTCTAAGCGATTCTCTGCTTTTCACATTTCACTTAGTTTCATCCCTTGCACTTGGTCGCATTCAAAGTGCCTTTTAAAGTAGTTCCCCGACTATCGACCTCTCGTCCGAAGAATATTGTTCGATAGCTCATCCATGAATTGTTGCAGCCAAAAGAGAAAAGGACGGGCTGTGACCTCGATCTTACCTTCATTGAAACTTGTGTCTCCACTAAGATAACTATTTCTATAACCATAGGCATATGGAAGCCTACCTAAATATAGTTTACTTTGATTTAGCCTATATAAGGCTAATGTACAAACTAAACTAAATTTTCACCCCCCCCCTTTCCACTATCTGACTATTCGAGAAATATACACCCCAAAAAGAAAGAATGAAAGTTTACTGCATATTCTCTCTTTTCGCTGCAGTTTTTTATGTTATATTTCTTACGACGTAAACCTGTTTGTTTTACTTTCAAGGAACATCCAAATACTAATTATTCAAGTTGCAGATGAAAAGTATCTTTTAGAAGCAGGTAAGTAAGCCCCCTTCCCCAAAAAGTTCCATATATCCAAAGATTTGACTTTGAGAAAACATCAAGAGGATTGCAAAAATGAATACATTGCAAAATTCACGGTCAAAAGCAAAATACACTTTCTCATAAAAACGAAGATAAAGGGCGTCTTAAGCTGCTATAGAAATTTGTTTCAATATGCTGTTCGATTTATATTTACTATACTATTTCAGATCGTTTCAGACAATCTTTCATGCATCAACTTGCCGCTTGTATTGACAGTATTTACAATAACAAATGCTTGTCATGTGCATAGTGGACAAATACGTATCGACCTTGCAAATGGCTGATTAAATTGAAGTACATTAAACAAAATGGTGGATATTGACAGAATTTCTATGATAAAAATGGTGGATATTGACATATTTGGCTAATAAAAATTGGTGGTAAATGCCAAAAATGCTATATTTGCAGAAGAAAATTAACGAACATGGAGAAAAACACAATATTATTTAAGCGCAAGATGTACGACCGATTGCTCAAATGGAAGAGGGAACGAAACGGTGAATCAGCCATTCTTATACAGGGAGCAAGACGAATTGGCAAATCTACGCTTGCAGAAGAATTTGCCCGTAATGAGTATGAGTCCTACATTCTCATTGACTTTGCCATTGCGCCGACAGAAGTACAGGAACTTTTTAATGATATATCAGACCTAAACTATATATTTCTTCGGCTGCAACTTATCTATCGTGTGCAGTTAATTGAACGCAAATCTGTAATTATATTCGATGAGATACAAAAGGCTCCATTGGCTCGTCAGGCTATCAAACACTTGGTTAAAGACCGTCGATACGACTATATCGAGACCGGCTCACTCATTACCGTTCACAAGAGCAGTCAGGATATCCTGCTGCCAAGCGAGGAGACGCGGGTCGATATGTTTCCTATGGACTATGAGGAGTTTCGCTGGGCGTTGGGCGATACCGCCACGATACCATTGCTGCGCACGATGTTTGAAAAGCGCATACCGTTAGGAGATGCCGTTCATCGTAGAATGATGCGTGATTTCCGTTTGTATATGCTGGTTGGAGGCATGCCTAAAGCCGTTGCGGAGTATATCAAAACAAATAATCTCGGAGCAGTCGATTTGATAAAGCGAGATATTGTTTCACTGTACGAGGAGGATTTTTGGAAGTTGGATAATACGGGCAGAGCCGCCGCATTGTACGATGCCATACCAGCACAGTTGAGCAAGAATGCCTCGCGGTATCAGACTTCAGCGGCCATACCGGGTGAAAGAGCAGAACGAGTTGCAAGCGTAGTCAAGATGATGAATGATTTCATGTCTGCCAATGTTGCATATCATTCCAATGATCCGAATATCGGGTTGGCTCTTACAATGGATAATGAGCGTTTTAAGATATATACGTCCGATACCGGAATGTTTGTAACACTAGCCTTCAAGAACAAGGAGTTTACTGACAACATCATATATGAAAAGTTGCTGAATGACAAACTCAGTACTAATTTGGGTTATGTCTATGAGAATGTTATTGCGCAGATGTTGCGAGCTACGGGTAAACAATTGTTTTATCATACGATACCATTTGCAGACGGAAAGAAATATTATGAGGTGGATTTTCTAATATCGGATGGACATAAAGTGTCCCCAATTGAGGTGAAATCTTCTGGCTACAAATCGCATACATCGTTAGATGCCTTTTGTAATAAATTTTCCGACCGAGTTAAAAATAAATATATCATCTATACCAAAGACTTGAAACGAGAGCAAGGGATTGACTATATACCGGTGTATATGACAATGTTCTTGTAAGAAATGAGATGGCGCTAAATAAGACCGAACTCTTCGGAATTTCCGAAGAGTTCAAACCTAAGATAAAAATTCTTAGTTAAGAACCAATGATCTTTGAATGATTCATAAACTAACATATAATAATAGGGTGTTGTCTGCGGAGGAGAGAGCCGAATTCTGCAGGATATCAGACGAATATATAAACGAGTTTTCCGGGTATATTGAGGGCATACACCAACTTACGAAGGAGTATCATGTATCAGACAATTCGGATTACAATAAGATAACCAAGACGATAATAGATATTGAGACTTTTACCAATTATGCTTTTTGTGATTGTATTGTTCTGAACAAGTTGTTTGTTAGGGCGACAAATCCTTATGAAAAAAGTTTTGTTCGAGGGAAACTGAAAGTTCAACTCAATGAAAGCTTCAAAAGACTATACGGGTTCAAAAAAGGTTATAAGAATTCGTATTGCGCTCAGTTAGAAAAAATAATCACTATGTTTCCCGGGTTCAGAAGAGAGTATGACGAACTATTGTCGGATTTAGAGCAAATCTCGAAAGATCCCTGGTGGAAAGATGTGCGGGATGCAGAAGTACATATCAACATATCTAAGCTATATGAACTGCGGCACGAAGAAATAAATGAGAGCAAGGTTGTAATGGAGACTTGGCAACTAATAGAGTTATTTAATCGCATTAATCGTTTTATCTGCAGATTACATAGAGCCTATTTCAATTATATGACAGCGCAGTTTTTTCATTAAAATGGCTATATACCCTGCGTATAATAAGCTATAGGCATAGAACAACGAATTAGGGAACAGTGAAATATTTGCTCAATATTATATAGCAAATGGCTAAAAATACAAAAGATATTACAATGAATGAGGAGGAGAGACTTGCTGCTTTGAGACAAGATTTCTTTTCCTATTATCGTCGAATGAGAAGTAATCTGTTTTCGGATACAGAGATTGTGTATGAAACTAAACTAACACCTGAAATATTTGATTTAAAACTCCAACAACTGTCACAGGACAAGAAACAATCTGAGTTTGAAAATTTTGCGATTGCGGTAGCTTCTCGATTGATTACACCGAATATTAAACCGCAAACAGGTCCGGACGGTGGTGGTGATGGAAAAGTAGATGGGGAAACATATCCTGTTGATAAAGCAATATCGGATAAATGGTGGATGTCAGAAGGTAGTACTGGCGACCAGAAATGGGCTATCGCTATCAGCGTTCAAAAGAGTTGGCAGAGTAAAGTTGAAGCTGATGTAAAGAAAGCGGTGGAGACCAAACGCGGATATACCAAATTGCTTTATTTTACCAACCAAAAAATAAAATCCAGTTCACGGCAAGCTAAAGAAGATGAATTGGCGCAGCAGTATGGAATATCTATAAGCATATTTGATGGAAAGTGGTTCTCTTTTGCAGTATTTGAACAAGGTTGTTTGGATGTTGCCATTGAGAAATTGAATTTTTCCGATGAGTACCGTAAAAAGACTATAAAAATAGGTCCTAACGATAAAGAGCGGGAGGCGGAATTAAATAAGATAGAAGACGATCTTATTAAGCATACAGTCGCGGACTTCGATGCGGATTATGTAAATGATCTTTTGAAGACTTGTATTTTAAGTCGAGGGTTAGAGAGACCTCGAATGGAAACTGAGGGGAGATTCAATCGTGCTTTAAGAGAAGCAAAAAATCATGGTACATCCATACAAACATTTAATATTATTTACAACCATGCATGGACTTCATTTTTCTGGTTCCATGATGTTGAAGCTACCTATTCAGACTATTTGAAGTTAAAGGATTATACAAAAGAACATCCGACCGTACATACAATAGAGTGGCTGACCAATATCCTTACTAATCTTGAAAATGTAATATCATTGGGACTGTTTGACACAAATAAGTTTGCCATTGAGGTACAATTTATCAAGGAATTAAGACAGTACCCCAAATTATCTCAACCATGTCAGTTGTTTTTAGACTTATACATATCTGAGCATAGATTATTCCAATTGATTAATCGAAATGAGGATTTAACGGACGAATTACAGACACTAACATCCCTCATAGAGCAATGTGCTAATTATCCTGATATTAGTTTTAATGCACAATCACGGATCGTTGAGTTGCTGGGACGAGTAATATCAGATAATCCAGAATTTGAGCGACTCGTTGATAAGATTGCAGACATATCTTCCAAAAGAGAGTCAGAGGTTCAGGGTGCTATGACACATTTTACTCGTGCTAACGCCTTAATGGAAAAAGGAAACTATGTATCTGCTATCAAACATTTGGGGCATTGCGTACAATCTTTTCTTAAAGAAGGATGTGAAGAGGAATACATCAAGTCTTGCTGCAATATGGGGTTGGCATTATATCGTCTGGAACTGCCATATAGTGCCGAGGCCTATTTGGTAAAAACCGCATCATTCCTTGTTCGGGATTTCTATGAACATGGAGCAATCCCTCATTTCCTAATTACCGTTCTTTCAACGCTATGTGAGATTGAGTTGATGCTTGGTAGATTAGTGATGTACTTGAATTGGCGAGAATTACTTTTTATTATTTCTCGCAATGGACAAGAGTTCGAGAACAAGGAATTTGTAGAACGAGACACAATAGCAGATGGTGGTTGGGCCTGCCGTTTTGCGATGGCTGATATGGGTAATCCTGAATTCTCTATACTTCCTGATATCCTTGATAGATGTGATATGCCTCTTTCTGCTAATTATCTGAAATATGCCCTTGGGTATACTAATGAAGTAGATGAGCATTTTACAGAACTTATAACTGCTGGTAATTGGCATGATTTATTGCTTAAACAACCTATTCATGAACAATTTTGGGGAGAATTATCCATAGCTACTGACAGCCCGACAAGACTCTCAACACTAGCCAACAACTGTAGATTCTATGTAACATATGATAACAGCATTCAGAACCAATTAGTCGCAGAAACTTTCTTAGCATCTGTGGAAACTATGCTGGCAACATTTGCCAACATAGAATTGGTTATTCTGCATCCAGAGATACAAATCCATATAAAGGAGACAAAAGAGGATTCATCACTATGTAAAGGAGATACAAATACAGAGTACATCTTTTATGTGAATCATGAGACTTTAACAGATCTTGTCTATTGGAATTGCTTCGTTTACTTTATCGGATTCTTTATGTCTTATAACACTGTCTCCAAAGATAATGTTAAAAAGTTGTTGGAAGAACGACAAAAGAGTGAAAAGATAATGGATCGGGTATCTTCATTGATGCAACTGAACAGGTCTGTATATTTTGTTATTGGAAATAATTTTAAGTATTCTATTAGCAAATGGCAGAATGTAAATGATAAGATTTATCCATGCTTAATAACCAGAGGTGCTGTAAAGCCTCTTAAACACCATAAATCACAGCAACAAACTATGTCTGTCTATAGTGTATCATCCAATATGCAGTGGTGGGATAATGCCAAATGGTCAGGGATAGGATTTATTTACGACAGAAATACGGAATCTCTGCCCGTTCTTGCACTCTTATTTAAGGATATTGAAGAAGGGAAAAAGATAATAAGGGAATGGAAATCAAACATAGGGCAAGGAAAATCCGAAATAGAAATACAGATAATAAAAGGTATAAATAAGAATCATCCGACTTGGTATCGTGTATGTGTAGCTCCTGTAGTACCGATGGCAGATAGATATGATGGACGTTATGTAAGTATAATGTGCAGAAAACATACAATGACTCCAAATGATACAAGGAATCTGGATGCATTTGAACAGATATATTCTCGTTTTGGCAAATGTCATATCGTTACGGCGTTAATTAGTAATGATGTTAATCAACTTATAAGGTCTATTGACTTCAAAGAGTCAATAGAATTGAAAGTTATTATAAAGGACGCATGGCAAGTGTCTACTATGGATAGTACATGTAACGCATTGGAATGGGACGATGAACCGATAATCCCAGAAAAAGAAAGTAAAACAGCCCCAGTTCTAGCATTACTAGAGAATTTACGAGAAATACGGTCTAAACAATAATGAGATTTTGTGTTTTACAGGCAAATAAAGGCTTGTGAATTTTATTTCCCACATAATAGAGACTAATCAGTTGGACAAAGATTGCGTTCCTGCTTGCAGATAAGGTGGCAAAGTTCCTGACATCGTGAGACTGTCGGGGTATTAGGCTCCCCCGAAAAGAATTTCGTGGATAACAGACACGCCGATTTGCTTTCTATAAATGGCAAAGTTGAAACCCAGAGAACATACAGGACTGTTCCGCTTGGCGACCTTTTCAATTCCTGAAACGGATATTCCGACTGACCTTTTTTCTTTCTTGCTTTTTCATTGCCAAAGATTCCAAGTCCTTAGTTTCAGAAGACATACAAAAGCACTATGTACGGATTGACCAAACATAGTGCTTTTTTCTTTTAAGAGAGATCCTCTCTTTTTATATTTTCAGTTCCTTGATGACTCTTTTTATTCCGTAGGCGACCGCTGTCTTATTGTTTCTGACTGCAGACAACGCGGACGAAAGATTGGAAGCGGTAATAAACCGTGAGCCGTCCTTCGATTGCAAGAACCGTCCTTTGTCGAGAACAGACTGCCAGCGGGATTGGATGAGCGAGTTTTCGAGAAGTGCATCGAAAAGGATAACCACATGGCGGAGATTGTTCACCTGGATATGAAAGCCCTCTTTGCAGGAAAAGAGAGCCTCCATATCCTCGACGCAAAGCATAGAAACGCAAAACAGATGATAAGTATTGGCACAAGACACAATACCTGTCATCTGTTCTTGAGTGAAGTTGCAGCCGAAAGAAAGCGGCGGAGCATCCGTCACCTTATCGGTACGATACACGACCGGTGTCGGCAACAGCTTCGACCTGTCATACCGTCTTCGCAACTCCATGCACTTCTCGAAAGAGAAGTCTGATGCGGTAAAAAGGGGTTGGATAAGGTGAACACATTCTGTCAGCAGCCCTTTGACGATGTGGATGTTCATTTCGTGACAGTTCCGACAAATAACACTATTGCAGTTGATGTACCGGTGACTGTTTATGAAGTCATCCACATAGCGGTTGTACCGCTTGCCATCCGCAATCACATTTTGGAGATAAAGTTCTCTCGCTTCGGAGAGTAACTCGAATAGTTCTTCCGCTACATCCTGTTCAGTAGCGAAGTGGGTCAGGTGTTGCTTCCCTTCAAAAAAAGAGAAGACTTTTTGATTTGTCCTTTCATGTAGAATTACTTGTTTATGAGTTTATTTAATTGTTAAATTCGTTTTTGGAGTCATTTAAGAGAGGTTTTGGAGAATATCATTTCTCTGTCCGAATATCTTTGTGTGTTATTTTATTTACGATAAGAATACTTACTTCATATAACACCCACATTGGCAACGCAACCAGCGACAGCGTGAAGACGTTAGAAGTCGGCGTAATAATGGCCGTCACCACGAGAATGACCACAATGGCATGCTTCCAGTAGCGGCGCATGAAACAGGCCGATAGCAATCCCAATTTAGCGAACAGCCATGAGAGAATCGGTATATCGAAGACCAGTCCCATTGCCAGCGATATGGTCATCAGCGTGTAAATGTAGGATTGCAGTGTAATCATGTTCTCCACATCACCGCTGACCTGATAGGTTCCCAAGAAACGGAACGTCAGCGGGAAAATCAGAAAGTAGCTGACCGCCACACCTAAGGCGAACATAGCATAACCGCCTCCGACCACCCGCACCACATATTTCCGCTAATTGACGTACAAGGCCGGTGACACGAACCAGAACAACTGGTAGAGGCTGTACGACGCGCAGAGGATTCCGGCGCATAATGCAGTTTTCATGTGAATGATGAACTGCTCGGCCAGTCCCGTGTTGATGAGCTTCACGAGAAAATCCGGTGTGCCGTCCTCCGTCACCAAACCGCTAAGCGAATAGAGCAAGCGGTAGGTAATGAAGTCTGCATTTTTGGGCGCGAGGATAACGGCAAACAGTTCCTCCTTGAAGCAGAATACCGCCACGCCGAACACACCGGCCACGAGCAGGCTCTTCACGATAGCCGCCCGCAGCACGTCGAGGTGACCACCAAAAGATTGTCTGTCCATATCAGTCTATTAAGTTTTCATTTAACCACTTTGACAGATAGTCTGTCATTTCTAATATTATTCAAGTCAGGAAACAGGACTATGCATTACACACATTTCCTGTTTTCGCCAACTGATTCTCTGATGAGATTTATCGGTTACCACGGGAAATTATCCGGGTCGTTCTGTTCATACGCGCGTTGGTTGCGGTTCAGACCGGTAATAATCTCCATTTCGGAAGGCGAAAGCTCGAAGTCGAAGATGCGGATGTTCTCGTCCGTGTACGCATCGTTGTCGCAACGGGGGGGGGACCAGCCCGCGCTGCATGTGCCAACGCAAGATGACCTGTGCGGTGGATTTACCGTGCCGGGCGGCAATCTCGCCGATTGCAGGGTCGTCGAGCACGCCGGTAACGCCCTGTCCCAACGGCCCCCATGCTTCCACCTGAATGCCCTTGCGGAACGTATAGCCCACGACATCGTGCTGAGTCATATACGGCTCGATCTCGATTTGATTGACGACGGGACGTATGCGTGCATACTCCAGCAACTCGTCGAGATGGTGCGGGTTGAAGTTGCTCACGCCGATACTGCGGATTTTCCCCTTGTCCACGTATTCCTCCAATATCTGCCAAGTCTCCTTGATATGTCCTTTTACGGGCCAGTGGATGAGTACGAGGTCGATGTAGTCCGTTCCGAGGTCGGCAAGACTTTTGTCGAGCGACTGCCGCACGGTGCCGCCTCGCATTTCCGTGGTGTTCACTTTCGTGGTGATGAACAGCTCACGGCGGTCTATTCCGCTCCGTCGTATGCCTTCACCCACCTCTTTTTCGTTTCCGTAACCTTGTGCCGTGTCAAACAGGCGGAATCCGACCTCGATTGCATGACATACTCTTTCTGCGGCATCGTCCCTGACCAAGAACGTGCCGACTCCCAATTGCGGCATTTCCATGCCGTTGTTCAGTTTTACAGTTGGTACTTTATTCATTTCCTGTGCGTTTGTTTGAATTGCCATCCCCCATACAAGGGCAATGGCAAGGATTGTTTTTAATCTGTTTCTCATTCTATTTATTGTTTATTACATCGCCGTGTATCCTCCGTCCATCGCCCAAGTCTGCCCAATGGCAAATCCGGCATAGTCGCTGCAAAGGAGCAGCACCATCGAAGCGATTTCTTCCGCCTTGCCGACTCGCCCCAACGGGATGGCGTCGATGACACGTGCCATGTGGTCGGGCGACTGCTCGATGGCCTGACGTACCATCGGTGTCTCGCAGGTTCCGGAGCAGATAGCGTTGATGCGGATTCCCTGCCGGGCATACTCCAACGCTGCCGATTTGGTCAGTCCCAGTACACCGTGCTTCGAGGCGTTGTAAGCCCCGATGCAGGGGATGCCTACCAGACCGCCTTGTGACGAGCAGTTCACGATGGCTCCCTTGCCGTGCTTTTTCATCTCGACAAGTTCGTACTTCATACAGTTCCACACACCGCGCAGATTGACCGAAATTACCCGGTCGAAATCCCAGCCTTCGGTTTCCGCCAGATCTTCCCGCACGGCGGCATGGATGCCCACGTTATTATAGGCTATATCCAACTTGCCGAAAACAGCGACCGCCTTTTCGACAGCCGCTTTCACTTGCGCCTCGTCCGATACATCGCACCAGATACCGATAGCATCGTGTCCTTCCGCTTCCAGTTCCTTGGCACGGTCTGTTATCTGACCATCCAAATCAACCATGACAACCGACGCACCGGCTTCGGCAAACATCCGTGCGGCGGCATAACCGATACCACCGGCTGCACCCGTAATAAATGCTACTTTATTTTCAAAACGTATTTCCATAGTGAATCAAAGTTTTTCCGTATCAGACATATCACGGGTAATACTCACGCTTTGACGGACGTAGAGCGTGTCATCATGTATAAGACGAACGGCAAGCCCGACAACGGAGGGGATGGTCGAAACATATCCTTTCGCCTGTTCGCCTTTGAAAGTCAATGTGAAATCATCCTTATCCCCGTCCCGTAAATATCCCGGACGAAGTATCGTGTAATCCAGACCGCTGTTTTCCACAATATCCGCCGCTTTGCGGTTGGGTATTTGGTCGGGATTGTTTTTCACGTTGTCTTCATCGTCCATATCCATCGGAATTTCATCGTAGATTCCCACGGCTCCCATAAAGATAATACGGCGTAAACCGGCCTTCTTCATGGCTGATACCGTGTTTTCAGCGATAACGGGCAAATCGTCGCCCGAAACGGCACAATAAACCACATGGCAACCCGCCATCGCCTGCTGCAAATCATCAGTTTTCATGGCGTCACAATTGACGACATGGCATCGCTCACTTTCGTGATAGCAAGCCGAGGCATGACGGGATGCAAGCGTCAGATGACACTCTTCGTCATTGCTCAGCTTCTCGACAAGAGCTTTCCCGAATGTTCCGGATGCTCCTAAAATCAGTATTCTTTTCATGCTTGAATTATTTTCGTTTTAACCAGTTGTTTCCGAATGAAGTCTGTTCGGTCTCCGCATGGCCGCGTATGCCATATACCGGCAATCTGTCGAGTTCGGACTCCAATCTGTCGAACTCTTCATCCGTCAGTTGCACTTCGCACGCCCGCAGATTCTCCATGATGCGCTCTTTGTTCTTCGAACCGGGAATAGGCACGACATTCGTATATTTACGGAGCATCCAAGCCAAGGAAACCTGCGCCGGAGTCACCTGCTTTTCTGCGGCAAAACTCCGGAGCATTTCAACAATAGGCATATTGCCGGCTATGTTCTCCCGTTTCAGTTGGGGAATCCATACACGCACGTCATCGACCCGGCCGAACTTCGTATCCGGTGTGATTTTTCCGGACAAAAGTCCACTGGCGACAGGCGAGAACGGCACAAACGCTATCCCGTTCTCCACGCAAAAAGGAATGACCTCTTTTTCAGAAGTGCGTTCCACCATAGAGTAGATATTCTGCACGGCACCGACGGGCGTTACGGCGTGTGCAGCTTCGAGTTGAGCCTTGTCCACCGCCGAAATGCCCCATTCGCGGACAAGTCCCTCCTGTATGAGCCTGCCCATCGCATGGGCGACCTCCAGATAGTCCACCTCCATGTTGATGCGGTGCAGGTAGTACAGATCCACGTAATCGGTCTGCAAATTCTTTAACGAGCGTTCAAGGTGGCGGCGGACGGCAGCATAAACGGAGCCGCAATCTTCAACCGTCTCAGGCTGGATATGCAGTTTTGTGGCAATTACGGCCTCATTGCGAAAGCCTTTGACCGCACGCCCGACAATCTCCTCGTTATGTCCGGGATAATAAAGCTCCTTCCCGTATCCTTCTGCCGTATCGAAAAAATTGCATCCATAGCCGAATGCTTCCCGAATGGCTTCTTCGGCATATCCTGCGTCCGGTACTTGGCCGTATCCGTGGGAGAATCCCATACAGCCCATGCCTATTTCACTGACGCTTAAACTGCGAATCTTTCTTCTTTTCATAGCTTGCAGTTATCTACCCAGTTGCGAATGCTTTTCTCATCGGCACGATTAAGCAGGCGTCCCTCTCTCCAGTTCAGCGCGGGATAGGTTTTCTTCAACGCCGCCGTGCTGCCCGCGAGCGTGCTGCCTCCGGATGTGGCGAACGGGATGACTGTTTTGCCCTTCAGGTCGTGGCTTTCGATGAACGTATTGATAATGCGCGGCGCGAGGTCCCACCAGATGGGATAACCGATGAAGATGACATCGTAATCGGCGATGTTTTCCTTTCTGCCTTTGATTGCCGGACGCGATTTAGGGTCGTTCATCTCTACCGAACTGCGCGACCGCTTGTCATTCCAGTCGAGGTCGGCACTCGTATAGGGTTGTGCAGGCACAATCGCATAAAGCTCTCCGCCCGTAACATCCGCCAGTTTTTCGGCCGCTCGTGCCGTCGTTCCCGTCGCCGAAAAATAGGCTACCAGTATTTTGTTGTTTGATTTTCCTTTGTTCATATCCTGTCTTTGTTGTGCGCCGGTGGCGGTAGCCATGCCGACCACCGACAGCAATATCAATAAAAATCTATACATGCGGCTGATTATTTAAGTTTGTCATACTCTTCGTCGGTAACGGGTTCCAGCCATTCATTGGAAGCGTTTTCGCCTGCAATCTCGAACGCCAGATGCGCGAACCAGCTGTCGGCTGCCGCACCATGCCAGTGCTTTACATTGGCCGGAATGTGGATGACCGTTCCGGGCAAAATCTCTATCGCCGGTTTTCCTTCTTCCTGATACCAGCCGCGCCCGGCCACACCGATAAACATCTGTCCGCCGCCTTTCGTTGCTTTATGGATGTGCCAGTTGTTGCGGCAGCGAGGCTCGAAAGTCACGTTGGAGATATTCACCTGCTCACGCGAAACCGGTGCGAGGTAACTGTTGCCGGTGAAATATTTGGCATACGCCGTGTTGGGTTCGCCAATGGGGAAAATCATTTCACGTTGGAAGGCAGCCTTGGCATCCTCGCCGGTCGTGTCTTCCGCCCATACCTCTTTCGCCAGACGGAATGCCGCCCAAGCCTTGGGCCAACCGGCGTAAAAGCCGATATGCGTGATAATCTCGGCTATCTCGGTGCGGGTGATGCCGTTGTTCTTCGCCGATTGCAGATGAAATGTCAGCGAGCTGTCCGTAATGCCCTGACTGATAAGAGAGGTTATCGTTACCAAGCTGCGGTCACGAAGACCAAGCTTGTCGGTGCGGCTCCATACCTCGCCAAAAAGAACATCGTCGTTGAGTTCTGCGAATTTCGGGGCGAACTCGCCTAATTGGTCGCGTCCGGCTGTCTGTACTATCTTTTCCTGTGCCATAATATTGAATGTCAGAGTGCTGAATATTGAGATTAAAATGATTCGGTTCATGATTCTTTATTGAATGAAGTTATTGATTCGGTTCGCGGGATTGAGCGGCGTCTGGTCGGACAACACCAATGACTTGACCATGTGCAGCGTTCCCTGCTTGTATTTCTGAAAGTGTTCCGAGGCGATATGCTTCTCGTAGGCTTCACGGCTCGCATAAGTTTCGAGGATGGTTACCTTGCAGGGATTCTCCTTTTCGCTGACTGCGTACATCGTCAATACGCCCGGTTCGGTACGCAGGGAGACTTCGCCCACCTCGGTCGCGTATTTCATATACTCGTCGAGATGCTGCGGGTAAACCTCGATTTTCGACAGGCGCACGATACCGTCGGCAGTCATCGGCTCCTTGGCGCACATTCCTGGCTGCTTGTCCAAGTTCAGGCATTTGCCGATAATCTCTCCGGTGGCGATGTAGGAATAGGTCGGAAACTCGAACAGCACGGGTTTCAACCGCGTATAGTCGAGTTTCCCGTTAGCGTCGAGCACAGCGGGGGCAGCGTAAGTGTTGACGACGGAGCAGATGAAGTTGTCGAAGCCTTCGGTCTCGTAGATGTCCACCACGTCGCACTCCATCGTCAGCGGCGAGGCATCGATTACGGGCGTGCCGTTCTCTCCCCAATGGTACTTGAATACGTTTGATTTATCGACAGATGCGCCGCTCACACTGCCCACATAGTCGGCCTTGGGCAACATTTCACGACTGACAAGGTTGATAGAAAGTTTTTTGGAATCTTTTATACCTTGATTGGTATAATGGCTTTTGCTCATGCTCACGAGAATCCGGTCGTGACCGATGATACCCGTATGCCCCACGACGAGCCAGTTCACCTTGCCATCTACCTCCGCACCGACAACGGTCATCGGTTTGGGATAGAGAGCAAGCAGGTTTCCGATATTTTTCTTTTCCATTTCCGTACTGTTTTGTTTGTTTCCCTCCTTTGCCGGTTGCGTATTGCACGACAGCAAAAGTAAGAGAAACAAGATGGTCAATATTGATTTTCTCATCCTCAAAATGGTATTAAAGGCTTTGACGCAACACCTCGATTACATCCTCACGGGTGAGGACGACATAGCCGCTTTCGTTGATGGGGCACGCATCGGCCATGCCTTCAAGTTGCGACGCATCGGCACCGCAAGCCGTGATATTCATTGCCAGTCCCAAGTCACGCATCCACTCTTCCATTCTCAGCAGTCCTTCAACAGCAATATCCTTTTCGGTCTTGCCATCAGAATATATACCCCATACATTCTCCGCCAAGCGGCAGAATTTCTTCTCGGCATCCTTTGAGCGGCTGATGAGCAGACGGTAATAAGCACCACTGACAGCCGAGAGCGTATGCCCGTGGGTAGCGTCGGTATAGGCGGCTACGGCCTGCCCCAGCATGTGTACCATCCAGTCGGTGGGTTTGCCGCAGGCAAGAAGCCCGTTCAAAGCCCATGTTGCGGTCCACATGATGTTGCTGCGTGCTTCGTAATCCTCCAGATTGCCGAGCACTTTCCGTGAGCTGACAACAAGGGAGCGCATCAGCCCTTCGGCGATGTAGTCGGTCGTGTTGTCGTCCGTCCCCGAAAGGTATTGTTCCAGAATATGTGACATGATGTCGTAAATGCCTGCCACCGTATGATGTTTGGGCACGGTATAAGTGTAAACGGGATTGAGAATGGAGAAATCGGGATTGCGGAAATAATAGAACTTCTTCCGGTTCTCGCTGTGCTTGGAGATGACGGCGCAACTGTCCATTTCCGACCCCGTTCCCGCCATCGTAAGCACGCAGCCGACGGGAATCCACTGGCAGGTCATTTCCCCGAAATTGTTGAAATAATACTCCCACGGGTCCTGCTCGCAGTATGCGGAACCGGCTACCGCCTTGCAATAGTCGCAGACGGAACCTCCGCCGACGGCAAGGATAAAATCCACCGCTTCTTTTCTGGCAAGTGCCACACCCTCCATCACCTTCTCGATGGTGGGATTGGGCATGACGCCCGACAGTTCGACCGTCTGTTTTCCCGCCTTGCGGAGTTCTGCCAGTACCGCATCGTAAATGCCGTTCTTGCGAATGGACCCGCCGCCGTACACTAACATGACTTTTTCTCCGTACTTGCCCAGCTCTTTACTCAGATTCTCTAAAGAGTTTTCCCCGAAGTATAGTTTCGTGGGATTGTGAAAAGTGAAATTGCCTAACATATCAATTTGTTTTTAAGTTATTACTTGTCGTTAATATTCTTGATGAACTGTGCAGGGACACCGCCCACTACCGTGTTTGGCGCTACGTCCTTGGTGACGACTGCGCCTGCCGCAATGACGGCATTGTCGCCGATGGTCACGCCTTGCAGAATGGTAGCGTTCGAGCTGACCCACACATTCCTGCCCAATACGATAGGTGCAGGATAAGTGGACTTTCGTTCTTTTGGTGCAAGACCGTGGTTGAGCGTGGCAAAGACCACATTATGACCTATCTGGCATCCGTCGCCTATCGTGACTCCACCGTGGTCTTGGAAATGACAGCAGGCGTTGATAAACACATTTTCGCCTACGGTGATGTTTTTACCGAAATCCGCATAGAGGGGTGGGAAAACGCGCAACGATTGCGGAACTTCATAGCCGAACAACTCGGACAGCAGCCCGCGCACTTCATCCGGCGTATGGCAAGCCGTATTCAGACGGAAAGTGACGCGACGGGCCTCGTTGCTCATCTCGTCCATAAAACGGTGGATTTCCTCCGTATCAAGAGGCTTCCGTGTCTTTACGTATGTCTTGAAATCTTCTATCGTCATATATTTATTGTCTTTCGAATTTTACTGCTATATCTCCTCCGATATTCAGAGCTTCGATACCGTTACCATCGATACGGCCTATTTTGATAAGGTCATCGCTATGCGACCAGCTCTTGCAGAAAATCGCCACGTTTCCCCACGGCGCATAAATCGTGATGTCGCCGGGCGTGGGCGCACAGCCGCGTGTCACTCCTTCGGTCGTCAGAGCCGGATCGGGATAAAATATTTTTTCGGTCGTGTTGTTGTAATCGTTCAACGTGACCTCTAACGGCAGACGGGAGAGGAAATCCCTGCCTGCCGCATTGTCCTCCATCGTGGCGGTAATAGTGCGGTTGCCGACCGTAATGTTCACTTTCAGAGAAGTTTCATCCGGAGTACCCGGTTTATCCGATTCTTCCCGCCCTGCTCCGATTTCTTCGAGCCATGCAGGAACACGGGTCGCCATTTGCGAAAACCCCGAAGATGTCAGCAACAGGGTCCGGTCGATTACCGTCGCTTCCGGACATAGGCTGCGTGCTTCACTTACCGATGTGGAGATACCGCTGCTGCCGCTGGTAGCGAAGAGGGCAATCCGTTTTCCGGCAAGTTTTGCTGCGTGTTCGTGCAGGAATGTCTGCATCGGTGTCGCCATACTGCCGTACCAGATTGGATAACCGACGAATACGATGTCGTAATCGTCAAAACTCTCCATCGAGGTTTTGACAGGCGGATAATTGCCCTGACGGATGGCAGCCAGTTCTTCTTGCGACCGTTCCAACATGGAGTTGTAATCATTGTCGTATGCCGTTTCCGGCTCCACTTCAAGCATGTCGCAGTCGAGTGTCGTCTGAATCAGTTGCGCCACACGTTCGGTATTGTTCGTGCGGGAAGCATAGAGAACAAGGTAGCGACCGTTCCCACCGGGAACAGGCCTGTCGGGATTATCATCGGAATCATCACCGCCACCCGGATTTTCCGGCTGTTCGGGCTGTTCAGGAGTGAACGGTTCGCCAGAACCGCCTCCGCAAGCTGCCATAGACAAGGCGGCAAACAATAAAAACGGAATCAATAAAATCTTTTTCATAATTTATATTCTTTCATTCGTTAATCTGGCTTTTTGCTATCATGTCCCGCATTATCTCCATTTCATTATCTTCCAATCGGAAATCTATGGGTTGAATTTCATTCTTCCATTTTTCGCCTTGGCAATTCGAGCAAGCTCGATTGCCCTCGGCTTGACAAAATGGTTCGTTTTTCTGTTCCGGATAGATTCCGTCCTGCACGAGAAAACATCTTACCACATTTTCGGCAGAGGTATGATAACGGTCTGCGATGAAGCATACTACTTCGTCTTCGAACAATTCCGCAGGAATGTCAATTCGCTCATTCTTCATTTAGTTTAAACTTCACTTCGTTCGTTTACAATCACTCCCGCCTCGGCATAGCTCAAACAAAGTTTGGCTCTGCTCTCGGCTTAACCGTTTATTTCTTTTGATGATGCAAAGTTACCGGGTTGTACGATGACGGACTTACCGATAAGTGGGTGACTTGTACCATTTTTACTGAATTTGAAACGCCCTATATTCGGCTATGTGATTGAAATGATGTATCTTTGCATTTGTATGAAAGGAGCTATATAGGATGTTATGAACAAAATTCTGAAGGTCAGAAACGTGGGCGATTACAGCCGGTGGGTAGGCCATACCGACCGACATCCGTTGGTCAGTGTCATTGACTACGCGAAAGTGTCCCCTGTACGTCATAGCCTGAACAATTACAGCATCTATGGTATTTTCTTTCATGACGAAGCAGAAATAGACCTGGCATACGGTTGCGGAAAGTACGACTACAAGAAGGGAACGGTCATTTGCGTCGCCCCCGGACAAATCGGCGGAAAAGAGGACAACGGCGAACGGGTGATGCTAACGGGCTGGGCGTTGCTGTTCCATCCCGACTTGTTGCACGGCACCACATTGGAAAAGGCGATAAAGAATTATTCCTTTTTCGATTACCGTGTCAATGAAGCCCTGCACATGACCGACGAAGAACACGGCATCCTGACATCACTGATGCGCCAGATAAGGGATGAACTCCGGAAAAGGCACGATGAACTTCAAGATTCCATCATTGTGGGCTATATCGAGTTGGTTCTGAACTTCTGCCAGCGTTTCTATAACCGCCAGTTCATCACCCGGAAATTTGATAATTCGGATATGTTGATGAAATTCGACCGTTTATTGCACGATTACTTTGACGGGAACATGCAACTGACACTCGGCTTGCCGACGGTGCAGTTTTGCGCCGACAAATTGTGCATGTCGTCCAACTATTTCGGGGATATGATAAAAAAGACAACCGGCGATACTGCAAGCAATTATATCCGTCAATATATCATCCAACGGGCAAAAAACGAACTTGCCACCGGTGAAAGCATTGCACGGGTAGCATACGGATTAGGCTTCGAATATCCCCAGCATCTAAGCCGGATGTTCAAGAAACTGACAGGAATGACACCATCGGATTATTACGAAAGTCTGCGAAGATAGATCTTACTCTTTATAATTTTTATATCTGCATGGAGTATAAAGCACATTTTAGTTTACTTTGTTTTTTCCTATACGTACCCGAATTAAAGTAAACCTAAATCTGTTTGTAATCCGCTTATATGCAGATATGGAAACAGTCCCATTTTATACCACCTAAAATGCCATGATTTACATTGGGCTAATCGAACAATCCGTTTACCAGATTGACGGCATCATCCTTTTTCTGATTGATGATTTTGGCGTACACCTGCGTCATTTTCACATCGGCATGACCAAGTAGCTTCGAAGTGGTATATAAATCCGCTCCGAGCGTCAGCATCATCGTCGCAAAAGTGTGCCTCGCCGTGTGAAAAGTGAACCGCTTGTCGATTCCCGCAGCTTTCGCCCACGGCTTGATGAGTATATTCATCATCGACGGACTCGGCAAATCGAACACATGGTCATCTGTCGTCTTGTCTCCCCGTTCCGGCATCCATTTCAACGCTTCGGGGGAAAGAGGAAGGTAAATCGGCTCTTTGGTCTTTTGCATAGACACAGCCAAACGGTATTGCCCTCTATCGATGAATATGTCTTTCCACCTCAATTCCACAATATCGCTCACGCGCAATCCGCAGAAACACGAGAACAAATACGCGGCCTTTACAGCCTCATTATTCATCGGAGTGGCAATCAACGCCCGGACTTCCTCGATGGTCATATATGACCGTTTGCTCTCCGGCAGGCAAATCTTATCCGAATTATTGATTTTGGTAAACGGATTGACTTTGATAATCTCCGCACGAACGGCAGCGTTCAAAGCCCCGTTCAGGATACGATAGTAGGTGTGGAGCGTAAAGTTCGACACCCGCTTTCCTTTGGGACGGTATTCCGTCATCAGATAGTCGAGGTAGTCTTGGCAGAATGCTTTGTCGATTCGATCCATCGTCATCCGTTCTCCTGCATAATCTTTCAGGATGCGAATGGTAACTGCAATTTGATTTCCGTCTTTTTTGCCCCGCTTTGCCTGATTCTCCTTATACGTATTCATCCAATCGAGCAAGAATACCTTTTCCCTGTTCTCGATACCTGCTTCCCCATTAGTCAGTTCGATGATTCGTTTTGATTTAATTGCATTGGCTGCATCCATCGTGGCTTGATTCCGCTTCCGGGCATTATTGTCTGTTTCCGGGATGATATACATTTTGAGGTACTCGTATGTCCGCTTTCCATCGCGGTAAATATCCAGATACAGACTCTTGCTTCCGTCGCTCAACGGCTTCATCCGAAGATGGATGGGTTCTTTGACTTTCGTCGGCTTCTTTACTCGTGGCATATTCAATTCCTTTATTCGTTATTTCTGTTGCAAAGGTAAGAATAATAATCCGAATTGAGGAACAAATAAGAAACAAAAATGTACCGAATAAGAACCAATCAACTGAAAACAATGAAAGCAACTGAAAAGAAATATATGCACTTAAATACTTATAAAACAGCGTATTTATTTTTTTTACTTGTTTGGTTCTTATTTTCTTTTTGTGGGTTTATTCTATAAATCTAGAAAATTTCAAGTACAACAAGGTGGAGCGTAAACGCTCACGTACGTGTGGGCTTTACTCTGTTTGTTGTGCACGGTTATTCCAGAACCTCGAAAGGCAAACAAAAGTTCTGTCCCTCGTTTTTTATGTGCCTTATTAAAATAAATTTTGAGCCGAGGGACACGGTATATAAAACGATAAGATGATTATGAAAAAGTTGATAATGGTTGTCTTTGTGTTGTTCTGCGTTATGGAATACAGCCTTGCAAATTATCATGAAAACCAAAATGAAATCCGTTGTGAGGAGATTTTATCAGCCGGTATGCCTTGTCCAGAATGCGGTGGAGCAGGTAAATTTCACAGGCAAGTGGCTTGTAATGCCTGCAATGGGGGAGGGTATTATATGGAATCGGTGCCCTGTGGAGCGTGCAGCAATGGGTTGATTTATGATGCGGCTTCGAAAGGAATGGTTTCCTGTCAGCGATGTAAGGGTACTGGATATGTTGACGAGAGACGGTCCTGCGGTTATTGTCATGGTTCCGGCAAGCGAGTTGAGCAAGTCGTTTGTGATATATGCAAAGGAAAGGGAATCGTATTTGAATAGACAGACGAAGAGGTCGAATTTCGACCTCTTCGTTTTTCTGGTGCATTGTTGTCACAAACTTGCAGGGGTTATGCTTACTGCACCTCAGCGCCGGAAGGGCATTCTTCCCGGAATCTTCGGCATCTTCATTTTTCCGCCGCCGGCGACCATCTTCATCATTTTGCGCGTGTCGTCGAACTGTTTCAGCAGGCGGTTTACGTCGGCCATCGTCGTGCCGCTGCCTTTGGCGATGCGTTCGCGGCGGCGCGCGTTGAGGATTTCGGGGCGCTCGCGTTCGGCGGGGGTCATCGAGCCGATGATCGCCTCGGTCTGCTTGAAGACGTCGTCCGAAATCTCGACGCCTTTGAGCGCCTTGCCCATGCCGGGGATCATCGAAGCGAGGTCTTTGAGGTTGCCCATCTTCTTGATCTGGTTGATCTGCGCCAGGAAATCGTTGAAGTTGAACTGATCCTTGACGAGCTTCTTTTTCAGTTTGCGCGCCTCGGCCTCGTCGAACTGCTCCTGTGCGCGCTCCACGAGCGACACCACGTCGCCCATGCCGAGAATGCGGTCGGCCATACGCTCGGGGTGGAAGACTTGCAGGGCGTCCATCTTTTCGCCGCTCGAAATGAATTTCAGCGGTTTGTCGACCACCGAACGGATCGAGATGGCGGCGCCGCCGCGCGTGTCGCCGTCGAGCTTGGTGAGCACCACGCCGTCGAAATCGAGCCGGTCGTTGAACTCCTTGGCCGTGTTCACGGCATCCTGGCCCGTCATGGCGTCGACCACGAAGAGCGTCTCGCCGGGATCGACGGCGGCCTTGATCGCCGTGATCCCCTGCATCCTCGCCCTCGGGCAAGA
>OBVY01000725.1_pt1 | contig 28480 bp, 22 predicted proteins | sample 1538051 | NCBI WGS metagenome assembly OBVY01 (sample SAMEA2580017, study PRJEB22360) | human gut metagenome | biome: human gut; feature: human-associated habitat; material: faeces | place: Denmark | collected 2008/2010 | reverse complement strand
TCGCTATGTGCCTATTTTGCAATGATATATTTATTGATTTATATCGAACTCACGTTAATTTAGAGATACATTAATCAATTTTTCCATTTAGTTCTAATCGTAAGAGGCCGTTTCTATTGTACCTGGCGTCCATCGAAGAAACGAATAGTGCGCGAAGTCTGCTTCGCCTGTTCTTCATTATGGGTAACCATCACGATAGTACGTCCGTCTTCCTTATTCAACCGATGAAGCAGTTCCATTACTTCAGCTCCCATCTTTGAATCCAGGTTACCGGTCGGCTCATCGGCAAGGATTATTTCGGGATTACCAATAATCGCACGGGCAATAGCTACACGTTGGCACTGCCCACCGGAAAGTTGTGTAGGAAAATGTCTCATACGATGGCTTAATCCTACTTTTTCCAATACCTCTTGTGCCAACCGTTTTCGTTCACTACCAGCCATACGTCGATAAAGCAAGGGGAGTTCTACATTATCCATCACATTCAACGAATTAATCAAATGAAAAGACTGAAATACAAAACCGAGCGTTTTATTACGAAAAAACGCCAGTTCCTTGTCTTTCATTCCTTCGGTACGTATTCCGTTGATTTCCACCATTCCCATTGTAGGTGCATCAAGCAATCCCATTATGTTCAGCAGGGTGGATTTTCCGCATCCGGAAGGTCCCATTATACTTAGAAATTCTCCACGTTCTACCGTCAGATTCACATTCTCCAATGCTACCGTCTCAATCTCGTCCGTACGATAAATCTTAGAAAGAGAGTTCAATGTTATCATAACTTCTAGTATTTAGTTTATTTAATTTTCAACTTATTCTTGTTCTTATAAGCACTCATATCGCTTACTACTACTTTATCACCCAGCTGCAATCCGCTCAACACTTCTACATATTCAAAATTAGAATCACCTAACTGTATTTTACGTTTTACCAGTTCATTATCAGAGTTGCAGACAAAAAGTTCATATTCACCGCGTCCCACATAGAAAGAGCCATTGGCTACGCGCATTACATCTTCTTTCACAGCATTCATCACATAAACATCTGTCTTTAGTCCGGAACGTAAGCGGCGGTGATTATCTTCTTTCAACTGAACGGTAAATGATATCACACCATTCTTGGATAGTGGTGTAACACTGCTAACTGTCCCTTCCAGTTTGTCGCTCCCTATCTTAACAATTGCTTTTCCTCCGGCTGCTACACGATCACCGTACGTATCCGCAATCTCGCCTTCCACTTTAAAATGGCTCAAATCAGAAATGATAGCTACCTGTCCGCCTTCGGAAATCTGTGCACCAATTTGGTTATTAATATAGGTAAGAATAGCTTTACGCGGGGAACGGATTTGTGCATCATCCAACGTACGTTTCTTTTCGGAAAGGCTCTTGCGAAAGATATTAAAATCAAGCTCCTGAACTTTCAATTCGGCAGCAGCTACTTCCTTCTCATTTTTATATTGTTGCTGAAGTTGTTCGTACTCTAATTGAGCCACATTATAGCTCAATTCAGCCTGGCGTACCTTATCCGTTGTTCCTGCACCGAGACTGTCCAGATAGTGTTCATTTCTCAACTCCACTTTCATACGACTCAATTTCATTGCCGAAACTTTAATCTGCATTGCCATATCGGAAAGTTTCGTCTGATTATTGACGCGAAGCTGATCAAGCTTATACTGGCGCATTTGTTCCTCGTCCAGTAACTTCTTATATTCAATTTCCGTACTCTGAAGGTCCAGTTTCAGAATCGGAGTACCTACGTCTACGCTATCTCCCCCTTTTTTATAGACTTCAATAATACGACTGTTGATCGGAGAATTGATAATTTCTTCAAAAGCAGGGACAACCTTACCGGAAGCACTGACACTTACCTCAATCACCCCTTTATCGACTGTGGAAAAGACAAGATCCTTTGCCTCCACTCCTGCCCTTAATACAGATATAAGTACACCGATGACAATAATACTTGCCACTCCAATGGATGAATAACGAATTATCTTCTTATTACGTTCTTTTTGACGTACCTCTTTAGGAATTTCTCTGTCCATATCCGATCATTTACTATTTTATGATGTATCAATTCGGTACTTTATATACCAAATCTGTGCCAAAATCGTAAATGGTTGATAAATAGAAGATAACAAAAAACAAAGGGTGTCCGATATCGGACACCCTGTACGAATTTACCGTTCAGAATAGCATCTATCATCCTGTCGACAGGAAGCCTGTCTACTTGGATGATGATGTAATTGAGGGGTTCTTTTCCTCTTGTACCAGTTCTTTCCCCCAATGGGTAGTTTCCTCCACCTTTTCACGATCACGAATTTCTTTTGCTTTACGGGCATAGACAATCATACGCATGGATTGATCGTAAGTGAAATAATTCCAGATCCAATTTAAGAGCACAATCACTTTATTACGCACTCCAAGGATAGAACGCAGATGAACAACCAGCCACATCACCCAGGCAAACCATCCCTGCATCTTTACTTTACTAAACTCTGCCACGGCACGATTGCGTCCGACAGTCGCCATCGAACCTAAATTGCGGTAATGGAAAGGTTTCATTTCCTGTCCTTTCTCCATACGAATCAGATTCTTTGCCAATAGTTCTCCTTGCTGGATCGCCACTTGTGCCAGTTGAGGATGCCCGTTCGGGTAATTTTCATCAGCTAACTGAATACATTGGTCGCCAATAGCAAACACATTATTCATCCCTTCTACACGGTTAAATGAATCGACTTTAATACGTCCTCCACGCCCAATCAGAGAGGCATCCAGATTTCCGATAGTCACACCGGTGACACCACTCACCCAGATAAAAGTACGCGTGGCAATCTCTGTACCATCTTCGAGTACTACTTTATGGTCACGATAATCCACAACGCGTTTATTCAACAGGATATTTACTCCCATTTCACGGAGAAACTGTTCAGCATGTGCAGATGATTCTTCCGACATTCCGGCAAGCAATCGCGGCCCGGCTTCAATCAAATAGATGTGCATCAGACTGCTGGACATATCAGGATAATCATTCGGCAAGACAAATTTCTTCATCTCGGAAAGTATTCCGGCTACTTCTATCCCGGTAGCTCCACCTCCCACAATTACAATATTCAATAACTCTTGTTGTTCCTGCTTCGTTGAACAGGTCAGCGCTCGTTCCAGATTAGCCAGAAGAGCGTTTCGCAATCCCATCGCTTCTGACACATTTTTCATCGGCATGGCTTCCTCTTCGATATGTTTATTACCGAAATAGTTGGTTGTAGTACCTGCTGCTAACACCAGATAGTCATATTCTGCTTTTCCGATGGAAGTCTGTATCATATTCTTTTCCGGGAAAATGGCACGTACTTCCGCCATACGGAAAAAGAAATCTTTCCGATGCTGGAATATTTTACGGAAGGGGAAGGATATGGAAGTTGGCTCCATACCAGCCGAAGCCACCTGATAAATCAAAGGAGGAAACTGATGATAGTTGTTTTTATCTATCAATACGACTTGAAAGCCTGACTTTTTCAGCTTGTTAGCCAGTTTCAAGCCACCGAAACCACCGCCTACTATGACGACACGTTTCTTATTACTTTTTGCAATGTTTAGACTCATATTCTAATCATGTTTTATCAAGATAATAACACATGAATGAGTCATTAAGTTTCCGAAATTCGAAACTTTTGAGAGAAGTCTCTACCGCAGACGCAATCTATCTCCGATTTCCGGAACATACTCACCATCCTTACGATTCATCTTATACAGATTTTTGAGGCGGATACCATATTTTTGAGAGATGCCATGCATGGAATCTCCATCTTTCACAACATATACAGTATAAGGTTTGGAAGCCTTTTTCTTCTTGCTCTTCAGGTAGATGATATCTCCTTCCATCAAGGTATAATCACGCTGCAAGTCGTTGTACTTCACAAGTTTCCTCCAACTAATATCGAATTCCTTGCCTAAATCTTTAAAGGTATCACCGTTGCGGGCTACCACATAAGCAATATCATTAGCGATATACACCTGATGCGGGCTCATCAACCAAGGATTCTTTTTCAGTTTCCGTTCCGAATATACCCCCTTACGGTCGTATTTATACAAGTCATAATCTTCGATAATTGTAATCAGACGATTAGCATAAGAAGGATCGGTAGCATAGCCTGCTTTTTTCAGTCCACGCGCCCAGCCTTTATAATCGGTGATGTCCAGTTTAAAAAGAAAAGCGTAACGGGCACCTCTTCTAAGGAAGTCGGAATGATCTTCGTAAGAGTCACGCGGATGCTTATAAGCACGGAAACATTCGTTACGGGCATCATCATCATGACGAACCGTACGTCCCCGCCAACTGCCACCACACTTAATACCAAAGTGGTTATTACTCTTTCGTGCCAACTGGCTGTATCCGGCACCGCTTTCCAGCAATCCTTGTGCCAATGTAATACTCGCCGGAATCTTATGAAGCTTCATCTGTTCAACAGCCAAATCACTATACTTATTTATATACTCGACGTAACGGGCATTCCGTTTCTGTGCCTGCACTCCTACGGCAAAGAAAAAAACAACGGTTAAAAAGATAAGTCTATGCAGTTTATTCTCCATTTTTATTCAGATGTGAATTAGATGGCACAAAAATCTGAAAAATAATTGGGATTATCAATCTCTTTCCTAACTTTGTAACATTAATTGTAGAAACCAATACCCTGACGTATATGAAAGACCTCACAATTACCGCTATTATTAAAGTATATCAATATGATGAGTTGAATGAGGGCGATCGGTCACTTATAAAGACTGCCATGGAGGCAACAGCTCGTAGTTATTCTCCATACTCCCATTTCTCCGTAGGTGCCGCTGCGCTATTGGGCAACGGGACAGTAGTGACAGGAACCAATCAGGAAAATGCGGCCTATCCGTCGGGGCTTTGTGCAGAACGTACTACCCTATTCTATGCCAACTCCCAATATCCCGACCAATCGGTTGTCACTCTTGCCATTGCGGCACGAACGGAAAAGGACTTCATCGACCATCCGATTCCTCCCTGCGGCGCCTGCCGGCAAGTGATTCTGGAAACGGAAAAGCGTTACAAACAACCCATCCGCATCCTATTATATGGCAAAGAATGTATCTACGAAGTAAAAAGTATAGGCGATCTACTGCCATTATCATTTGATGCATCAGCAATGGAGGATTAATTATGTTACAACAATATCACACGAAACTAAAAGGAACACTCGCACTTACAGACTCTTATCTGACAGAAAAAGCACTGCAAAAAGAAAAGGGGCTTTATAAATTTATATGGGTACGCAACGGAAGCATCACGGTAGAAATCGACCATCAGGAAATGACGCTTACCAAAGATGAAGTGATTTCACTCACTCATCTGCAACACCTCGAATTTAAATCGATTGATGGCGAATACCTGACTTTATTGTTCAACAGCAATTTCTATTGTATCTATGGCAACGACCATGAAGTGTCATGCAGCGGTTTCCTGTTCAACGGTTCATCTCACCTGATCCGTTTCACACTGAACGAAAAAGAACGTAAAGAACTCGACACTATTACCGAAGCACTGGAAAATGAGTTTACCGTTTCCGACAGCCTGCAGGAAGAGATGCTGCGCATCCTGCTGAAACGTTTCATCATCCAATGTACCCGGATTGCACGTCACCGCATGAATATCACTCGTGAAAAAGAATCCGGATTCGAGATTGTCCGCCAATACTATAACTTGGTCGACGAGCATTACCGGACGAAGAAACAGGTGCAGGACTATGCCGATATGTTGCATAAATCTCCCAAGACACTATCGAACATCTTTTCTACCTGCAAACTGCCTTCGCCGCTTCGGGTTATCCACGAACGGGTGGAAGCGGAAGCTAAACGTCTCCTGCTTTACAGCAACAAAAGCGCCAAAGAGATTGCCGATATTCTGGGATTTGAAGACCAGGCTTCTTTCAGCCGTTTCTTCAAAAATATGACTGGACAGAGCGCCGTGCAATTCAGAAACACACAGGAAGGGAAAAATTGACAAGGCATACGGAAGTATTGCTATTTTGGGGGTAGTGGAAATGGACGACCTTTGCAACATAAGATAAACCCATTAAAACCCCAACAAAATGAAAGAGAAATTGATCGCTTTACTGACCTTCACTTCAAGTCTGAAAAGTTTTGGTATGAAATTTATCCGCGTTGCCATCCTGGTAGTATTTGTATGGATAGGCGGATTGAAGTATTTCCATTATGAAGCCGACGGGATTGTTCCGTTTGTTGCCAACAGTCCTTTTATGAGTTTCTTCTATGCTAAAGGTGCACCCGAATACAAAGAACATAAAAATGCGGAAGGTGCTTTTGTCCCGGAAAATCGTGCATGGCACGAAGCAAACCGCACTTATACTTTCTCTTACGGACTGGGAGCTCTTATTATGGGGATCGGCATACTGGTATTCTTGGGAATCTTTTTCCCAAAAGTGGGATTGGCAGGCGACACCCTCGCCATTATCATGACGCTCGGCACACTTTCTTTTCTTGTCACCACCCCGGAAGTCTGGGTTCCCGACTTGGGAAGCGGAGAATTCGGTTTCCCATTACTATCCGGTGCAGGGCGGTTGGTGATTAAAGACATTGTGATCCTGGCCAGTGCCGTAGTGTTATTATCCGACTCGTCACAACGCGTACTCAAAACACTTAAAAAAGACTAAGACAACCACTAAAGAGGATTCTGACTTCTTGCCATTGCGGAACAAATCGTATTTTCAGACTGTTATATAGTCTCATACAAATCATTAATACAAGAAGTTATGAAACAATATGATGCAATTATTATAGGATTCGGCAAGGCAGGGAAAACCCTGGCTGCCGAACTTTCCAACCGCGGATGGCAAGTGGCCATCGTAGAACGTTCCAACATGATGTATGGAGGAAGCTGTCCGAATGTAGCCTGTATCCCAACAAAGACGCTGGTGCATGAAGCCGAGGTTTCCGCTTTGCTTTACCACGATGATTTTCCGAAGCAGGCGAATATGTACAAACAGGCCATCGGCCGAAAGAACCGCCTCACTTCCTTTCTTAGGAATGATAATTACGAAAGACTAAGCAAACGTCCTAATGTGACTATCTACACCGGAATGGGTTCTTTTATATCCGCGAATACTATAAAAGTAACACTACCTGAAGGATATATCGAGCTGCAAGGAAAAGAGATTTTTATCAATACGGGGTCTACTCCTATTATCCCGGCAATAGATGGCATTCAGCAAAGTCAGCATGTATATACCAGTAGCACGCTTCTGGACTTAAGCGTACTTCCTCATCACCTGATTATCATAGGTGGAGGATATATCGGACTGGAGCTCGCTTCTATGTATGCCGGTTTCGGCAGTAAAGTGACGATACTCGAAGGAGGAAACAAATTTATGCCTCGTGAAGATCGGGATATTGCAAACAGCGTCAAAGAAGTGATGGAGAAGAAAGGTATTGAAATCCATCTGAACGCTCGTGCGCAGTCTATCCATGACACGAATGACGGAGTGACACTGACTTACTCGGACGTATCCGACGGTACTCCTTATTATGTAGATGGAGATGCCATTCTTATCGCAACGGGACGTAAACCGATGATTGAGGGATTGAATCTGCAAGCAGCGGGTGTAGGAGTTGATGCTCACGGAGCTATCATCGTAAACGATCAGTTACGCACTACTGTTCCTCATATATGGGCAATGGGAGATGTGAAAGGCGGATCGCAATTTACTTATGTCTCGCTGGATGATTTCCGGATTATCCGTGACCAGCTCTTCGGCGACAAGAAACGTGATATCGGAGACCGTGATCCTGTGCAATATGCAGTGTTTATTGATCCGCCATTGGCACATATCGGAATCAGTGAAGAAGAAGCTCTGAAAAGAGGATATTCATTTAAGGTTTCCCGGTTGCCGGCTTCCTCCATCGTCCGTACCCGTACATTGAGGCAGACAGATGGTATGCTAAAAGCTATCATCAATAATCATAACGGGAAGATTATGGGCTGTACTCTATTCTGCGCCGATGCTTCAGAAATCATCAATATCGTAGCTATGGCGATAAAGACAGGCCAGACCTCTACATTCTTGCGCGATTTTATCTTCACGCATCCCAGTATGAGTGAGGGATTAAATCAACTGTTTGATGTATAAGAATAAGAAAGAGTATAACTCACTTCTAAAACAGAGCCTCTGAATAGGGTAAACAGAGGCTCTATTTGGAGTAATCGGAGGCTCTGAATGAGGTAAACGGAGCCTCTAAATAAATGAAGTTCATTCTTTTTCAGTCTTAATAGAGTGAAATCTAATAGAAAGTGTTATCTTTGCAGCCAAGTTAAACTATATACCTACCACAATGAGAATTAGTAAGTAAGACAACACTTCTAAGTAAACATCACTTTTCTTATATGCTTTTTCTATTTCGTTAAGCATCACGAAATCCGTGTTGTTTAGCCAGTATTGTGTTTGTCGTTCCCCCCTATCCTGTGATTTTCCCTCACTCTATTTTCAACCTCAAACCCAATAGATCATTATGTCTATAAGTATTCAGCAAATCAGCTATATCCATCCGGATAAAGAAGTATTATTCAGTGATCTCAATTTCGCCATCAGTAAGGGGCAGAAACTGGGATTAGTCGGTAACAATGGGTGCGGTAAATCTACTTTGCTGCAAATTATTGCCGGACAACTTTCACCCTCTTCCGGTGTCATTGTCCGTCTGGACGACCTATATTATATCCCGCAACATTTCGGGCAATATGATTCATTGACTATCGCTCAAGCACTCCAGATAGAACGTAAGCAACAAGCCTTACATGCTATCCTGTCAGGAGATGCCTCAAACGAAAATTTCGTCATCCTGGATGATGACTGGAATATTGAAGAACGTTCCATTGCCGCTCTCGATTTATGGGGGCTAGGACAGTTTACTCTATCCTACCCGATGAATTTGCTTAGCGGCGGTGAAAAGACCCGTGTATTTCTGACAGGGATGGACATTCATCACCCATCTGTCGTACTTATGGATGAACCGACCAATCATCTCGATTCTTCCGGCAGACAACGTTTATATGACTGGGTAGAGAAATATCGTTCCACCCTGTTGGTGGTAAGTCATGACCGTACCCTGCTCAATCTTCTCCCCGAGATTTGCGAACTGGAGAAGCATCAAATCAATTATTATGGCGGAAATTACGAATTCTACAAAGAACAAAAAACGCTGATGCAGGAAGCATTGCAACAACGTATTGAAGAAAAAGAAAAGGCACTACGTATTGCCCGTAAAGTGGCTCGCGAAACGGCCGAACGCAGGGACAAACAGAATGTACGCGGCGAAAAGAGTAATATAAGAAAAGGAGTTCCACGCATTGTATTGAACGCACTCCAAGGGAAATCCGAGAAGAGCACTAGTAAACTGACTGGCGTTCATCAGGAAAAAGCCGAGAAGTTAACAAATGAACGCAACCAGCTTCGAGGTTCGCTCTCTCCGACTGCGGCATTAAAAACCGACTTCAACAGTTCCTCGCTTCATACCGGGAAGATATTAGTGACAGCAAAAGAGATTAACTTCAGTTATCATTCCAATTCGGTTAACAATGATATTCTGACGAATAATGAAATAAATTCGTCTGACACAGGTTATCTTCCCAATCCGAATAGCAATGATATTCAGGAAAATAGTATCTCAAAACAACAGCTTTGGCAAGCTCCTGTCAGTTTTCAGCTAAAGAGCGGAGACCGCCTCCGTATAGAAGGAGCCAACGGTAGCGGGAAGACAACTCTATTGAAATTAATCACCGGCCAACTTCAACCACAGGAAGGAACCCTGACACGGACGGACTTTAGCTATGTCTATTTGAATCAAGAGTATTCGATCATTGACGACCGGAACAGTATTCTTGAACAGACTTACGCTTTCAACAGCCGGAATCTGCCGGAGCATGAAATAAAGATTATTCTAAACCGTTACTTGTTTCCTGCATCCGAATGGGACAAATCCTGCCGGAAACTTAGTGGTGGTGAGAAAATGCGTCTCGCTTTCTGCTGTCTGATGATTAGTAACAATACCCCTGATATGTTTATCCTGGATGAACCTACCAACAATTTGGACATACAAAGTATTGAAATTATCACTGCTACTATCAAAAATTATGCAGGTACTGTGATAGCAATCTCACACGACAATTATTTTATTCAGGAAATTGGTGTCGAACAATGCATTTTATTGAGTTAGTCTATTGATATTTTATCCAGGGCAACCGCACCAAAATTTAATTCATATCCGCACAGTTTTGAATAAAATAATGGAGTATTCTGGAAACGTTGTGGTAAATCTGAAAAAGATGATTGAGTTTTTAAGATTCCCCGTTATCTTTTTATTATAAGATATGGGTCCAGGGTGAGGGGTGGTGAGGGTAGATTTATAACCTTTTATTATTTTATTTTCTATACTATCTCCTTTTTTATCCTCAAAAAAAAAATACGAAAGTTATAAATCTACCCTCACCACCCCTCACCCTGGACCCATTCATTAGCGCAACGTTTAACTCGTTTCTGCACAGTTATGAATCAAATTTTGGTGCGGTTGCACTGTATTTTATCTGATAAGTCTAAATATCAATCTAGTTTTTTATAACTTCGCAGCGCGAAGATCAAGAATTAGAATTAAAATGAATCAGACAGCACAATCATGGTGGTTTATCTTTTACAAAGACCAACTGCTTCTTGAGAAAAAAGAGGATGGTATATATACCGTCCCGTGTGGAGAAAGCTCTCCTATTGTTATTAAAGAAAAAACAACCGTACACAATATCACCACACTAGAAAGGAAAAACTGCAAGGCTTTCTCCCTCTCCTCTCCCATTGAAGAATCGGAGCAATGGATCATGATAGGGCTTCGTGCCTCCTATGAATATCTTCCTTTGTCTCATTATCAGACAGCAGGAAAAGCACATGAGATTCTGCATTGGGATAGAAACAGCCGCTTTTGTTCCGCCTGCGGCACGCCTATGGAACAGAAAGAATCTATCATGAAGCGTTGTCCGAAATGTGGCCGGGAGGTATATCCTTCCATTTCCACAGCGATTCTTGTATTAGTGAGAAAAAAAGATTCACTACTTTTAGTGCACGCCCGCAATTTTAAAGGAACATTCAACAGTCTCGTTGCCGGATTTCTGGAAACCGGAGAAACGCTAGAAGAATGTGTAGCACGTGAAGTGAAAGAAGAAACCGGACTGGATGTAAAAAATATCACTTATTTCAGTAATCAGCCCTGGCCTTATCCCAGCGGACTAATGGTCGGCTTTATTGCCGATTATGCCGGAGGGGAAATCAACCTCCAAGATGAAGAATTGAGTTCGGGAGACTTTTATACAAGAGACAATTTACCCGAACTTCCCAGAAAACTTAGTCTTGCCCGAAAGATGATTGATTGGTGGATAGAGCATCCCAATGAATAATCAAACACGGTAAACATCATCAAAGGAATCCGTCAGTATGTTCCCGAAGCCTGCTAAAAGACGGATAAAATGCATACTTACTAAAAATAATCATAAATTAACCCCATGAAATTATCAACAAAAACACCCCGAATTGAAGTAGTAGATGCTCTTAGAGGATTTGCTGTAATGGCCATCCTTCTGGTTCATAACCTGGAGCATTTCATTTTCCCCGTATATCCGGAAAGTTCTCCTGAATGGCTTACCATTTTGGATGCCGGAGTATTTAATGCGACATTTTCACTGCTTGCCGGAAAGTCTTATGCCATATTCGCTCTGCTTTTCGGATTCACTTTCTATATCCAGTCGCACAACCAGCAGTTGAAAGGAAAAGATTTTGGTTACCGCTTTTTATGGAGAATGATATTGCTGGCAGGATTCGCCACTTTGAATGCTGCTTTCTTCCCGGCAGGAGATGTCCTGCTTCTGTTTGTTGTAGTCAGTCTTGTACTATTTATCGTACGTAAATGGAGTGACAAAGCGATTCTAATCACCGCCATCTTGTTTTCACTGCAACCGATTGAATGGTTTCATTATATAATGAGCCTTTTCAATCCTGCCTATACCCTACCCGATTTGAATGTCGGAGCCATGTATGCTGAAGTAGCGGAATACACCAAAGCCGGAAGCTTTTGGGATTTTCTGATAGGTAATGTTACGCTGGGACAGAAAGCAAGTCTGTTTTGGGCTATCGGTGCCGGACGTTTCTTGCAGACTGCCGGACTTTTCCTGTTTGGCTTATATATCGGACGCAAAGAATTGTTCGTTGCTACCGAATCTCATTTGAAGTTCTGGATGAAAGCACTTATTATTGCAGCTATCAGTTTCGCACCACTGTATTCTCTGAAAGAACAGATCATGCAAAGTGACAGCAGTTTAATTCAGCAAACGGTAGGCACTGCCTTTGATATGTGGCAGAAATTTGCATTTACGATTGTACTTGTTGCTTCCTTCGTGTTGCTTTATCAGAAAGATCAGTTCAAGAAAACTGTATCTAATCTGCGATTCTACGGAAAAATGAGCTTGACCAATTATATTTATCAATCTATTTTGGGAGCCATTATCTATTTCCCATTCGGATTCTATCTTGCTCCTTACTGTGGATATACTCTTAGCCTGATTATCGGTATTATTCTTTTCCTGGCGCAAGTTCGGTTCTGCAAATGGTGGCTGTCTAAACATAAACAAGGACCATTGGAAACAATATGGCATAAATGGACTTGGATAGGCACGAAGAAATAACAGAAAAAAAGAAATAGCACTGACTGAAAAATAGACTAAGAAAGCAGGCCACGAAATACACATAACTACAAACGAACAACTTACGAATATGAAACTGAACGTATCACTCTAAAGCATCAACAAAACATGTGTATCCGCAGCCTGCGGGTTGAAATTGAGATGATGTCAATACAACAAGATTCTCGCAAGAAGGATTAGCAAGTGGACTTAAAGAATGCAAAGGAAATGAAAGAACTGTGCCAAGTTGGGGAAAAAGCCCGAAAATAGGCAGAATCAGGGCTATGTATAGAGAAAAAGAAGCGCCTCCATAATCTTCGAAAAGACCATGGAGGCGCTATTTATTATTTATCTTTCGTTATCTATATCTGAAATTTCAGAAGAAACAAAATCAGATACCCAATGATTTCTTCACTGCTTCAATCTTTTCCATTGCAGCAGATTCGGCAGAAGCATAACAATTGCGGCAACCCATTTCACCCTGAACTTCCATATAGAACTTAATCTTAGGTTCTGTACCTGAAGGACGAACGGAAACTTTGCTACCGTCTTCAGTGAAATATTGAAGTACGTTAGATGGTTCCGGCATATCGATTGCAGTTACGTTACCTTTATCATCCGTCTGTTTCAGTGTCTTATAATCTTTGCTTAAGATCACTTTAGAACCACCCAATTCTTTCGGAGGATTAGCACGGAAGTTCTCCATCATCGCTTTGATTTCTTCTGCACCGCTCTTACCCGGTTTCACTACGTTTACAGTAAACTCTTTAGAGAATCCGTATTCTACGTAGATATCCAGCAACAACTGATACAAGGATTTTCCATTATCTTTTGCCCATGCAGCAACTTCAGCAATCAAACAGCAAGCTGATACGGCATCTTTATCGCGAACGAAATCTTCGGCAAGGAATCCGTAGCTTTCTTCACCGCCACCGATATATTTCTGTTTGCCTTCACGCAGACGGATTTCACGGGCAATCCATTTAAATCCGGTGTAGCAGTCAAGCATTTCGATATTGTTCTTATCTGCGATTTTCTTGATTAGTTCAGTTGTAACGATTGTCTTCACGCAGAACTCGCCACCTTTAATCTTACCCAGTTGTTTGTACTGTGTCAGAATATAATAAAGGTACATCATACAAGTCTGATTACCGTTAATCAGTACCCATTCGCCTTTATCATCCTTGCAAGCAATACCCACACGGTCAGCATCCGGGTCGGAAGCCATAACGAGGTCAGCATCAATTTCTTTGGCAAGGTTTACAGCCATAGAAAGAGCTTCCGCGTTTTCCGGGTTCGGAGATACGACAGTCGGGAAGTTACCGTCCTTAATCATCTGTTCGGGCACAGTAAATACGTTTTCGAATCCCCACATTTTCAATGCACGAGGAATCAACATCATACCTGTACCGTGGATCGGAGTATAGACAATCTTCATGTCTTTGTGACGGGCGATAGCTGCCGGATCAATAGAAACAGTTTTCACCATATCCAGATAAATCTTATCGATGTCTTCACCGATAATCTGAATCAAATCCGGATTTCCCTGGAATTTAATATCGGCAGCAGAAGCAATTGCATTCACTTCGTCGATGATACCTTTATCGTGTGGAGCCAATACCTGTGCACCATCGTCCCAATATGCCTTGTAACCGTTGTATTCCTTCGGATTGTGAGAAGCAGTCAGAATGATACCGCTCTGGCAACCGAGGTGACGGATGGCGAAAGACATTTCCGGTGTCGGACGCATGTCGTCAAACAGATATACTTTAATACCATTGGCAGAGAAAATATTAGCAGAAGTTTCCGCAAACAAACGGCTGTTGTTGCGGCAATCGTGACCTACTACTACAGAAATCTGCGGCAGGTCTTTGAAGTTCTTTTTCAGATAGTTGGAAAGTCCTTGAGTGGCAGCACCTACCGTATAGATATTCATACGATTGCTACCTACACCCATAATACCACGCAGACCACCAGTACCAAATTCAAGATCTTTGTAGAAAGCTTCAATTAGCTCGGTTTTATCATCGTTTTCCAACATACGTTTCACTTCAGCCTGGGTTTCAGCATCATAAGCCGGGGTTAGCCATTTTTCGGCTTTTTCAGTGACCTGTTTAATAAGTTCCTGATTTTCCATTTCGATTGTTATTTATTGGTTAATGAATTATTTATTATCAATTTCTTGAGCACACAAATGTAAAATAATAAGTTTATAATTCCTATTCTTTTAATTGAAATTTGAGAATTAAGAATTAAAAAGCGATATACTTAATACCTAATATCTCATACTTAATATCTATTCTTGTGGCACTTTATATCTGTCACCAGTCTGCTTGACATATTCCTGCAAGAATTCTTTCGGATATCCGGGACGCATCACTCCGGCAGGTTGTCCGATAGAATTACGCTCAAACTTACCGTCTTTAACACGTTTCACCACTCCATCATTGTACTTCACAATCAAGAATGTACCCAATTGTTTCCAAGTATCGAAAGTGCTCTGTGCGGTCATATTTGTATAGTTTGTCAGAAAGTCAACCGCTGCGTTCTTATCTTTTGCCAGCAGTTTGGCAGCCATTTCTTCAATGCCTTCCTGTGCATTATTGAAAGTAGTTTCCATTTCTTTCTGCACTTCCCGTACATCACCGATCATCAAATCATAACGCGGATAGACCATATTAGATACCCAGTTGAAAATCCAGAAAGCAGAATTCCAGGAGAAAGTAATATAATCGGCCCCATCTACACGGGTATAACATACCGGCACTTTAGTAGCACAACAATAAACCGGGGTAAATACAGCCATGTTCGCATCATCCACGCCAAACCAAAGTACACCGCCTATCGGGTCCGGCTTATGAGCCCGCATTTGTGCAACAAATACAAACCCGCTTTGTTGAGTGGAAATCGGACGTTCGTTGAAATATTCCTGGCCGTCTACCTTGAAGTTCAGAGGAGAAAGACGGTAAGGTGTCTTATAAGGTCCGGCTCCAAAATCATTGGAGATGTCAAGAGGCGTTCCTTCATAATGGTCGCGCATCATATCTTTCACATCTTGCACGGATAACTTATGTTTCGGTTTCACAAAAAGAGGCATCGGCGTATTGGTCTTTCCCTCAATGTAAGGAAGATAATCTTTTCCGTTATCTGTGAACTTATTAAAATAGCTCCACACACGAGCCTCACAGAAACGGCGGGCACCAAAATCAAGAGGCGCATAGGCTAATGAGAAGCTAAAGTCTTTGTTTACTCCATTAAAATATCCCTTCTCGCGGGCAAAAGAAACGACATCCGGAGAGTACATGCAGTTTTCCTTGTCGTTCATATCAAACTGGTGGATACGTGACTGGTTGGCATGGGCCGAAATGCAATCATCGGGCACACGTACAGCTACCCAAACTGCTCCACGGATGCCGGGACCTTTACCAATCATTTCCATAATCCATATTTCGTTCGGATCGGCAATAGTAAAGGATTCTCCTTCGCTATAATAGCCGTATTGCTGCACTAAGTCGGTCATGATCTTAATTGCTTCACGGGCAGTACGCGAACGTTGCAAACCGATATAAATCAGACTTCCGTAATCGATAATCCCTGTAGAATCGGCCAATTCCGGACGTCCGCCGAAAGTTGTCTCACCAATGGTAACCTGATATTCATTCATATTACCGACTACATTGTAAGTCTGGCGTGCCTGCTCTATTTCTCCCAGATACTTACCGGTATCCCATTCATAAACTTTCAGCATCGTACCTTTTGGATAGGTAGCAGCCGGATAATGATAAAGTTCTCCGAATAAGCCGTACGAGTCGGCAGAATAGGAAACAATCGTCGAGCCATCGGCAGACGCATTTTTTCCGACAATCAGGTTGGTGCAGGCGAAGGTGTTCGCCACAGCCGCCATCAATACGGCGGCACAAAGAATAATTCTTCTCTTCATAATAAATATATGATTCACTTTTAATAATTTACCAAATAAAGCTTTCACGGGCCACTGTTTCATTCCCACAATAGTCGGTCACTGTAAATTCAACAGTATGCTTGCCTCCTTTCTTTACGCGTTTGGGGTCCAACGTACATTCCCAGTATGATTTCACAATATTGGGACGTCCGAAAAGCGCATACTTTCCGTCAATCGTTCCACGATAGGAAGCAATTCCCGCGCCCTGATCTTTCAAACGATAGACAATTTTTCCGTTTCTTCCCCACTGATTCTTGTTGACAGGGATAATCTCCGGCGGGATGGTATCGATGGCAACAGTGTAAGTTCCCAACTCCCGGATAGATGCTTTCATGTATCCGTCTTCATACTTTCCGCCTACGCTGTACTTTCCTCCTTTGGGAGTTATGCGGGCCACATAATATTTCGTCGTATCGGCAATTGGTTTTCTACGCAACCCGATACGAAGTTCACAAGCTGCATGCAATGGAACCGTCTTATCATTCAGTTGATAAGTAAAAGCAACGGCACCACTATCCGCCTTCATCTGATAATTGAGGGGGACATCGTCATACAACATTCCTTTCGGAATAACCAGGCTCAATCCCGGTTCTTGCAAATAATTAGTCTTATTCCAGGTGAAATAATATTTCTCCCGATGATTCAACGGTTCAACCGGCTGCTTCCGGCCCCGTACGGTAAAACGATAGTTGGAAGTGTTTCCGAAAGCATCTTTCAACGTATATAAGAACTGATAATCCCGTTCCTCGTCAATCGTCACCAAACCACGATTATCATTCGACGCTTTCAGCAGACGCAACGTATTCCCCGGATCAATAAAAGATTTCATATATTGTCCATACGTCCAAGAGTTAATCATCCGGTTTTCTTCCTGTGAGAAACGATCTACTGTGCTACGAAATATTTCATTCCCATCTACCGCGAGCACAACAGAATAAACTCCATAATGGTTACTTACGCCATCCATATAATCGTATGCCTTGATACCCATACCTATCACTCCCCATGCTTCCACGGGACGTTCGCTATTGGGAAGAATCGTTTTATTCTCCTGCTTTCCATCCACAACTCCTTTGCCCGGTTGCGGAAAAAACATGATGCCATCCGCTTTCGGAGCACACGTATCTTTTATTTTCGATTGAAAAAAAGGCATAGGGTCAATATAATCTCCCGATTCCGTTTCAAACACATCCAGATGAAGATGCGGACCGAACGAATATCCGGTGTTTCCGCTCCATGCAATCTGCTGACCTCCTTTTACCGGATATTCTCCCGGTTCGGGAACAATCTCCACTTCCCAGTTCTCTTCTTCATATTGAAGTTTCTCCACCCTTTCGGCAATGGGAGAAACAAAACCACTCAAGTGACGGTTGATAGTTGAATAACCATTATGGTAGCAGACATCAAGTACATATCCCGATCCATTCGTGACACGAATACGTGAAATATAGCCATCAGCGAGAGCACGAACGGGTTTACCGATCACTCCGCCTGTTTTAAAATCCAGCCCGCCATGGAAGTGATTGGAGCGGATTTCGCCAAAGTTTCCACTCAATGTAAGAGGAAAGTCAAAAGGAGGCACAAAGGTAGCTTGCTTTTTCTCTTGTCCATACCCTCCGATGCAGCAAGCTAGCATCAAAGCTGTGATATATCGTCTCATCATTCCATTCACTTTTTTACTCCCGCAAATGTACACTATTCCCACTAAACTATGAAATATCTGGGAGGAATGATGGCCTTAGATTCTAGTTAATATTTCTTTTTAATGTTATATTCATTGCAAATCAGTAGTCATTATGTTATTAATATTAGTACTTTTGTGGCTGTTTTTTAATTATAATTAAAAGTTAGAGACTCAATGAGAATGTATGTAAAAGTAATGGCAGCGGTCATTGCATGTATATTGCTGAGTGGAGAAGCGCTCTCGGCATTTGCAACTACCCCCGCTACAGAAAATCTGAGTTGGTTTAAAAAGAAAAAGAAGAAACCAGAAGAGAAAGAAGAGAAGAGTAAAAGCGACTACGAAAAATTAGTGGAAGACAGTAAAACTACAAAAGGAATGTTTGCTGTACACCAAAAGAAGAATGACTATTATTTTGAAATTCCTACCTCACTTTTGGGACGTGATTTATTAGTTGTCAACAAACTGCAGCGAGTTCCTGCCGAACTTAATGATGCAGGTGTAAACCGTGGAGTAAACTACGAGAATCAGATGGTTTGCATGGAATGGGATAAAGCTACGGGCAAACTAATGCTACGACAACAACGCCCATTACCTCTGGCCCCCCAAACGGATGCTATCTTCCGTTCGGTAAAGGATAATTTTATCTCTCCGTTGATTGCCGCATTCAAAATCGAAGCGATTAATGCAGATTCTACTGCATTAGTAATCAAGGTGAATGATATTTATGACGGTACTGAAACCAGTATTAATAATGTATTTACTAATATCAATCTGGGTACTTCGGCTATCAAGAACTTATCACGTATTTTATCCATCAAATCCTTTTCAAACAATGTCGTGGCAACTTCCGAGTTGACCACCAGAGTTACAGAAGGAACCACCACAGTTTATGTGACGGTGGAAGTTAGCTCTTCTATTCTCTTGTTACCCGAAAAGCCGATGATGGGGCGATTCGACAATCAGAAGGTCGGTTATTTCACTAATCCGTTATTAAGTTTCAGTGATGCACAACAACGTACGGATAAAACACAGTATATCACTCGCTGGCGTATGGAGCCTAAACCGGAAGACCGGGAGGCTTATCTGAAAGGTCAGCTTGTGGAACCTGCCAAACCAATCGTATTCTACATTGATAATTCAACGCCTTACCAATGGCGTACGTACATTAAGAAAGGTATTGAGGACTGGCAGATTGCTTTTGAAAAGGCTGGTTTCAAGAATGCGATTATCGCCAAGGAAATCACGGACAGTATGCATGTAGATATGGACGATGTCAACTACTCCGTACTGACTTATGCAGCTTCAGAAAAGAAAAATGCAATGGGACCTTCTCTGTTAGATCCACGTTCCGGAGAAATTCTGGAAGCTGATATTATGTGGTGGCACAATGTGCTTTCTATGGTACGCGAATGGATCACTGTGCAAACTGGAACTGTGTGTCCGGAAGCACGCAATGTGCAATTACCCGATGCTTTAATGGGAGATGCCATCCGGTTCGTTGCTTGCCATGAGGTAGGCCACTCATTGGGACTCCGTCACAATATGATGGGATCATGGGCTTTCCCGACGGATTCATTACGTTCCGAAGCATTCACTTCCAGAATGAATTCTACCGCTTCATCTATCATGGATTATGCACGATTCAATTATATCGCACAACCAGGAGATGGCGTGAAAGTTCTTTCTCCGCATATCGGTCCTTATGACATGTTTGCTATCGAATATGGTTATCGTTGGTACGGAAAGAAGACTCCGGAAGAAGAAAAGGATGTTTTATTCGATTTTTTGAGCAAACATACTGATCGTCTTTATAAATATAGTGAAGCACAGGATGTACGTGATGCGGTAGATCCACGTGCACAGAACGAAGATTTAGGTGATGATCCGGTTCGTTCTTCTTTACTTGGCATTGAGAATCTGAAACGTATTGTTCCGCAAATTCTTCAATGGACTACTACCGGCGAGAAAGGACAAACTTATGAAGAAGCATCACGCCTCTACTATGCAGTAATCAACCAATGGAACAACTATTTATATCATGTCCTTGCCAATATTGGCGGTATCTACATTGAAAATACAATTGTTGGAGATGGCGTCAAGACTTATACATTCGTTGAGAAAGAGAAACAACAAGCTTCACTAAAATTTCTGATGGATGAAGTATTAACATATCCTAAATGGCTGTTTGACACGGAAGTAGGACAATATACTTATCTACTTCGTAATACTCCCATCGGAAAACAGGAGAATGCTCCTACGCAAATCTTAAAGAACGCCCAAGCCTATATCCTTTGGGATTTACTAGGCAACACCCGTTTGATGCGTATGATAGAGAATGAGTCTGTCAACGGAAAAAAAGCCTTCACAGTAGTGGAGCTTATGGACGGACTTCATAAAAACATTTTCGGTATTACCGAACGTGGTGGCATCCCCAACGTAATGGAACGTTCTTTGCAGAAAAACTTCCTCGATGCATTACTTACAGCAGCCGCAGAACCCGAAGCTGTAAAAATCAACAAGAAGATTGCAAATGAGCATTTCCTGCTTGACCATGCCACTCCTTTCTGCAGCTGTTATGCAGCCGAACAACGGGCACTTCGCCAAGAAGACCGAATGGGCGCTCCACGTGTGCTTAACTTCTATGGTAGTCAGCTCAACCGTATTTCTGATGCTATCTCGGTGAAACGCGGAGAGCTATTACGTATCAAGAAATTGTTGCAGAGCCGTCTCGGCACTTCTGATACTGCTGCACGCTATCATTATGAGGATATGATTCTACGTATTAATACGGCTTTGGGAATCAAATAAAACAAAATCAATCACTTTAACAATCTATATTGATGAGAAAAAAATATTTATACGTTCTTATATGTTTTCTTGTTAGCACGTTGGCTACAGCCAACGCTGCTAATCGCACAATCACCGGAGTCGTCATATCCGGTGAAGACAATGAACCTCTAATCGGTGCTTCTGTATATGTTAATGCAGACGATTTGAAAAAAGCCGGAGTATCACAGACTTCTCTAGGTACTATCACTGATATGGATGGTAAATTCTCCATTTCCATTCCGGAAAAGGTGACCAGACTACATTGTAGTTATATAGGTTTTGAAGAACAAAATATCGTGTTGCAAGCTGGAAAAGATACTTATCGTATTGTCCTTCAAGCTTCATCACACACACTAGGAGACGTAGTAGTAACTGGTTATCAAGAACTGGAACGTCGTAAACTGACTGCCGCTATCGCTAAAGTAGACGTTACAGACGGAATGGTAGGCGCAGCAAAAAGCATCGACCAGGCATTAGCCGGACAAGTGGCGGGGGAATTTACCAGCCGGGGCATGGGCGGGAAAGGGGGGGGGTTTAGCCGTTACGACAACTTCCGGTGCACCAGGAGCTCCTGCACGTATTCGTATTCGTGGTACAGCTTCATTGAATGGAACACAAGACCCATTATGGGTATTGGATGGAATACCTTTGGAGGGGACAGATATTCCAGAGATTAACAAAGATAACGATAATGACATTGTAAATATGTCACAATCTTCTATCGCAGGTTTGAGCCCAAACGACATTGAAAGCATTACGATATTAAAAGATGCAGCTGCTACTGCCATTTATGGCGCACGTGCTGCAAATGGTGTAATTGTGGTAACAACCAAAAGAGGAAAAACCGGAAAACCTGTTATTAACTTCAATACTAAATTGACTTATACTCCAAATCTCAATACTTCACGGCTCAACTTACTAAACTCGGAAGAGAAAGTCGATTTGGAACTTCAATTATTAAAAGAAGCACGGTTTGACATATTATGGGGATTAACAGATCCGATACCGGTATTTCCTGAAAAAGGAAAAGTTGCTGCTATCATGAAACAATATAACTTAATAGACATCTATAAAGAACAGGGGTGGAACGGACTGACACCTGAAGCCCAAAATGCTATAAACAAACTGAAAACAATCAATACAGACTGGAATGATATATTATTCAGAGATGCTTTCACGCAAGAATATAACTTTAGCATTTCCGGTGGTAGTGAAAAGGTTACTTATTACAACTCACTTGGTTATGTCAAAGAAAACGGAAATGTACCAGGTGTAAGCATGAGCCGTTTTAATCTGACCAGTAAAACGTCTTACCAAATCAACAAAATATTAAAAATTGGAATGTCTATTTTTGCCAACAGACGCAAGAATAACACATTTATGACTGATACTTACGGACTTATTAACCCTATATATTATTCACGTATCGCCAACCCTTACTTTGCTCCGTTTGACGAACAAGGAAACTACCTTTACGATTACGACGTAGTCAGAAGTAATGAAACAGATGAAAAGCAAGGCTTTAATATATTCGAAGAACGAGCAAACACCAATAAAGAATCTGTCACCACAGCCATCAATTCTATCTTTGATGTTCAGCTACGTTTTAACGATCAGTGGAAAGTTTATTCACAGATTGGTGTGCAATGGGATCAATTGTCGCAAGAAGAATATGCCGGGATAAATTCATATAATATTAGGAATATACGTGAAACCAATAAATATTGGAAAAATGGTGTACAAACCTATCTTATACCAGAAGGAGGCATGCTTAAAACAACTAATAGTACAACCTCACAACTCACATGGAAAATCCAAGGAGAATACAAAAACACATTTGGGGATATACATGACATACAAATAATGGCTGGTTCGGAAATTCGCAAAAACTGGGTAGACAACCAAGCCTCAACCGGATACGGATATGATCCCAAGAAACTAACATTCCAGAATCTCATATTTAAAGATGAAGCACAAGCCAATGATTGGAATCTAAAAACTAAATCGTACAAGGAAAACGCTTTTGCTTCTTTCTTTGCCAATGGTTCATATACTTTAATGAATCGTTATACATTGGGAGGAAGTGTGCGCATGGATGGTTCTGATTTATTCGGAGTAGATAAGAAATACCGTTTCTTACCAATCTATTCGGTAAGCGGTTTGTGGCGTTTATCTAATGAATCGTTCATTAGACAATACAAATGGATTGATAATTTAGCTCTTCGCCTTTCTTATGGCTTACAAGGAAATATTGATAAGGGAACCTCTCCATTCCTAGTCGGAAAATATGATAATGTGAATATTTTACCAGGTTACAGTGAAGAAAATATTATTATCAATAGTGCTCCCAACAGTAAATTACGCTGGGAAAAAACAGCATCTTACAATCTAGGAATAGATTTTTCCGTACTCAATCAAGCCATCAATCTTAGTGTAGATTACTACTATAGAAAAGGAACAGACTTAATTGGTTCTAAAGCATTAGCTTTAGAAAATGGATTCACTAATATGTCTATAAACTGGGCTAGTATGGAAAATAAAGGTGTAGAAATAAACCTGCAGACACGTAATATCACCACTAAAAACTTCTCTTGGTACACTACTTTCAACTTCGCATATAATCAAAATAAAGTACTAAAAGTACTTACAGATAAAAGCCAAGTGACTCCTAGTCTGGAAGGATATCCCGTAGGTGCAATCTTTGCACTAAAAACAAAAGGTATAAATCCTGATACAGGACAAATCTATCTTGAGAATAAAGAGGGAAAAGCTGTCACTGTAGAAGAGTTATTCAGAATGACATCGAATGAAGATGGTCTTGGCACTTACCAAATAGGACCAAGTACTGAAGAACAAAGAGACTTTTACAGCTATGTTGGAACGTCAGATGCTCCCTACACGGGCGGTTTTCTAAATACGTTCAATTACCGAAATTGGGAACTGAATCTGAATTTTTCATATAATTTTGGAGCACACGTAAAAACAACTCCAAGTTATAATGTATCTGACTTAGACCCAGGGCGCAATATGAATAGAGACATACTGGATAGATGGACACCGGAAAATACAACAGGAAAGTTCCCTGCATTAGCAACGTACAATTACAATCCGGCCGACTACTACTTGTTCAGTACTCGAAATGACATTTACAGATCACTGGATATCTGGGTAAAAAAGCTAAGCTTTGTACGTCTACAAAATATACGTCTTGCTTACCGGGTTCCATCCGAATGGCTTCATAAACTAAGTATCGGCGGAGCAACTGTAGGATTAGAGGCTCGTAACCTATTCGTTATCAGCTCTAATTATGATAATTATATGGATCCGGAATCAATGGGCAACCTATACTCTACCCCAGTTCCCAAATCCATTACCTTCAATCTAAGTCTTAACTTTTAAAAAATATATTATGACAAAGAAAATATATTATATATTCACATTAATAGGAAGCCTGTTATTATCTTCCTGTGATAGTTATTTGGACATACAACCAGTAGGCCAAGTAATTCCCAATACGCTAGCTGAATACAGAGCTTTATTCACAACAGCTTACAATACAGCACTCAATGACAGAGGAATATGCGAAATCAGAACAGATATCGCAACCATATTACAGTCTGATGCCACTTCCAAAAATTCTTTAGGAGATGTTGAAAAATGGAATGATGTTAATCCGAATGCAAGTACGAGACAATTTGGATGGGCGGCCTATTATACCAATATCTATTATGCCAACGCAATCATCGATAAAAAAGATGAAATATCAGAAGGAAGCCAAGAAGATATTAATCAATTAGTTGGAGAAGCTTACCTCATGAGAGCATATATGCATTTCATATTGGTCAATCTTTATGGACAACCTTATACAGCTACCGGAGCATTAGAAACCAAAGCAGTTCCTCTAAAACTCAATACTGATTTAGAAGAAATACCATCAAGAAATACTGTAAAGGAAATATATACCTCTATTTTATCTGATATAGAAACAGCACGGAAACTGATTAATAAAAAAGAATGGGAAATTCAATATTCATACCGTTTTTCAACATTATCAGTAGATGCTATGGAATCACGGGTATATTTATACATGGGTGAATGGAGCAAATCTTATGAAGCTTCGGAACGTGTATTAGCCGGAAAATCGACATTGGTAAACCTAAATGATGAAGGAGGCAAACTTCCTAATGAATTTACATCTGTAGAAATGATCACTGCCTATGAAGTTTTTCCAAATAGCGATTATGCCGGATCACTCTTACTTTACCCTTCATTTTTACAAGAATATGAGGAAGGAAAAGATCTACGTCCAAACAAGTATTATCAAGCAAATAAAAATGGAAATTATACTTCCATCAAAAGTGGTGAATCTAAATTCAAATGTACTTTCCGCACCGGAGAGCTTTATTTAAATTCAGCAGAAGCTGCTGCACATTTAAACAAATTACCTGAAGCACGTACCCGGCTCTTGAAACTAATAGAGAATCGTTATACATCAGAAGGTTATGAGCAGAAAAAGAATGAAATAAATGCGATGAGCCAAGAAAAGCTAGTCACAGAAATTCTGAAAGAACGTGCTCGCGAGCTTGCTTTTGAAGGCCATCGTTGGTTTGATTTACGCCGAACTACCCGACCGGAAATCAAAAAAGAAATTGAAGATGTAACCTACACACTTGTACAAGATGATTCCCGTTACACATTGCGTATTCCACAAGATGCAATTGATGCTAATCCCGGACTTTTAAACTAATAACCAAGCATTTTTCATAGAAACAAACCGCCTGACATCATAGACTAAAAAGCTCCCTTTACCTAAAGCGTAAAAGGAGCTTTTTTTAATCTATCTATTAGCCATTTCTCATTTTGTACACCTACCTCATTCACCATTAAATCTTTATCCCCTAAAAGCATTGTTCTTTAACAAGAAATCCGTATCTTTGTAGCGACTTATTACGATTAATAACGTAGAAGCGTTTAGAATATTATCTCTATTCAGAATCTGGTAAATTCTTTAATTGGGGAGATAATGGCAACTAAGCGTTCACGTCTTTGTTATATGCAAGGGCGTGGACTCTGTTGTTCATTTCCCAATAGGTTTACCAGAGCCTTGAATAGAATGAACTAACGACGTCCACGCTTCTCTTGTATATATATGGTATCCGGACGCTTACCACACAAACAATAAAGGTAATGAGCAGCACTATTACAAAGTTCTTCGCTTCTTTTTTAGCTTATGGGGTAGCTAATAAGAAAAAGCGTTTCTCGGCAATTGGCCGTTTCTCCGAAGGATTGGCTCCGGTAAAAGGAAAAATCCAATGGGGATACATCAATAAAGGATATGACGTTGTCATTCCTCTAATGTACGAACGGGCTTTCTCTTTTAAAGAAGGATTAGGGATGGTAGTACTCAATTCTCAATACGGATTCATCGACCATACCGGACAAATACAGATTCCGTTTAAATACACAGCCGCTCACTCGTTTGAACAAGAATGTGCACGGGTATGCCACGATGGATTATGGGGATTGATTGACAGACAAGGAAACTACATTCTTCCACCGACTTACAGTCAAATAGAACAATTCGCGGAAGGATTAGCTCTCGTCTCGCTACACAATAAGATAGGATTCATTAACAAGAAAGGAGAAGTTGTCATTCCCCTGGAATATGATAATGGACGCTCTTTCTCTGAAGGATTGGCTGCTGTTTGTATTGAAAGTCAGTCGTCCAAGTGGGGGTATATAAACAAAGACAATGAAGAAGTACTTCCTTTTAAGTACGATATTGCAGAACCCTTTTATAACAACATAGCTCGAGTGGGTCTCTATGGAAAAAGCATGAAAATCAACAAGCAGGGCAGTGAATGTCTATAAAACAACCACTCTACGCATTTATTCATCTCAACACGCGAAGACATTCTGTTCTAAAACATCCCCTTACGAACAACAACGTAAGGGGATTTTTCGTACTTTCGAACATGTTAAATCTTTAATACGCAACATTATGATTATCGGAGTACCAAAGGAAATCAAAAACAATGAGAACCGTGTAGGCATGACACCTTCGGGAGTGGCTGAAGTGGTAAAACAAGGGCATCGGGTATTTATCCAACATACAGCGGGAATAAATAGCGGTTTTCCGGATGAAGCATATCAAGCTGTCGGCGCACATATCCTGCCAACAATAGAAGATATTTACGCCACTGCCGAGATGATCGTAAAGGTGAAAGAGCCGATAATCACTGAATATAACTTAATAAGAAAAGGACAGTTACTATTCACTTATTTCCATTTTGCTTCCGACAGAGAGTTAACCCTTGCCATGCTCTCCAACAAATCAATATGCCTGGCTTACGAAACTGTAGAAGAAGCAGACCACACATTACCTTTATTAATTCCGATGAGCGAAGTTGCCGGACGTATGTCTATTCAGGAAGGTGCCCGTTTCCTGGAAAAGCCGCAAGGTGGAAAAGGTATTCTTTTGGGAGGTGTGCCAGGTGTTAAACCGGCTAAAGTATTAATTTTAGGTGGCGGAATCGTAGGTAGTAATGCTGCGCAAATGGCTGCGGGAATGGGGGCAGACGTCACTATCACAGATATAAATCTGGCACGTTTGCGCTATTTGAGTGAAACACTTCCTAAGAATGTAAAGACATTGTATGCATCCGAACTAAGAATCAGAAAAGAATTGCCGGATGTTGATTTAGTTATCGGTTCCGTATTGATTCCCGGCGATAAAGCACCACATCTGATTACTAAAGAGATGCTTTCGATGATGCAACCCGGCACAGTATTAGTAGATGTAGCAATTGACCAGGGAGGATGCTTCGAGACTTCTCACCCAACCACCCACAGTGCACCGACCTATATTGTAGACGGAATCGTTCATTATGCAGTAGCTAATATTCCGGGAGCCGTACCTTATACTTCCACTCTTGCACTGACTAATGCTACCCTCCCCTACGTGATCGCTTTAGCAAATAAGGGATGGAAAAAAGCCTGCAAAGATAATCCGGCATTGGCTCTTGGACTGAATATTGTAGAAGGAAAAATCGTTTATAAAGCTGTAGCCGATGTATTTGGTTTGAAATACGAACCTGTCAGCCTATAATAAATGGGAATTTATCGGTTAAATGAGAATTTAGCGGTTAGGCTGAAAGCCTTACAATTATATATTTATTGGGGTGCCCTACGCTATATAATTAGGGATATTCAGTAAATGTTCCTCTTTCTAAAAAATCAAGAGAAAAGCTTTGCTT
>OBVY01000723.1_pt1 | contig 28501 bp, 34 predicted proteins | sample 1538051 | NCBI WGS metagenome assembly OBVY01 (sample SAMEA2580017, study PRJEB22360) | human gut metagenome | biome: human gut; feature: human-associated habitat; material: faeces | place: Denmark | collected 2008/2010 | reverse complement strand
TCCGGAATACTTTTGATGAATTTCACAATATCAGAATTGATATTTCTATGCAAATAAAAGAACAGAAAGGATTTCAGGTTTTACCAAAACGTTGGGTTGTTGAACGTACTTTTGCATGGCTGAATGGTTCACGCAGGTTGTCAAAGGATTATGAAACTTCTTGTTGCTCTGCTGAAACAATGATTATCATTTCTCATGCTGCTACACTCTTAAATCGCCTATGAACACAAGCTCTCACAAATACCTCATGATGATTCTAAATATTATATGCCCTGAATTTCTTGACACACTTTGTAATTTTCTTATCCAATTTTGCAAGTATAGCAGAAGTAGTACTCTCAATCCATAAGCCAAAGCGGAAACCCAATGGGATCACCAAAGCTGACCGGGAAGCTCGCAAATCCGATGATCTGAGGAAGATGCCACAATAATGCAAAATACGAGAGTATATGGGCAAGAATAAAAGAGGAATTGTTTTATAACAGAGGCAGCTGCTTAACTTCAAAACCCTTGCGTTTAATGTGTCAAGTGTGATTGACAATTTCATTTTTTGATTTTCAAATTAATCTGCTCCTTTCAGAACAGCCGTATTTATCAAGATGCAAATAGATAAATACGGCTGTTATTTTTGTTTTATCAATCGGTTGCCTTAAAAACGGCTCTTACAAAATTATACATATGTGCACGGATACAATTGCCTCCATGATAACCGTCTTTCACATAATGCCAGATGTGCGGTACGCCGTTGTTGTTAAGGATATCATGATATCCGGACGGTGTAGAATAGACCACCGTATCGTTTGAACCAGCTGTCAGGAGCAGCAAATATGGGGATTCATCGGTATATTGAAAGTCTGATTTTGCAATTAGTCCCGGAGAAACCCCTGGTGCAGGACAAACTGCACCCACATAACCGAACAGGTCGGGACGCTTCATTGAGATATAAAGTGATTCTCTTCCTCCCATAGAAAATCCCATAATGGCGGTGTTATCTTTTCCTGTTTTAACAGAATAATGCGACTCGATGTACGGCATTAAATCGTTCGTCAACTCGTTAATAAAGTTGTCATAGGCTGTATTGTTTTCCTCGTTCATGCCACTGCATGAATCCTGTGTTTCGCTTGCATAAATATACGGAAACACAACAATCATATCTTTTGCTTCTCCCGAAGCAATGGCGTTACCGACAATCTGACGCAGACGCATACTTTTATCCGTTTCATCAATCAGTGTATCCTCTGTCTGCCAGTAACCATGCATGGCATATAAAACAGGATATTGCTTACTCTCAGAGTAATTAGCCGGAAGCAGTATATTGAAACAGCGTGTCCTTTTACAGGTTGTCGAATAATAGCTTACTTTTTGGACAGTTCCATATGTTACGCCTGATTTTTCTTCCCGTTCCTCCGCCGGTTCTGTTTCCAGAATATTGGCACTTACCCGTGCAGTATATTCTTTCATAGAAACGGTAGATTTTATTGGTTTGTCCTGCTTTTCTGCAATTGGAAATTCCGTGATTTTTGCAAAAAGAAAGTCCCGAATCAGTTTGAGATCTGTAACGTCGACGGTTCCACTTTGATCCACATCTGCGGCGACCTCATATCTTTTGCTGTCAAAACCGTATGATACTCCATGTTTTGCAAGACATAAATCAATTGCATTAATGACATTATCAGAATTTAAATCTCCTAATATAATGTCTTTTGACACACCTGCACCAAGTATTCCGATGCCACCTACTGCACCAATGGCTTCATCTATATAAAAATCATTGGTGGTGTTTGCAGTCTCTACATAGAGCTGCATATTCGATGCCCCCGCCGGTATCTGATAATTTGTGTTTGCAAGCTGAATCCATTCCCCCTTGATACCGGTTCCTTCTGCAATTGTGTCATATTGTGTATCACCGTTTGCGTCGATGTACTGAAGCTTCAGATAAAATTTATCCGTTGCCGCACCGTCAAAATATGCCACATTGACACTGAAGCTGTATGCATTTCCCGGTAGAAAGACTCTGGGATTCAGTGCCTTGCATGCACCATTCCATGCAGCGGTTCGATTCTGTATAAGCAGTGCCTCACTTCCTACATAGGCGGTTCTGCCGCTTGTCTGAATGTTTGCGGAGCCTCTTGCCTGCCATGAACCGATATCTCCCTCAAAGCCGTCGGCAAAATACCAACCGTATTCATTCGGTTCTATCACAGTCGGTGCATTCCAGTCGGCACGCTCATAGTCAAAGGAATCAATATCCGCATAACCGCCTGTCGTTTTTGTTGCATAGCTGTAAATGCCGCTGCGGTAACCAGTAAACAGGGTCAGACTGTATACCATACTCAACTCCTCGCCGATTTTTTTCCAGTCTGCACCATCATAGGAATAATAGAAATTCGCTTTATCAATATTATAGGAACTGTTTCCGGTAGAATCCACCGTATTGAACAGAAAATCAACTTTGAGATAAATCTCATTTCCGCTGAGATTCGTCTGCTCTATGATGTTGTTATAGCTATCACCGACCGTGGCACTGTCGGAATAACCGCCATTATTTGCCATATAGATTTTCTTTGTTCCGTCATCTGATACATAAACGCCTACATTGCCATATTTAAACTGAAAAGCGGAAAGGCCTGCGTAATCCCCTGCTTTCATTCCAGAAGTATCCAGCTTTATCACGCTGCTACAGGAAGGCCCTTCCGCACGCTGTGTTAAAGTGTTTTTTGCATCCAACAGATTGGTTGCAAGGGTATTGTTTTTTAATCTGAGATAGCCAGGGCGTTCTGTCACCGACCATGCAGTATTATCAGGATTGTGATTCCACTGCCATTCGAGAGCAAGCTTGTTGGAGCTGTATGTGAAATCGTCGTCTTTTGCAAGTTGCGTGCCGGCATAATCACGATCAATTTCAAGTGTCAGGGGTACTTCGCCGTTTACGCCCATCATCGGCCAGTTATCTTCCCATGTCACTGGAACAAGCACAGGGATTCGTCCTACACTGCCGTGATCCTGAAACAGAAGTCCGTACCACTTTCCATCCGGCGTATCTACAATCCCGCCCTGTGCAACCCCACTGCCATAAGTGCCAAGTCCGGAATTCAGAATCGTTTTTCCCTCATATGTACCAAGCAGTTCCTTACTTCGATAACAAAGCTCTATCCGTTTGCTGTTTGAAGGCCATGCAATAACAAAAATGTAATAATATCCGTTTATTTTCTGGATATGCCAGCCCTCTCCGGCAAGATTGTCCAGTCCTGTGGAAAACAAGGTCTGTTCCACACCGTCTTTCTTAAAGCCTGTCATATCTGAATTGAATTCCTTGATTTTTGCTGTACCACCTGCACCGTATACCAGATAATTCCGTCCGTCATCATCAAACAGCATGGAAGCATCATGATACATTCCGTTTATCTCGCTGCGTGTCCACGTTCCGTTTTCAATGTCCGAAGTCTTGTATATATAGGATTTTCCAGTGCCATAACTTCCAAAAAATACATAGAAGTTCCCGTCATGGTATCTAAGACTTGCCGCCCACTGTCCATGCGAATAATCATTTTCACCATTTTTGAGCGTCTGCTTATCACCATCTGCATAAGTGTCATAGACGTAATTGCATATCTCCCATGAAACCAAATCTTTTGATTTCATGATCGGGGCACCCGGACTGAAATACATTGTGGTGCTTACCATATAGTAGGTATCCCCCACACGAATAATGTCCTCGTCAGGAACATCTGCCCATATAATCGGGTTCGATATGGTTGTTGTCTGTGCAGCGTCTGCTGTTGTCAGCTCAGATGATGGAAACGGGAAAGCGGATGCCAAAAGTACCACAGAAACAGTGGAAGCCAATATTCTCAGTATGAACTTACTTTTCCTTTTCATTGCGATTCCTCCTCAAGATTTTTATTGTTCCAGCAGCATCCGCTTCAGCAGATGCAAATCAAATCCATTTATAATATTATCTTCGCATAAATCCGCAGCTTTCCAGTCGGTAAGCTCTGCATCGGGTACAGCAAGAAGCCATTTCTGAAGCAGGATAGTATCGATAACACTCCGTGCACCATCTGCATTGACATCTCCTTCTATTTCTTTCACCTATAATTGACACCGTGCTCAGAAAGTGTCCGAAAAATATCCTGTTTTCTGCCATATTCATTACAGAATGTGACACCGACATTCTCCACAGCCAATATAGAGGATAGATCAACACCTCGTATCGGTTCACCACCATTTACATTCCTATCAAATTGACTGAAATAAACCGTATCATTTTCAGCAGATACAAGTGGGAACTTTGTGAGATCCATCAGGAGCAGAGCTGTCACAACGGACAGTATTCCACATATTTTTTTAAATTTCATAGGATAATCTTCCAAGAATTTCCTTTTATTAGTTATTTTATCAGGACAATATCGTTGCAATTATCAATTATGCTGTTGTCTACTATAACACGGAAAACAGATTCTGTATATCATATTTGTCATGCTTTTTGCACATTCGTCAATGTGATCTTGTATAATAGAACTTGGCACGCAAGCTACAAAGGAATGAAGCGGATTTTCGGTTTTCAATATAACGTTCCCAGTCAATCGCATGATCAGATACTTGCGGCAGGCTTTTCGGACGGCGATTGATGCGAAAATCAATCTTACGAAAATGTTCGTTGTTTTTGATCTCATCCCGTTTCTCAATTCCAATATACCCACTGTCTCCAAATGTGGCATTTCATCCCGAATTTCCATACATTTCCTTTTTGGCCTGATACATTTCCGGATCCCGTTTCTTCTCTGCATTTTTGGTTGAACTCGGTGCAGAAATAATGGTCGCATCTACGATCGTACCGCCGTGCATGATATGCCCAGTGGCTTCCATCACACGATTGATCGCCTTGAAAAACACTTTCCCCAGATGGTTTTCTTCCAGCAAATGACGAAATTTCAGAAGTGTTGTTGCATCCGGAGCCTGTTCCTCCATAAAGTCGATATTCATGAATTTCCGGAATGCATAGCTGTCATAGATGGCATCTTCCACGCCCTCATCAGAGAGATTGAACCAGATCTGCAACAGATACATCCGCAGCATTTTTTCGATTCCTTTTGTTGGTCTGCCACGCTTGCCGTTTGGGTAATACGGGCGTACAAATTCTACCCATTCTTCCTATGGAATAATCTCATTCATGATGTCCAGGAATTCTTCCCACTTTGTTTTCCGCTTTCTCAGGCTGTACTCATAATCTCTGAATGTCATCTGGATGTCTCGCATTTTTGCTCTCCTCTATGATTCAGCCACGCTCTGTACTCTAAAATAACTGAAAATTGAAATCTAATTTTGCTATGATTATTCCTTTCTGTTTCATCACCTCTCCTCATTTTAAAAACTTATTTTTCAAGAAGGCAGATTATTGTTGCACTCAAATCTGCAAAGAGATTTATTTTTATGTTACATCAAGATCAAAAAACAACATGGTCTAAACAATTCTGTAAAAATCAGATAGGAGTTGATCTTGTTATGTTTCAATACGATATATCTTTTCAGGACAGAAAGCACACAACAAAGCCGACTGGTAAAGAAATTGGAATCATTAGTAATCATTTGGTGGAAACGAAAATGGACTACAGAAAGCTTGTATCTGAAGTGGGAGAAGCCGGTTGTTCCTTTTGTCCTGCCGTGTATCATGGCAAGCGTAGGGCAGAAAATTTCAAATCCCAACAGATAATCGGTCTTGATTTTGACAGTGGTGTTCCGTTCCATATCATACAGGAGAGAGCAAAATACTATCATCTAAAAATGCTGTTTGCATACAAGACTTTTTCCCATACAATAGAACATGAAAGATTTCGGGTCGTCTTTGCATTACAGCATAAAATTACAGACTCGTTTACTGCAAAATCTATCGTAAGCATTTTTATGAAAATATTCGAAAATTGCGATGAAGCCTGCAAAGATTCCGCACGATTGTTTTTTGGCGGAAAAGGTTTGCTACATCTTGCAAGTAAGCCGCATGAAATTTCACTGGGAGAAATCATACTCGCTTTTACTGCATATATGTTTGACAAATATGGCGGCAAGCACTACACCAGGGAATTACAGAAGTTCTACATTGCCAACCGCATTCGTTTTGAAAAGAATCATCCGATTGCAGATCATGGCAGTTTCATTCCAGAAACAAGTCCTCAGCCTGTCCGTTCTCATGCTTCTGACAAGTTAAAAAACGGTAGAAGGCAAGTAACACGAAATCTGGATTGGAACATTCTGTATGACAGATGTCGGCTTTATGACAGATGTCGGCTTTACAGGAGATTTTTTGATGGTTCGGAATATTATTACTATCCAGAATTGTTTCATATTGCAACCAATCTAATCAATATTGAAAAGGGAAAAGCACAGTTTCTTCATATTCTACAATCCGAACAGAACGCACGATATGAAGCCTATCATCAACGAAACTGGAAACAGATTCTGAATATGCTCATGGAAATGGACTATCAGCCCACAGGCTGTCAAGTCTGCCCTTATGAAAAAGATTGTCTACATGCTAAAAACATGGTTTTGACTGCCAAGCCGGGGGATTGTACGATTTTGCCCATAAAGAAACAGGAATATGTTTCTATCGAAGAAGCAGAATGGGATCTCGAAAATAAATTTCTGGAGGCAATGCATTCTAAAAATAGGGGACTACACATTATCAAGGCTCAAACAGGAATCGGAAAAACAAATTTGTATTTGAATTACATCAAGGCACATCCAAATGAGAAATTTTTGATTGCTGTTCCAACACACAAACTGAAGACTGAGATTTATAACAAGGCTTTGCAACTTGGCATTGAGAATATCTGCTGCACGCCAGAATTACCTTATTTTTCAGATGAATTAAAAGGTGAAATAGAGCATCTGTATCGCATTGGAGCAGGAAAATCGGTAGGGGATTATCTTATAAAATACAGCAGCACACTGATATGCATCAGCACATTTAGGATCAAGTTTGATTGCTGACCTTGCAAGGCTAAATGCTTCTTGATATCTGCCATTTAAAAATGCTACCTGTGAGTTGGATATGAGTTCTGCCAAATCATTATTATTTTCAATCATAATCATAGTACTCCTCAAATAACAGATTTAGTTAAAATTGTTTTATGTCATAAATTAATTCATTATCATAATCTGTCGGATTATCACTAAATGCTTCCTCCGCCAAATTTATTAATTCAGATGAAATATATATTTCATTTTCAAGTAAATTTTCAAGTAGATTTTCAAGTGCTACTCGTTTTTCTCCATATTTAGCTAATTCCTCTGCATCTAAAAGAAATTCTTTTACACTATCAACATTGCCAAATTCACTTGACATTTTTGACATAAACCTATCATATGCTTCTTTTTTCATCATTTAATCTCCTAGAAATTTATCGATTAATCGGAAATCCTGTAACTATTCCTTCACCACCAGGTTCAACAATAACTCTAACATCTAATCCATGATTTCTACCTTCAACAACAAACCTAACTGGTCGTCCATTTCTTGTAGTTAGCGGTGCATTCACATCAGGACCTCCTATTGTAACGGGAGCGTTGCGTCCTCCACCAGGTCCTGTTGATTGTTGCCATGTTGAATTTGGACTATTGGCTACATTTTCCACTGCTTTTATAGCGTAATCATCTGTCCAAGTATCAGGAAAAGCACTATTACCAAATCCTCTATTAGGACCATGACCAGGATCATTAGGACCTTCTCCTTCTAATATATGTTCTCTTCTTGAAGAACTCACTTTACATTCCGCATTATGCACCCAAACAGCACAATCACCAACAAAATAAGTATGGAAATCCTCCACTTGAAAATTATACACCGAAACAGGTTCTTCTGTCAATTCTAGGTAATAATCTTCAATAATTAAGTCTTCACCATTCACACTGACAAGCTTGTCACCAACAAGCAAGTTTCCTGCATTGATGAATCCTCTGCCTTGTACATAGAACGGATGATTATCGGTTGTAACGATTTCCTCTCCATTTATTGTAATATGTACAAGCTTGTCTACCTGTCGGACATAAGTCTCAAGAACAGTTTTCTCCGCAGTTTCAAGCGTGTCGGGATTTGTTGATATAACTTTATCTCCTGCGGCAAGCTTTTCTATTGCAACAAGACCTGTAGCTGTAAGAATCGTAGTTCCTGCAATAAAGCAAGCCATGTTTTGAGAAGCCGCACCTGTAAATGATGATACCAGGCTTACACCCATCTGAAAATTGTTATACAAATCACTTTGATGCAGCTTATTGTTCAATGCTGTTAACGGATTATCGGGATCTATCATTCCCAGTCCCATTGCTAGCGTATCAAATCCGTCCATGGTGTTTGACATTGCACCACTGACCTTTGCTGTTGTCTGGATTGCATTTCCGAGTTTAGAACCACAGGTTATAAATTTACCTGCAATTCCACCAACTCCACCTAAGGCACCACCCATTATTGCTCCATCCAAAGCACCTTGAGCAAAACCTTCTAAAAACGAACCTCCTGATAGCAAGCTGGTAATGCCTCCTATCAAGCCACCTGTAATAGCACCCTTTAATGCTCCAAGCAATATTCCTACGCCTATTCCTTGTAATCCTGGTATAAATAGGCAAGCGACAGCAGCTATAAGTTCAATTGCTAAAACAATTTCTTTCCAATGTTCCTTACACCAATCTCCTACTTTTTTCAAACCATCGCAGAATTTTTCCCAACCAGACTTTTCACATTCCGGTTTCAGGTAAGAATATTCTTTATAGAAATCATCTTTCGCTTTTGATACAGCATCAGCTGCTGAGTTATCACGATTAATTGTAAGGTCTATGAATGCATTTACTTGCTTTTGCGTTGCTTCCAGACCAGCGATCTGTTGTTCCTGCGTCTGAGATGATGAAGAAATACTGCTGACAACATTATCACAAACACTGCTGTTGATTCCAAGGATTTTGGATTTTAACGCAGATAAATCAACGCAAAAACTGTTTTACAGAAGAATGCTGTTGTGCAAGTTGGTAAAATTGAAGTTCTGCGGTTTCTGAATACAGTTGATTGGAAACCAGAAAGGTTTTCTCTGTGATTTTTGGAAGTTCCTTTTTATCGCAAAACTCACTGGTCACAAAACAATAGTTGTCGTCTATTTCCTGAAACTCACTGTGTGTGCAGATAGTCACTGATTTTCTTTTGAGAAAGACTGGTATTAAAACAGCAAATTCCATTTTCTTTGAGAATTTGCACAATCCGTCCCTGGGTACAATCTTTCTTATCTAAAAATACGGTTTGATACTGTCTGTAGTATTCTGCATCCATATATTCTATGTCCACTTTGTATTTTGTACCATAATCCTGTGCTGCACAGATGCACAAATGAGCAATTTCAGTTGTGTTAGTTTTCAATTCATGTTTGTAGATCATAGAAGAAAGTGTTTCTCTGCTCATAGAAAAGCGGCTGTCTGCACTGGAATTTACTTGAGCAACATATGTCACACACGCATTGAAATCTTCCATGATTACTGGACAATAGGTATGATGATAAGTTTGTTTTTGTTCTCCTCGCTGCTGCAGCGTATTGGGATTTGATATTGCTGGTTGTACCATATTTTGAGGCGGTAACACAGTTTGAAATGCGTTGTTGAATGAATATTGTTGCGGCATTGTAGTTGATGTTGGTATCGCTGGTGGCATACCAGTTTGAAAAGTCTGTTCCATATCTGCTGACGGCACACTATATAAACCTTGCTGGGAAACCGTTTCTGTGTCAAGTTGCTGATTTTTATATTGATCATCCGAAGATGTATTTCCCTGATATTGAAATAATTCATCACTTTGTTTAGATACATCTATAAATAATTTATCATGATTTGAATCTGGTTGTTCTGATTTGTTCGATTCCGTAATCACTACATGTGTTCTTTTTGCACGCATCGTTCTTCCTCCAATACTTTGAATCTATTTTCATTATACCATAAACCGCCTGCTCTTTCAAGAAAATTTGTTATATTCTCATTTTTCAATTGTATATCATAATAGTGAATCTATGCCAGGTACTGATCATACGATGATGCCGGTCACATAGATGGGAAGCCGCTTTCAGCGGAACATAGGAACATAACAGGAGGTGAAAATGATACTTTTAGCAGAAGAATATTAACCCAAACACAAAGCCCTGCCGAGAAATCGGTAGGGCAATTTTCATTTTATGGAGGAACTTGAAATGAACAAGGAAAAAACAAACACGATGGAACAGGAAGAAGTTTTAATTTGCGAGTGTTGCAATTACATCATCCATGATGACGATTATACAGAATGGGACGGTCGCATCATCTGTTCGGATTGCCTGGAAGAACACACGACAATCTGCGATTGCTGCGGTTCTCGAATCTGGCGAGAGGATGCATATAGCGATGAAAATATCACTGTTTGCACAGATTGCTATGAAGAGCATTACACCAGATGCAGCTGCTGCGATGCCCTGCTTTATGAGGATGAAGCATACTACTCGAACGGTGATGCATACTGTCGAGATTGTTATGAGGAAGAACGGGAAGATTTTGACTTAATTCATGAATACAGCTATAAACCAAACCCGATTTTCTACGGCGATGGGAACCGTTACTTCGGCATCGAACTGGAAATTGATGAAGCAGGCAAAGACGATGATTATGCAGAAGAACTGCTGGATGTTGCAAATATCCATGAGGATTTGCTCTACATCAAAACAGACGGTTCTCTGGATGATGGCATGGAACTAGTTTCACATCCGTGTACGCTGGACTATCACTGCAATGAATTTCCGTGGGAAGATATTTTGCACTGTGCCATTCGCCAAGGCTATCGTTCCCATCAGACAAGCACCTGCGGTTTGCATCTCCATGTGAACCGCAATGCATTCTCTGCCAACCAAGAAGGACAGGATGAAGTGATCTCCAGAATCTTGTACTTCGTAGAACATCACTGGAATGAACTGCTGAAATTTTCAAGACGTTCTGAGTATTCTATGAACCGCTGGGCTGCAAGATACGGATACGAACACACACCGAAAGCAATCATGGACAAAGCAAAGAAAGGCGGAAACGGTCGCTATGCCGCTGTGAATCTCTGTAATTATCATACGGTGGAGTTTCGCCTGTTTCGTGGCACTTTGAAGTACAATACTTTCATCGCTACCATCCAGTTGGTCAATCGTATCTGTGATGCTGCCATGTATAACACCGATGAAAGTATTGCAAAGCTGTCCTGGTCGGATTTTGTGGCAGATATTACAGAGCCGGAGCTGATTCAGTATTTGAAGGAGCGTCAGCTTTATGTAAATGAGGAAGTTCAAACAGAGGAGGAAATGTAAGATGTGTGCATTATTTGGATGGTTGGATTACAAGGGAATTGTATCAAACAAGCTGTTGAAAAAATTGACACAAGCATTAGCAAATGCAGCGGAAGAGCGGGGGACAGATGCATCCGGCATTGCTTATGTAAAGAATGGCAAGATGACGATTTTCAAACGGCCAAAACCTGCTCATAAACTGCGATTTAACACACCCAGCGGAACGAGAGCCGTTATGGGACACACTCGCATGACGACGCAAGGTAATGAGAAGTTCAACTATAACAATCATCCTTTTTATGGTCATGTTGATGAGAACTTTGCTTTTGCTCATAATGGTGTGCTGTACAACGATAAGGAACTCAGAGCAGAAAAGCATTTGCCGAAAACAAAAATAGAAACGGATTCTTATGTTGCGGTGCAGCTGATTGAACAGCAGGGAAAACTGGACTTTGATGCATTCAAAAACATGGCGGAATCGGTGCAGGGGAGTTTTTGTTTTACTGTTTTGGATGAGAACAACACGCTTTACATCGTCAAGGGCAACAATCCAATGTGCCTGCTCCATTTTGCAGAGTTAGGGCTTTACGTCTATGCCTCTACAGAATCGATTTTAACAAAGGCACTTTGGAAAGTTGGCTTGTTAAAGTTGAAGTATGAGCAAATATCTCTGAAAGAAGGAGATATGATTCGTATCAACAAGAATGGGGAACTCTCAGAATCGTCGTTTGCGATGCAGAATGATTTCAGAAACGTTGTGTGGCAGTATTCTGATTATGATTGGGAAGATGATTACACGCAACAGGAAGAATTGTTGTTGGAAATGTGCGGATGCTATGGCGTATCGGAAGAGGATGTTCTCTTGCTGTTGGACTATGGCTACTCTGCCGATGAGATCGAGGAGATGCTGTGCGATACGACTTTTCTTCACGATACGCTTTGTGCGATTCAGTGTCAAGAAAGCAATCCAGTAATCTTTTAAATGTTTTGGCTGTCTCAGAAAGTACACTTTCTGGGACAGTCATTTTTTTATCAAAAACCTGTGTCAAAAAGTCTGTTTTTGACTTTTGAGATGTTTCAAAAGTGGCAGGGCTTTTTGATACAATTCGGAGGTGTTTTTATGGACAACAGAACATTTGGCTACGCTCGTGTTTCCAGCAGGGAACAGCATGAGGACAGGCAGATCGAGGCTCTCACAAATTATGGTGTCAGCAGAGATAATATCATTGTGGACAAATGCTCCGGCAAAGACACTGAGCGTGAAGGCTATCAGTATCTGAAAAAGCAGATTCTCAGGAACGGCGATACACTGGTTATTAAGGAATTGGACAGACTCAGCAGAAGTAAGTCTGATATCAAGCAGGAGCTGGAGTTTTTCAAGTGCAACGGCATTCATGTCAAAATCCTCGACATTCCCACTACATTGACCGATTTTTCGCCGGAGCAGATGTGGGTCATGGATATGATCAATGCAATTCTGATTGAGGTGCTTGGAAGTATTGCGGAAAATGAACGTCTGAAAATCAGACGCAGACAGCGTGAGGGCATCGATGCCGCCTTGAAGAAAAATGTCAGATTTGGTCGTCCGGCAATTGCAAAACCGGAGAACTGGGACACTGTAGTCAAACAAATTGATGCAAAAGAAATCACGGTTTCACAGGCATTGCAGGCACTCAATATCTCCCGTTCCTCCTACTATCGGCTCAGATAGAATAATCCATTTTAATCGGATATGCAACAAATCCATAAAATCACATAGGAGGTATCCGATATGGAACGCAAAAAAAGAAACCACAACGAAGGCAGTATACGGGAACGAGCAGACGGCAGATTTGAGATCCGTGTCACAGCAGGCTACGATTTTGAAACAGGGAAGCCGAAACGCATCTCCTACTATACTAAAACCAAAGCAGAGGCGATTCAAAAGCTGCACGAAGAAGAGTACAAAATCCACTTTCAGAAACACGTTGACCCCACATCCACCACTTTTCTTGATTGGTTGCGGCTTTGGCTGGAAACCTACATGAAAAACAAAGTCAAGCAGTCTACTTATGTTAGTTATCGAGGATACATTGAAAATCACCTTGCACCAGCATTTCCCACGCTCAAGCTGAAAGATCTTACCACAAAACTGTTGCAGGACTTCTACAACTATAAGCAGAATACACAGGGACTTTCTCCAAAAACCATTCTGAACCTTCATCGATGTTTGCACAAAGCGATGAATCAGGCGGTGCTGGAGCATTACATCGATTTTAACCCCTGCGATGCGGTTAGTCTGCCACGCAATGAAAAGCCACAGGTTGAGATTCTCACCCGTGAAGAGCAGCAAAAGCTTATCTATACTAGTTACAAATATCGGTATGGTATTTTCATTCGCCTGACACTTGCAACAGGAATTCGTTTGGGGAAACTGCTTGGTCTTCGTTGGGAAGACGTTGATTTCGGTAAGAGAATGCTGTCTATTCGCCGTACGCTAAATCGTCTGCCGAAAGTAGATTACAATGGTGTGGGCAATTCGACAGAAATTGTGATTCAGGAGCCAAAAACAAAAAACTCTATTCGTTCGATTCCATTAATTCCCAATATTGCAAATGAGTTGCAGCAATGGAAAATAGTTCAGCAGAACGATGCCATGGCAGCGGGTGCAGCCTATCAGGACTCCGGCTTTCTGGTGACAAACCCATTGGGCGGATACTTGGAACCCAGAACATTCAAGGATTTCTATGATGAGATTTTGAAAGCTTCTGGCCTTGGGCATTATACCTTTCACGCCCTCAGACATACTTTTGCAACCAGAGCAATGGAGCAGGGGATGGATGCAAAAACGACTTCGATCCTGCTTGGACATTACTCTGTTTCGTTTACATTGGATACTTATACTCATGTTCTGGATAGCCAGAAGCAGGAAGAAATGAAAGTGATGGAAGAGTTCTTCACTTTGCCCAATATGTCGCAAACACAGTCCTATGCAATTGTAGTAACACCGATGCTGAATGGCTTTCTACTGAATCCGATTGATTTTGATGATATGAGTATTGAAGCAAGCGACCTGCAATATGGTATTCAGTGCCTAAAAACTACCATTGCTCAGAAATTAGTTACCATGTATCCACCTACACCCACACCAGTGAATGAAATTGTTTTGCAGCAGAGTGAGTTTATAGTAATGATCAATTTGTAAAAAGAAAGAATGGAACAGGACAAAATATCCTGCTCCATTCTTTTTTTGACGTTTTGGGGTCAAATTTGGGTCAAATTCAATTTTTTTCGAAAAATGAATCATTTCATACAACGAAAAAACACCAATAAAAAAGCACGCAGCCTCGATAAAGTACCGAAATTGCGTGCTTTTCCTGCTCTCAGTTATCTTTCAGATAACTGCTTCTGGTTGCGGGAGCCAGATTTGAACTGACGACCTCCGGGTTATGAGTTCTCAGGTATACTTGTCGTAATTTTTAGTAATCTGAAATAACGTGCGATATTGCTGCATTTTCTGATTTCTGCTTCTTGTAACTTGTAGTAATCTGTAGTGTCTTTTTATAACTTTAGTGCCAGAATAGTGCCATTTTTGACACTGCATCATTTTACGCCTGCTCTCTGTCAACGACCGGACAATTTGACGTTTCGCCTATTTCTTTGCCAGCTTGCAAGGTGGATCCATTGCCTGCAAGATTGCTTCCAGCTGCTGCAAGGCTTTTCGGTGTTTCCGGTTCTGTGTTCCTGCTGCAATATAGAGCCGACTGCATACCTGCTCACAGGTCAACCCGTCTTGGTATCGCATCCGGAGCAGGCTTTCGGATTCTGCCGGGAGAGCAGAAAAGGCAGCTTCTGCCGTGTTCAACGTCTTTGTAAGGCGTGTATATTTTTCCTGGTAGAGTGTAAGCAGTTCTTTGATGGATTCCGCTGCAAGGCTTTCCGGATGTGCTTGCAAGTCTGCTTGTAGTTTCTGAATCAAATCTTTCAAAATGGTTGCTTCCGCCTGCTCTGCTTGCAGCATTTTCAAATTCAGTTCCATTCCTGCATCTCCTTTTTGTTTAATATAGCCATTATACGCCTTTGTGTGACATTCTGCAAGCATATGCAGCAAAACTTTGCGGAGAGAGCAGGAAAAGCCCACAGAGAGCCGCACAGACGCTCCCAGAGGCAACGAAGCGAGAACGAAGCAAGAGCAATCCATAAAAAAGGGTCGGAATTGGATTCCGATCATTTCCAGAGCAGAAAAAAAGGGGGTAACGAAATGTGACACCCTATTGCTCATTTTTGAGCGAAAGTCCACTGTTTGCGTTACGGACAAATTTGTCCAAAACTCAATCTTTTTCAACTTGGACAAAAATGTCCGGGTTCGCTAATGGTCAAAAATGCCTAATAGCTTTACTGTTTGCGTTATGCTCAAAAAAGAGCGTTAGCAGAAGATCAGAAACGCTTTCCAGATTTGGAAAGCAAGAATACACTTGCCCCTATTTTCACGGCGGACAAAAAAGTCCACCATCTCCAGAAGTCAGATAACAGGCAACCCCTCTGATGTAAGTCTAACTGACACCTGCTTTTCAAGTCGCTCATTTTTGAGCAGGTTTCGCCGGTGGTGCTGCCCCATTGGGGGCAGTGCCGTCCGGCGGCTAATCGAACCACGAACGAACCACGAACAGAGAGCGAACAAAGAGAAAATCTGTTTTTGCAGTCCGGAAATGTCACAAAATGTCACAATTCAGATTCAAAAACAGCGTTTCAGAACAGGTGATTTGCTGCTATAAGTTTGACTGGCACCAGCTTTGCAAGCCTGCCCTGCTGGGTGATGATTTGACACCCACTTGCAAGCCCGCTCCATGACACAAAATGAAACAAAATAGGGGAGCAGGTCTTTTCCGATCCGCTTGTATCTATCATTTTCGTGACTCCACGAAAACCATAACGCAAAGTTAGCCTTATGCTTACCGCTCATTTTTGAGCAGCGAAAAAGCACACCCTCTCTCGTTCGAGAAAAGATGTGCTTTTTGTGTTTGCGTGTGGTCTTGTCAGGTCAATTCTCTCAGCTTTACAATGTACGCTTGCAAGGCTGCAATTTCCTGTTCCATGACTTTATTTTTCTGTCGCTGCAAGGTCAGTTCCCGGCTCTCTGCTCGCCGTAGCTGTAGCCGTTCCCGTTCCTCTGCTGCCTGCTCTGCGGCTGCTTCTGCCTTTGCAAGAGCAACCTTTCGCCGCTTGTTTCTTGCCCACTCTGCTTTCCGCTCCCGGTCGCAGATCTTCTTGCATGCTTTGCAATATTTCTGACTGATGTAGGCGTACCAGTCCGTATTATAAGCATCGCCAATGACAACGCCACACCGCTGACAGTACTTTACTTCCTGCATATTCAAGCCCCCTTTTCTACCACTTCCCCACGGAAAATAGGGGTCTGTTCGGTCTGCGTTTGGTCGTTGTTTTGTCGTCCGTTTTGTCCATGCCGTACCGCTGCTTCTGGCAAGCTTTTCAGTAGGGAAGAGAGGGACTGCCGGAGGGCTGCACGTTCTGCCTTTGCAGCGGTCAGGATTGCCGGGAGAGCCGCTGTGCTTCCGTCTGTGGGGGCGAATGTATAGGTGTGCTGTTTGGTATCCTCAGATTGAAACGCCGTGGAGCAGGTCACTTGCTGGCTCTCTGGTGGGGTGATCTCCAGATAAGTGATTAACTCTTCCAGCTTGTCCAGTCGTTCCCGGATGGTCTGAATCTGGTCAATTGCTGCCATCGCTGCTGGATAGTCCAGCCGGTCAGGTTCTGGCTCTGGCGGTTCTTGCATGGCGTTGAACCTGCTCCGGAGATGTTGGAAAAGAATTGGTGTGCCGTAGTATAAAGCAAAAAGGGCAACTGCTCCGGATAAGATCAAGATATTTTCCAGCATGTTGTTACACCTTCTTTTCTTTCGCATCTTTCGCTTCTTTCTCTTTCTCTCGCTGCCGCTCTATCTCTCTTCCAACTTTGTACCATGTCTCCCAATAATGCTGCGTGTCGTTCGGCAAAGAAAGAAATAGCTCTAAAAGCTCTTCTACTTGTTTTTCCTCTACTTTTCTTTTCATTATTTTTCTTGAAATAATATTTCTCCGTTTTGTTTGGTATGGGTCTGTTTTCATTTTCAGTTCCTTTCCGGTTTGGTATCACAGAATTGTGATACCAATGATTGACACACCCGAAAAGAAATGCTATAATCATGTAGCAAGGTCTTTATCGGGCTTTGGTTTTGGTTGTAAGTGCTTTTTGGCTTGGTAGGCGTTAGGCACTTACAGCCTTATTTTTTTGCAACGACAGTGGGGAAGGGGTGTAAGTCAATTCTTCATAGATTGCCGCTTTTTCCGGCGACAGAGCAGGCTTCTGCTTGCTATTTGCCTTTTCCCTGTCCTGTATATCCCAGTACCGGAATGTTGCTTGCCAGTTCTGTATTGGTCGGTTTTTACTGTCTACCCAGCCATTTGCAGCAAAGTAATTATAAAACCGTTCCGGGTTGGTAACTGCCTGCTGTTCGCGTGCATATGCTTACACCTGCTCCAGCGTTGGAATCTCTGCTTGCATCTGGTTGCTGTTCTGGATGGGGTGGCAATTCACCACCGCATTTTCTTCCGGCAGTGGAAAAGGGTGTAACTCTGACGGACTCCCTTTGCTTTCTGCTGTGTTCTCGCGTGCGTGCGTGTGTGCGTGCGTATGTGTATTATTTATAATACACTCACTCTCAATATCATTCTCAATATCATTATCAATATCATTATCGGTATGTTTTGTATCGCCGTCTATACAAGTGGATACATTTGTATTTTTTGTACCCTCTTGTTCCTGCTCCGTGTCCTTTTGTTTCTGCTTGTCCCAGCGTTTTTGGACGGCTTGACGGCGTTTTTCGCAAGTAGAACGGTAGCGGTCTTGGTCATAATCCATTTGCCCACGGATGCAATCAAACGCCATGCCGACCATGTCCGGCGTGTCCTCCGGCTCGATGCCATCAGCGGCATAGTCGCACATCATTTGGAGCAGGCGTTTGCAGTCTGCATCTGAGAGCCTGCGGAACAGTCGCCCCCATTCTGTGTGGAAAATAAAGCTTGTTTTGTCCATAATCTTACAAGTCCTTTCATTTGTATTGTGAGTATTGCTTTTCTCACTGAAATTATCATAGCATATTCATGTTCATGATGTCAATAAGCAACTTGCACAAACATGTACATGAATTTTCGTTTATTTTTTGTCTTGAACATGATTGCAATTTATGCTATAATGGTGGTAGGATGGGGAAAATATATTCTCATAAAACCCACCCCAGAAAAGAGGGAAGAAATGTCGGAAAAATCAGAGTACAAAAACAAATACGCTGCTCAGAACTATGATAGCCTGCGGATTATCGTTCCCAAAGGCTGCAAAGATCTGGTTAAGGCAGCAGCAACCGCAAAGACTGGCGGCAGTATCAACGGCTATGTCAACCAAGCGATTAACGCTCAGCTGCAAAAAGATGGCTTTCCGGTGATGCAGCGGCAGGAGCAGGAGGGAGCAGAAACGGGAGAAAACCATGACGATTGAATATGATAAACGGGCAAAGAAATTCATCGAAGCCCAAGACAGACCAACAAAACAGCGAATCAAAAAGGCGATTGAAGGATTAACCGAACAACCGCCAAAAGGAGATATCAAAACCATGCAGGGGTATCACGACGGACGGCTTCGGCTGCGTGTCGGGAAGTATCGGATCATTTACCGATATGCAACAGATGGAACGGTTGAGATCCTGCATATTATGGATATTGACAGCCGTGGCGATATTTACAAATAACGGAGGTGTTTTGTATGAGTACAACTGCACAGGTAATTGCTTCTATGGTGGATATTCTGCCAGAGGGCGACCAGAAGCTTGCCTATGAAATGATCAAAAGAATGGTGCTTGCATGGGATCCGGACTTCACAAAGGTCACACCAGAGGAAGCAAAGCATCTGGAAGAGGCAGAACGGAATTTCCAGAACGGTGACGTGGTCAATCATGATGAAATTGACTGGGATTGATGAACAGGAGAACGTTACATGAAACAATATACCATTGTTGGCGGTGTCAACGGCGTTGGAAAGAGCAGCCTTTCCGGCGTGTTACGGCATCAATTGCCCGATATGGGCGTGATTATCGACCCGGACAGCATCGCCGTACAGGAGCATTGCGACCGCCTCACCGCCGGGAAACTTGCAATCTCCAAAGTCAATGACTGCCTGAAAAAGGGCATCAACTTTTCACAGGAAACAACGCTTTCCGGACGGCGAACCCTGCGAACCATCCAGCAAGCCAGAGAAAAAGACTACCACATCCGCCTGTATTATGTCGGGGTCAGTTCGGCAGAAGAAAGCCTGCTCCGGATTGAAAACCGTGTCCGGAAAGGCGGGCATGACATCCCCGTGCAGGATGTCCGCAGACGGTACGAGAAGCGATTTGCAGACCTTGCCGCAGTTGTACCGTACTGCGATGAAGTCCACTATTATGACAATGAGAACGGCTTTCAGGAGGTCGCCTTTTACCAGAACGGGACAGTATTCCCCCTGACAGACCATCTTCCCAGATGGCTGCATGATTTTATAGCCTATCAAAAGCAGGCTTGAAGCATTTTTATAGGTCGCCCCTTATATAGGGGCGTGGATTGAAATTAAATGCGGGGCAAAAAATCAGCGGAGGGGGTTCTTGAATGAACGTCCCCAGACACACAAAAACACCGGCTACAGGCTCTCACTTGTAACCGGTGTATTTTTATGCAATGGCGTATAAAATCGCTTGTACGGTGCGGATACCGTCCCGGAGCAGCTTCTTTTCCGGTTGTTTGTCGTCTGGTGGGGTGTCCTGCTCCAGCTGGTGCAGATGGTTGCACAGGCTCATTTGATAGGCGTTCCAGAATGCAGCGGATTTCGGCTTTTTCCGCTCGCATGCCTGCTGGATGGTCTGAACCGCTCCGGCATAATAGTCCGCCGTGGGAGAAATTCCGGCTTTGCTGCAAGCAGTGGCGGCGGTTTGGTCGGGGGTCGGGGTTGCACACAGCATATTTTTCAGTAATTCGTTTCCGGTCATGATTTACCCTTTCTACAGATTTTTATTTTTTACAGGCAAGGAAAAATGTACACAATGTACACAGCAGTCGAAAAATCCCGAAATATCGGCGTTTTTTGGTGTGTACATCGAAAAAAACGGATGTACACACATGTACACACCTGCTCTAAAATGTACACACCTTCCACTTTTGCGTATAAAATACAGGGCTTGTGAACGATCACTTTTTGAAATGCAGATGGCAAAAAACAGCGTATTTTCGGCATTTTTCGCTTGTTTGATGTGTGGGGCGTGTCGCTGGTCGGTCTGTGTACATCGGACTATGCACACACCTGTTTTGAAATGTACACAGCACCCCAAAATGTACACAGCAACCGCTTTTTCTTCTCCGGTGTGTACATTGGTGTGTACACTGTGTACATGTGTGTACATGCTGAAAAAATAATGTACACAGCAAAAAAGCCCGAAATATTGGCGTTTTTCAGTTGGTGTGTACATTGTGTACATGGTTTGGGATGTGTGTATATTTTTATTCGGGTTTGTTCGCATAGGGGCTGATGTAGATGATCCGCTTTTTGTGTACATCTTCTTCTATTTGGATCCAGTTCTTTTCTGCAAGACCTGCTAAAAAATCGTTGAAAATTTCTTTCCGTTGAAATTCCTTTGTGTTTCTCAGACTTGCATAGAGTACCCGTTCCGGAATATAAGCAGCGTTCTTTTTTATGGTTTTTTCGATGATTCTTTTTAGCAGTTTTTCTTCCAGCTTGGCTTCTCTGGTTTCAATTTCCTGGAGTTCTTTCAGTTTTTCAGCAAAGAAAAATCGGTGTACTTTGATGGCTTTTTCTACGGTTTCTTTGGAAATCGGCGGAATCTGTTCCAGGGAATAGGTCTGGAGCAGGTGCAAAATCCCAGCAATCCGCATAGCAACTGCACTTGCTTTATTTGCGTAGTCCTTGCAATCTTCCATCGGCTGCCCTTTTCCCATGCTGTTTTCAATGATCTGCATATAGTCCAGTATGCGTTCTTTTGCGTCCTGCTCCCAGGTTAAAACAGGGGGTTCTTTTTCCGGATCCTGCTGGAGATTCAAGAAATGTGCCATTGCCTTTTCATACGCAACATAATTCACAGCGTCCAGCTTGGCGGTGCTTCGTTTATCTCGCTTTCCTGCCATGCTTCTGGGGGTACAAGTGAGAAACCGTGCAAGCAAGCCTCGCCCTCTCAATTCCGCATTTGCAAATGTTTCCTGATACAAGTTCGGCTGCAACATCAGGCAAAACGATAACAACGGGCGTTGCAAGTAAGTATCCCTTGTAACACGCCGCATCATGTAAGAATCGCCGTCATAAGCGTTTAGAATCAATTGCAGATTGCTGCATACACCGTGATTATATAGCCCGGTAATGATCTTAAAAAAGTCGCCCTCGCTGCCGAAAACTCCAGCACTTCCGCCCGTTTTTTTCATGAGGTCTGCAAGGGCTTCCATCGTGGTATCTGCTACAATAAAATCGGGGGAAATCGGTGCTTGCAGTTCGGTGAGTTCGTCTGTGATCGCTTTCAATTCCTCGTGGTACTGCTGTTTTTCTTGCGGATCTGTTTTCAGGCTGGCAATGGCTTTTCTGAGATTTGCTTGTTTTTCTTCTTTCGCCTGCTTTTCCTGCAAATATAGATTCCGGCTTTTCTCATAGTCTGCTCGTTTTTCGTCCTGCCATGCCCGAATCGGTCGATTGACTGCCCCGAATGTGCCGGATTTTGTTTCCCCCGGCTCTGCAACAATCACCAAATACAAGCACAAATGCTCTTTCCAGCCGTTCCCGGATGGATAGGAAACCATATATTTCCCTTGCATACAGAGGGCAAAGGTCGCCAGAGCAGCCGAAAAGGTCATAGCGGTATCAACCTGTGAATAAGCAACCACGCTTTTCAGATATTTTTCAATACCTCCCGGAAATGCTTCTGTCGGAAAGGATACAGAAAGCGGATCTTCTGCCTGCTCTGTTTCTGTGATTGGGAGCCATCCGCCGTTCTCTTTCAGCTTGTCCAGTCGGTTTTGTGTAAATTTCAGTGTCGCAGCGGTTGCCGGCGTGGGGGGATATTTCTTGCAATGCTGGAAAACACAATCGAAGAAATCGGTTGCTTTTATAACATTCGTTTCCAGCAAAGCAGCGTTACACATCGCCGGAAGTTCTCTGTTCCAGCGTTCGTCGGTGTAAATTGCTGCCTCAAAATATTGCTTCCAGCTGTTTTTCTGAATCACATCCCGGTAAATATCAAATGCAGAACATTCTTTTTCTTCCATGCAATCACCCCCTTGTTACTGGTGTAATGCCGTCCACCGCCTGTGGTTTCTGTTGTACAGGCTGGAAAAATGCCCCGTTGAGATACGCTGTAAACCGCTCTACATTGATGAGGTATTTTTTTCCAATCATGACTGTAAAAAGTCTTGCTCCGGCTTGGTCTTCTCTGGCTTTTGTCCGAATGGAATGTTCCGTCATGTCAAACAATTTTGCTGCTTCCTTGATGGTGATCATGCGTGGGATTGCCATAAGTCAATTTTCCTCCATTTTTTTGATTTTTCCTTGCATTCTTGCCCCTTTTATGCTACAATAAGAACAGGTTATTTTTATAAACAAGTCGTTCTGGCTATAGAAAGATGTTGTTAGTAAGAGGCAAAGAATAACCGTTTGGCGTGTACCTTGCTGCCACAGGGTACACGCTTTTTTTGTGGCTATTTTTCGGGGTGCGATTAGTGAATTGTGAGATGTTTCAAACGGTGCACACCTTCGGAGCAGGATATTTCTTTGCAAAGTACCTGCTCCCGGATCATGTCCACCTCGTTTTTGAAGTTCTGAATCGCTTCCATCGCCTGACGTTCTTCTTTGTTTAGCTTACCGCACCGGTTGCAATACACTTTTGTGGAAAATGGTTCGTAGCCGTCTTCTGTGATCCAGTCCAGCCAGTCCGGAACAGAAATTTCCATTCCACAGCCTGCACAGCGGACAAATACGTCCAGTGCATCCAGTTCCTGTTCAATCGGTTCTCCGTGTTCGTTGATGGCTTTTATATACATGGTTTTTCTCACTTTCTGCCGTTTTCGGCGATCATAGGCGGTTAGTTGTTTGTTTTGGTTGCCTGCTCTGCTGTCAGCTGCTCAATGGCTGCAAGTACTTTTGCCGTGTCTGCTTCTGACAACGGACGGCGTAGCTTACGGCTGAAATTGCTATCATTAATTCCCAGCTTTTCAGCGATTTGCCACATGTACACGCCCGCATTTTTTGCAAGCTGCTTAATTTCTGCTTTTGTCAAAAAAAATCACCTCTTTTCTATTGACAACAACAAAAATAAATGATATAATAAAATTAGAATTGTTGCTGTTATATTCCACAGTATAACACGGCTTTTCAGAGTTGTCAACTGTTTTTCGATAAATTTTGTGACATATCGGAAATAAAACAACAAAAATAAATAAAAGTGAGGAAAAGCAATGAGAAAAACGACGAATGTTGTTAAGGTGTTCAGAAAGCGGCTCTTACAGCTGCGGACGGAGAAGAGACTATCACAATCAAAACTGGCGAAACAGCTTGGAATTTCTCCAGCGACGATTGGATATTATGAGAACGGGGATCGACTGCCAGATATTGATATTGCGGCACGGATTGCAAATTTCTTTGATGTGACTGCTGATTATTTATTAGGGTTTTCAAACTCCAGAACCGCAGAGAAGAGCATGAAAACAGCGTGTGCAGTTACGGGATTATCGGAAGAAGCAATCAAAAACATACAAGAAACAAAAAAACTCCTTGACGAGGGAAACAATGAGGTGTATATATCTAACAAAAAGACCATTGAAGGAATTGAACCCTATGAAATTCTCAATTTGTTTTTATCGTCTCGCACTTTCCAGGGCGTTTTGCTTAATTTTCTTGATATGGCTAAAAATTATAAAGTGTTATTTCTGCTGCATTGGCTTTTTGCTGATTTAGATCAGATAGATGAGGAATCAAAAACAGATGAGGAATGCGAAGAAAGAGTAAAAAGTGAATTTGAAAAAAAGCCATTTTTAAAAGACTTTTTGATCATGGGAGATAGAGAACCAGCATCTATATGCGATTATATTATAACTTGCAGCCTTTTTGAGGATCACGCTGATTTATCTGAATATAAAGCTACTAAATGTATGCGTGATATGTTTGACGAATACAAAGATTTAGCAAGAAAACACGGATTTGCATTAGCAGAAAAATATTTTGAAGAGGCGGAATGCGAACATCAAAAAGAAGAGCAGGAGAAGAAACAGAATGACGAAACCAACTTTTAACAAAAACAAAGCCGGGGAAATCATTTCTGCCAGAATTCGGGTATGCGATGGTTACAATTTGGACGGTACAAAACGGACACGTTCCAGAACGCTAAAAAAGCCGCTCGGGATGTCAGACGCAAAGTTTCAAAAACTGGCACAGGAAGAAACTTTAAAAGACGAAATGCGGTACAAAGAGGGCTACGAGTTGGACAAACGAAAGACTTTTGCAGAGTATGCCGCCTATGTGATGGACTGCAAAGCAAGCAGCGGCGTAAAGCGAAGCACGTTGGAACGCTATGCAAGCCTGCTCCGGCGAATCAATGCCGGAATCGGAGCAATGAAACTGCAAGACCTGCGTCCCCAGCATCTGACACAGTTTTACAAGCAGCTGAAACGGGGAGAAGTACGGGTACAGCCTGCCACGGCAACGTCTGCACAGGATTTCAAAGCCCTGCTCCGGAGCAGGAAACTCACGCAAGCCGCTCTTGCCACTTGCACCGGAATCCCACGAACGACCATTTCCGGCATCTGTAAAGGGCATGCGACCACTTTAGAAAATGCGGTAGAAATTGCAAAAGCCTTGCAAATGAAGCGGTCAGAGTTGTTCACAGTCAAAAAGAATACCAAACCGCTTTCACAAAAGACCATCATAGAACATCATGTTTTAATTTCTGAAATTTTGTCACAGGCAGAAAAGGAAATGCTTGTTCCATATAATGCAGCGAAAAAGGTTACAAACCTGCCAAAGGCTACAAAGCGAACCACTCCGAACTATTTCCAGCCGGAAACGCTGCTTGCAATCCGTGCAGCCTTACAGGAAGAGCCGTTGAAATGGCGTGTGCTGGTACATCTGATGATGGTTACAGGCTGCCGAAGAGGGGAAATCGTGGGGCTGAAATGGTCGGCGATCGACTTAGAGAAGAAAACCATCCGAATTGAAAATAACCTGCTCTATTCCAAAACGATTGGAGCCTATGAAGAAACACCAAAAACAGAAAGTTCCGTTCGTTCTCTGTTTTTGTCAGATGAAACGGTTGCACTCTTGCAGGAATACCGGGAAGAATGGCAAGCCATGCGGAAACAATACGGAACAGCATGGAATAGCTTCTTGCAGATCCCAGACGGGAACGGCACGTTGCACACTGTCCGGGCGGAATATCTTTTTGTGATGGAACAGACCGGAAAAATCGGTTATCCGATGCACCCAGACAGCCCCACAAGATTTCTGAACAACTTTTCAGCACGTCACGGGCTGCCGCACATCAACCCTCATGCGTTCCGGCACTCTCTGGCATCTATGCTCGGTGCAAATGGGTTTGACGTTGCAACGGTTAGTGAGTTATTAGGACATAGCAATACATCAACCACAATGAATATCTATGAACATGTAATTGAATCCAAAAAGGAAGAAGCCGCCGACTTCATTTCTGATTTTCTCTTACGAAAACAGGCATAAAGAAAGACCGCCACGGGTGTATTCCGTGGGCGGTCATTTTTGTTTATTTGTCCTTTTCAATTATGAATTTTTTTCTTTCAGTGCCAGAATAGTGCCAGAAATGCACTTTTCGGATCTCATAAGAAAAGCACGCAGCCTCGATAAAGTACCGAAACTACGTGCTTTTTTGGCTATTATAGGGGATAAATACGAGGTGACGACCTCCGGGTTATGAGATTCAGAAAATGCTGCTTTTTGTTCTTTTTCATGATGGAAAATAAGGAAAAACAACGTTTTTTCATGTCATTTCTTTGATACATTCCGTTATTTTTATTGTTTCTCGTTCTCGTAAGGGTATGTGTAAGGGTACGAAATGATAAACTTTTTCGTATACGTATCATGATTTTCATGGCAAGAATAGACAAGAAAATCCATCATACCACAGCTTCAATGACTGTTTTCCCATTCACCTGAATGGTTTTCATACCCGATTTCTTATTCTTATTGAAGTTGAAACTAAGCAGATAACCTTTCTCAAGGTGATAGTAGTTCAAATATTCCGCAATTTGTTTTTCACCCTCGGTGTTGTATTCTTCGCCACGCCAGATTTTCAGCTCCACGATATATTGTTTTCCCAGATAGTCTACAATGACATCGGTTCGTTTCTGGTCACGCGTCTGTGCTTCAATGTAATAGTTTGAAATTGTCAATAACACTTGACACATTTCCAACAAGGATTATGAAGCGAAGCGTGCGACGGCAACCGCTGTGTAGAATCTTTGCCGCTTTACAGCAGGAGGAAGCCCACCAATGGACGAGCAGATCCTGCGGTTGCTCCAGTAACTCATGAAATACCGCCAGACCATGAATTTCAGTTCCTCCATTTTGTAATGTTCTGTCTTTCTGCCCCGATGATAAAACAATTCCTCTTTCATCCTTGCCCAGATGCTTTCACATCTCGCATGATCATGGCATCTTCCTCCAGCACGGTTCATGCTCTGCACAATGCCATATTTTTGAATGACTGCCCGATATGCAGCACTGGTATACTGGCTGCCACGGTCGGAATGCACAATGGCTCCGCGGATTTCCGGAAACCGCAAGTTCGCATGTTTCAGCGTTTCACAGCACAGTTCAGCACGCATATGATCCGCCATTGCCAGACCCACTGGCAGCAGATCGTAGCAGTCAAAAATCGCTGAAACATACAGCTTTCCGTCTTTTGCCGGAATTTCTGTAATATCTGTCACGCACTTTTGCAGCGGTGCATCTGCTGTGAAATCACGTTTCAGAAGATCATCAGATTTGCGTGCTTCCCGGTCAGCTTTAGTAATTCCATTTGGCTTTCGCTTTGGTTTATGGATCAGGCACATCTGCTCCATGATCTTGCGAACTGTTCCCTCACTGGGAATGGTGACCTTCCCAAGCTCGCCGATTTCTTTTTGATACTGAAGCGCCTGAAACATACGGATTCTGCCGTAATTTGCATTTTCTTCGTCCGCAGCATGGATCTTCAGCATCGCATCTGCCAGCGGCTGATACTTCCACGGCTTCTTTTTGCGTTTCAGATAGTCGTAGAATGCCTGTCTGCTGACCTCCAGAGCTTTGCAGTAAAAGCGGATTTTTCCGGCGTTTTTGCCGTCATCGGTTCGATATGCAATATATTTCAATCGCTGCTCTTTCCGGACTTCTGATGGCTGGCAGCGAAAAAAGCCGCTGCATCCTCCAGAAATTCATTCATTTCACTCAGACGACGATTTTCTTTTTCCAACGCCTTGATCCGCTTTTTCAGCTGCTGATTCTCTTTGGCAATGCTCAATGCTTCTTCCGGGCTGCGTTCGCCGCATCCGATGTCCAGCTCTGCTGTTTTTACTTTTTGTATCCAGCCATACAGCGTGTTGACAGGAATTTGCAGCTCCTCTGCTGCTGCTTTTGCTGATCCAAGGTTTTTGGCTAACTTGATCGCCTGCACTTTGTATTCCTCGTCGTATTCTCTCTTCTTTGACATCTTCGTATCCTCCGTTTTTCCTTTTTTCTATCTTATTCCCTTGTGGCTTGTGTGTCAAGTTTTATTATACAGGATCAGTTACCTGTACCATTGATAATCGGGCGAAGATACAGCAAGAACAGTTTTCTACCATCTTCTTCTTTGAATTTATCTGGCTGGCTGCCGTAGATGTCATTGAAGTGGAGAATAAACTTCTCCAGAATCTTTTCCATGTTCAGCTGACTGTTTTGAATAAACTGGTTTTTGTCATTGACACCCTCGGAATACATTCGGTTATCAGTTGCTTCCTGCGAAATAAACCAGTTATAAATTCTTGTTTCAAAAATACGATTTGCGACAGAAACACAGTCGTTCGTGTTGGAAATAAAGCCATACATTGCAGCATTTTCGATTACAGTATTGTCGATAT
>OBVY01000710.1_pt1 | contig 29033 bp, 17 predicted proteins | sample 1538051 | NCBI WGS metagenome assembly OBVY01 (sample SAMEA2580017, study PRJEB22360) | human gut metagenome | biome: human gut; feature: human-associated habitat; material: faeces | place: Denmark | collected 2008/2010 | reverse complement strand
AAAGGATGAACCGCGGCTACCAGCTGATCACCTAACAGAGTAGCCATATTGGCTAGACCTTCAAGAGCCAAACTATACCAAGCATTATCAAGAACACAGACATCAATATCTTGTCCCCAATCAGACCAATCCCATCCCCCTGTTCTATGTTTGACAAGATTACGTTCATCCAGCTTCCACAATGACAAATATTTCCTCACGGCAGGATATGCTTCTTTTATAGTAGCAGAGTCACCTGTATAAACATAATAATTCCAAATACCGTACTTTCCAACACTTGCAAGCATCTGCACTGGCAATTCTTTATCCCAAGAACCGGCTGGTACAGGAGAATATAAAACTCCATCATCCTTCTGCCAATCCACAAGATTCTTAATAGCTTTCTTCACCAGTAATTTCCCATTTAAGTCACAAGCATAAAATATTTCTCCGGAAACAATTACAGCATCACCCCACCACTGCGAACGTTCTCTATCCGGATCTTGAATAGCATCACGCATATTCAAATTCATTGTATTCAAAGCCTTACACCACAGTCTATTATAAAATTCATCTTCACAAACAAAAGAACCTTCTAATTCGGTATTGAAACGAGTTTCCCTATATCCCAATTCAATCACTTCCACCTCTTGAGGTATCGAATAAACCACCGAATGACCATTCATATAATTAAAAGCTTCGAAACTTTGCACCCCTTCCTTGGTTATATACTCAGCTCTGACATTATATTCACTTCCACCTTTATAATTATCCGTTCTTATATCAATTAACTTTCCCGCATCAGCTTTTATCTTTAAATAAGGAGTTATTGAAATATTCTTTGGCAAAAAACCAACTATTTTCCCCGCTTCATCAGTTTTCAAAGAATCATAACGAATAATGCCAGAATCTTTCCAATTTGGAAAAGGACGTAGATGCACCTTATTCCAAGGTAAACATGGATATTCTCCGCATGCCGTTGCATAACCCCACAATTGATCTTCATAATCTAAAGACTGCCATCCTTCTATATCTTTTCGTGCATCAAAATGTACGTTTGCCTCCGGCAGACGATAATTAGGATGAGGTAATGAAGATTCACCATATGCCGGATGCACTTTCACTTTCCAACTTTTATCAGAAAGTACCCGCTCTTTTTTACCTAATCTTAGGTCAACAAGTAATCCCGCCCTCCCACTATTCTTATGACAATATCCGTCTTTACCCCAAAACCATACTTGTATGGCAATTATATTGAGACCTTTTTTCAAGAACCTGGATATATCAACACAGTCATAATATGTATCCAATGGATTAGGCCCTCGTTTAAGCCCACCTTCAAAAGTAACTAAGCTATCATTTACCCAAAGCCAATACTTGGAATCAACAGCTATATTTAACTCTGCAATACTATGCTTCCTCTCACACTCCACTTGTTTTCGAAAACAAAACCATTGATTAGGAGTATTTTGAGATTCTGAAACTGATATCCATTGTGCACCATTAAAGATATTATCTCCAAAAGAGCATATAGTAAAACTCAATAATATAACAGTCAATATAATTCTATGTCCCATATTCCTTTTTTTAAAATTTCACGTTTCTTGTTTATTTTCTCTTTTCCATTTATCCGATACCTTTTAATTCTGTCAGGAATATAAAAATATCCTTTTGTGTTTCGAGGTATTTTTACTTTCATAACTATCATATCCGATTCATTCGTAATATTAAGTTCTATTTCTCCCCACTGAGTCGGAGTTACAGACTGAATATGCTCGAAACAGTTCCACGCAGGTTTTATAGCAAACTCTTTAAACGCTGGTTTCATAGGAGATATACCTGCAAAATATTGAGAAAGAATCGTCAAAGGACCTCCACTCCAAGCATGATTGTATGAACCTCCGCCAAAGCCTTTGTTACCGATACCCCAACCTTCCCATAAAGTTGTCAATTCACTTTCGACCATATCATGATAACGTTTCTTCATTCGATCTAAAGCATCCTCATAATACCCCATCACACACAAAGCCTCCAAAACATATTTTTCCATATAAGGACTGGAATGATATTGCTGCTTGAAAAATGGACGGATTACCGAATACTCACTTTCGGGTAAAACACCCGCAACAACAGCCAATGCTTGTGCACGGTCGTCCGGTTTACCTTTATAATGAGGAGAAAGGTAAAAGGTACCATTCCAGTATTTTGTATGAAAAGCACGTTTCAATCTTTCATTAACCTGACATGCCCATCGGGAATCTTCCTTTTCACCAAGTAAGTCGGCCATCAAATGAAAACCTTCAAGTGCCAATGAATACCAAAGATTATACAATAAAACAAGATCTTTATTATCTCCCCAATCACCCCAGGTCCATCCACCTTTACGAGGAACGACCAGTCCTTCTTCATCAAGTTTCCATACATGAATATATTTCTTCACATTAGGATAGACGGCTTTAATCGTATTTTTGTCTCCCGTACCCATATAATATGTCCAAAAACCATAATATCCAACACTGGCAAGCATCTGCATCGGCAGTTCCTGATTCCAGTTACCGGCAGGAATCGGTGCAAAAATCGTACTATCCGGACGTTGCCAATTCATTAATTCAAGAATAGCTTTACGTGTAAGCAAATGTGCATTCTGATCCAACGAATAGAAAGCTTCGCCCAATTCATTTACAACATCTCCCCACCATTGCGCACGTTCTCTATCCGGACAATCCATATAGGTATCTCTCATTGTGATATATAAAGTACGTAACGACTTATTCCATAATTTATTATAAAACTGTTTTTCACAAGAGAATGATCCGGCAAGCTCCGTATCATATCCCGTCTCTCTGAATTTTAATTCTAAAACCTCTACATCTTTAGGAATCGTATACAAAACCTGATGACCGTTCATCCAACCCCAAGCTTCAAATTCTTGAATTCCACTTTTAGTTATATATTCAGCATACACATTAGGAGTTCCGCCTCCACGATAATTATCGGTCCGAATATCAATCAATCTTCCCGCTTTCGCTTTTAATTTTATATAGGGATTCACTTGTGCATTGTAAGGTAAATAAGCAACAAGCAATGTGTCAGATTTCCTTTCAACTTTCACATAATCTTTCAATCCATAGTCCTTCCACATAGGAATAGGACGTTCTACCAATTGCCCCCATCCTGACAGTTCTTTTTTGATCACTTTGACATTCTTCCATTGTGTATCGTCAAAATCCTTGTCCCAAAAAGCCACCTTTTTTTCCGCATCAAAGCCGATATTGGATTCCGGCAACCTAAAATTGGGCTTTATACCCTTCGGAATATAAAATGACGGATGTATGCTCACCTTCCAACTATCATCACTTATATATCGTTGTTTGCCAATCGTCAAATCTACAGAAATTCCTGCCGTCGGACTATTTCTATGACTAAATCCCTCTTTTCCGAAATACCAGACCAAAAGAGCAATGGTGTTTTTCCCGGGCACTAATCCTTTTACATCCTGAAGAATATCACAGTAAGTATCTTTCGGATTAGGACCTCTTTTCAACCCTCCCTCTCTAACAACCAGTTCACCGTTTATCCACAACCAATATTTTGAATCAGCCGCAATCTTCAGCAAGTTATGCGACGCATCTTTCTCTACCGATATTTCTTTTCTAAAACATAGCCAGGAACCGGGAGTTACTTCAGCCGGATAAGTTATTATTTCAGCTTGAATCGTGTGCATTCCAATCAGGCTCAATAAGATACACACTAGCTTTTTAAGTTCATTCATTGATTATTGTTTTAATTCAACTCTTGTTTTCTTCACATTCAAAGCGCTATTCCCTACCATCACATCAAATAATCCGGGCTCAACGGTCCAACCTTTACAAGCGGATTCAAATCCCAATTCCTTTTCCGTCAGCATAAAACTGATTTCTTTCTCTTCACCCGGTTGCAGTTCCACTTGTTGGAACCCACGCAATTCTTTCACCGGTCTTGTAAGAGAAGCTACCAAATCCCGGATATACAATTGTACAGTTTCTTTTCCTGCATATTTACCAGTATTTTTCACCTTTACACAAACTTCCAAAGGAGTTTTCAGGCTAAATACCGAATCCTTTACTACTGGTTCTGAAATTAAAAAATCAGTATAGCTCAAACCATAACCAAAAGGATATGCAGGTTCAAAATCAATATCCTGATAACGACACGAATAACCTATCTCTTTATTCTCTGGACGACCGGTGTTTTTATAATTATAATAAATCGGAATCTGCCCTACATGCGCCGGGAATGTCATCGGAAGTTTTCCCGAAGGATTATAATCTCCGGCCAACACATCTGCAATGGCATTTCCCGCTTCCGTTCCCAACCACCAAGTTAATAATATGGCATCTGCATGGGGAGTCATTTCATTAAAAATCATTGGCCTGCCACCCATCAGCAAAACAACCACATTTTTACCTGTCTTTTTCAACTCTTTCACTAGCAACTGATGATTGGGATGGATGTTGATATCAGCACGTGATTTGGCTTCTCCACTATTTTCAAAGCGCTCGCCTACTGCCACAATTACCACATCCGACTGCATTGCAGCATTACGGGCATCCATCAAATGAAGTTCATTTGTTGCCAAATCATAACCATCCGCATACACAACGTCGGACTCAGGATATTTATTTTTCAATCCTTCATACACAGTCACCACCTCATCTACAATACCCTCATTCGCCCAAAAGCCCAGCATATCTTTCTGAGATTTAGCCAAAGAACCGATAACTGCAATTTTTTTCGGGTTATTCAAAGGTAAAGAACCTTGGTCATTCTTTAATAAAACGATAGACTTGGCACCAGCCTCCCGGGAAAGGTTTTTCAATTCTTCAGAAAGAACAACCTCCTTTTCACGTGTCTCGTCACAATAAAGAAAAGGATTATCAAACAATCCCAACTCAAACTTCTTAAACAAAATACGACGCACAGCATCATCAATATAATCTTCTGACACAGTACCTTCTTCAACAAGTTTCTTCAAATGAATATGATAAGCTCTGGACTCCATATCAATGTCACAACCTGCTAGAATCGCCTTCTCTGCCGCCCCCTTCAAATCTGAAACATAGCCATGAGGAATCATCTCACGAATAGACCCCCAATCAGAAACAGTCAACCCATTGAAGTTCCAGGAACCTTTCAATAAATCACGCTGAATATAAGTATTCCCTGTTGCCGGTATACCATTTATATCATTAAAACTATTCATAAAAGAAGCAACACCTGCATCAACTGCCGCTTTAAAAGGCGGAAGATAAACTTCATGCAATGTCTGTTCGGAAATATCTACCGTATTATAATCTTTTCCTGCAATACATGCTCCGTACGCCGCAAAATGTTTGGCACAAGCCATAATAGTGTGTGGTTCCGACAAATCATCTCCCTGAAAACCGCTAACCCGGGCTTGGGCAACTTTACACCCATACCAAGTATCTTCTCCTGCTCCTTCCATTACACGCCCCCAACGGGCGTCACGACTAATATCAATCATTGGAGCAAAAGTCCAATGAACACCTTGCGCAGAAGCCTCTTTTGCAGCACCGGCAGCTGTACGTTTCATCAAGTCAAGATCAAAACTGGCAGCCTCGCCCAATGGAATAGGATAGATAGTCCGCAGACCATGCACAACGTCCAAACCAAACATCAAAGGAATACGTAAACGTGACTGCATTGCATATTCCTGCAACTCACGGGTATGTTTGACACTTTTTATATTCAACATGGAACCGACTTTCCCTGCTTTAATTTGTTCTATTTTAGTAGGATCTTCCACTACCGGTCCGGTTGCCTGCCAATTGCCAGTATATTGATTCAACTGCCCAATTTTTTCATCCAGAGTCATCAATTTCAATACGGAATCAACTCTCTGTTCATATTTATCGGGAATACTAAGTGTAGAGACCTTATCCGATATATTTCCTCCACACGAAACCAAAAACAACATTCCCGTAGCAAGTTTTACAAATGTCTTCATACTTTCTCTATTATTTAGTTTTATCATTTAATTACTTTTATCAAATTATCGACTCTCGTACGCATACGCCCGGCCAAATCAGCTTTATTCTTAATCAGATTCTTTTTTTCATAAGGGTCTTTTTTAATATCAAAAAGTTCCTCATAAATAGGAGTATGCGATTGATTATTCACAAAATATCGCATATATTTATAACGCTTCGTTACAAGTCCTTCCGTCTGTGGTATATACACATACCATCCTTTTTTATCTAAATTCATTAGGTGCTCGTAAAGAAATTCCTGCCTCCATTTTATCTTTTTACCTTCCATCAAAGGACGCAGACTTTCTCCTTGCATCTTTTCAAGCTGCCTTATCCCTGCATAATCCAGCATGGTTGAGGTCAGGTCAATATTCAACGCTATCTCATCAATTTTCTTTACCGGTTTCTCTAATCGCGGATCATAAATCACCAAAGGCAATCTGATTGACTCCTCATGTCCATACCATTTCCCTTCCAAACCATGCTCTCCCAAATAATAACCATTGTCACTAGTGAAAATAATCAGTGTATTCTTATCGAGTCCCATTTCCTTCAGCCTTTTTCTCAACTTGCCTATTGCCTCATCAATCCCCGCAATCAACCGATAATATCCTTTCACAGAAGACTGATACTTCTCATCCGTTCCGTATCTATTCTTAAAACGCACATATCCTTCATTTTCCCATTTACCATCTTTTCTAAAAGATTCGGGAAATAATCGATAGTAATTTTCTCCAAAAGTCTCCGGTTTATCAAAGAATTCGTCTTCGTACATAAAACTATATTTCTTATCAAAAGGAAACGGATCCTGTTCCGATTCCGTATGTGGACTTTTAAAACTCACTGACAGACAAAAGGGCTTCGTTTCATCCCTATTAGCCAAAAACTCGTCTATCTGTTCGGAAATCAGCCCCGTCAGATGCCTGGGATTGCCATCCTTATCTTTTTGATAATATGTTCCTTGTCCCGCAAGCCCCCTCCAATAATCAAACTCTTTTTGAGGTAAATAATTTCCTACACCATACTTTCCGATAAAACCGACATAATACCCATTGTCTTTCATTAACATTGGATATGTGTTTTTCAGTGCCTCTCCCCGTAAAGTACCCGAAAAGTCCGTAATTCCGTTACGGCGATTATACATACCAGTAAATATACTCGCTCTGCTGCAACAAGAAATGGCAGATGTGGCATACATATTAGTAAAAACCGTACCATCGTTTGCCAAACAATCGATATGAGGAGTTTGAATAGTGGTCTTATTCATATACCCAACCGCATCATATCGTAAATCATCCGCCAAAAGAAACACAATGTTCATTTTTCCTTTTTCATAAGCCATCACCATTTGGGAACTCAAAGCTAAAATTCCCAACGAAAACAAATTATACTTCATTATTTATTCATATTGTTACATTTAACACTCGATTCTACACCTCAAAAATATAATTGCCGGAACCCACGGATACTAATATATAGTCTTCATTATGAGCCTCAAGAATCCGACATTCTCCGACATCCTTCAAAGGTATACCGCTTTCTGTAATTTCTTCAACAGTTTTTGCCGGCAAATAAATAATCGCTTCGGAATTGCCCGGTATTTGTACATATAACCGGATTTTACCTGATTTACGCACCCAACGGCAAGCAATATCCCCGTATGGCGAAGTATATGAAGTAGAAGCCGAATTAATTCCTATCGGTATTTGAGGTTTTATTTTTACTTTCTTAAAACCAACAGATTCCGTTTGCTGGCCTATTCCACCCAAACCACTAAAAAACCATTCCATCAAATGCCCAAGCATACAATGATTATTCGATACAAACCCATACGCCTGCCAGGATTCTGTCAGCGCAGTAGCACCATAAGCCAGTTGCCATCCATATCCGGGAACATCATATTTTGTATTCATTTTATAAATGATATCAGAATCTCCATTTTCTTCCAAGACTCTCAACAGATAACGATAACCGATATCTCCGGATGTCAAAGCGTAATCACGATTCTTAATATCATTAATCAAGTTCTGATATACAACCTCCCGATTCTGTTCTTCCACCAATCCGAAATAGAGAGAAATTGCATTCGCAGTCTGACTGTTACGGTCATATTGCTTAGTGACAGTATTATAAAATTTCTCATTATAAGCCTTTCGGATGCAAGTAGCCAATTGTTTAAAACGCTCTTCATCCTTTTCCTCTCCAAGCAATTTTGCTATTTGAGACATTATCGACGCATTGTAATAATACATACCGGTTGACGTCACTCCATTCGATGTTAACTGCGAATACCCCGGATGCTTAGGCCCCAAATCAAACCAATCCCCCAAGCCATAAGCAACAATATAATTATCCGCACGAGTCGACAAATATTCCAAATATCGCTTCATATACGGATAATAAGTAGATAGCAGACTTTTATCTCCATACCATCTATAAACATACCAAGGTATAATAATAAATGCACTTCCCCATTCCGGAGAATTCTCGAACCCATCGGCAAAACGTACATACTCCGGAGCAATAGAAGGAACAATGCCTTCCTGTGTCTGAGAATCTTTTATATCCCCCATCACTTTGCTATACAAACCATCCAACTGATACCTGTATTGCATGGCATGCTGCATAAGGTGAGCCACTTCAAGCCATCCTAGTTTCTCCCGGTGAGGGCAATCGGTCAAAATACTTGCCAAATTACTACGTATCGACCAGTCAATTAACTCATAGATCTTATTGAACATCGGCAGGGAACAAGAAAAAGATCCTGCTTCTGGAGCCGAATTCGTAGTATGCATCCCTGCCAATTCTATCAATTCAAGCTTTTCAATATCAGATACTTCAACATATCTGAATCCATAATATGTGAACTGCGGTTGCCATTCTTCCACACCTTTCCCACTTAACGTATAATTCCATAAATAAGGTCCACCCGACGCCCGTTGATTGAGCGTACTATCTTTTTCCAGAAGTTCGCCGGGTTTCATCGTTATTTTATGCCCGCTATGGCCTTTTACTTTCAAACGGATTATTCCTGAAAAGTTCTGTCCGAAATCAAAAACCCAATTCCCCTTTGAATTCTTATACTTCCGGACAACAGGAAGTATATCACGTACTGTAAGCGGAGCAGAGACTTGCGCTTTCAACCCCATCTCCGTTTTTGCAATAACCGGAGTTTTCCACGAATCATCATCAAATCCGGGATTCATCCAGGAAACCTGATATTTTCGGACATCATAATCCTCTCCTCCATAAATACTCGAATAAGTAATCGGGCTTTCACAGACTTTCCAACTCTGGTCCGTAACAACTACCTCGGAAGAACCATCCGCATACTTTAAAGATAAGGCTAATTTCACCTTGGGAGCTCCAAAAGAAATCAATTGTTTGAAATAACGCTCACGAGGTACATTATAAAACCCGTTTCCCAGCATAACTCCCATCACATTTCTTTTCTTCAGTAATGCTGTCACATCAAAAGTCTGATAAAGAGCCGTCTTTGCATAATTTGTCCATCCCGGATCTAAAAAATGATTCCCCACTTTCTCCCCGTTTATATAGAAATCAAAATGTCCCAATCCTGAAATATTCACAATCGCTTCTTTGACTTCTTTATTTATAGGTAGTTCTTTTCGGAACATTGGCAATTTATATCCACCCACTTTCCGATCACCGATCATCTTCCGAACCAATGGAGCATGTATTCCCGGATATAAGTTTTTCGCAGAATCATCCTTTTCCAAAGCAATCCATTGAGCCTTTCCCCAATCCCGTTCCTTCATCATGCCGGTCACAAACGAACCTTGTCTGCTCCATGCGGATTCTTCGCCTGCTTCATTCCAAACCTTGACTTTCCAATAATATCTAGTCGCGGAATGAAGTTCTTTACCTTGGAAAGGAACAAGGACGGAATTTGAAGAAAGAAACGTTCCTGAATCCCAAACAGTACCTTTATCGGCTGTCAGGGCATCCTCAGTATCTGCCACCAATATGCGATAAGCAGATTGGCGATAACCACGTTGCTGACATGCAACCTTCCAACTAAAACGCGGGGACTTACTTTCTATTCCCGACGGTTCAATTTGTTGTTCACATGTTATCTCATAAACGCTAAAAAGTGAAGTATTCCTTGAATGAACCGGCAAAACAGCCAGTAATAAAAGATATATGAAATATATATTATTTCTCATAGGTCACTACTTTAAAATTATCTCCACGTTCTTTCATCCATTTAACCAATAAACTACGGTGCTTTTTAAGAATCTCCCAGTACTCTTTTGAATAGGCCAAATTTATCGTTTCACCGGGGTCTGTCATTAAATCAAACAATTGCTCATTACGTTCACCCGATGAATATATAGCATATTTATAGCGTCCGGTACGAATCATGCGCCCTTTTCTTGTCCTGTCTTTCAAATGATCCGCCAACTCCGCCACCACAAAATCACGCCAGCGTTCTTCAGTTGGATATATAGCCCGACGCAAACTCATTCCCGCAAAATTCGTCTTCGGGCTCACCCCGGCATAATCACAAAATGTCGGGACAAGATCGACTAAAGAAACTAAACCGGAGTTAACAGCCCCCCGCTGCCACTTTTCCGGCAATACCATAATTAAAGGAACTTTGACAGATTCCTCGTAAAAACTAAGTTTTGCCGCCCATTCGTGAGCAGCCATACCGTCACCATGATCTGAAGTAAATATAATAAGAGAATTTTCGTACATTCCATTACGTTTCAAGGCTTCTATCACCTCACCAATCTCCTTGTCAACCAACTCCGTCAATCGATAATACGAATTTAAGTAAGCCTGCCACTCTCTTCCGGAAAACCGGGACGACAACTGCACCTCATCTCCATAAGGGTTCGGCTTGACGCGTTTGTCTATTATGAACTCCGGCTCATCTACATTTTTACTGAAATTTCCGGGCAATGGCGGCAAATAAGACAACGAATCAGGATGTACCCCCATTGGTTCTGGTAATTTATATTTTCCAAAAGGACGGATATTCAACAAAGAATCCGACATTGTTTCCCAACCGACTTTACGGGGATACATACAAATATCGTGAGGGTTATGATAACTGATCGCCAAAAACAGGGGCTTCTCCCTTTCATCATAACCATCCAAAAACGAAACGACCGCATCCGTCAATGGAGGATCTGTTTCCGCTCCCAGCAACCAATGCTTGTTAGGTGCGTCCCAAAAAGGAAGTAATTCAAAGCCATGCAAATATTTAATCTCATTTTTTGAGCGCTGCGGATAAATTTCAGGAATATGCCATTTTCCTGCCCATACAGTCCGATAACCATTCTCACCCAACAGGTCACCGACGGTATGTATGCCTTCGCTTAGTTTTGAATTGTCATTCCATTCAACTCCCGCTTCACGAGCCATCAGTCCCGTCACGATACTTGCACGTGAGGGGCCGGAAACAGGAGAAGTACAATAAGCGTTCGTAAAACGAATTCCATCATTAGCCAAAGCATCCATATTGGGGGTATACAGGAAAGGATTACCCGCCGCACTCATGGCATTTACATTCTGTTGATCCGTAAAGATTAGAATAATATGCGGACGCTTCTGCGCAAAGCCCAAGAGCGGCAGTGCACAACAAGAAGACAACCAAACTTTCGTTATGCTTGAACGTTTCATCTCATTATAGTTCTATTTTTGTTTATACCTACTGAAAATAATCTAATTGTCACTGCCCGATCGCTTGCAAATCGAGATTATACTCCCAACATTACAACTTCTTATTATCAATCAGTTGTCTTTTTGCCGCATTCTGCCAAATCAACGGATCTTTTCTTTGCTTTAGGTCCTCATAAAGGGCTTTTCTCAAACGAACAAGTTCCGCTTTATATTCTTTTGAATAAACTAAATTGTTCAGTTCCCAAGGATCGCTTTCCAAATCATACAATTCATCCGTATCTGTAAGGTTCCATACATATTTCATACGTTTGTCACGTATCATACGTTGCACGAACAAACCAAATTGCTGACCGTTGTAATTACTGAACGCATATTCCCTCCAGTCTGAGGCCTCCTTTTTTTCTTCGATCAGAGGTAACAAGGACTCTCCCTGCGTTTTATAATCCAACTGATACATATCACAAAATGTTGCAGCCATATCCAGTTGATTATTGACAAACCGATCGATGATCCGATGTGACACTCCGGGAATTTTCATCACTAGAGGTACATGTACTTCCTCTTCATACATAACATAGTGCTTATCCACCATGTTATGTGAACCGGCAGCGTCTCCATGATCTGTAGTATATACAATAAACGTGTTATCATACACTCCCATTTCCTTCAAAGCCTCAATAACCATACCCACAGCATCATCCAATTGAGTGATATTAGCAAAATAACGCTGCAAATAACCCTGCCACATCTCCCAATTCGAATCTTCCAACTCCCAATTATAAATCTGCTGTCTCTGAATATAGGGTTTATTCGACAAATCATCCCTGTAGTTCGGCCATTCCTGTATTTTTTCCTTATCATACATAGCGAGAAACTCACGAACAGGATAACATGGTAAATGCGGATCACTCGTATCAAAACGGACATGCCATTTTTTACCTTCGGATTGATATTTCTTAATCATTTCAATCACACGTTGTGCCAACCAATGTGTACGGGACTGCATTTTATCAACCGGATCATATCCTCCCATTACCCATCGGGAGTCCTGCCAGACATAATCAGGAAGATTATTCTTCTTACGCCAATTATTATAACTCCACTCCGGCACATAATCATCAAATCCGAAATCTTTCGGTGATTTCCGGTCGCTGACATGCCATTTACCAACATATCCCATCTTAATATCTTTCTCTGATAATTTCTCTGTCCACGTCGGACCATTGAAAGGAGTGACAGGCAGCGTTATATCATAATTCCAAAGTCCCTTATGTTGTTCTGGCCATTTACCGGAAATCAAACTTTGACGGGCAGGACAACTTGTTGGTATACACGAATAGGAATTAGTAAAAATAACTCCTTCCGAAGCGAGTTTATCGATATTAGGGGTTTTCACCAAGCCTTTCCCTGAAAACCCTGTACAATCATAACGGTGTTGGTCCGCCTGAATAAAAAGTATATTCACATTTTCCGGTTTATTATCTTGTGCTTCCATCGTTTGAGAAGCGGTTAACAAACACAATCCTGAAATAAAAAAGTTATTTTTCATCTTTGATTCACTTTAACTCTAAATGTATTTTCTTGGTGAATGTTTCCTCAATGAAACACTTGTATTTTTATGGCAAATAGCTCTAAAGTAGGAGGGACAAATCCCTCCTACGATAAAAAGTTTATCACAAAAATTCATTACTTACTCAAACATTATAGGAATCATTTTGCTATGATTGTAATCTCCTCCATTGGCAATATGAGTTACTCCTACACGGATATAATAGGTCGTCCCTTTTTTCAAATCCAAACCACTTACTTCGTAGGTGACTTCTGCCTCTTCTGAAGTCGCATGCTTCACTGCCTTTCTTTGAGTATTAGGCAAATCCGCAAATATAAAATTCGGATACTCGTTCCACATCACAGAATAATAATTAAACTTATTACCTTCGTTCCCACGAGCCTTGAAATGTACTACAAATTTCGTAGGATCACTCTTGTCATAGTCAACACTAAAATCAAATACTGAAACTCTGGGAGTCAATTTATATTCCCTATCAAGAGTACAACCATCCGTTATCGTTATTTCATCCTGAGCATTATCTATAATAGAAGCCCCGTTCTTACGAACATTCACTCTGTATGTACCTGCAACTAAACGTGATAAATTAAAATGACCGTCAGGTTTTGAAGTCACACTGCCATTAGCCGCTACAACAGGCTCCAAAACGACATCCACATCAGCTAACCCTTCACCTGTTACAGCATCCAACACGTATCCACTTAATGTTCCTTGTTCAAACTCGTTCATGTCATCACACGAATAACCAATGAACATACAAACCAATATATATAAACAAATCTTTTTCATAATCATGTTTTTTATTTCCATTCTTCATTTTGTTCTAAGTTCGGATTTCTGAGCAATTCTTCTTTAGGTAAAGGCAAAAAATAAAATTTCTCTAAAAACACCGGTTTATTCGTTTTATCATGACGCTGTACGCGACGTGTATAGGTATAAGAAATCTCTTCACCATTTATCTTTTTACGTATCTCCATTGCTGTCAATTGATTGTTTAGTTTAAGATGTGCTAATTTCCAACGACGCAAATCCCAATAACGTTTATTTTCAAAAGCCAATTCTATATATCTTTCATTTTGAACCAATGTCCTAAAATCATCTTTAGATATGTTTTCTGGTATTCCATAACGTTCGTCATCACCTGGAAGTATACCGGCACGCTTACGAATTAATTTTAGTTGTTCTACGCCTTCTTCCGTTTCTCCGATTTCATTCGCTGCTTCAGCCAAGCCCAACAAGACCTCAGCATATCGAAGTTCAACCCATTGTGTATAGCTTCCTTTTCCATAGCCATAATCACCTTTCGTTCCGTCCAAAGACTCATCTGTCATTTTTCTCATATAATATCCTGTACTTGTTGCAGATTGATGAGAATCAATACCATCAAAATTATACATTGGAGAATTAGGGTCGGTGGATTCTGAAACAAATGTATACACCTTTTCGTTTCTTGGTCCGTATGTATCTCCATTCCATACGACAGTTGCTCGAAGGCGAGGGTCACGATAATCATACGGATTGGTTTCCGGATTACTTTTTACATACGGAGTACCATCTTTCATGGGAAACGCATCTACTAACTCCTGTACCGGACAATTGGCTGTTGCATCACCCACTGCCTGCGAACGCATCATATTACCCGCATCCCAACCATGAGTAATAGTTCCCTTTTTATAATCTTTAAACCATATTATTTCTTTGTTGTTCTCCCCTTTTTCTTTCCAAATTTCCGAAAACATCGGATGCAAATCATAAACATCCAGTTCAATCACATCCTTATAGGTGTCGTATGCATCCTCCCAATATTTTCTCTCATTAGTCGGATTAAACATCGGACTTGCTCTATACAACTGTATTCTTGCACAATATGCAAGTGCTGCTCCCTTTGTAATTCTTCCCCAGTTATCCCCACTGTATGTAATCGATAACAAATCTGCAGCTTCCTTCAATTCCTTTATAACAAAATCAAAACTTTCATCTGTCGTATTCCTTTTAGGATATAACAAACTCTCATCCGTTTCATCTTTGTCTATTACTTTAGTTATGATAGGTACTCCTCCATACACCTTTATCATTTCCCAATACAGATGAGCACGGTAAAATCTCACTTCTCCTATAAAACGGTCACGTCGTTCCTTTTGAGCCTGAGTAGCATTAGTTGGTAAAATATATCGTTCTTCAATATTCTGCAAAAACTCATTAGCCTTGCGTATACCACCATAATACCATTTTTGATACGGTACATCCGTACGATCGGCACCAAAACGCACACCATTTATCCAATTCACTGCACGACCATTATATCCACTACGAGCTTCATCGGAAATTATTCCCAACTCAGCGAGTCCGGGTCGTTCAAATAAACCGGTCGGCATCCAATTGGCATAAAATGAATTAACATTCAGCTCAATCATATTAGGATCACTCCACACATACGAATCATCAATAGCGCCTAAATTCTTTTTATCCAAAACATCTTCGCAAGAAACGGCTAAAAATGCGATTAAATAAAATATGTATTTTTTCATTGTATACTCATTTAAAAAGTTATGTTTACTCCCATATTGAAAACCCTTTGTTGAGGATAATAATTCGGTCCTCCATCCTGTTTTTCCGGATCATACCCCGGCATATGATCTATAGAGAACAAATTGCTTCCGCCAACATATATCCGCAAACGGTCCACTCCCACTCTCGACAATAAATCTTTTGATATGGAATATCCTAATTCTACATTCTTCAATCGAACATAGTTACCATTAATCAACCAGAATGTGGATGATTTATTATTTGACGGATGGTCAGGGCCCCAGGCCTTAGGATAGCGTGCATCACGATTATCCGGAGTCCAATGGTCTTCATACAAATATTTAGGCAAATTGGAAGCACCATTAATAAACATTTGAGTGGCAAAACCACTTAACATCACATTCCTGTTGGCAGCTCCCTGGAACAAAGCACTAAAATCAAAACCTTTCCATGAAGCCGAAAGATTCAAGCCAAACATTATTTCAGGAGTGTTGCTATAAGGAGAAACGACTTTCTTATCACGTTCGTCCATAATTCCGTCATTATTTAAATCTGCATATTTCACATCACCGGCCGTTGGCTGTGTTCCTTTAAACCGCGGCCATGCGGCTGCTTCTTCATCACTCTGAAATAATCCGAGTGCAACAAAACAAGCCCGATATCCCATTGTTTTTCCTACCGGAATATTCCAAGGTTCCGCCCCTGCAGCATAATCTTTTTCTATAACCTTATTTCTTGACCAACTCACATTTCCACCCACATGATACCGGAAGTCTCCTATTTTATTATCGTGCTTTACTTGCAGTTCAAACCCTTTCACTTTCACAATACCATAATTTTCAGAAGGCAAAGTTGCACCAAAAGTTTGAGGCATTGAAGCATTTCTTGAACCTAAGATATCGTATGTGCGTTTATAGAACACATCCGCTTCCACAGCAAGTAATCCTTTATAAATAGATGCGTCCACCCCAAAATTGAATGTCGCAGTTTTTTCCCAAGTTAAATCAACATTCGGAATGCCACCGCTTACAATTGATTTTATCGGTGCTTGATTAAAAATATAGGCATTACCAAACGAATAATTAGTCAACCATTGCCAGCCTCCTACAGCATCATTACCCAAGATACCATACGAACCTCTGACTTTCAAATTATCCAAATTAGAAAACTTCTTCATGAAAGCTTCTTCCGATAGCCGCCATCCCAAAGATACTGAAGGAAAAAATCCCCATCTACGATCCGGGTGAAATTTTAATGACCCGTCATAACGGAACGAAAATTCAGCCAAATATTTGCCTTTGTAATCATAATTAAAACGCCCTATGAGACCTTTGCGAGCATCCTGAGCAGGAGTTCCCCAATTTGACTGTTCTTCATCATCTCCACCTGCAAACAGCTGATCAATAGAAGTGAATGGAAAATTAGTTCTTGAAGCCCCTAATGTAGATCCCAATGATTCAAATTGTTCGTACACCAACAATCCGGACATAGAATGTCCTTTTATCTTTTTATTATATGTTAATGTCAAAGTAGATGTCATATTATTTCCAATGTACATTTCTTCCGAAAGAGAGGTTTTACCAAAAATGCGTTCATTGGCAACACTACCATCATCTCCCAACAAATAGAGAGAATAAGGAGTTAAAAATGACTTCGAATGGTTCGCACCTCGCACGTAGCTAAACAAAGCATTAAACTTCAATCCGTCTACATAAGGAATTTTTATATCAAAACCCAGTTTAGCCCGATAATTATTCTTTTTATTTCTTTTATACCCGCTATCGTCACGTTCTGCTACTGGATGTCTACTACCCATATCATAGTAACTACCATCCGCGTTATAAATCTTTTCTAATGGAGACCGTCTAACCACATACTCAAATAGTGAAGCAGAAGCGACTTGCGGTTGTTCTAAAGTACTCTCCATCCCTTCCAAATCTAAACGGACATTGATATAATTGTTAATTTTTGCATCAATATTAGCTCTCAGATTATAGCGTTTATAATCAATTCCATCATACATCCCTTCATCGTGCAAATATCCCAAAGACATAAAATACTTAATTCGGTCACTTCCACCGTTCACACTCATGTTATATTTCTGATTCAATGAATGCTTTTTGAAAGTTTCCCCAAACCAATCAGAACTCTCTGTTCGTGCTTTTTGAATTTGTTCATCATTGTAAAACAAATGCGCGTCTGAAGAGTTATTTATATCATATCCCATATTAGTTTGCGCCTCATTCCAAAGAGTTGCATACTCATAAGCGTTGAGTAGTTCCGGATAAGCAGTAGGTGTAGAGATACCTAAATTTGTAGAGAAAGAGAATTTAGGTCTGCCATTCTCACCACGTTTCGTCGTTACCAATATTACACCATTAGCTGCGCGAGAACCATATACCGCCGCAGACGCATCCTTCAATACCGAAATATTCTCTATTTCATCAATGTTAATCGCATCAAAAGCTTCTTTATTCACTTGAATCCCGTCAACAACATATAATACGGGCGCATCGTTCCAAGATGACTTCCCACGAATCAGCACTGATGCTCCTTGTCCCGGAAATCCATTTGCAGCCATTGAAATCACACCGGGTAATCTACCTGCCAATAAAGTGGAAGTATTACTTGCATGAGTTTCTGCTATATCTTTAGAAGAAATAGTCGCAACAGAACCGGTCAAATTTACCTTTTTCTGCGTACCATAACCCACCACTACTACTTCGTCGAGCAGTTTTGTATCTTCTTCCAAGACTACTTTTAGTGTTTTTCCTTCTTTTACCTTAACTAATTGAGGTTGATAACCGATATAGGATACGTTAATCATTGCTTTATCTGACGATACGGATAAAGTAAAATTTCCTTCGATATCAGTTACAGTACCAACAGAACCGTCTTCTTCTTTAATAGTAGCTCCTATGACAGGCTCATCATTTCTATCAACGACTTTACCAGAAACTTTCATTTTTTTATCTTGTTCAGGTACCAAAATATCTGTTGACAGAATTATTTTCTTATCCAATACTGAAAACTTTACACCCGTGCCGGCAAAAACTTCTTTCAAAACTTGAAAGATATTACTGTTATTGACAGATACGGATACACGGCGGCTCAAATCAACATGCTTGTTGTTAAAAAAGAAGTCAAAATCCGATTGAGATTCTATTTCCTCCAAGATTTCCCCTACTGTTTGGTTACGCACATCAATACTTATCATTGCTTGCTGCGCATACACTTCAGTAGCCCATGTGATACTGACAGAACAAATGAGGCAAATAATAAATAGTTTCATAGATAGTGGAATTTGTTTTAAGGTAATCCAAAACGAGTTTATCATCCGTAATAATTGGATGCTACAATAATTTTGCATAATTTTGTAATGACTTAAAGTTAATAAAAAGTTTATCTAAGCTTGTCGCCAAACAAGCGGTAGAAAGATTTACTTATTTTCATACGGGAGATACGCCAATATCTTCCCGTATGTTTTTCTTTTAAGGAGCTCTGTTTTTCATATTATTTATTTTTTAAGGTTTGTAAATCAATAAATCTCTATTCTACTTTTCTCATCTTTTATATCAGCAGAATCTATGTATCGCCAACGAATTCGGGATGAGATTTTAAAATATTCCAATATTCTTTCTAAACGCTGATGTGTAAATGTTCCGGTAAACGAATATTTTTTCAAACGTTCATTCTTTATTATAAATTCTACGTTATATCGTTTCTCCAACATTCGCAAGCTTTCTTCCAAAGGAGTGTCCTTGAAAATGATTTTCCCCTCTTTCCAAGCAATCTCAGATTCACAGGAAGTAGTATAAAGTTGCACCTTACTGTCTTTAAAATCATAGACCAATTTTTGTCCTGGCTTCATCAGCACTTTTTTCGAAACATTGTCACGCTTGAAGATAAAGCCGATCTTTCCTTCAACTAATGTCGCCGACACTCTGTCTTCCTTTTCATAAGCTTCTACATTGAAATGAGTTCCCAGTACTTCTATTTGTGATTGATGGGAAGTGGAGACTATAAATTTCTTTTCCGGATTCTTAGCCACTTCAAAATAAGCTTCTCCCTGTAAAGTCACATTTCTTGTATCATTATCGAAACGTGAAGGATAACTTAGTGTTGATTCCGAATTCAGATAAACAAGCGTACCATCGGGCAGGGTCAATGAGGTCATCATCCCAGGATTTGTTTTCACTTCCATGATTTGTGCCAATTCCTGTTCGTTTCCTCCCCAATACTGGAGCATCAATGTAACGAGAAGTGGAATGAACAAAATTGCTGCCGCACGTTGTGCCCATTGCCACCACATCGTTCCCTTGTGTCTGTTACCCGACATTCTACTTTTCACCTTCAACAATGCTTTCTCCGTATCGACTTTCTTCATAACATTAACTGTATCCGTGGCAAGATAAAGAGCATGTATCTGTTTTGCCATCCGTCGATTTTCGTCCGATTCACTCATCCACATCTCAACTTGCAGACGTTCTTCTTCCGTTGCCACCCCTTCACAATAACGGGGAAGCAGTTCTTCTATCGTATTTCTATCTGTTTTATCCATATCTGCTTTTATTGCCTTTTACTATAAGACAAGGGAGAATAGGAAGACTCCTAAACTAAAAACCATTTTTTTTAGAAAAATCTTTGTTTCTATCTAAAAAAGCTATATTTGCAGTTAAATTATGGAGCTAATACATGAAAGGAACTTATCAATCAGACAATGATTTTCTATTATCAGCCGTTCAACGCGGAGATCAAAAAGCGTTCGATACACTGTTTCGGAGATATTATCCGATGCTGTGCGCGTATGGTCACCGGTTTGTCGAGTTGGAAGATGCAGAAGAGATTGTAGAGGATTCTCTTTTATGGATTTGGGAAAATCGGGAAACACTGGTTATCGAGTCCTCTCTTAATTCTTATCTTTTTAAGATGGTGTATCGCAGGGCTTTGAACAAGCTTGCACATATCGATGCCACCCAACGGGCGGATACCCGCTTTTATGAAGAAATGCAGGAAATGCTGCAAGATACGGACTATTATCAGATTGAAGAACTTGCGAAACGGATTGAAGATGCTGTCGCGGCACTGCCCGAAAGTTATCGGGAAGCTTTTGTGATGCACCGATTCCGGGATATGAGTTACAAGGAGATTGCAGAAACACTGGGGGTATCTCCCAAAACAATAGATTACCGTATTCAACAAGCGTTAAAGCAACTGCGCGTGGATTTGAAAGATTACCTCCCGTTACTACTACCTCTCTTATTTCCCTAGAGAGACGAAACATATAAGTAACCACCAATATTATTCCATTTGGCTATTACCTGTCAGCTAAAGTATTAATAGACAACTTACGTTGTATTAAAGATAAACTTACGTTCCTCTAAGGCAAAAGTTCCCTTTGACCTGAAACAAACTATAAACAAAAGTTCCAATTATATAAATGCAACCTTCATTTTTATAAATGCAAGTTTCATTTATAAAAACAAAGCTTCCGTTTATAGATTTCTCTTAGACAAAAACAACTTTGGCAGTAAGGAAAAGGAAGTTTGCAATAAGGAGACAGTAACTTATCTATTAACTAACTTCATCTCTTTCTATAAGGAAGTGTAAACCAGAAAGTAGATCCTTTACCTTCTTCTGAATCTACTCCTATTTTTCCCCCGAGACGCTCAACAATCGTACGACAGATGGAAAGTCCTAAGCCGGTACCTTGAATGAATGGGTTATATTTTACGAATCGTTCGAAAACATGTTCACACTGTTCGTTTGACATACCACAGCCGGTATCTGATACATAAAAATAAATAGTATCGGTATCTGTCATACGATACCCCATACAGATAGTGCCTGTTTGAGTAAATTTGATAGCGTTATTGACAAAGTTGGCAAGCAATTGTATCAGTCGATTCTTATCAATATAAAAAAGACAACCCGGCAAGCGTTCGGTAAATGCAAGGGTAACATCACTGTTTTTCAAACGTAACCGCATACTTTGTTCGATTTCCTCCATTGTCTGATTAACATCGATCGAGGAAGGATAGAAATCAAATGTTCCGGCTTCAATCTTCGACAAATCCAGAATATCATTAATTAATTGGAGCAACAAATCGGTATTTGTTTCGATGATATCTGCGTACTCGCGCATTTCGACAGGATCTTCTGTATGGGGAAGCATATTTGAAAAGCCCACGATTGCGTTCAAAGGAGTACGTATTTCATGGCTCATGTTCGCCAGAAAGGCAGATTTCAATTGATTAGCCTGCTCCGCTTTCTCCACCGCTTCACTCAAACGGCTATACGTTTTCCGAAGAATACGAATATAATAGACAATAGCAGCTATCAAAAGTAATAGAAAAACAGAACTAGCAATAATCTTAACATAGTGTTGCTGAAAAAAAGTTTGAGGTTTATCAATATATACTGCATCGTCGGGATAACGACTTGACGGAATATTATAAGACTTTAATACAGGATAACAAAGATAGGAATTTCCTTCCCCTCCACTCCACCGGGAATATTGCGGGCTTGTTCTCCATTCAATATGCGATTCAGGATTTCCAGCAAAGAATCGCAAAAAGACTCCGTCGATACATAATACCCTCCTGCGAAAGTATTGTTCGATAAATTTTCGGGAGATAGCAAAAACAGAGGTGAGGGAGTAAAATTGGTTATAATTTCCTGTATGTGGTCGAAAAGGTAGTTGTTATCATTTTCATTATGAGACTCAAACCAGGAATAGTAAATAATCCCTGTATTAGGTTTATAACTATGCAGGGTATCCAGCAACATTTCTGTCGATAATTGAGTGGTAGAAAGCAGATCCAAACGTAAATCCGGAAAATTCTCTTCGACGGCTTCCTTTACATCTCTACGAGTTTCTTCACTAATATATCTGTCGTCTGAAATAAATGCCAGACGTTGCATATCTGGTATTAGTTTATAAATCAGTTCCACTGTTTCCTTCACATAATAATGCTGCTTTAAAAGTGTCAGATTATAGCCTCTTCTCCATTCTTCACCGGGGACACTATTGGTTTCTGTTAGTGGAGCATGAGACAGCAAAACGTCGAGAGAAGCAGGCAGGCGGTCGCGGGCATTTGTCACTATTACCGGAACGTCTTTCCATACGTCATCAAACAGTTCACGGCAGACAATCCATCCCGGATCTCCAATCAGGACAATGGCAGCGGGAGCTACCGGGTATTTCTCACGCAAATGGGTGACTACGGCATCTGCTTCCATCTTATTCACCAAAGCTGGTACGGAAAGAGATTCCGCTTTGGCAGATATCCCCTGCTTCTGAAGAGCATCGTGTATACACCAATAGAAATTTTTAGCCCAAGGCAGATTAAAATTAATGGAGTTTAAAACCAGTACTTCTTTATTTGTTGTTTCAGTTCGGGCTAACACAGATAATAAGAATCCTTCTATAAAAAGGAATAAGCCTAAGAATGAGATGGTTCGGAGTACTTGTTTCATTTGTGATGTTCTATAATAGCTACGGCAAAGGTAGTATTTATTTCCATTTCGCAAAAAAAAGGCATCTCAAAATTAATTGAGATGCCTTATATTATATAAAACCAGGTATCAAAGAGTTATTTCTTCAACAAGATAGTAAGGCTTTCTTTCAAAGAACGAATGATACTTTCCGCATCCGCCTGTTTCTTGCGTTCAAGTTCTATGACGGCTGCCGGAGCATTGTTCACGAATTTCTCGTTGCTCAATTTCTTCACGATGCCTTGCAGGAAGCTTTCCTTATGTTTAAGTTCGGCCAACAAACGAGTGATTTCCGCATCTATATCAATCATGTCAATCAATGGTACGGCAAATTCGGTCGTTCCAACCATGAAAGAAGCAGCACCTTCTGCTTTTTTGAATACTACATTAATAGCAGAAAGATTACACATCTTGATAATCACCGGATTCATTTTTTCTACCGGATGACTATCCACAACCTGCAATTCGAGTTGTTCCTTCAAAGCAATATTCTTCTGCAAACGAATGCTGCGAACATTGCTGATAATTTCCTTAGCCAATTCAAATTCTTGCAGGAATTTCTCGTTTACCTCAAGAGGCTCTTTCATGAGAGTAACCATCAAACTTGCACCTGGTTCGCGCTCACGCAGTTGTTGCCACAGTTCTTCTGTGATAAACGGCATGAAAGGATGAAGCAACTCAAGCAGACGTTCGAAAGAACTAAGCACCATACTATAAATAAAGCCATTAATGGGCTGTCCATAAGCAGGTTTCACAATTTCCAGCAACCAGGAAGAGAACTCATCCCAGAACAGTTTGTAAACCAACATCAATGCTTCGCTCAAACGATATTTAGAAAACAAATCGGCAACTTCAACCGCAGCTGCATCCAGTCTCTGGTCGAACCATTGAACAGCCAGATGAGCCTCGGGTGGAACCGGAATGGAACCTTTGCCATTAGTCCATCCTTTAATCAGACGGAAAGCATTCCATATCTTGTTGCAGAAGTTACGTCCCTGTTCGCAAAGGGCGTCGTCGAAAAGAATATCGTTTCCGGCGGGAGCTGAAAGCATCATACCCATACGTACACCGTCGGCACCATACTTTTCGATCAGTTCCAATGGATCGGGAGAGTTACCGAGCGATTTAGACATCTTACGTCCCTGTTTATCACGAACGATTCCTGTGAAGTATACGTTCTTAAACGGCATCTGTCCCTCGTATTCGTAGCCTGCCATAATCATACGGGCTACCCAGAAGAAGATAATGTCCGGTCCTGTCACAAGGTCGCTTGTCGGATAGTAGTATTTGATTTCTTCGTTGCCCGGGTTGTTGATTCCGTCGAACAAAGAGATAGGCCACAACCAAGAAGAGAACCAAGTGTCCAGGCAATCTTCATCCTGACGAAGGTCTTCCATTGTCAGGGCGGCATTACCCGTCTTTTCTTTTGCTTTTGCCAGAGCTTCCTCGGGAGTAGCGGCTACTACATAACCACCTTCCGGCAGGAAGTATGCAGGAATACGATGTCCCCACCACAACTGACGGCTGATACACCAGTCTTTGATGTTTTCCATCCAGTGACGGTAGGTATTCTTGTATTTTGCAGGGTAGAATTTCAAATCGTCGTTCATTACCGGAGGCAATGCCATATCTGCGAAATGTTGCATCTTGAGGAACCATTGCATAGACAATTTCGGTTCGATCACAACGTTGGTACGTTCCGAATATCCTACCTTATTAGTATAGGCTTCTATTTTTTCCAGCAATCCGGCAGCTTCGAGGTCTTTCTCTATTTGCTTACGAACATCGAAACGGTCCATACCGATATACATACCGGCAGCTTCGCTCAATGTACCGTTGTCATTGAAAATATCGATACTAGGCAAGTTGTATTTTTCACCCAGCATATAGTCGTTTACATCATGGGCCGGGGTTACTTTCAGACAACCCGTACCGAATTCGATGTCTACATAATCATCCTCAATCACAGGAATGACACGGTTTACCAGCGGAACGATCACTTTCTTTCCTTTCAGCCATTCGTTCTTCGGGTCGTTCGGATTGATACACATAGCCGTATCACCCATAATTGTTTCAGGACGGGTTGTTGCAACAACCGCGTAGCGACCTTCCGGATCACCTTCTACTTTATAGCGAAGGTAATACAGTTTTCCGTGTTCTTCCTTGTAGATTACTTCCTCGTCAGAAAGGGCAGTCAAGGCTTTCGGGTCCCAGTTTACCATGCGGACGCCCCGGTAGATCAATCCTTTATCGAACAGATCGACAAATACCTTGATTACACTTTCGCTACGTTTCTCATCCATAGTGAAAGCAGTACGATCCCAGTCGCAGGATGCGCCGAGTTTACGGAGTTGTTTCAGGATAATACCACCGTGCTCGTCTGTCCATTCCCAGGCATGTTTCAAGAATTCGTCACGAGATAGATCGGTTTTCTTGATACCTTGAGAAGCGAGTTTGTTTACAACTTTAGCTTCGGTAGCAATAGAAGCGTGGTCAGTTCCCGGCACCCAGCAAGCATTCTTGCCTTCCATACGGGCACGACGAACTAAAATATCCTGGATGGTATTATTAAGCATGTGTCCCATGTGTAACACACCGGTGACGTTCGGGGGCGGGATGACGATGGTGTAAGGTTCACGGCCATCGGGTTTTGAACTGAATAATTTGTGGTCCAGCCAATACTGGTACCACTTTCCCTCCACGTCAGCGGGATTGTACTTACTTGCTAATTCCATATTGTTTTATGTATATGATAATGTATATTCTAAAAATAACGGGTGCAAAATTAATAATTTAAATTCAAATCTTACCACCCTCGGGGTGTTTCTGTGCACGGAAAGAGAATTTATATCCCTCATAAAGAGCGAATCCGTAGAACAAGGCAGTCATCGACATTACATTTTTCAACAGAATAGAGAATATCTCTCCATAGTCTACACCTGCCAGGACTTGAAAATAGCCCATTTCATAATCTTGGGAGATATACCCGATAATAGACAAGAAATCACCTAAGATGCAACTAACCAGAGATAATGCCGCACCGATAATTCCGAAAATGGGACGTATTCCCTTGCCCTGCCGCATCGCAAAACCTACCATGAATCCGATAGCAATGGGCATAAACCCAATCTGACGACCTGTAGAAACGGAGATCAGCCCCCATGCCACCGCACCAACGATGCATGCGACAACTGCACACAATACTCCTTTGGGCAGGTTCTCTTCGGCAAGCATTTCCTCTTCTGTCATGGATACCGGAAAGTCTTCCGGCTTGGGAGGCGCTAATCTTTCCAGTTCCTTATCTTGCTCAAAACTGTCACATTCTTCTTCAAAAGCGGGAAGTTCTCCGGTACGTTTACAAACGAGTCCTTTTCCGTTCACAAAATCACGTGACACGCAATTCCTGCAATACTTTTCTATTTCTTCTGATGTAGCCATCTTATCCGGTTTATGTTGAATAACTTTCTCTGATTACGCAGGTACACAAAGTCACTGTTAACAGATTTTTTGCAAATATAGAGGTATTTTTTCGCGCGACGTTTATTAAATGCATATTTTTGTTGACTGATTTTATACAAATGATGAAAAATAAGCCAAATGTAAGATATTTAGCCTTAGGAGCATTATTAATCCTGGTGTGGCTAACGCAATGGATTCCTGCTCTGGCAACGATCTATTCTCAAACAATCTATCCCCTTATCTCCTACGTCCTGTCGTTTTTTTCCGGTTTATTTCCTTTTGCCATAGGGGATTTATTTATTTTCCTTAGCATCACAGGCGTGATTGTTTATCCCGTTTATGCCCGTCTCCGCAAGAAGTTGCCTTGGAAGAAAATCTTATTGCGCGACGGAGAATACTTATTATGGATTTATGTATGGTTCTATCTGGCATGGGGACTGAACTACTCGCAGAAAAATTTCTATCAACGAACAGAAATCCCGTATACCGCCTATACTCCCGAGATTTTCCAAGAATTCGTAGATGATTATATTACTCAACTGAACCGTTCGTATACTCCTGTCAATAGTATCAATCAAGATTTGATACGAGAGGAAACTGTGCGAATCTATCATCAGTTAAGTGATAGTCTGGGCGTACATCGCCCTCCACACGAGCATCCGAGGGTAAAAACAATGTTATTCACTCCCTTCATTTCGATGGTAGGTGTAACGGGTAGCATGGGGCCTTTCTTCTGCGAGTTTACACTCAACGGAGATTTGCTTCCCGTTAATTATCCGGCCACTTATGCTCACGAACTAGCCCATTTATTAGGTATCACCAGCGAAGCGGAAGCTAATTTCTATGCTTATCAGGTTTGCACCCGTTCAGAAGCGATGGGAATCCGTTTTTCCGGATATTTTTCTATATTGGGACATGTATTGGGAAATGCGCAAAGATTACTCCCGGAAGAAGAATACACCCGACTGTTTAAACGCATCCGACCGGAAATTATCGAATTGGCTAAGAATAACCAGGCGTATTGGGCTGCCAAGTATAGCCCTGTGGTCGGTGCTGTGCAGGATTGGATATATGACCTTTATCTGAAAGGGAATAAGATAGAAAGCGGACGACAAAACTATTCGGAAGTAGTGGGGCTGCTGATTTCCTATCAGGAGTGGAAAAAGAAATAAAAATCAAGAACAAAAAATAGATATATTTATGTCACATACCAGACAAGAACAGATGGAAGCCTTCGGACGCTTCCTGGACATTCTCGACGAACTGCGTGTTAAATGTCCCTGGGACCGCAAACAGACCAATGAAAGTCTGCGTCCCAACACCATAGAAGAGACTTACGAACTTTGCGACGCCCTGATGAGGGATGACAAGAAAGAAATCTGCAAGGAATTGGGCGACGTATTATTGCACGTTGCTTTCTATGCCAAGATAGGCTCGGAAACAGGAGATTTTGACATCAAAGATGTTTGCGACAAACTGTGTGATAAACTGATTTTCCGTCACCCGCATGTATTCGGAGAGGTAAAAGCAGAGACAGCAGGACAAGTTTCCGAAAATTGGGAACAGTTGAAGCTAAAGGAGAAAGACGGCAATAAGAGTGTATTGAGCGGTGTACCCGCTGCCCTCCCCTCGCTCATCAAGGCTTATCGTATTCAAGACAAAGCCCGCAATGTAGGTTTCGACTGGGAAGAGCGTGAACAGGTATGGGATAAAGTGAAGGAAGAAATCGGAGAGTTTCAGGATGAAGTGGCTAATATGGATAAGGACAAGGCGGAAGCTGAATTCGGCGACGTTATGTTTAGCCTTATCAATGCAGCGCGTCTCTACAAGATCAATCCTGATAACGCTTTGGAACTTACCAACCAAAAGTTTATCCGTCGCTTCAATTATTTGGAGGAACATACTATCAAAGAAGGAAAAAGCCTGAAGGATATGTCTCTTGAAGAGATGGATGCTATTTGGAATGAAGCAAAGAAAAAAGGACTGTAAGACCCATGAATAACATTGATTTAAATGCCATCATCGAAAGATGTAATAAAGTAACGCAAGACACTTGGACCGCTTATATAGAGGAAGTAACTCATACCAGTGGTTCCAGTTTTATTATGGTAACAGATAAGAGTGGAAACAGAAAGCAATATCTTGAAGTGATCGGAGCAACCAATGATGATTTGGAGTTCATAACACATGCCAAACAGGATATTCCACTATTGATTGCAGAAATAGAATACTTAAAATCAATGCTGTCTAAATAAAAAAATAGGGAGGTGTGTCGTAATGCACGATGCACCTCTTTTTTTGTTCATCACTATACAAAT
>OBVY01000706.1_pt1 | contig 29165 bp, 28 predicted proteins | sample 1538051 | NCBI WGS metagenome assembly OBVY01 (sample SAMEA2580017, study PRJEB22360) | human gut metagenome | biome: human gut; feature: human-associated habitat; material: faeces | place: Denmark | collected 2008/2010 | reverse complement strand
TACTCTTCAGCAAAGGCCGCGAAGGCGGCGGGGTCGCCAGCCGCAACGGAGACATCGGCAGCAGGGGCCTCACCGCAGATGGCGTGCAGGGCCGTTTGCAGGCAGGCAAACTCTGCCGCAGAACTCTCGGCGGAAGGCATCAGCACGACGTAACGGGGGTCGGCATACTCGCACTCCACACCCCGCTCCCGCAGAGCCTGCGCCAGCTGCTGGCCGGAAAGACCCAGCGCGGCGGCGTCCAGTGTCAGCTTGAGGGGCTCACGGTGCGCCCCGGTGAGGGGGAGCGCCAGCCCGGGCCGGAGAGCATCCAGCTCCCGGCAGAGCATCCCCAGCCGCCAGCGGCAGATATCCAGCTTCTCCCGGAAGCCGTCGGCCAGAACCGCGTTGGCGGCGTCCAGCGACTGCAAAATGAGATAAGAGGGGCTGGTGGAGCCGAAGAGAGCCAGCGCATTGCGCACAGCGGCCTCGTCGGCCTGCACGGACGAGCCAAGGTGCAGATAGGCACCGCCCGTGAGGACGGGCAGGGTCTTGTGAGCCGAGTCACAGCAGAGGTCCGCGCCCAGCTGGATGGGGTGGCGGCTGCCCTCCTTCAAAAAGTGGAGATAGGCGCCGTGGGCGTTGTCCACCAGAAGGGGCAGGCCGTGGGCGTGGCAGACCGCCGACAGCCCCGCGATATCCTGCACGAAGCCCAGATAATCCGGGCTGGTGAGGTAGACGCCGAAGGATGTGCGGCCCTCGGCGGACAGCTCGTCCAGCGCAGAAGAGAGCGCTTCCGGCTCCACAGGGCAGGTGCAGAGCGCCCCGGCGGCATCCGGCGCGGGCCAGAGCCACTGGATGTCGAAGTCCAGCAGAGCTGCCGCGTAAAGCAGGGCCTTGTGGGCGTTCCGCGCCGCCAGCAGGACAGGCCGGCCTGCCTTTGCGGGCCGCATTTGGAGCGCAAGGTGGAGCATGGCCCGGATGCACTGGCTGCTGCCCTCGGTGCTGTAATAGGTGCGGGCGGTGCCGAAGAGCTGCGTCGCGTTGGCCTCGCTCTGAGCGATGATGCCCTCGGCTTCGTACAGCTCGTCTGCGCCCGCAATTTCGGTGATGTCCAGCTCTTCACAGCCCAGCGGGCCGCGGCCCTTGTGGCCCGGCATATGCATCCGGGTGGTGCGCTGCCGGGCGTAGCGACGGACAAAATCGACGACAGGAGTGTTCATGTGGCTTTATTCGCAGGCTTCGCCGTCTGCGCAGGCGTTGCAGGTGCCGCCCAGCTCGATGGGAACTTCGATGCCCTGAGCTGCCAGCTCCTGGTTCTCAGCAACTTTTATCATGATGGCGCACTCGACGCGCTTCTTGAACAGCTCACAGCCGTACTCGTAGACGCCGGTGATGCTGCCGGTGGCGTGGTAGGCGTTGGCCGCACAGCCGCCGGAGCAGTAGAGCTTGGCCCAGCAGTCCTTGCACTCGGGGCGGGCGTAGGCGTTGCAGTGCTTGAATTCATCCCGCACGGCAGTGTTGGTGACGCCCTTCCAGATGTCGCCCATCAGGTACTTGGGGTCGCCGACGAACTGGTGGCAGGGGTAGAGGTCGCCCCAGGGGGTGACGGCCATGTACTCGGTGCCGGAGCCGCAGCCGGAGATGCGCTTGTAGATGCAGGGGCCGCCGGTGAGGTCGATCATGTAATGGTAGAAGGTGAAGCCGCGGCCCTCGCGGTCGCGCTTTATCATCTCCTTGGCGAGGATCTCGTACTGCTCCTTGAGGAGGGGCAGGTCCTCGGCGGTGAGGGCGCTGGGGTCGGTGGGCTTGGTGACGACAGGCTCCATGCTCAGCTCCGTGAAGCCGAGGTCGGCCATGTGGAAGATGTCGTTGGTGAAGTCGGTGTTGTAGTGGGTGTAGGTGCCGCGCATGTAATAGTTCTTGTCGCCGCGCTTTTTCACGAACTCCTGGAACTTCGGCACGATGGCGTCATAGCTGCCGCGGCCTGCGTAGTCCTTGCGGAAGCGGTCATGGACTTCCTTGCGGCCGTCGAGGCTCAGCACGACATTGTGGCACTCCTTGTTGCAGAAGTCGATGACATCGTCGTCGATGAGCATACCGTTGGTGGTCATGGTGAAGCGGAAGTTCTTGTTGTGGATCTTCTCCTGCTCGCGGCAGTAGGCGACGAGCTTTTTGACCATGTCGAAGTTCATCAGAGGCTCGCCGCCGAAGAAATCGACCTCGAGGTTGCGGCGGGTGCCGGAGTTCTCGATGAGGAAGTCCATGGCCCGCTTGCCCACCTCGAAGCTCATCAGGGCGCGGTCGCCCTGATAGCGGCCCTGCGAGGCGAAGCAGTAGGAGCAGTTGAGGTTGCAGGTGTGGGCGACGTGGAGGCAGAGCGCCTTGACCACCGTCTGGCGGTTCTTGAAGTCGAACGCCATGTCCTTGTAGACGTCGGGAGCCCAAAGCTTGCCGGTGGCTTCCAGAGAGGCCACGTCCTCGAGGCACTGGCGCAGGTCGGCCTCGGTGACGTCGGGGCGGTCGGCATACTTTGCCAGCATGGCGGCCATGATCTCGTCGGCAGAGTGCTCTTTGTACATCGCAATGACGTCGTAAGCCACGTCGTCCACGACATGGACCGAGCCGCTGCAGCTGTCCAGCACGATGTTATATCCGTTCAGTTGATACTGATGTACCATTTCATTCTCCAATCTATAATTGCCATAAAAAAATGCCGCCCTGCAAAGGCGGCATAGGGTCTGCAATGATTACTTATTGCTGTTCTCGCACTTCTGGTTTGCGACGCCGCAGGAGGTCTTGCAGGCAGACTGGCAAGAAGTCTGGCACTCGCCGCAGCCGCCGGTCACGACGCTCTTGGTCAGGTCACGAGTAGCGATAGTCTTAATACGTTCCATAGTTGAAAACCTCTCTAAGCTCCAAAGTTTCGCATACAGCTCTCTGTATACAGTGTTATCTTTATGTATGATAACACGATGTGCGGATTCTGTCAAGATTTTTGTAGCCCTCTCAGTCAAAACCTTGTAGGTTTTGACAGCTCTCCCAAGGGGAGAGCCACTGGCGAGCCGGGCAAGTCCATGCAAAACGAGAAAGTTTTGCGATTTTGGGAGCGGAAGTGCCTTGCTGATAGGACAAGGCTGACTTTACCCAATAGGCTGATACTTTTTCAGGATGGTATGCAGCCCCAGCGCCCGGGCGCGGGCCAGCAGGTAGCGGTAGCGGCACAAAAGCGCCTGCCGCTCGTAGATGCGCTGCTCGATGAGGTCGGAGTCCACCTCGAGATCGAACATCATCGCGTTCCGCCGCAGGCAGAACAGGCACTCTTTCAGCTCTTCTTCCAGCTCGGGGTGGTAGCGCTCGTGCTCGTTGTCGCGGGGGATGCGGGGCGAAAGCAGAGTCTGGGTGGTCTTGGATGGGGTTTGCAGCATAAGGCGTCCTCCTTTATAAGTAGAAAATCAGGTACACCTTATTGTATGGTGCGGAACGTGCAGAAAATGCCACAAGAGAGTGCAGAAGAAATTGCTTCTGCCCGGTCAGTCGTCGGCTTCTCTGAATTGCTCGAAAGTACGTCCGAATCGCAGTCCGCAAGAAAAAAGTACAACTTTTTTCAAAAATCTGCTTGACAAAACGTGCAAAGGCGGCTATAATAGCACACGTTGACCGGCTCACCGCCGCGAAACACAACAGGATATTGGGGATTTGCATAGTGGTAGTGCGGTAGACTCTGACTCTACTTGTGGGAGTTCGATTCTCTCATCCCCAACCAGACGATTCCCAGTCGAACATCCATTGTTCGACTGGGAATTTTTGTTTTCGGTGGATTTGGAAATGTTGAAGTGGATGATCAGCTCCCGGTTGGTCAGCTCGACCTTATCGACAAAGGTATCCACAAGGCGGCGGCAGTAGGCGTTGGTGCGCTCGGACGGGGAGACACGGAACTGCTCAAGCAGGAAGATGACCTCGTCACGGCTCAACGTAAACGGCTCCAGTGTGGAGAGCGAGGCAAGCTGGTGATCGAGGGCGCTTTCCTGCTGCTCCAGATCGGACAGCCGGGAGGTCAGGGCGGCGCTGGCGGTGCCGTTTTCGATGGCGCTCAGGATGTTGCCGATTTTGCGGCGGATCTCAGCAAGCACCTGCTCCAGGGCTGCACGCTCCGGATCGGGACGGGACGCCTCGGCCTGCTGCAAGCTCACGATGGCGTCTGCAAGCTGCTGGATGTTTTCCGGCCGGAGCAGCAGATTGGAAGTGGACTCCACTACGAGCTTTTCCAGCACATCCTTCGGCATATTTTTCCGGGTACAGGGGCGGCCAAGGCTGCGGCCCGGGCAGGAATAGTAATGATAGACGCGGCCAGAGGGGTTGTGGCCGCAGATGCCCTTCATCAGGCAGCCGCATTCGCCGCAGTACAGCTTGCCGGAGAGGATATAGTCTGCCTTGGCAGAGTGGGGAGCACGGCTCTGACGGTTGAGTTTGATCATTTTTTGTGTCCTTTCCCACAGGTCGTCGTCGATGATGGGCGGGATAGCGCCCTCGATGCGGACGTCAAATTTTTTGCTGACGTATACGCCGCGATACCTCTCGTCGCGGATGATGCGGCTGATGCTGCTCTTATCAAAAGGATTGCCCCGGACGGTGCGAAGGCCCATGCCATTGAGCCGTCTTATGATGGAGGCGATGCTGAGGCCGCTTGCGTACAGCTCAAAGATAAGGCGCACCGTATCCGCACCTGCCGGATCTATGACGTAGTGCTTGGTGCTGTCTACCGTCAGACCCAGAGGGGGAGTCCGGCCCAGAGTCTGGCCTTTGAGGGCTGACTCCCGCATCCCCCGGCGGGCCTTCTCGGCCAGCTCGGCGGAGTAATACTCGGCCAGAGCCTCCATCAGGCCCTCGATGATGATGCCCTCGGCGCCCTCGATGTTGCTCTCGGCGGCATAGATGACGCTGACACCATTGTCACGCAGCTGCTTTTTGTACACGGCGCTGTCGTACCGGTTGCGGGCAAAGCGGTCGGTCTTCCAACAGATGACCAAGTCAAAGGTGCGCTTTGCGCTGTCATCGATCATCTGCCGGAACTGGGCGCGGTCGTCTGTTTTGCCGCTGATATGGCGGTCCACATACTCGCGCAGGATGGTCATGCCATGGGCGCGGGCGTAGGCCTCGCAGTCCCGGCGCTGGCCCTCGATGGACTGCTCCGTCTGGCGGCTGCCGCCAGAGTAGCGGTAGTAGGCGATAAGGCGGGGCTGTGTGCTCTCTTTTTTTCTGGCCACAAAAACTCCTTTCGGACTCGCTTGCCGATGCACATGAGGTATGGTATACTGGATGTGTCAGCAGGCAGAGAGTCATTGACTGCGTTGTTTTTCTCCGACATGCACCCCATGCGCGCCCCGGCAGCTTTTATCGTACAAGGCTGCCGGGATCTTTTTTTTTTTTTGCACAAACGCCCCCGCTGGTGGAAACACTGGCGGGGGCGTTAGGTTTATGAATCGGCGCGCAGGAGGTCGGCGGGTCTGATGTGCAGGATGTCGCAGAGTGCAAAGAGATTATCGATTTTGGGCTGGCCTGCGCCTCGCTCATAATAGCTGATCGTGCCGATGGTGACACCAAGCTTCTCCGCAAGCTCCAGCTGCGTCAGCCCGGCGGCCTGCCGTGCCTCCCGGATGATACGGGCGGATTCGGGGTGGGGGCGGGTGGACATAAATAAGCACCTCGATTCAAAATAATAAAAACGACCCCGCCATGGTGCGCATCATTGAGAGGCGTGGCGGGGTCTTTGTCATGACCCGCCATGATACGCTTGAATGCTTTCGCACTCAGAGGCTTAGCGGGTTCTGTTGCTTGTAGACAACACTTTTTTAATTCCCCAATTCACGCAGGGTGGGGTTAACCTGTAAGTTCATTATACAGGTTAGCCGAGAAAAAATCAATGGGCAGATAACGTATCAAGGGAGTCAACGACGCCTTCTAAGACCGTACGCAGAATCTTTTCATCCCGGTGTCCGTCAATAATTTCTCCATTTTTACTGACAATGGTTCTGTCCAAATCGGTTATATCTCGCAGATTTTTATTGCGGGTGCCGTTTCCGGCAACATAGAGGTCATACATTACGAGGATTTTTAGCTTCATGTCATATGTAAGAGCGAAATCATAATCTTTATAGATGCCCACAAAACGCACTTTGATTTCGTCATTTATATGTTCGGCCAAATCATTCATAAAAGGAACGAGTTCTTTTTTCATCGGCAAGCTAAATGATTCTAGAACAATCCCTTCGGAAACAGTAGAATCAGTCTGTCCGTTTGAAAAATTATATCGATTGTCACCGATTTTAACGATCACACTATTAAAACCAGACGCAAAAGATCCTGTACGATTGAAGTCGAGATAATAAAAATCATAAGTATCGTTGAGGTATAGGCTGGAAGAAGCGCTTAATCGCGAATCATCATCAGAAACAATATAAGTGCCGCCTTCTTCTATGGTGCCAAACCGGGGAAATGCAAAAGTCCAACCGGTCATATCATCGGTCACAACTCCTACATAATCCTTCCCATCAAAGACGCTCATGTCGAACTTCTTTGTGACGAATGCCGGAAGAGAGGTGGAAACCATGATAGTCGCCGCAAGGGCAAATGAAATTAGCCGCTTTCGCATCTGTGATTCCTCCATATACAAACCGGCCGCTTTGGCACAGCCAGAGCGGTTATTTTTTATGCTTCCTTTGCGCCCAAGCCAGACGCAGGATGTTTTTTATAACGCCCGGTGAGGACGAGGTCTTCGACGTACTCCACCGCCTTGATCTGGCCTTCCTCGTTGAGCTGATCGAAGCTGTCCAGCAGCTTTGCCTGAGTGGGGGTGAGTTGAGGCTTACCGTTTGCGGTATCGTCGGACAGGTCGTCGAGAGTATAGCCCATGCAGTGAACCACGGCGGAAACAGTGGACAACTGGGGGTCTTTTGTCTGACCAGCAAAGAGCTTGTTCAGAGTGCCTTTAGGTACACCAGAGGCGCAAGAGATTTCTTCAATCGTCATGCTACTGCTCTTTTTCAATCGATTTAGATTTTCAAGACACACGGGAATTTTCTCCTTTCGTAGTATGGCTCCATTATAGATAATAGAACCCAGCAAGTCAATAATGAATTACCGAATTGTATAAAAAATTTCAGGGGCGGTATTGATAATTACCGCTTAAGGATGCAAAATCAAAGTGTGGCTTACCGCATACGGTAAAATCGAAACGAGTGAAAGGAGCGTAAGTGATGGACAATTTGAAAGCTGAGATGCAACGGAACGGCCTGACGGTATAGGACATTATGAGCACGATTGGATGTTCAGAGAAAACTGCCCGAAACAAAATCAATGGAGAAACTGATTTTACATACCCGGAAGTTGAAAAAGTTCGGAACGTGCTTTTCACGGGGCTGAGGATGGAATATCTCTTTTGCCAGCATCGCAGTTGACCGCTGACCCGCCGAAGAGTGCGTGAGGGAGGAAGAAAAGATGGACAACGAAAGCAAAAAGCCCTGCGCTCTTGTGAAAGAGGAGAGCAGGGACACGACCACCGTATTTCGGGAAGAAGACCCGTTTTGTGCTGCACTGGACGATTTTTGTTATGCACTGAATTTCTGGTATGGCTCCATGAACAACCCGTGGCAGCGGGAAGACAGAGCGTACCGGAAGAAACTGGCGAAGGACGTACAGGACAAGCTGCGGAGGGTCATCGAGGCCGGATCGGTTTCTGGATCGTAGCACGGAAAACGCCGTGGACTGAACGAGGGTCGTTATAAGGAGAGCAGATGGGCAAAGCGAATCTCTACACCGTAAAGGACTACTTGACCGGGGAAGTCCTCGCAAAAGGCACAGCCGGAGAGCTGGAGGCCAGCGGCATCGTGCCGAAGGGCTACCACACCAGCGAGTGGGCCAAGCGCGAGAACAACCGGACGATGGGCCGGAAGTACAACATCAGCAGCGAGCTGCTGCATCCGGAGGACAGCCCCCGGCGGGGAGAAAAAGGCCGGATGATGCATGTCTACACCTGCTACGATGCAGCCGGAAACGTAATGGGCGAGGGTACGTCCCGGGAGCTGTGGGAGGCGGGCGTCTTTGGCGACGACAACGGGGCCTACTACGCCTACAACCAGCAGGGCGGGCGCTGCATATGCCGCGTGTTTAGCGCGGCAAGGACATGGATCCACGAGAAAGGGGCTGCTCGCCCCTTTCAGACCCCAAAGAGGAAGTCGAAGCGGAAAAATGCTAGCCGCTTCGCTAAACGCATTTTTCTCGTTTCTCCGATTTGAATAGAAACGAGAAACCGGAAGGAGGAGCTGAATGGCAAGCATTGTAGGGCTTTCGAAGATCTCCATGCCGAGGCTGGATGGGCTGGATACGGCCAGCGCCCGGGAGCTGAGGAATTATCTGTACCAGATGCAGGAGCAGCTGGAATATATTTTGAGCAACATTGACACCGAGAATCTCTCGGGGGACTTACAGGAGAAGCTGAAATAGCCCTCTCAGGCGCTGACGCGCCAGCTCTCCCAAGGGGAGAGCCACTGGCGTGTCGGACAGGTCTGAGCTGGACACCGGAAGCTCTGCGGGGCGTAAAATGGCGGGCGCTGCTACAGAGGGCAGCGGCCCTGCGCAGCAGACGCTGGGAGCCGCAACCCGGGCGCAAAGCGCCATTGGCAGACCGGACAGGACTGAGCTGGACACATGAGGACCGAGATACCGCAAAAGAGCGGGCTTCGCTTACGAGGACAGGAGGATATGGACTATGAGCAAGTTGAGCAATGCGAGAGCGCAGCTGGATGCGTGGGAGGCGAAGAAGCCGGAAAGCTACACCAGCCAGTACAAGGACAAGATCGACGGCGTGATGGGCCAGCTGGACGGGATGAAGGATTTCAGCTACGACCCCACCCGGGATGCGGCCTACGAGCAGTACAAGAACAGCTACACCCGGCAGGCAAAGCTTGCCAACGAGAATGCCCAGGCCAACGCCAGCGCCATCTCGGGCGGGTACGGCTCCAGCTACGGCACCCAGGCGGGCCAGAGCGCCTACCAGAACGCCATGGCGGGACTGAGCAATGCCACGAACAGTCTGTACAGCCAGGCGCTGAACCAGTACACCCAGAAAAAGAGCGACCTGCAGAGCCAGCTGAGCGGATACCAGCAGGCCGAGGCGCAGGACTACGAGAAGTACCAGACCAACTACCAGAACTGGGAGAACCAGCGCAACTACTATCAGAGCGCGTACAATCAGGCGGCCAGCGAAAGCCAGGCGAAGAAGAGCCGGGGGACGGGCCTCTTTGGGACGATCCTGAGCGTTGCCGCAAGTCTGCTGCCGTTTCTGCTGTGAAAATAAAGCGCCCAGCCCGGAAGAGGCTGAGCGCTTGGGGATTTATGCAAGATGGAGCTTTTCCTTCAAGGCATCCTGAAGGACGCCGGAGAAGTTGATGTGTGCGGCCTCGGCTGCATCATTGAGCCAAGCGGGGACGGAGAGGGTCTTTTTAACAGGGCGGAACTGCTTTTGGTAAGCAGCCATATCAAAGGGGACCATGACCACAAAGTCTCCGGCCTCCACCGGAAGAGAGGAAGGAACGGAAGGAGTGGGGCAGACAGCGCACTCTTCCAGCATCAGGCCGATGGCATCCTGTGCCATCCGCACAGCCTCATCCATCGTATCGCCCTGCGTAAAGCAGCCCTCGATGTCGGGGACGGTGACAGAATAACCCGTTTCTTCGGGGTGGAACACCGCGGGATAGAAAACAGCGTTCATAGAAATGCCTCCTTATTTCTTCAGACCGGCCAGTTTGAGGATATTTTTCTCTGTGCCGGGTTTGAGGTCTTTGGCGTGGAAAGGGACGATAGTGGTCTTGCCGGTGGTAGGGTTGTGGTATTTGCGATGAGAACCGTTGGAGCTGACGAACACGAAACCGTTCTGTTCGAGCAGGCGAACGATCTCTTTGGGGGTCATTGGCATGAAGATGCACCTCCGAATCTGCAATTATAATATATACGTGTTTTACGTATTTGTCAAGAGAGGAGTTAAAGATGGGCGTATTCAAGAGATACAGGGACGCACAGGCGGCGCAGAAGGACGCGGAGAACGCGATGCCGGGGGCGTACCAGAGCAACTACACCGACCGGATCAACGAGACACTGGACAGCATGGGCGCGGCCAGCAATGCGGGCTACGATGTTGGCACGGACAGCGAGCTCTACCGGCAGTACCGCGCGGGCGCGCAGGCGAACGCCAGGGCGGCGGCTGAGAACGCCGCTGCGGGCGCTGCCGCGCTGAGCGGTGGGTACGGCTCGAGCTACGCAAACAGTGTGGCCCAGCAGGGCTACCAGCAGGCCATGGCCAACGTGGACAGCGGGCTGGCCGGACTGCGGGACAAGGCCCTGACCATGTACCAGCTGAAGCAGAACGGCCTCTCAGGGCTGCTGAGTGCGCTGCAGAATCAGGACAGTCTCGAGGCGGCGGAGCATCAGGGGGCTGTGGCCAACGCGCAGGACTGGCGGGACTACAAGAAGAGCCGGGCCGATCAGGCGGCGCAGGAGAAGAGCGATTTCCTCTCGAACCTGTGGGAGATGGCGAAGAGTGTGGGCAGAGCCGGTCTGACGGCCTACGACACCTACAATGCCAACGCAAAAGCGGCAGGGTTGGACGTGGGCGTCTACTACTACACCAATGCCACCAGTGAGGCGATGGCCGACGCAGAGCTTGCCCTGCTGCGGCAGGCGCTGCGGGGCAAGGCGCTGACTTTGCCAGTGGCGGTGGAGCTGGAATCGCTGAATCTTGTCGGGATGCCCTATGGGGACTTATCCAATCTGGCAGCCTACCATCTGGAGCAGATCGAGAAGATGGGCTTCTTCGCCCAGCTCTACACCTACACGAGCTACGCCAACGCCCATCTGGATATGGCAAGGCTGTCAGGGCGGTGGGACGTGTGGCTTGCCGACTACACCGGCAAGACGCCCAACGTGACGTTTAACTACAACGCCCACCAACACACCAGCAAGGGCGCTGTGCCGGGCATCTCCGGCAACGTAGACCTCAACGTCACTACCCTCAACTATCCGAAAATCATCCGCAAGAAGGGCCTGACCCGTCTCCGGGAGGGTGTATGAGTGAAGCAATCATCGTAGCCATTATCACCGGCGGTCTGAGCCTGATCGGCGTGATCGTCTCCAACAACCACACCGCCCAGATCATGGACGCTAAGCTGGACAAGCAGCAGGCTGTGACCGAAACCAAGCTGGAAGAGCTGACCCGGGAAGTCCGGACGCACAACAATTTCGCCCAGCGCGTCCCGGTGCTTGAAGAGCAGATGAAGGTGGCAAACCACCGCATTGCAGACCTCGAAAAAGAGAGAGGAGAGTAATACATGGCAACGATCAATAACATTTTGGGCGTTATTCCTGCCCCGGTGGCGGCAGTGCTGATGCTGGGCGGCTTTATCTTTTACGCCCTGGGCTGCGTCCGGCTGGGCTATGGCGCAGCGGTAAAGCCGCTGGTGCTGGACCTCATCGAGCGGGCAGAGCAGGAGATCCAGGGGACAAAGCGCGGCGCAGAGCGTAAGGCGTGGGTCGTCAAGATGCTCCGGGCCGCCCTGAGTACCAGCAAATACGGCAGGCTCATCAGCTGGGCCATCACCGATGAGACCATCGGTGCGGTCATCCAGTTTTTCTTCGACCGGGCAAAGGCGGCGCTGAGTAAGGGGTAAGACCATGAGCAGCACTACATACGGCCTGAAAGGCATTGATAAAATTATTGGATAAAATAAACCCCCGGTGTTCTGTTTGGAGCATCAGGGGTTTATTTATTTGAGATATTCCCGCAGCGCCTGCAGGATAAGCTCATTTCGGTTGCACTACTCTGCATCTATCCGAGCTGCCATCTTTTCGGCGAGCGGATCCGGGATGTAGACCGTAGCCTGCACATCCTTTGTGTCCTCACTGCCGTTGCCAAAGATAGCGTCGCGCTGCTCCTCGCCCCTTCCCCCGGAATTGCTCTGGGAGAGGGGCGGTGTTGCGTTAAGAGAGAGAACGAGAGATACAAAATCCTGACCCAAAAACAGTGACGAGGATGTTCGACTCGGGGAGTGTAAGGTCAACCAGAAAGCCATCTGATTCGTTCAGATGGCTTTTTTGTTTTATCTCTCGGTGCGTTTTTGGGCCGGTGCGACACAAAGCTCTGATTTTTTCTCGCCTGCCGGGGCTATACTGTTTCTTGATGCAACAGGGCAATACGGAAGATAGGAGCCAGGCAAATGAGCATTTGGGACGCATTCGGCAAAGGACGGTATAAGGGCTTCTCCCGGGAGGCGGGGCAGCTGCTGGATAAGGCGGTGGAGCTGGCCGGAGGGCTGGGCTGCAAAAAGGCAGACACCGGCCACCTGCTGTGGGCGATGCTGCAAGCGGACGGCGGCCCGGCGGCCCGCTTTCTGGCCGGGAAGAACATCTCGGAGTTGGAAGTACGGCGTCAGCTGTCCGCCGGGCGGGATGGCTCGGTCACCAGGCTTGCCCGGGGCGATATGGCGGCGGACCTGCGCCGGGCGATGGACTACGCCATCATCGGGGCGCAGAACGCCCATCTGAGCCGGGCCGAGCCGGAGCATCTGCTCTGCGCCATGCTGGAAGACACCGACTGCGCCGCCGGGGTCATGCTGGCATCCATGGGTGTCCAGCTCACCGAGGCGGTGCGGGAGTGCCGCCAGCTTTCAGGGCAGTTCATCCTGCCGATCCAGCCGCGCTCGGCGTCGTCGCTGCCGCGGGGGAGCCGGGCCAGCGACAAATACTGCCGCGATTTGACCCGCCGGGCGGCGGACGGCGAGCTGGACCCGGTGTTCTGCCGGGAAAAAGAGCTGGACCGGATGGTAGAGATCTTATGCCGCCGCCAGAAGAACAACCCCTGCCTTGTGGGCGAACCGGGCGTGGGCAAGACCGCGCTGGCCGAAGGGCTTGCCCAGCGCATCGCCGACAAGCAGGTACCCCGGATGCTCCAGGGGCGGCGTCTGCTGGCGCTGGACATGGCCAGCCTCGTGGCTGGTACGAAGTACCGCGGCGACTTCGAAGAGCGGTTCAAGAACCTGCTGGAAGAACTCGTCCGGGACGGCAGCGCCATCCTCTTTGTGGATGAGTTCCACACCATCGTCGGCGCCGGTGCGGCAGAGGGGGCTATCGATGCGGCCAGCATCTTAAAGCCGGTGCTGGCCCGGGGTGAACTGCAGCTCATCGGCGCGACGACGAATCAGGAGTTCCGCACCCACATCCAGAAGGACGCCGCCCTCGAGCGCCGCTTTGGCCGCGTCCAAATCGAAGAGCCTACGCCGAAGCAGGCCGTGGATATACTGGAAGGTCTGGCACCCCGCTACGAGCGGTATCACGGCGTCCGCCTGCCCAACGAAGCCCTGCGGGAGGCCGTGGAGCTCTCGGTGCGGTATCTGCCGGGGCGCTGTCTGCCGGATAAGGCCATCGACCTCGTGGACGAAGCCTGTGCGGCGGTGCGCATCCGGGCCGAGCGGGAAGGGGAGAAAGACCCCGTCCTCAGCCGGAAGGAAATTGCCCGGGTGGTGGCGCAGGCCAGCGGTGTGCCGGCTGAGCGGGTGGGCGAAAAAGAGCGGGAGCGGCTTGCCCGCCTCGAAGAGCGCCTGAACGCCGAAGTCGTGGGCCAGAGCCGGGCTGTCGCCGCCGTGGCCGGGGCCATCCGGCGCAGCCGCACCGGGCTGGGGGAGCCGGGCCGGCCGATCGGTGCGATGCTCTTCCTCGGGCCGACCGGCGTCGGCAAGACCGCGCTGGCAAAGGCGCTGGCGGAGAGCTGGTTCGGCAGCGAGAAAGCCCTGCTCAAGTTCGATATGTCGGAGTATCAGGAGCAGCACACCGTGGCGCGTCTGCTGGGTGCGCCTCCGGGCTATCTGGGCCACGACGAGGGCGGTCAGCTCACGGAGGCCGTCCGCCGCCGCCCCTACAGCGTGGTGCTTTTTGACGAAATCGAAAAGGCGCACCCGGATATTCAGAATGTGCTCCTGCAGATGCTCGAGGACGGCCAGCTGACCGACTCCATGGGCCGCAAGGCGGATTTCCGCAATACCATCGTCCTGCTGACCTCCAACCTCGGCGCACGATTCCTCGCCGGGCAGAGCGCACCGCTGGGCTTCGGGGCGGGAAGCGAAGCCGCCTTTGAAAAGCAGTCGGAAGCCGCCGTTGCCGAGGCGAAAAAGTGGTTCCGGCCGGAGCTGGTGGGCCGTCTGGATGAGCTCATCGTCTTCCGCCCGCTGGAGGAGCAGAGCCTCTGCTCCATCGCCGAAAAGCTGCTGGGCCAGCTGGAAGAGCGTGCTGCCCGCAGCGGCTATCAGTTGACCCACACGGCCCGGGTCGGCCCGGCGCTGGCGGCAAAAGCACATTCGCCCTATGGCGCGCGAGAGCTGCGCCGACAGGTAGACCGGGCCGTGGAGCAGGCCTTCGCCGACCAGATCGCCTCCGGCAGTGTGAGCCTCGGGCAGCACTGGACGGCAGACTGCGCCGAGGACGGCACGATCGTGGTGCAGGAGACGCAGACGGCGGGTGTCGGCTGAAAAGCTCTTGCATCTGCTCTGGTTTTCCGCTATGATAGAGGGCAGGAACCACCAGAGGAGGAAGCCGAATGCGCTATCTGTTTTTGCTCAACCCCACCGCAGGCAAGCGGGACTGCACTGCCGAGCTGGCCCCGGCCATCCGGGCCGCAGCCCAGCGGGCGGGAATCCCGCCGGAAAAATGGAAGGTCGTTGTGACCCAGTACGCGGGCCATGCCCGGGAGCTGGCCGCTGAGGCGGCGCACACCGCGCAGGCCGACGGTGAGCCGGTGCGCATCTGGACAGCGGGCGGCGACGGCACCTTCAACGAAGCGCTGACCGGGGCGCAGGGGTGCGGCCTCGCGGCGGTGGGGTGTCTGCCCTTTGGCAGCGGCAATGATTTTCTGCGCACCTACGGCACGCGGGAAGAGTTCAATGACCTCGACGCCCAGCTGGCGGGCAGTGAGGTGGACATTGATCTGATGCAGACCGACCTCGGCCTTTCGGCGACCATCTGCGCCGCCGGACTCGATGCACAGGTGGCTTACGGCATCCCGCAGTTCCGGCGCATCCCGTTCTGCGGCGGCGAGATGGCCTATGCGCTCTCCATCGTCAAGCAGCTCTGCGGCCACATCGGCCGGAACGTGACCTTCACCATCAACGGCGAGGAGCTGACGGTGGACTGCCTGATGTGTGCCGTCTGCAATGGCCGCACCTATGGAGGCGGCTTTTATGCGGCTCCCGAGGCGCAGCCCGACGATGGCTGGCTGGACGTCTTCATCATCCGCAGGGTGAGCCGTCTGACGATCGCCCGCCTGCTGGGGATGTACAAGAGCGGCAGGCACTTCCGGAACGGTGAGCTGACGGAACAGGCGAAGCCCTGCTTCATCTACCGCCGGGCAAAGTGCGTCTCCCTGCGCCCGGCAGACGGACGCGGCCCTATCGTGGCGACCGCCGACGGCGAGTGCGCTCCCTGCGACGCCATCACCGCCCAGCTCAAGCCGCTGGCCGGGCGCGTCCTGCTGCCCAAACCGGCCTATGAGCGGTTCATGGCCCAGAGGGCCAGCGTGTAAAATGAAAGGATGAGAAGCGCCCTGCACGCTTCTTCAGGGGCTCATCGGAGAATCAACAAAGGCGGCGGCTTTCCTTGTCAAGGGAAGCCGCCGCCTTTTCCGTTATCTTACAGCCTGTTTCAGCTGCTCCAGGTCATCCGCATCCGGGTGAGAAAGAGCCTTGTCAAAATTCTCGATCATGGCATCCAGATTGGGCAGATGGATCGGCTGTTTTTTCATGTTCTCATACCGCTGGCGTACCGACATCGGCATTTTGCCCTGACACATGAAGCTGCCGAAAACAGTGTTGCTCTTGTCCAGCGAATGCTCCGTCTTTTTCAAGATCTTATCAAAGTATTCTTTGCTGCCGCCGAAGCCGGCCGTGCCAAAGAGAAAGATGCTTTTGCCGTGCAGCTGCTTCAAAAAGTCCGAAGTGCTTTCATCGGCTTGTCCCTTGTCCGTCCAGAAGCCCACATAAAGGATGTCCGCTTCCATGGCGGCAGGGTTCGGGCTGCCAAAATAATCGCAGCCTTCCTGCGGCAGGCAGTCGTGCAGCGTATCTGCCAAGATTTTTGTGTTGCCTGTTTTGCTGCTGTATACGATCGCGTAACTCATAGCTTCTCCTTTGTGAATGTCTTTTTGTTAAGTATATCGTGATTTTTTGCCGGGTAGGTTTATGCGTTTTTTGCTTCTTTTTCTCGCAAAGCATCATAAACGCAGCGGGTTCCCTGATGTGCCATCAGCCCGCCCAGACACTTCTTGTTGCAGCGGACGCAGCGGTGTATCTGTTCCGCCTGCCCGTTTTTCAGCTTGTTCACCCAATCCGGGTCTGCCAGAAGCTGGCGGCTCATGGCGGCGCACTGGATGCGTCCGCTGGCGAGCTGCTGCTCCACAAGATCCGGGTCGTTCAGACCACCGACACCACAGATGGGCAGGTCGGTGTACTGCCGCACCTCATCGCAGAATTTGAGGAAGCATCCCGGCTGGCTGAAATAGGGATGATTGGCGGGCGGGATGGTGTTCTCCAAGGCGGAATGGTTTGCCAGCGTTACATGGAAGCTGGTCACACCCGCCTGCTCCAGCAGCGGAACGAACACCGGCAGTTCTTCTTCCACCACACCGGCATTGCCAAAGTGCGGGTTTTCCTGCCGGACGGCCAGCTTGTAATCAATGGGCATCCCCGGAACCGCCGCATGGACAGCCGAAACTGCTTCCACCGCAAAACGGGCGCGGTTTTCTGCGCTGCCGCCGTATTCGTCGGTGCGGTGGTTGAAGATGGCCGAACTGAAGCTGCCGCACATCCGGTCGCCATGCACCTGCACCATATCAAAGCCGGCCTGTTTTGCCAATGCTGCTGCTTTGCCGAATCCTCTGATGATCTCATGGATCTTCCGCTGAGACATATTGGTAATGTACGGTGCCACTTCTGCATTCAATTTTTCCCGCAGCTGATCCGGGGTGATTTTTTTCAGCAGCAGACCGGGAATGTATTTGAACATGGCCAGCAGGTTGGAATCGCTCTGGTGCAGCTGGGCACAGACTTTGCAATCCGCATCATGGGCGATTTTCACGACCTGCTGGTAGAATGCAAAGCCTTTGGCGTCAAACAGAGATTTTTCAAATCTGCTTTTGCCCACCGGGACATCGCCCACGATGATCATGGCACAGCCGCCCTGTGCAATGGCGCGGATCTTTGCAAGGTATTCTTCATCCGACAGCCCGAATGTTGTCGGCGCAAAGATGATGCGGTTTTTCAGCTGCATCCCGCCATAATGGATCGGACTCAAGATCGTTTCGTACATCATTTGCACACTTTCTTTTGCACTGCTTTTTGCAGTAATGTCAGCAGCTGCTGCCGCTCCTGCGCTGTCAGTCCGCCCAGACTCTGCGCATCCCAGCCGATAAAGACCTGATGACAGACTACAAAGGCGTTTTCACCCCTCTGAGTCAGCTTCAGGTGGTAGCTGCGCCCATTCTTTTCTTTCGTCAGAAAGCCGTCTTCGGCCAGCTTGTTCAGGCTGCGCTGGGAGTGGCCCCAATCCAGATGAAGAGCTTTGGTCAGTTCCGAGGGCGTGCAGTCCGGATGCTTTCCTACATAAATGACAAAATATATCAGCCCGAAGCTCAGACCCAGTTCCTGTAACCGCTGGGTCGTGTAAGCGGCAAACTCTTTGTGCAGGGTCAGAATGCAGGAAGATATCGTGGATGGCTCCATTTCTTCAACTCCTTCTGCGTTTGAATGGAAAGCATTATAGCACTGTTGCTTGACAAAGTCAAGCGTTTTGGCTGCACTGTGTTTCGGAGCGAAAATATGAAGGTGAACCGGAATTGCCCAAACAGAGAGATGATCCCCCTATAGTTTAACGCACTGGTCTTATGACGGGTGCGTTTTTTTGTTATCCGAAAGGCAGATGGAGCGTAGATTGCTCGTACATGGCGAGGGCAAAAAGAACATACACTCGACAGGCTCATGAAAAGGACATAAAAACTTAACAAAGAAATTTGCAAAACCCCTTGATTTTTGACTCCAAGATGAGTACAATACACTTAGCACTCAAGGAAAAAGAGTGCTAAATAACCGGAAGGGCGCAGCCCCCCGGGACATAAAACAGTTTATCTTTTATATTTATAATAGGAGGGCAAGAACGATGAAGATCATTCCTCTTGCAGACCGTGTTGTTATCAAGACTGTTGAGGTCGAGGAGACCACCAAGGGCGGCCTCATCCTGACCGGCAGCGCCAAAGAGAAGCCCCAGGTGGCACAGGTCGTGGCCGTTGGCCCCGGCGGTGTCGTGGACGGCAAGGAAGTCAAGATGACTGTCAAGGTGGGCGACAAGGTGCTCACCAGCAAGTACTCCGGCACCGAGGTCAAGGTGGACGGCGAAGAATGCACCATCGTGCGTCAGGCCGACATTCTGGCTATCGTGGAGTAAGCGTCTTTCCCTCACACTGGATAATCAAGCTTTTACGAAGGAGCGATAAAATATGGCTAAGCAGATCAAGCAGGGCGAGGAAGCCCGCAAGGCACTGTGTGCCGGTATCGACACTCTGGCAGATACTGTCAAGATCACCCTCGGCCCCAAGGGCCGCAACGTGGTGCTGAGCAAGAAGTTCGGCGCCCCCGTCATCACCAACGACGGTGTGACCATCGCAAAGGAGATCGAGCTGAAGGACGAGTTCGAGAACATGGGCGCACAGCTGGTGCGTGAGGTCGCTACCAAGACCAACGACGCCGCAGGCGACGGCACCACCACCGCGACCGTTCTGGCACAGGCTATGGTCACCGAGGGCATGAAGAATGTCACCGCCGGTGCAAACCCGATGGACATCCGCCGCGGCATGACCAAGGCTGTCGCTAAGGCCGTCGAGACCATCAAGGCACACAGCCAGAAGGTCAAGGATTCCAACGACATCGCCCGCGTCGGCACCATCTCCGCAGGCGACCCCGAGATCGGCCGTCTCATCGCCGAGGCGATGGAGAAGGTCACTTCCGACGGCGTCATCACCATCGAGGAGAACAAGACCACTGCCGAGACCTACAACGAGATCGTCGAAGGTATGCAGTTCGACCGCGGCTACCTGACCCCCTATATGGTCACCGATACCGACAAGATGGAGGCTGTTCTGGACAACGCCGCCATCCTCATCACCGATAAGAAGATCAGCGTCATTCAGGACCTCGTTCCTCTGCTGGAGCAGGTCATGCAGAACGGCATGAAGCTGCTCATCGTGGCCGAGGACATTGAGGGCGAGGCTCTGTCCACCCTCATCGTCAACCGCCTGCGCGGCACCCTGAATGTCGTGGCTGTCAAGGCTCCCGGCTTCGGCGACCGCCGCAAGGAGATGCTGCAGGATATTGCTACCCTGACCGGCGGCACGGTCGTCTCTGCAGACCTCGGCTACGAGCTGAAGGATGCTACCGTTGACATGCTGGGTCATGCCCGTCAGGTCAAGGTCACCAAGGAGAACACCACCATCGTGGGCGGCGCCGGCGACAAGGACGCTATCGCGTCCCGCATCGGTCAGATCCGCAATCAGATCGAGGCCGCTACCAGCGACTTCGACCGCGAGAAGCTGCAGGAGCGTCTGGCAAAGCTGGCTGGCGGCGTGGCTGTCATCAAGGTCGGCGCTGCTACTGAGGTCGAGATGAAGGACAAGAAGCTCCGCATCGAGGATGCTCTGAACGCAACCAAGGCTGCTGTTCAGGAAGGCGTCGTCGCTGGCGGCGGCACTGCTCCCATCAACGCCATCCCCGCTGTCCGTGAGCTGTGCGATACGCTGGAGGGCGACGAGCGCACCGGCGCTAAGATCGTCCTGAAGGCTCTGGAAGCTCCTCTGCGCCAGATTGCCAAGAACGCCGGCCTCGAGGGCAGCGTCATCATCGACAAGATCATCTCTGCCAACAAGCCCAACTACGGCTTCGACGCTCAGAATGAAGTCTACGTCGAGGATATGATCGCCGCCGGTATCGTTGACCCGACCAAGGTCACCCGCTCCGCTCTGGAGAACGCAGCATCCGTCGCTGAGATGGTGCTGACCACCGAGAGCCTCGTGGCCGACCTGCCCGAACCCCCGGCCGCTCCTGCTGCCGCTGGCGGTGACATGGGCGGTATGGGCGGCATGTACTAAGCCGCAGCCTTTCCCAAAACGCGCAGACTGTTTCAGTATCTGAGGCAGAGCTTCTTCGGAGGCTCTGCCTCTTTTGTGTACCGTCCCTCTTTTCTGCCCATACTACCGGGCAGGGAAGGGGGGCTTTTTATGTCGGGCCGGAGAGTGCTTGCGCTGTACGGGGCGCTGCTGCTGGGGTTTGCGGCGGTGGTCTGCCGGTTATACTGGCTCTGCTCGAACACGGACTACGCCGTGCGGGCGGCGGCGCAGAGCGAAGCGGTCCTCCGCCTGCCTGCGGCGCGGGGAAACTTTTACGACTGCGGCGGTCTGCCGCTGACGGGCATCTCCCAGCGCTGGCTGGCCCTCTGCTTCCCGGGTGAGGACAGCTACGCGCGGCTCTACCCCTATGCGGACGCCGACGGGCAGGCCAGGCTTTACCGGGAGCGGAATACTTCCCAGCCCTTTCTGCTGGACGTGGCGCAGGATGTAAGCGGGCTGGGCGTGCGGTGCTATGCCGTTCCCCGGCGGTACGCCGCTGCCCCGCTGGCAGAACAGCTCATCGGCTATCTGGACAGCGAGGGCCACGGCGCAGCGGGCCTTGAGGCTGCGCTGGACGATGTCCTTTACACCGGCGAGCGGGACACCCTGCACTGTGCGGTCACCGCGCAGGGACGGCTGCGGCGGGGCAGTGAGCCGATTTTAGAAAAAGCAGACTCTGCCCCGCAGGGTGTGCGGCTGACCCTCTCCCGCAGCATCCAGAGGGCCGCAGAAGGGGTGGCGGCGGAGAGCATGGCCACCGGGTGTATCCTTATTACAGATGTGAGTAGCGGCAAGGTGCGGGCCTGCGTGAGCCTGCCGGACTTTGATGCGGCCAATGTGGGCGAGAGTCTGACGGCCCCGGACAGCCCGCTTCTGAACCGCGCTTTTTCGGCCTATGCGGTGGGCTCGGTCTTCAAGCCGGTGCTGGCCGCAGCGGCGCTGGAAGCAGGAGAAGGGGACTTCACCCGGGAGTGTCCCGGCTACGACGCCCTGAACGGCCAGGTCTACCGCTGTGCCGGAAGCGTGCCTCACGGCCTCGTGGGGCTGGACGGCGCTCTGGAAAAGAGCTGCAACGGCTACTTTATCGAGCTGGGGCGGGAATTGGGGCCGGAGCGTGTCCGGCAGATGGCGGCAGCGCTGGGCTTCGGGAAGGGACAGGACATTGCAGGCGGCCTCCGGTCGGCTTCTGGCGTTCTGCCCGAAGCAGAGACGCTCGAAAACGAGGGACAGTTTGCCAACTTCTGCTTCGGACAGGGGGAGCTTCTGGCGACGCCCTTACAGGTGGCCGGGATGATGAACACCATTGCGGCGGGCGGCGTCTATCACACCCCGCTTTTCGTGGAGTGTACCGTGGACGAGACGACGGGCGAAGAGCTCACGCCGCTGGCACATAGCTCGTCCCGACGGGTGTTTTCGGAGCAGACGGCGGAAAAGCTGCAGGAGCTGCTGGCGGGCGTCGTGGCAGAGGGAACGGGCCGGCAGGCCGCCCCCTCCGAGGGGACTGCCGCCGGAAAGACCGGCACCGCCCAGACCGGCCAGTTCCGGGACGGCGAAGAGCTGAAAAACCACTGGTTCGCCGGTTTTTACCCGGCAGAAAAGCCCCGCTGGACCATCGTGGTGATGCAGGACGCCCAGACAGAGCCGGAGGTGTCCAGCGCAGCCGTCTTTGCCCGCCTGTGCGACGCACTGAGCGCCGGGGAGTGAATGGTTTTGCTTTTCTGCTTGCTTTTTTGGCCGAGGTATGTTACTATATACTTGTATTTGTATGTTTGTTCTCCAAATTTAACAATAAAAGGAGCGTTTTCATCCATGGCAGTCATTGAAATCGTCGGCGGCGTCATTCTGCTCGTCGTCTCGGTGGTCATCTTTGCCCTCACCCTGATGCAGCATACCCACGGTCAGGGTCTGGCTGGTGTCATCAACGGCAGCGCTTACGGCGCAAACAGCGCCCGTCTGACCCCTGCGGACCAGATGCTGGCAAAGGCGACCCGCGTCGCCGGTATCATCTTCTTTGTGGTGGCCATCCTGGCCTGCGTGTTCGCAAGCCGTCTGGCCTGAGCATGCGCCCGCAGCCCCGTGATGAAAGCGGGGCTGTTTTTGTGTCTATCTGTTGTTATAAAAAGAGATAAGAGGGAAGAAGCCGCGCCCCGGTGGAGGGCGGGCTATGGTAGTTAAGGAGAAAGAAAATTTATGTCAATGCGCGATAAAATCGAACATGCCATCCAGATCCAGCCCTGCACCGTCAAAGAGCTGAAGCAGAAGTTCGGCGGCGAGCGCGGCGCAGACCGCAAGGTGATGGAAGCTCTGGACGAACTGGTGCGAGAGGCTGTCGTCTGCCAGCGTCAGGGCGTGTTCTTTACCGTCCGCTCCGGCCGTGCCGACAAGGCTCTGCTGTGCAAGGTGGTCAAGCTGGGCAAGAACTTTGCCTTCGTCATGCTGGAGGACGGCACCAGCGACATCTTCATCCCCGGCCGCTTCACCAAGGGCGCAATGCCCGGCGACGACGTGCTGGTGGAGAAATTCGAGCATCCCCGTGTGGAGGGCAGCGACGAGGGCGCTATCCTCGCCATCCTGACCGAGAAGAACGACCTGGTCGGCACGGTGCGCCGGGTCGAGGGCCGTCTGCGCTTCGTGCCGGACGACTGCCCGGCCATCACCATGCCGCTGGCCCGCGACTGCGAGGGCGGCGCAAAGGACGGCGACAAGGTAGCCGTCGAGATCCTGAACCGCGGCAGCCGTCAGGAAGACCACCGCGTGGGCGTCGCCATGCGCTTCGGCAGCTCCGACGAGGCCAAGCGCTGCGCCAAGGCTCTGCTTTACGCAAAGGACATCCGCACCCGCTTCCCGGATAAAGTGCGGGATGAGGCCAAGAAGTTCGAGGGCGCAGAGGTCTCCGAGAAGGACTGCGAGGGCCGCATGGACCTGCGCGCCCTGCCCATCTTCACCATCGACAGCGCCGAGACCAAGGACATCGACGATGCCATCAGCCTGACCCGCACCTCTGACGGCGGCTTTGAGCTGGGCGTCCACATCGCAGACGTCTCCAACTACGTCAAGCCCGGCACCGAGCTGGACAACGAGGCGTTCAGCCGCGCCACCAGCGTCTATTATGCAGATCAGGTCGTTCCGATGCTGCCCAAGGCCCTGTCCAACGGCATCTGCAGCCTGAACGAGAACGAGCTGCGTCTGGCTTTCTCCTGCCTGATGCGTCTGGACAAGGAGGGGAATCTGACGGATTACCGCTTCGTCAAGTCCATCATCCGCAGCCGCGTCAAGGGTGTCTACTCCGAGATCAACGCCCTGCTGGCCGGTACTGCCGACGCCGAGATCAAGGCAAAGTATGCCGACGTCATCGACCAGCTGCCCGCCATGAAGGAGCTGTACGGCCACCGCGCCCGCCTGCGCAAGGAGCGCGGCTGCATGGACATCGAGAGCGGCGAAGTCAAGCTCATCCTCGACGAGAATGGCCGCTGTATCGACGTCAAGAAGCGCACTTCCGGCGAGAGCGAGAGCATGATCGAGGAGTTCATGCTGCTGGCCAACCAGTGCGCCGCCCACTTTGCCCGCGTCAAGCAGATCCCCTTCGTCTACCGCGTCCATGAAGAGCCCAACGCCGAGAAGCTGGAGCGTCTGCACACTCTGCTGCAGGCCTGCGGCATCAACGACCACTTCGCCAAGGACGTTCCCACTCCCAAGGAGCTGAGCGCCATCCTCGAGGGTGTGCGCGGCACCCCCTATGGGCAGATCATCAACACCGGCATGCTCCGCTGCATGTCCAAGGCTCTCTACGAAGAGAAGCCCAAGGGCCACTATGGTCTGGTGCTGAAGGACTACGCCCACTTCACCAGCCCCATCCGCCGTTACCCCGATCTGGCCATCCACCGCATCATGACCGATATGCTCAAGGGTATCGAGAAGGAGACCATGATCCTCCGCTACACCGATTTCGCAGAGCGCGCCTCCAAGCAGTCCAGCGAGCGCGAGGTCATCGCCATGCAGATCGAGCGGAAGGCCGAGGACTGCTACAAGGCCGAGTATGCCCGCCGCCATCTGGGCGAGTGCTACGAGGGTACCGTCTCCGGCGTGACCCAGCGCGGCCTCTTCATCGAGCTGGACAACGGCGTGGAGGGCTTTGTGCCGGCTTCCAGCCTGACTCCCTCCGGCACCAGCCTGACCGAGGGCGTCCGCCTGACCGACCCCGCTTCCGGCAAGACCTGGAGCCTCGGCGACAAGATGATGATCACCATCGTCCGCGCCGACGTCAATCTGGGCAAGATCGACTTTGAGGTGGCTCCCGCCGCCAAAGCCTGAGGAGGGGAGAGCATGAGCATCCGTCACGCACTGCCCGCTGACGTGGACACACTGGCCGACATCGAAGCCGCGTCCTACCCGCCCGCTGAGGGGGCGTCCCGGCAGAGCATCGCCGGGCGTGTGGCCGTCTACCCGGACTGTTTCTGGCTGCTGGACGAGGGCGGCGGGGTGAAAGCTTTCGTCAACGGCTTCGTCACCGATATGCCTGACCTCACCGATGAGATGTACGATGACCCCCATCTCCACACGCCGAAGGGTGGGTGGCAGATGATATTCAGCGTCGTCACCGCTCCGGCCCATCGGCACGAGGGCTGCGCCTCCCGCCTGCTGCGTCAGGTCTGCGCCGACGCGAAAGCCGCCGGGCGCAAGGGCGTCGTGCTCACCTGCAAGGAACGGCTCATCGGCTTTTATGCGCAGTTCGGCTTCGTGGATGAGGGCGTTTCCGTCTCCACCCACGGCGATGTCGTCTGGCATCAGATGCGGCTGACATTCTGAGTCATCATAAAGCTTTTTATCCGTCTCCGGTACGCTGGGAGCGGATTTTTCTATGCAAACCTGCCTGTATGACAAAAATTGCGGCAGTTGGGCGGTTTTGCTTGTTGTAGGGCAGGAAGCGGCGGGGTATACTGATGCCAGAACCAAACAAGCCGGAGCCGAACGTGCTGCCGGTACAGAACAAAATGGAGGTTACGTCTATGTATTATTCCAGCGGCAATTACGAAGCCTTTGCGCGGCCCCGCAAGCCCGAAGGCGTGGACCGCAAATCGGCTTATATCATCGGCAGCGGCCTGGCGGCCCTGACGGCAGCCTGCTATCTGGTGCGGGATGGCCAGATGAAGGGGGAGCGCGTCCACATTTTCGAGAAAGACCCTCTGCCCGGCGGTGCATGCGACGGCCACAAGTACGACGTGGGCTATGTGATGCGGGGCGGCCGTGAGATGGACAACCACTTCGAGGTCATGTGGGATCTGCTCCGCTCCATCCCTTCGCTGGAGACCGAGGGGGCCAGTGTGCTGGACGAGTATTACTGGCTGAACAAGGCCGACCCCAACTACTCCCTCTGCCGCGCTACCGTGAACCGGGGCAAGGACGCCCACACCGACGGCAAGTTCGGCCTGTCGGATAAGGGGGCGATGGAGATCATGAAGCTCTTCTTCACCCCCGACGAGCAGCTTGAGGACAAAAAGATCACCGACTTTTTTGACGATGAGGTGCTCAACTCCAACTTCTGGCTCTACTGGCGCACCATGTTCGCCTTCGAGAACTGGCACAGCGCCCTCGAGATGAAGCTCTACCTCAAGCGGTATATCCACCACATCGGCGGTCTGCCCGACTTCACGGCCCTCCGCTTCACCCGGTATAACCAGTACGAGTCCATCATCCTGCCCATGGTCACCTACCTGAAAGACCACGGCGTCCAGTTCTACTACGACACAAAGGTCGTGGACGTCCAGTTCAGCCTCGAGCCGGGCAAAAAGCAGGCGGCGGGCATCACGGTAGACCACAAGGGCGCGGTGGAGACCATCGACCTCACCGAGGACGACCTGCTCTTTATCACCAACGGCGGCTGCGTGGAGAGCTGCACCATCGGCGCACAGAACAAGGCCGCGGGCTTCGACCCCACCATCAAGCCGGGCAACGGCTGGGACCTCTGGAAGCGCATCGCCGCGCTGGACGACTCCTTCGGCCACCCGGAAAAGTTCTGCAGCCAGCCGGAGCTGAGCAACTGGGAAAGCGCCACCATCACGACGCTGGATGAGAAGATCCCCCAGTATATCCAGAAGATCTGCAAGCGCGACCCCTTCAGCGGCCGCACCGTCACCGGCGGCATCGTCACCGTGAAGGATTCGGCCTGGCTGCTGAGCTGGACCCTGAACCGCCAGCAGCAGTTCCGGGCACAGCCCAAAGACCAGCTCTGCGTCTGGGTGTACGGCCTGTTCAGCGATAAGCCCGGCGATTACGTCAAAAAGCCCATGCGGGACTGCACCGGCCGGGAGATCTGCATGGAGTGGCTCTACCATCTGGGCGTGCCGGTGGAGGACATCGCAGAGCTTGCCGAGCACAGCGCCAACACCGTGCCGGTCATGATGCCCTATATCGACGCCTTCTTCATGCCCCGCGCGAAGGGCGACCGCCCCGACATCGTGCCGAAGGATGCGGTGAACTTTGCCTTCCTCGGCCAGTTCGCTGAGACCGGCCGGGACACCATCTTCACCACCGAATACTCCATGCGCACCGGCATGGAGGCGGTGTACCGGCTGCTGAACATCGACCGGGGCGTGCCGGAGGTCTGGGGCAGCACCTATGACGTCCGGGCGCTGGTGGATGCCTCGGTGAAGCTGCGGGACGGCCGGAAGCTCACGGACATGGAGCTGCCCCTTATGGGCCGCATCGCCCTGAAGGAGGCGCTGAAGAAGATCGAAGGCACCGACCTCGAGAAGTTCCTGCGCCAGTATAACGCTATCTGACAAGACGATATTCACGACGGAACAATACCGCCCAAAACAAAAGACCGGGTCGCTGCAAGCCTGAGGCAGGAAGCAGCGGCCCGGCCTTTTGTGCTGATTTGCGCGAGGATTCATAAAAAGTCGTACTCATAAAGAAAACTATTATGCAGAATGACCATCTTTGCGCTTGCTCTTTCGGCGGTTCTGTGGTAAGCTTAAAACAAAGAATGCGGCACAGCGGAAGAGAGACTGTGCCGCAAAAACAGGTCTGGAACATAAAGGAGGTCTTTTTTCGTGAAACACTTTATTTCTCGCCGCAATTTCCTGAAGGCTGTCGGTGTCACCGCCGCTCCCTCCGCCATGGCTGCTGCCGTTCCTCAGGCTTCGGCCGGTTTCCTGACGGGCAAGGATGCCGCTGTCACCATCCTGTACACCAACGATGTCCACACCTACATCGACAACAAGTCTCCCAAACTGACCTATGCCGCTATCGCTGCCATGAAGCAGGGCTACGTGGATGAGGGCAAGCCCGTCCTGCTGGTGGACGCAGGCGACCATATTCAGGGTACTGCCTACGGCTCCATGGACGACGGTGCTACCATCATCGAGCTGATGAATGAGGCTGGCTACGACATCGCCACTCTGGGCAACCATGAGTTCGACTACGGCATGGCCCGCGCAAAGGCCATCATCAAGGAAGCGGACTTCCCCTATGTCTCCTGCAACTGGGTGGACCTGCGCACCGGCCTGCGCGTCCTGCCCGCTGTCAAGCTGTTCCCCGCAGGCGGCAAGTGGATCGCATTCGTGGGCATCACGACCCCCGAGTCCTTCACCAAGTCCACTCCTGCCTACTTCATGAACGCCAAGCAGACCAGGTACATCTACGACATCCTGGGCGGTGACGACGGCAGGAAGCTGTACGACGCCGTCCAGAAGGCCATCGACAAGGCCAAGACCCTGGGCGCAGACATCATCATCGGTCTGGGCCATCTGGGCGTTGACCCGTCCTCCTCTCCTTGGACCAGTGAGGATGTCATTGCCAACACCACCGGCTTTGACGCTTTCATCGACGGCCACTCTCACACCGTCATGGAGAACAAGCGGGTCTACGATGCAGCCGGCAAGCCTGTCACCCTGACTCAGACCGGCTCTTATCTGGCAAACGTCGGTAAGATGACCATCGCCGAGGACGGCGCGATCACCACCGAGCTCATCTCCACCGCCGATGTCTCCGACGCCGCTGTGGCCGCTACCGCAGAAGCCTGGATCAACGATGTGGACGCTATGCTGGGCGAGCAGATCGCCACCACGGACATCAAATTCTACATCAGCGACCCCGCTACCGGCAAGCGCCGCATCCGTATGGGTGAGACCAACCTCGGCGACTTCGTGGCCGACGGCATCTATACTTACTTCAACGAGGTCGAGCAGCTGGACTGCGACATCGCTATGATGAACGGCGGCGGCATCCGCATCGATGTGGACGCCGGCAAGTGGACCTTCAAGACCTGCAAGCAGGTCAGCCCCTTCGGCAACGTGGCCTGCCTGATGTCTGTTACCGGCAAGCAGATCCAGGATGCTCTGGAATTCGGCGCCCGCTTCGTCGGCCCGGAGGGCAAGGAGAACGGCGGCTTCCTGCATGTTGCCGGTGCGACCTACGAGATCCACACCGACATCCCCAACACCGTCCTCACCGACGACAAGAATGTCTGGATGGGCAGCGCCACCGGCACGCCCCGCGTCCAGAATGTCCGCATCTACAACAAGAAGACCGGCACTTACGAGCCGCTGGACCTGAACCGCACCTATGCGCTGGCCGGCATGAACTACACCCTGCGCAATCTGGGCGATGGCTTCGCCATGTTCGACGGCGCAGAGCTCATCAAGGACTATGTCTCTGAGGACTACCTCGTCATGTCCACCTACGCCATGATCTTCAACGCTGTGAACGATGTGCCTGTCCTGAGCAGTGCCAACAGCCCGCTGGCAAGCTATCCGGGCTACCTGCTGAACTACGAGAATCCGTATGGCGCAGGCCGCATTCAGGTCGTTTGAGTTTTAGAGCGTAGCCCTCTCAGTCACCTTCGGTGACAGCTCTCCCGGAGGGAGAGGCACTGGCTCCTCGTCAGCGTCCTAGCCCTCTCAGTCATCGCTGCGCGATGCCAGCTCCCCCAAAGGGGGAGCCA
>OBVY01000695.1_pt1 | contig 29582 bp, 27 predicted proteins | sample 1538051 | NCBI WGS metagenome assembly OBVY01 (sample SAMEA2580017, study PRJEB22360) | human gut metagenome | biome: human gut; feature: human-associated habitat; material: faeces | place: Denmark | collected 2008/2010 | reverse complement strand
CGGCGGCTCTGAAAATTGAGCCGCCGCTTCAAAATGGGCGCGCGGATATGTCTGCTATACGACGGCTTTTTTCTTTTGCCGTCGTCCGGTAGATCATTCCATATTTATGAAACTTGGTGCTTGGCAAATACACGGCGAGAAATACCTGCACCAACTCCCCACGATGAAGCCGATTAAGCAGTAAATTTCCAATTTAAGCAAAACAAAGCCTGAAACTTCTTGATAAACCGAGAAATTTCGGGCTTTTTGTTTGCAATGATTTCCAGCAATTTTTACACCATACGCCAATTTTACGCCAAACGATGCTATGATTTGTGCAGAGCAAAAAGAGTGTTGTTCCGGTTTGGCAGTAGAAACGGCTGTGTGGTAGGCGGGTGTAGACCTGCAAAGGGCTGCATCAGAAAGTGGGTTCATGGATTTTTAAACGGATAGCCAGAACTTTCCACCGCAAAAGAAGCAAATGTGAAAAACAGGGAGGCTTTCTTATGAACAAACTGCTTTCCTGCCGCTACAACATGGACACCAACCGGGTGGAAGCCCGGTTCGAGGATGGCACCACCGTTGCCATCGACTGCACCGCCATCGAGGACGAGTACGGCAATACTCCGACGCAGCGGGCAGAACTGGACTGGCTGCTCTACAACAAGCCCTTGGAGTATGCACAGCTTGTGCTGGGTGGGGAGATCGAGCACTATCTCTCCCTTGGCTGTGACCACGGCAGGTTGGAAGAGCAATGACATAACAAGCACAGCCCCGCTTTGGCGAGGGGGAAGCCAAAGCGGGGCTGTATTCAATGAAGGAGAAATGAAGGGAATATCAGGTTACAGATTCAGCTCAAACTGTTCGGCTGTGATTGTTGCTTTGCCATCGGCAGCAAAGGTGATGCCGTCGGCAGACTGGGGGGTGTAGATCCATGCGGTCATGGTCTGCTCGCCATCGTTGGCGAAAACTTCGATGCTGTTTTTGTCCAGCAGGATGCGGAGCTTGAGCGCACCGTTCTGGCTGCGGACCTTGCAGCTGCGGCTGTGAACGATGTCGGCACGGGAACCGGCATGGCTGCGGTCCAGCGTCAGCTGCGAGGTGTAGGGATCGTAGGTCAAGCTGGTGTGATAGTCTGCGTCAGCAGCCAGCTTCAGGGTGAAGGAGCGGTATTCGCCGGGCTGCACCGTGACGGTCAGGTCGGCCACCCGACCCTTGATACCTTCCAGAGAAGTTTCGTTTTGCACCGTCACATTTTCGTGGAAGGTTCGCTTGCCGTGGACGGCATCCAGCTCCCGCACCGGGGTCTGAAGAATGCGTCCGTCCTTGATGTGCAGTTCGCGGGGGCAGATGGTCTGCCCGAACCACTTGCAGCCCTGGGGCTTATCCTCGGTGTCCGACCAGGTCTGCAGCCATGCGGTCATGATGCGGCGGCCATCCGGGGCAAGGGTGGTCTGGGTGGCGTAGAAGTCGATGCCGCCGTCCATCAGCTGCACATTTTCCCTGATGAAGGTGTGGGTGGCTTCGTCGTAGCTGCCGATGAAGGCAATCACGTTGTGGCCGTTGTGGAACTCGCCCTTGGGCAGCATCTCCATGGGCCCCAGCATCAAGACCTGTTTGCCGTCCAGTGGGAAGAAGTCCGGGCACTCCCACATTTTGCCGTACTGATTGTTGCAGCGTTCCAGCACCGTGACAAAGTGCCAGTCGAAGCCGTCCTTGCTCTGGAACAGTACCGCTGCGCCGCTGCCATCCTCGGCAAGGCAGACGGTGACGGCAGAGTAGGTGCCGTCGGTCTCACGCCAGATCTTGGGGTCCCGGAAGTCGAACTTGCTGAAACCTTCCGGCAGGTCTTTCTGGGTCAGCACCGGGTTGCAGGCAGGCTTTTCGTAGTTCAGTCCATCACCGATGGCAATGCTCTGGGTCTGGATGTCCCGCATCTCCCCATTGGGCTGCTTTTCTGCCACCACGCTGGTGTACATCAGCAGCTGCCTGCCGTCATCCATCTGGGTGGCAGAGCCGGAGAAGCAGCCGGGGCCGTTGTCCGCCGGGGAATCCGGTGCAAGCGCACAGGGCAGATACTCCCAGTGCAGCAGGTCGGTGCTGACGGCGTGACCCCAGTGCATGGGCGCCCACCGCACATCGTAGGGGTTATACTGATAGAACTGGTGATACTTCCCTTTATAATAAGAGAAGCCGTTGGGGTCGTTGAGCCAGCCCACATAGGGGGTCATGTGGTAGGCAGGGCGTTCCGCCGGGGAGATCGCTACGCCGTGCTCGGCCTCGTAGGCGCGGGCTTTTTGTAAAGTCAAATCGTTCATGGAATCCTCCAAGGGAAAGAATTCTTATGCGTAGTAAGCATCCAGATATTTCTGCATAATGCCCAGATAGTCGGACAGGCCGTAGGCTTCCAGCTTGCTCAGATATTCGTTCCACTCTGCATCCGTAGTGCCGTTCATGATCCAGTTGGCCTTCTGCGTATTCATGTAGGTCTGCAGATCTGCCTGCAGGTTAGAGACCTGCTCGGTGTCCTCGTTGCTCATAAAAACATTGGGATAGACATAATCGTTGTTCATATCCGGGGTGTAGATATCCTTGATCCAGTCCAGACGATACTGTGCATCGTCCGGGCAGGTAACGTATACACCATAGTAATCATCCAGAACCGCCAGAGGCCCACTGACGCACTGCGCTTCACGGACTTCCACGGGAGAAGCATCGCCCAGAGGAGCGTGCTTCAGCATGGGCTCACCCTTATCGTTGGTAGACAGTTCAAAAATGTTAAAGCCTTCCGCATCGCCGTAGGTACCCCAGTTGTTCTGCGGAGACTGGAGGGGGGCGTACATCTGATCCAGCCATGCACAAACCAGTGCAGGATTAGCCGCCTTTGCGGTGACAACGCATCTGCCGCGGGCAAAGCCGCTGGTGAAAGAGCCGTTCTGCGGAGTGATATTTCGGGTATCGGCGGTCAGGGCAGGCAGCGGCTCCCAGTCGGTCAGGTTGTCGATGTTGGCAATATCCCAGCTGAAGCAGACACCATAGCGGCCAGCCTTGCCCTTGGAAACATAGGTGGACCACTCCTGCGTGAAGCACTCCGGGTCGATGAGCTTCTCGGCATACAGCTTGTGCAGCCAGTCCAGACCATCGCGGTAGCCCTGCTGGGTGGCGGCACAGATGACTTTCCGGTCGTTGGTAACGGCGATATGGCGGTCCTTGTCAGCGTCGCCGTAGCCTTCGCCAAAGCCATTGATGAGGATGCTGGGGTCCTGATCGCCGTTGTTGACGATGCAGGACATGGGGATGATGTCACCGTCAATGCCATACTCGGCCTTGATAGAAGCGGCGTTATCACGGAATGCCATCAGCACCTGCTCAAACTCGTCCACCGTGGTGGGCATCGACAGACCGAGGAAGTTCAGCCACTTGGTATTGATGAAGCTCATGTTGCCAATGGTCTGGATGGCGGTCTTTTCTGCGCCGAGCTGCTCGATCCAGGGCAGTGCCCAGATGTGGCCATCGCTGTCGGTGCACATGGTGCGGTACTCCGGGTACTGCTCAAAGACCTTCTGGAGATAAGGCATATTGTTGTCAATGTAGTCTTCCAGATTGAGGATGACACCCTGATCTGCGTAGCGCAGCAGATTGCTGTCGGTAAAATCAGCAGTAAAAACAAAATCCGTCAGGGTGTTGGGGTTGGACATATTCAGGGTGATCTTATCGCTCCACTGGTCGGACTGGATGGCGGTCCAGTCGATGTGCACATTGGTCTGCTCTTCCAGACGCTTGAAGATGGTGCGGTTGTTCGGCTCGGATTCGCTGCCCACAGGGAAGCTGGTCATACCGGTAAAGGTGACCTTTTCGGACAGCGGAAATGTAACGGCACCAGTCACATCCACAGCTGCGGCAGCAGAATTGTTGCCGCCGGTGGATTTGCCGCCGCCACAGGCAGACAGAGCAGCGGCAGAGCCCGCCAGAGCGCAGACCTTGAGGAAGTTGCGGCGAGAGATCAGCTTTTTCATGGTATTTTCTCCTTTTTCATGTTTCTTTTTTCGTGTAACAGATGAGCGTACCGGCTCATAAAATTCTGAAATATCCTTAGCCTTTAATGGAACCAGCCATGATGCCGGCATCAAAATACTTCTGGAAGAAGGGATACATCACCAGCAGCGGCAGACTGGAAATAATAATGGTTGCATATTTGAGCAGCTCTGCCATCTTCGCACGTTCGGCAGTACTTTGGATATCTGCAATCATGCCGGATTCCGGCTGGCTCTGGATCAGGATGGAACGCAGCACCAGCTGCAGCGGCTGCTTCGATGCGCTGTTCAGGTAGATCATGGCGTCAAAGTAGCTGTTCCACATTGCCACGAACTGCCACAGAGCCAGAACTGCCACCACCGGCATACAGACGGGCAGCAGGATCTTGAAGAAGTAAAGCATCTCGCTGGCTCCATCCACATCCGCAGCTTCGCGCAGCTCACGCGGGATGCCTTGATAATAGGTACGGGCAATGATCATGTTCCACACGCTGAATGCTCCCGGCAGAATGACCGCCCACATGGAATCCAGCAGACCCAGATTGTTGATGAGCAGGTAGGTGGGGATCAGACCGCCGCTGAAAAACATCGTGATCACAAACAAGGTGTTGAAGATCTTTTTGCCTTTGAAGTCCGGCAGCGACATGGGATAAGCGGCAAGCATCGTCACAGCTACCGAGACGATGGTGAAGATGATCGAGTAAAGTACTGCGTTCTTGAAGCCGACCCAGATCTGCTTGTCCGAAACGACACGCTGGTAAGCATCCAGACTCCACTTGCTGAAATCAAAGGAGATGCCCTTGTTTTGCAGAGTGACCGGGTCCATAAAGGACGCGATGACGATGTAGATCATCGGAACGATGATCGCCAGCAGGAACAAGCCCAGAAGTGCGTAGCCGCAGTACAGGATGATCTTATCTTGTCTGGTGTAGAGGGCCATTTTTGATTTTTTCTGTTTTGCCATGGTAAACCCCTCCTTACAAGCCCTTGCCATCGTTCATTTTGGCAACAACCTTGTTCACTGCGATCAGCAGGATGACGTTGACAATGGTGTTGAACAGACCGACTGCCGTGGAAAAGCTGTAATCGCCGTCCAACAGGCCCTTTTTATAAACGTACGTTGCAATGATCTCGGCAGTGTTCAGGTTCAGGTCAGTTTGCAGGGCATAGGCCTTTTCAAAACCGATGCTCATGATGTTGCCTGCCTGCAGGATGAACTGAATAACGACCATATCCTTAATGGCGGGCCACTCCACTGTCATGATCTGCTGGATCAGGTTCGCGCCGTCGATCATCGCAGCTTCCTTCAGATCTTTGCTGGCGTTAGAAAGAGATGCGGTGTACATGATGGATGCCCAGCCGGCACCCTGCCAGATGCCGCTGATGATGTAGATGGGGCGGAACGCTTCCGGCAGCGTCATGAAGTTGATGCTGGTGTGAAGCAGGCCGTTCACCGGACCGGTGACACTCAGCAGCACCCGGACGATACCGCACAGCACGATGACCGAGATGAAGTTGGGCATATACAGCACCAGCTGCACCTTCTGCTTGATCTTCTTGCTCTCGATACGGTTGAGCAGGAATGCCAGCAGGATGGGGATCGGGAAGCCCCACAGCAGACCGTAGACGCTCAGCTTCAGGGTGTTGATCAGATAACGCTGGAAGTCCGGCGAGGACATGAAGCGGGTAAAGTTTTTGAAGCCTACCCACTCGCTGCCCCAGATGCCCTTGAAGGGATTGTACTTCTGGAACGCGATCAGCACACCGCCCATGGGAGCGTACTTGAACACCAGCGTCAGCACCACGGCAGGCAGCAGGAACAACAGGTAAAGCTGCCAATGCCGTTTGATGTATACCCATGTGTTGTGCAGCTTGCGTTCTGCTGTCAGCACAGCCGTTTCCGGCGAGGCCGTCTTTGCTTTCATGAATCATTCTCCTCCTTTTTGATTTGCTTGCCGTTTGATTTGTGTTTTACATTTGCACCTTTGAATTTTACGTTTTCATCACTTCGATTGTGCAAATGTAAAACTCTGTAATTCATTTATACCACGCATGCAGGCGAATGTCAACGATAATTCATGGTATACATCAAAAATTATTGTGGATTTGTACAGATGCACAAATCCGAAAGTGCGTAAATATGCAAAATGATGATTTGCATTTTTGCATTTGACTAATTTGTGCATTTGCACTATACTGGAATCGCAAAGAATAAGATCCGTCGCCAGACTTTATCTATAAAAGAAAGAGGATGACTTATGGCAACCAAAGTCACCATTCAGGATATTGCAAATGAACTGCAGCTTTCCCGCAACACAGTTTCAAAGGCCATCAACAACACCGGTGTGCTGGCAGATGCCACACGGGAGAAGATCCTGCGCAAAGCCGCCGAAATGGGCTATAAGCAGTTCGCCTATCTGCCGCTGTTTCAGGAAGACGCTGCAAAAACAGCAGAGCCTTCCATTCTGCCAAGTGGCAAACGGGAGATCGCCATGCTGACGACCCAGTTTCTGAGCAGCTCTCACTTTTCCTCTATGATGCTGGATCGTTTCCAGTCGGAAATCGACCATCTGCACAGCGGCATGACCATTCATCGCATTTCTCCCATAGAGCTGAAAGAGAAAAAACTTCCATCTTCTCTCAATATCCAGCACACAGCCGGCATCATCTGCATTGAAGTATTCGACTATGACTACGCACAGATGCTGTGCGATCTGGATGTTCCGCTGCTGTTTGTGGACACTCCTGTGATGGATATGCGTCCTCCTCTCAAAGCCGACCGTCTTTATATGGAAAACCGCATTGAGATCCAGAATGCAGTGGCCCACATGGTCCAGCGCGGCAAAAAACACATCAGCTTTGCGGGGGATAAAAACCACTGTCAGTCCTTCTTTGAGCGTTATATGGCTTATAAGGATGCAGTGGAGCACTTTGGTCTGACAGAAGGCCTGAGCACCTGTGCGATGCCATCTGGACAGCAGAACTATCCGGTATCCCTGTACGAAACCATACGTCGGTTCAAAACGATGCCGGATGCCTTTGTCTGCGCCAATGACTTTGTTGCCATGGATCTGGTCAAGGCATTGAATGAGCTGGGGTATTCGGTTCCCGATGATATCTGGGTCTGCGGCTTCGATGACAGTCAGGAGGCTTCCTACTTTGCCCCCCATCTGACTTCGATCCATATCCATGGACAGATCATGGGCTACACCGCTGCCAATCTGCTTATGACCCGCATCGAAGAGCCATCGCTGAACTATCGCACCGTCTATACGGAAACCAACCTGATCCTGCGCGAATCCACAGGAGATTGAGCGAAAGGAGAACCACCATGCGTGACCTGTGCAATACGGACAAGCCGCTGTTTGCTGTGCTGACGAAATTGACTTACAGTGCTTACCTGAACATCTTATGGCTCGTGTGCAGCCTGCCCATCGTTACCATAGGGGCTTCTACGACCGCATTGTTCTACGTCACGCTCAAAATGGCGGAAGATCGGGACGATGGTCTGACCCGGATGTTTTTTAAGGCGTTCCGGGAAAATTTTAAGCCTGCCACAAAACTCTGGCTTATCCTGCTGGCAGTCGGCAGTTTCCTGGCTGCGGATGGCTTTGTGCTGCGCCGAATGTGGAGCGAAAACATTTTCTGGACGCTGCTCACGGCAGTGCTTATTGGTGCGGCAGTTCTGTACGGCATCGTTCTGCTGTATGCTTTTCCTCTGCTGGCACGGTTTGAAAACACCACCTTCGGCATCCTGAAAACAGCGTTTCTCGTGGGTGTCCGGTATCTGTTTTGCACCCTGCTGATGGCGGCGGTCTATGGCATCATGGGGTACGTCATAGTGTTTGTGTTCACGCCTGCATTCCTGCTGGGCATGGGCTTCTGCGCCATGCTCTGCTCCTTTCTGATGCTTCGGATCCTCTATCTGATTGGTGGAGACCCTGATGCAGTATACGAGGAACACGACCATGACAAAAACTGACCGGGATACGCTCCGCTCCCTCCATGGGCGCAAAAAGTGGGAGCACATCTGGGCATATTACAAGCTGCCCATTGCGATCGTGCTCATCGTCGTCTATATCCTCGGCTATGCAGCCTACCGCCATGTGACGAAAAAAGAGGATGTGCTTTACCTTGGTCTGGTAAATATCACTGCCGGGTCTGATCTGACGGAACAGCTTACCACCGGCTTTGCCGAGGCGCAGGGTCTGACCAAAAAGCAACAGGTCGATCTGCTGTCCGGCTTGCTGATCAGCGAAAGCGAACGCGCAGAGGAGCAGTATGTATATGCTTCGGAGATGAAGCTGCTGGGTGCAGTCAGTGCCCAGCGGTTAGATGTTGTTCTGATGGACGAATATGCACGGGATCGACTGTTGGCAGATGATTATTTTCTCGATCTGCGGACGCTGGATGCGTCTTTCCGTGCACTGTCTGGTTTGAACGCCGGTGGGACCGTGCTGGATATTTCGGACACGCCGTTTGTCAGGCAGGCAGGTTTTTCTGGCAGGGTCTATCTTGGGGTGGTGCAGAATGCACCGCACCCGGAGCGTGCAGCCGCTTACATTCATTATCTGTTCCAGCGGTGATCGTTGGGTTTCACATCAAGAATAAGGAGAAGTATCATGGACATTTTAACGATTGGTGAAGTTTTGATCGACCTGACCCAGACCGGCAAGGATGCGCGCGGCATCCCTCAGTTTGCCGCAAACCCCGGCGGTGCCCCGGCCAATCTGGCGGTGGCAGCCGCCCGGCTGGGGGCACAGACTGCCTTTATCGGCAAGGTGGGTGCGGATGCCTTTGGCCGCTATCTGAAAGAGGTTCTGGCAGAAAACAAGGTAGACGTTTCCGGCATGGCTGTGGATGCAGACCACCCCACCACCATGGCAGTGGTCTCGGTGGATGCCACCGGCGAGCGGGATTTCAGCTTCTACCGCAGTGCCAACGCTGACGTGATGCTGTGCAAAGAGGATATTTCGGACGAGGCTCTGAAAGCCGCCAAAATCGTCCACTTCGGCTCTGTCAGCCTGACCGCCGACCCCTCCCGCACTGCCACGCTGGACGCTGCTGCCCGTGCCAAAAAAATGGGTGCTGTCATTACTTATGACCCGAATTACCGTGCAAACCTCTGGAAGAACAAAGAGGACGCCATTGCCCAGATGAAAGCACCCCTGCCGCTGGTGGATATCCTGAAGGTCTCCGATGAGGAGCTGCCCCTGCTCACCGGCACCACCGACTGCGAAAGCGGCACGGCACAGCTGGCACAGAACGGCATCCGACTGATTTTCGTCACCTTGGGTGCAAACGGCGTGTTCTACCGCTTTGGGGAGAAGACCGGTCATGTGGCAGGCGTTCCCTGCAAGGTGGGCGACACCAACGGCGCAGGCGACACCTTCTTTGGGGCGGCTCTGTCCAAGCTCTGCAAGGAGGAGCTGGACACCCTGACGGTGGACAAGCTGGAAGGCATTCTGGCTTTTGCCAACAAAGCGGCCAGCATTACCACCAGCCGGCATGGCGCTATCCCCGCCATGCCCACCCTTGCAGAAGTGGAGGGCTGAACCATGGCACAGGAGTTTTCCACCCGCTTTGCCCGCCATAAGGACGAACTGGAATGGCTGTTCATGGAACTGTACCACAACCGGGAAGGGCTGGAAGTTCTGGAGCGGGAGATGGCAGAAGCCTACAACGCCCGCAGCGCCGAGCTGAAAGCACTGGACAAGGCACGCTCTGCCGACCCGGACTGGTACAAGCGGGGCAATATGTTCGGCATGACCATGTACACCGACCTCTTTGCCGGGAATTTGAAAGAGCTGGCAAAGAAACTGCCCTACCTCAAAGAGCAGAAGCTGACCTATCTGCACCTGATGCCCCTGCTGCAGATGCCCCACTCCCACAACGATGGCGGCTATGCGGTGGAGGATTTCGACACCGTAGACCCGGCTCTCGGCACGAACAAGGATCTGGAAAACCTGACCCGTGAACTGCGAAAGGCCGGCATCAGCCTGTGTCTGGATTTTGTCATGAACCACACCGCCAGCACCCACCGCTGGGCGATGGCGGCAAAGGCAGGCGACCCATGGTTTCAGGCCTATTACCACCTCTACGACGACCGTACCATCCCCGACCAGTACGAACAGACCGTGCCGCAGGTGTTCCCCAACACCGCCCCCGGCAACTTTACATGGTGTGAGGAGATGCACAAGTGGGTGCTGACCACCTTCCACGACTATCAGTGGGATCTGAACTACGCAAACCCGGCGGTGTTCGTGGACATGACCAAGAGCATCCTGCATCTGGCAAATCTGGGTGTAGAGGTGTTCCGCATTGATGCCGTTCCCTACATCTGGAAGCAGTTGGGTACCACCTGCCGCAATCTGCCGCAGGTACACACCATCGTGCGGATGCTCCGCATCGTGCTGGAATGCGTCTGCCCGGCGGTCATCCTCAAGGGCGAGGTGGTGATGGCACCCAAGGAGCTGGCGGCCTATTTCGGCACCCCGGAAAAACCGGAATGCCACATGCTCTACAACGTGTCCACCATGGTCAACCTGTGGAGCGCCCTTGCCAGCCGGGATACCCGGCTGCTGAAAGCGCAGCTGGATGCCCTGCACGCCCTGCCGGACAACTGCTGGTTCGTGAACTATCTGCGCTGCCACGATGACATCGGCTGGGGTCTGGATGAGGCGGTGGAAAACCGGCTGGGCATCGACCCGCAGAAGCACAAAGAATACCTGTACCACTTCTACGAGGGCAATTTCCCCGGCAGCTGGGCAAAGGGCGAGCTGTACAACTACGACCCTGCCACCGGCGATGCCCGCAGCTGCGGCACCACCGCCAGCCTGTGCGGCGTGGAGCAGGCACTGGAAAAGGACGATAAAACCGCACTGGACTACGCGGTGAAGCGTGATCTTCTGCTGCATACTGCCATGGCATTTTTGCAGGGCTTCCCCATGCTGAACTGCGGGGACGAGATCGCCCAGCGCAACGGCTGGGACTACAAAAACGACCCCGACCGTGTGGAGGACAGCCGCAATCTGCACCGCAGCAAATTCAACTGGACGGATGCCAAGCAGCGCACCCGAAAAGGCACGCTGCAAAACACCTTGTGGCAGGGCATGGAGCAGCTGCGCCAAATGCGGGCAGACCCCTGCTTTGCCCCGGATGCGTGGGTGACCACATGGGACAGCCACAACCCCGGCGTGCTGGCGCTGGTACGCAAGCGCGGCGAGGAGACGCTGGTGGGACTGTTCAACTTTACCGAATACCCGGCAGGGGCCAGTCTGGACGCTCTGGGCGGCGAGTATCAGACCACAGATGGAGCTTCCGTCTGGCTGGCGGATGTGGAACTGGAACCCTATCAGGCACTGCTGGTAAAAAACAAATAAGTATAACGAGCCATCCGGCTCTCTCTCTTTTCGCCAAAGTTTTCGGCGTGTTTTCTTGCACACTGCCGAAAGTGGCGTGCTCTCAAAACTTTTTGTTGACACGGCTCGATTTTTGTGGTAATTTATCCCAACAATTTAATATAACATATTTATCTTAGAGTTCTAGCACGGCTCCCAAAGGAGCCGGAGCAAGTTTTTAACTTTCTTATCGCTACATAACGAACCCGAACCAAGGCCATCCCGGAAAGGATGGTCAGGTTTCGGTTGTTGTGTGGCGATTTTTTATTGCCAAATCCAGCACCGCACCTTGAAAATCGAAAGACCGTCTGCATGGGATACCCGGCGATGACCCCCAAGTGGGAGAGCCGGAAAACGCCGCCGGAAGGGGGCAGGAAATCCATGCAGGGAGAACGGCGCACCCAATATCAACTGGTCAAAATGGCCAGTTGATGTGGTGAATGACGCAAAACGTCATTCACCGGAAGAACATTCTGCGTTACGGCTCACCTCATGTGGACATTTTGACCACATGAGGCAAATTGGCCGCAGCTTGAATCAATGTAGACAATTTGTCCACATTGACTCCGTTTGTGTTACGTTTGACCTCGACCTGACATTTTGTCAAGCCACGGTGAAATCTGGTAAGTGCTGATTTCCGGTACTTACCAGATTACTGTAACACGATCGCTCTGTGGTGGGTTACGAAAACCGTAACTCACCACTTGGAAGTGGTAAATGGACAAAATATCCACTTGCCACCCAGCCATAACGCACAGATTTTGGTTGGTGGTCATTTTGACCATCAACCAAACAATCGTAACGCTTTATTGTGTGAAAGTGGCTGTTACCATTTTGGTGTGCACCCCGTCAAGAGGACAACGAAACAAATCAAAAAAATATCTCAAGCCGCCTTCAAATAAAGGTCATGCTTTTCCAACGGTGTCAGAACGCCAAGGTTACGCTGGAGACGTTTAGTGTTGTAGTAATGAATATAACTGCGAATCATTTTCACCAGTTCAGCACGGTTTGTGAAACGCCTCCCGTAATAACGCTCTCGCTTCAGAATACCCCAGAACCCTTCCATGGGACCATTGTCAATACAGCGGCCAACACGAGCCATGCTTTGTGTCATGCCAGCATTGACCAGCCGCTGGTAGAAATATCGGTTGGTATATTGAAATCCACGGTCACTGTGAAAGATTGGATGTGTATCAGGATTGCTCTGGACGGCCTTTGCAAAAGTGTCGAACACAAGCTTGTTATCATTTGTATCCCGAATCACAAAGGAAACGATACGTCTGTCATATAAGTCAAGGATAGCGCTCAGATAAACTTTCTTAACTCTAGGACCTTCGTAATACTTGAATTCCGTCACATCTGTCAGCCACTTTTCGTTTGGCTTTTCTGCATGAAATTCCCGATTCAAAATGTTTTCAGCGTAGTGCTGTGGTGTCTTTGCGTGTCTGGTATTCAAAAATATCGGCAAGGGTAAGCAGCTGTACTTCTCCGCGTTCCTGTGCCTGAAGCAGGCCGTCCGTGAATCCGCCTTTCGAGAAAATGTAGTAATGGTAGTTTGTTCCTTTCCCAAAGACTGCTGCATATTCCCGAATCAGTTCCAGTTCGTCCAAACCGATTTTTTCATTGCGGTATTTGCAGGAGCCGATGATATAGTCATTTCCATCAACCGGCGTTCCGACAATGTCGATCTGGATCTGCTTCTTTTTTTGAGGGTCGGTTCCCCACCACTGCCCAATCTCACTCAACTCGATAGGAAGATCATTCGCATAATAGAGCAAGTAGTCTTGGCACATCTTCTCAAAAATCAGACCCATATAGTCTGGAAAATACTGCTTCACCGCATGGGGGTAGGTCTTTGCGATCCGCCCCGAATCAATGGCACTTGCATTGACCGGCACAAAACGGTACCAAAAACGAAAAAAATTGTCCGCCAGAAGATAGATCGTTTTTTTGCCCGGTTTCTCTGTGACCGGCGTCTCCTTTTTGACGATTCCAAGGTCTATCAACGTTTTGAGGTACTTTGCCACCACAGAGTTTTCTTCACCAACTTTTGTGGTGATGTCGTTCAGACGGGACGCACCCTCCGCGATTGCCTTAATGATTGCATTATAAATTGCCGGCTCGCGCAGTTCCTGCTTCAACAGGTTAGCTGGCTCCTCATAGAGATAGCTGGAACGGTCAAACAAATTTTCCAGCAACGCTTCATCTACGCTGTCCCGAACATCCAATTTGTTGATATAATGCGGAACGCCGCCTGTGATGCCATAAATCAGGGCGTTATCTTCCTCGGACAGATTCGGATGGAATACCGCTGTTTCCTTGTAATCCAGCGGCATGATCTTGAATTGCGCTGTTCTGCGCCCATACAGAGGGCTTTCTTTGCCCAAGACCTGACTTTCCATAAAACTCATGGACGAGCCACACAGGATCAGGTACATTTGGGAATCTGTCCATTTATGGTCGATGATGTGCTGAAGCATTGCGGAAATAGCGGGTTTAGCCTTTGCAAGATAAGGGTACTCATCAATTACAAATACGATCCGCTGCTCCTTGGAGAGAGCTGTCAGTTCGTCCAATGCTGCATCGTAGGTTGTAAATTCCGGTGATGATTCTGCATTGGGTCGTTCAAAACTCATGATTGCCTTGGACAAGGCTTCCAGATTTTCTTTTCCGGTCGTATTCAAGGCAGAGAAAAAAATGGTCGGTTTATCCTTGCAGAATTCATTGATCAGCGCAGTTTTTCCAACACGGCGTCTGCCGTAAATGACAACGCATTCAAACTTTCCATTCTCATATCGTTTGTTTAACTTCCGAAGTTCCTCATCGCGGCAATAAAATCGGCTCATTTTGTTCCCTCCCCAAAGTGTATTTATCGAATTTATATACTCGTAAGTTAGTTTCTTACAAGTATAATACTTCATTTCTTACATAAAGTCAAGAAATATATTTTTGACGGCTCATCGAGAAACAGGAACGATACTTCCTATTTTCCTCAAAAATTGTGAACTCTGAGTTCCTGTTCATTTCGTTCCGCATCGGTTACAATACAGCCATAGCTTCGGCAAGCGTTCAAAGCAGCCCTCAAGCTATCCCGCCCCTTGAAAATTGAACACGCATTCTTCAGTCACGTTCCTGTGATGATGAGCCACGTCCGTAACAAATGCGATGATCTCCCACTGAGGGAATGAGCGGTAGGTTAACGGTAAATGGATGACAGCTTCTCCATAGCTAAGAGCCATCACAGAATAATGATACTTCTGCCTTCGGGCAGCTCGGTGAGAACCACGGAGAGGTGAGAACCCTATGGATTCGGTACGCTGCCGGACGGCTGAAAGATTTCCCACACGAAAACTGAGTTTTCGTTTTCCGGGGATGTCGGGGACAAATACGGAAAGGTATAGAACTATAAATCACAGCATTTTTGCTGTTTGAGATAGTAGGGTGGGCTGTGCGAGCAGCCCACTGTTACATATACGGATAGAGAGGAGAAATCTAAATTGGCAACACGAGGCAAAAAAGAGAAAGAGTATCCGCCTATGCCCGCAAACTGGATGTACAAGCGCGGGGATGTCTACATGATGGATCTGAATCCTTACAGCGGTTCCGAGCAAGGCGGCATCCGACCTGCCATTGTTGTCCAGAACGATGACGGTAATTTTTATTCCAATGTTCTTCTGGTCGTTCCGCTGACAACACAGATCAAAAAGCGAAATATGCCAACGCATTTTATTCTGCACAATCGTTTTTTGAGTGCGCCATCTATGGTGATTTGCGAAAGCCCGCGCCCCGCAGATAAATCCAGAGTGTTAAGCTACCTTGGGCACCTGTCCAAATATGAAATGCGGCAAGTGTCAGTGTGTCTGCAATACAGCTTTGGGTTCATTGGATACAAGTCATTCCGAAAATACCTTACGGCTCCTCCGCAGGAGGATGTTCTCGCCGCTGCAAAAGAGCTGCTCTCTCAGCAGTTTCAAAATCTTCGGGTGCTGAACAGTCAGCCCCCTGCTCTCGCCAAGCACACAAAAGGCGATCTACATAGCATTGAGCAGATATCGGAAAGGATGCTCTCCACCCCGACGGAATCTTCTGTTGAGTTCATGGTCGCAGAACTGGATGATGCACTTCAATCGCTTATGTTCCGCTGGAATATCTGTTATGAACGGTATTCCAGTTTCCGCTTATCCGATAACGAAAAGAAGAAAATCGATTTGATTATCCAAACAGGAATTGATTTTCTGCAAAAGAAGAAGGAGGTTTCTTTATGATGAACGCAGTTGTAAAACCTTAGCACAGCAAGCGAGTACCCGCTTGCGATTTTTGGCTTTAGGGAACCCTCCCCCTAAACCCGAAAAATGCTTGTTGGGAACATCCCAAACCCTGCTACGAAAAGAGGCGTGATACCACAATGGCAAACAGGAAACGGAATATCCAGGTGAAGTTCTATGTGACCGCCGAGGAAAAGGAACTGATGGAACAGAAGATGGCCCAGCTCCAGACAATGCGGATCGGCGCCTATCTGCGGAAGATGGCGATTGATGGATATATCATCTATTTGGACACTAGGGACATCAAGGAGATGAACAAGCTCCTGTCCGCCATTGGCCGGAACATCAACCAAATCGCCAAACGGGTCAACGCCGAAGGCCCCACCTATCAGGCTGACATGGAGGAAATCCGGGAAAGGCTGGATCAGATATGGCAGTTACAAAGACGCATCCTATTAAGTCAACGCTGAAAGCGGCCATTGACTATATCTGCAATTCCGACAAGACGGACGGGAAGCTGCTTGTATCCTCCTTCGGCTGCGCTGCTGAGACCGCCGACATTGAATTTGAATGGACACGCCGCCATTCCATCGACAAGGGCACGCACCTGGGCCGCCACCTGATCCAAGCCTTTGAGCCTAGAGAGGTCTCCGCCGCAGAAGCCCATGAGATTGGGCTGCAGTTGGCAAAAGAAATATCGGGTGGCAAGTACGAGTTTGTACTTGCCACCCATATTGATAAGGGACATATTCATAATCATCTGATCTTCAATGCGGTCAGCTTCACCGACCACAAGCACTACCATTCCAACAAGCGCAGCTACCATGAGATACGCCGGATCAGCGACCGGCTGTGCAAAGAACACGGCTTGTCCGTCATCGTCCCTGGTCGGGATAAGGGCAAGAGCTACATTGAACATCAGGCCGCACAGAACGACACCAGCTACAAGGCAAAACTGAAAGCCGCCATCGACCGGCTGATTCCCGTGTCCTCCAGCCTGGAAGATTTGCTTGTCCGGTTGCAGCGGGAAGGATACGAGATCAAGCGGGGAAAGTATATCTCCGCCAGGGTGCCGAACCAGGAGCGGTTTACCCGGCTCAAAACTCTGGGCGCCGATTACACGGAAGAAGCCGTTGCCGCCCGGATTGCCGGAGGCCCCAGGCCCTCCAGGAAGCCCCGGCAGCGCAATGGGAAGGTCAGTCTGCTCATTGATATTCAGAACAATATCAAGGCCCAGCAAAGCGCCGGATACCAGCGGTGGGCGACCATTGAGAATCTGAAACGGGCGGCTGCCACTATGAACTTTCTCACTGAACACGGCATTGGCAGCTATGAGGAATTGGTGGAACGGTGCGATGCTGTTGTCGCCGCCTCCATCCGTACCAGGGAAAACCTGCGGGATACGGAACAACGGATCGCCGACCTTGCCCTTCTGGGAAAGCAGATCGACACCTACCGCAAGCTGAAGCCCGTCTATAACCGATACAAGCATCAAAGGACAAGGAAAAATTTCTGCGTGGCTTCGAGAGCGAGATCATCTTGTATGAGGCGGCCGCCAAGGAGATCAAGAAGGCCGGACTCGCCAAACTTCCTTCAGCCAAAAAGCTAAAAGCGAAACTAAATGAGCTCACCACCCGCAAGACCGGCCTGCAAGCAGAACTTCGGAAGATACGGCGGGAGGAGAAGGAGTATGATGTCCTTCGCCAGAATGTAGATACTCTATTAAAATTAGACATCGAAAGCATTAAAGAAAGAGAGGTGGAATTGCAATAATAAGGCTATTCGGCATCAAGTATACAAATTTCATTCGCCTTGAAAGTTTTTCGCAAATAATGTATAATAAATATACTTTTAAATTTTACTGCATCCATTTACGCCGCTAAAGAGAGGAGGCAATGCGTTGAAAAAAGAGGATGTATATTTGCATTGCCTTGAAAGGTGGAGTTCTGCGGATAAAAGAATCTCCTATTTTGAAGAGAACTTTGATGAATGGTTTTCTCAGCTTCCAGAAGATATACACGAAGTGGTTTGTCAGTTGTTGGAAATGTTTGAATACTATTCTCAACTGAAAGTCAATCAATATTTATGTGATCTTGGTTTTAAACTTGATGAAAAAGAACAATTTAATCCAGACGCGACTATCTACACACCTTTGCCCTCCCATAAGGGGATAGCAAACAGCTCCTATGACTATTTATTTACATATCGCCAATTACACGATGTTAGCAAATATAAAATTGCATTAGATTTAGATAGATATATTGAAGAAAAGCCTGATAAATATGTCAAAATTCAGAATATAGTAATTATAGATGATTACTGTGGATCAGGAGAATCCTTAAAGACTTTCATAGAGAACCACAGTGAACAGTTAAGAGGTAAAACCATCTATTATTTAGTCACTTATTTTATGCAGGAAGCTATGCCTTTGATAGATGAAACTTCAAGGCAACATGAAGTTACAATCGAAGTTATTTATATAAATTCCGGAAAACGAGCTTTCGAATATAATGCCTTTTCCGAAAGGAAAGATGAGTTAAGACCGCTTATTAAAAGACGTTCGAAAAAGTTGAACATACCCGGTGTGTATTGCTTGGGGAAATATAAATCTGAATCGCTAGTTTCGTTTTATAATGATACTCCTAATAATACAATTGGATTTTTTTGGTACGACTCGGACAAATATTTTTCTATATTCCCACGAGAATTTGAGAATACAGAAGGACTTAAACGCCCTACGCCGCGGAGCTTAAAACAACAAAAAGCAGCACGGACTGCTCAAAACTACTTATCCGCAACGAGGAGGGCCCAAAATGAATGATTTCCAGCGGGGATATATTCTTGCCTATTTTAAAGATCATCAACAAGATTATTCATTTTATGCCCTTGCCAATAATTTAGGAATCTCTGTATCTGTCATTGACGATTTGATTTCTGAACTAATTGAAGAAAATCAATTGGCGTATAATAGTGATAATATGTTGGTTCTTACGCCGCGAGGAAGGCTAACTATTTTAAATGATCGAGTTGACTTCTTGTCGTTTGATGAGAACCTTGCCGAAAGAAAGATTATTAAGCCTCAGACAGCAATTTCGTTGGATCAAATATATATCCCAGACGATTTTATATCAAAACTTAAATAGTGGATATAAGCCCAATGTACGCATTAGAATGCGGAACGCGAGTCGTGTTCCAAAGTAGCAATGGCTCTTATTTCATCATGACAACAATTCGCCCGGAATTGTTGTCATGGCAAATTGCTTGGAATAAAGCAATTTGCCATGTCATACACGACAATTTGGAGCGGTCCAAATTGTCGTGATGCCATGATTTCCAAATTCAGTACAGGTAATGCGTACATTGGGCTATATCATATATATTGGTTGCAGAATGGAGGCCTATTGTGGATAAAATTAAATATTTGGCCTCTCTTCGAAGTGCAATAATAGCATCTGGAAAGAGTGAAAAATACTCAATTGTCTGTTGCAATTATGCATCTAGCCTGTTAAATAGTAATTTACCAGTATTGTTCGATAATTCTCATCTTGCTCTTGCTCTTGGCATTACGCCTCTTGATTTTGGAAAGCTTCTTTATTCAATCGACGATTACTGTTATCATGAAATCAAAATCCCTAAAAAGAATGGCGGTGTCCGTACTTTAGACATTCCATCTATGGACTTGAAATATATTCAACGTTGGATTTTAGATAATATTTTAAACGAAATACATGTATCTGATTACGCAAACGGTTTTGTGAAGAACAGGTCCATCTTGACGAATGCACAAAATCATATTAATTCGGAATGTGTAGTCAATATTGATCTGAAAGATTTTTTCCCGACAGTGAAATTTGAGCAGGTTTTTAGAATTTTTAAATATTATGGCTATACAAAGGAAGTGTCATATACTCTTTCAAAACTTTGCACCTACCGTGGAATATTGCCACAGGGATCTCCAGCAAGTCCCGCCATTACCAATATTATATGCTTAAAGTTGGATAAGCGCCTTTCTGCTCTTGGCCAGAAGTACGAAGCAACATTTTCTCGTTATGCGGATGATATAACTTTTTCTGGTAAGAAAGCAATTGTACATCTGCTTCCTTATGCAATAAACATTATTCGCGATGAAGGCTTTGCTGTTAATTTGGATAAAACACATACATCATTCAAGCATCAGCGTCAAGAAGTAACCGGATTGATTGTCAACGGAGACAAAGTTCATGTTTCCCAAAAGTTTAAAAAACGCTTTAGACAAGAGATTTACTATTGTAAAAAGTATGGTGTCCAAAGTCATTTAAAGCATATAAATGATCACCATGCTTTTTATAAAGAACATATGTATGGGCAAGCATATTTTATAAACATGGTGGAGCCTTCTTTGGGGCAAGAGTTATTGCGTCTCTTGGATAGTATTTCGTGGGAGTATTGATTTATGAAATTGAATGTTGAGAATATTATTATATTGCAAACAGTCATGAAGTCTTTATCACAAGGTGTGGACCCAACATCTAATATCGCCTTTCCAGATGATACTATTTTAAATTCTAAAATCTTACAGTCATGTTTTTCGGATGCGTGTGAAATCTTTGATCTTCTTAGAAGAAATATAGATGCCATTAATAATTTGCCTTTACGGAAGGCTACAAATCAAAAATTGCCATTTCACGTTGATAATACAGAACTTGAAAATATTCAACTAAGCGACACTCCAATTACTATAAGCAAGTTTGTATTTTCTATAAATGAAGTTTACCACAGACAGGATATGAAAAAGCTCAAAGCAACTCAAATTACATCATGGCTGACAAAGCAAGGTTATCTTGAGGAAATTGAAACGAAAGATAGATGTATTTGTAAGATAGCGACCGCTCATGGAGAAAAAATTGGAATCACATCTATCAAAAAAGTAAATTCCAGAGGAGAAGAATATATCACCAATATGTATGATAGGGATGCCCAAAAATTTGTTTTAACCCATGTGATACCTCAGTTATGCAAATTATCTTAATTTGAAACACTAAAAAGGAGCGCCGCCACCGGACACTTTGGATCCGATGACGGCGCTCCTTTCTTATTTGCCAAAAAGTGAAAATCCAGCGTTTTTTCTATGCAGAAACGCCGACACAGGCGGTTCCTTGACCCATTTTGAACCCTAATTCCTGCACTTTTTGGAGTGGCGGGAAAGATAGTGCGGACAGGACACCACCACCGCCCGGAAACTCTGCTTGCAGGGATGGACACAGCCTTTGCAGAGTTTGTTATACTGACGCCTGCCGTTCTCGCCCAAGAAGAAGGCCCATTCCAGACGCCATTTCTTGCTCCGGCTCATAAGTCGCCCAGCTCCGGGGGCTTCTTCTGCGGGGCAGGCTTGTCCGGGCTTTTCCGTTTCGCGTCCTCCAGCCGCTCCCGGATGGAAGGCTTTTTCTCCGGCGTGGTCCTGCGCGCCTCGGTCTGGGCTTTCTCCAATTCCTCACCACGGCGGCCATTGTTGACGATTCCGTCGATCATCCCATAATCGTCCTCCAGGGTCATTTCCGCCGTGCGCAGCGGGTTTTCCGGCTCCACGGGAACGGAGACCAGGCGGTTGGAGATATCCACGGTGGTGCGGTGGTTGAAGAAGTTCAGCGAACCGTTCACATAGAGGTCCAGCGCCTGGGCCACCCGGTCGGCCTCCGGGATGTGCTGGGACAGCAGGGCGTTCATCAGGTCACCCAAAATCGGCATATTCTCTGGCCGTGGGTCGGCAAAGTAGGGCTGGTAAATCATCTGCACCGCCCGGTCGATGACAGTTTTCTCGATGGCCTCCAGCCCCGTCTTGCTGCCCATAATGAGCTCGCAGAAGGACAGCACAAAGTCCGATTTCAGCGCCAGCGGGTTTTCTTCCTCGGAGTAGTTGAGGTTGATGTCCAGGGGGTTCACATAGTCGGTGCTGGACGGGGACAGCCGGATCACCTGCCGCCCAGCCGCTTCACCAAGGGCGAATAATCGGCTGGGTCAGCGGTGTTACCACCGCCTTCCCGCCTAAGAACCGTACGTGACAGTTTCCCGTCATACGGCTCAAGCATTTCATCACTTCTTCAAGCGGTTCTCAGCATAAATACGCTGACAGGTGCAATGAACGTAGCGCATATTGCGAACATCTTCCATGCCAGCCTTTGCCTTTGGTGCAAGGTAGAAGATTTCTCTTTCTTCCGTTACATCTATCGGCATTCCGCAGTGGTAGCACAGTCCGTTCTGGTTTTTCCAAATCATCTTGAATTTTCCAGTCAGCCGGTGCATTCCTTTATCGAATTTCCTTTTTTGGAAATACGCCTCATCGAGGAACGGATTTGCAGTAGCTTTTATCTTGGTATGTCGCACAATGGCTGTGCTGTCCACCCGTATCAGCTCCTTGTTTTCCGTAGAGAACACCCAGTTCCGATTACCGACACGATGCCAGTATTTCGTGGAAATCCACCACTTGTTCTTCTTTGGGTGCCGTCTTTTAGCCCATCGCCACAGCAGTTCGTACAGGACATAGTCCAGATGCGCGAACGCATCACTTGCGCATACGGACTGGTGGTAATTAGTCCAACCTCGAATTTGTTCATTCAACTTCATAATCAGAACATCTTGCTGCCACGCTTTTCCTCTGCGGAGAATCGTGTCAGAGATATTGGAAACGATAGCCTTAACCGCCTTTTGGGAAGGCTTGATAATCAGCTTTTCGTTATACTTTCTGAAGTTCCAGCCGAGGAAGTCGAAACCATCGTCTATGTTGGTGACAACGGTCTTTTCATCAGAAAGTTCCAATCCGCGTTCAGCGAGAAACTCTCGAATCAGCTCCTTTGCTTCAAGAGCCAGTTCAGGTGTTGCCGCTGTGACCACAAAATCGTCTGCATAGCGGACGAAGTTTACTTTGTGGGCATTCTTAAATCTTGAATCGACCTTACCGAGCGCGTTCGTGTGAAAGCGTTCGACCAGCTTCTTCTCGATACCATCCAGCGTCATGTTCGCCAGAATGGGGGAGATAATACCACCTTGCGGAGTTCCTTCCTCGGTAGGAAAGAGTTCGCGCTGATAGATAAATCCCGCCTTTAAGAACTGCTTCAAAATGTTCTTGTCCATGGGGATGTTCGCCAGAAGCCAATCATGGCTGATATGGTCGAAGCAACCTTTGATGTCACCCTCCAAAACCCACTTCGGAGAAATGTGCTTGCGCGACAGTGCATTGAACAGATATTCGCAGGCATCCTGTGCGCATCTTCCTTTTCGGAAACCAAAGGATTTCCCATCTGCTGTTGTTTCCGCCACCGGCTCCAGTGCCAAAGCATAAAGAGCCTGCATTGCGCGGTCATACATCGTGGGAATCCCCAACGGACGTTTTTTCTTCTTGTCCTTCTTTTCGATATACACTCTACGGAGAGGACGTGCACGATACCTTTTATCTGTCAGCGATAGAGCCGCTGCCATTTTCTTCGCCGGAGTGTTCCAGAGAACACCATCCACACCAGGAGTTCTGCGCCCGCCGTTGGTTACGACACGCTTGACAGCCAGTGCTTTGGCGTAAAAGGAATGTGTCAGAAGATATTGAAGTCGTTTTACTGCGTTGTAGTCTTTTTGCTGAGTTGCCTTGACAATCCTGATTTGTAGCCTGTTGACTTCCCGCTCTGCCTTATGCCAGTCAATGTTTTTCCATTGGGCACTCAACATAGCTTCGTCCGACAGCTTCTCAGAAGTTTTACCTTCCGTCGTTGAATACTTATCGTTCACAGGAATACCTCCAATCTTGCCATGAAATACCCGGAATAAGTCAGCACCCTTTCAGGTCAGGGCAAATTTTGAACCCCTATGCTCACCGTTACAGTGAACCTTTCGCTTTTTATTCCATCTCATACCCTCTGCGCCATTTCTTCCTCTTGCGAGGTCGATACCTTTGTTCAAGGAACGCATAGGGTTTTCCACGTTCCACGTAATGCATAATTCTCGAATGCCTTAGCCGCCATCTTTGAACCGGGAGGATTTGTGTCCATTTGCTTCGGGGTAGCGAAAGGCCCCTCGGCCACCTCCAACACCTTTTGGTGTAGGTGTATCAGCCTTATTTCACCTATTCCCTGTAACGATCCTTACGATGATTCACATTACGTTCGACATAGCATTCTTTACCCTAACAGTACATCCGCTTTAGGCTGGCAGATTTCCCATATTGTCCTGCGAGCTTCCCAACGCCGGCTTTTGACCAGTGCAGGTCACAGTAGGGTTACTCCAAATGGATAGAGCAGTGTTTATACACAATACATTACGCGACTTCGTGTCGCACCTCGTCCTCCGGGTCGCAGATGATGACATTGTCCTAGGTCATCAGCATGATAAAGGTGATCTCCCGCTTGCAGCTCATGGATTTACCGCTGCCGGGCGTGCCGAACACAAGGCCGTTGGGACAGCGGGATTGCTTGCGGTCCAGCAGGATCATGTTGTTGGAGAGGGCGTTGAGGCCGTAGTACATGGCGTCGCCGCCCATAAACACCTCCTGGGTGACGAAGGGGACGAACACCGCCAGAGCCGAAGTGGTCAGGCTCCGTTCGATCTTGATACGGTTGAGGCCCAGGGGAAGGCTGCTCATAAGCCCGTCCTCCTGCTGGAAGTCCAGCCGGGTCAGAAGGCAGTTGTAGGTCTGGGCGACGCTGGCCGCCTGGGATACAGCGATCTCCAGCTTTTGCCGGGTCTCCGCCGTGTGCAGCACCAGAAAGGTCATGTTGAACATTCTCTCGTTGCGGGATTGCAGGTCGGTGAGAAGGTCCTTTGCCGCGCCGCCGTAGGTGGAGAGGTCGGAGGGAAGGATGTCCATATCGTAGCCGCTGCGTACTGCCCGTTTCTGCTCCTGTATCTTCATGGCGTCCAGGTCGGTGATCTTCCGCTTGACCATTTTGATGGCCTCGTTCTGGTTGATGCCCCGGATGTGCATGGTCACCATGATATTCCCGTCCGCCTCCATGAAGTCGGTGAGGATGCGGTCGTGCATCTCCGGCGCCAGAATTTGCAGGAAGGACACCGCCCCGTACCGCCTGCCGATGCGGAAGGTTCGGGTCTCTCCGAAGTGGAAGGAGGACGGAGAAATGAAGTCCTTTACCGAAAGGCCGCTGGTCGGGAGCCAGTCCCATTCAAAGGCAAACTGCCCGCCTTCCGGGTGAAGGATGTTGTAAAGTAACTCCAGCCGTTCCTTTCCGTCCAGCACATGAGCCGCAGCCCCCATGACCTTGAAGCGGTTGAGAGTGTCGGTTTCAATCCGGGCAAACCGCGCCCGGGCTGCGGTCAGGTTCTCCGCCTCGATGGTCAGGGTCACATACTTGGTTTTCACATAGCCATTGTTGCCCCGCTTATACTGCATCCGCAGGATGTCAACCGCCTCGTCCCGGATGGGGTCCAGGTCGTTGCCCTGTCTGGTGATGCCGAATAGTTCATCGGCGGCGCTGCCTCCGCTGCGGCTGTCCAAAGAAACCTGCACGCCAATGGAGGGGTCGTAGCCGTTGTAGAAGTCGCAGAGGCTTTCAAAGATGCTCCGCTGGTCCTCCGGCCCAGCAAGGCAGTAATTCACATCCTCAAAGGCAATGGTCTTGGAGAAAGTCCCACCCTCCAGCCTGCACAGGCCATCGGGGAACATATTCTGAAACGGGATGCTGTCCTGCACCGTATGGTTTTTCCCGTCGCCCTTCGCCTGCCGGATCACCGCCTCGATCTGCTTGCGCTCGGCACGGGTGAGCCTACGCTTTGCCGGTCTTTCTGCCTTTTCTCGCAATCCGCTTCACCTCCTGTTCCAGTTGGGATTGCCGCACCAGGGCGGAATAGAGATTGTTGGTCTGGTAGATGCGCACCTTCGGCCGGATGAATTTGTTCTGGATCAGATGGCCCAGGAACACTTCCAGCGGCTGCCCGTTCTTCTCGTACATGGCGAACAGGAAAAAAGGGCAGCATCACCAGGATCATGCAAAGCGCCGCCGTGGTGGTTCCCAGGCTTGCCTTTGCCAAAAAGAAAAGCGGCACGCCTACCAGCGCCGCCGCTCCGAAACAGATCACTTGTCGTTTGGTCAGCCCGAACAGGACCTTGCTCTGTATTCGGCTCAGGTCCTTCGGGATTGTTACATAAGCCAATGTTTCACACCAGCGACAGTCCCGCGTTGCGTAGGTGGTGATTGGACATCACCGTGTAGTCACGGGTTTTCTCAATGCGAAATACCGCCATGTTATCACCTCCTTTCGGCGGTCTGGAAAAGTGTTCGTTTTCGGGGAAAAGACAGCCTCTACGCTGCCTGGACACCCCGGAGGGAAAAAACTATGGGCGGTGGCTTTCCAGCTGATTGTGGAAGGAAAACATCAGATTTTTAACTCTTTTGGGTGCAGTTTTGATATGGTATAGAAGACACTGGTTGTATGGCCTCCCAAATGGGTAGTGAATCAAGAGATATATTTGGACGCGAAAAAACGCCATAAGTTTCATCTTATGGCGACACATAGAAAATTCAATTAATATCACATATGTCCACCGTACCAACAACGGCAAGCGTATTTCTCAATATACCTGTTCCCAATACAGCAAAGTCCCAGTTGGAAAGCTCTGCACGACACAGCACCGTATCAATGAAGATGTGGTACTGTCCCTTGTTTCCGAAATTCTCAAAGCTATTGCCGAGTATGCGAAGCATGACAGAGCCGAGTTTGTCCGAGTGGTGCAGGAAGCGCAGTCCAGCCAGCAGACGGCAGAGGTCAAGAAACAGCGGACACGCCTTGCCACCGCAAAGCAGAGAGTTTCCGAGCTGGAAGTCCTGCTCTGCAAAATCTATGAGGACAACATTTTAGGAAAGCTGTCTGACAGCAGATATGCCACTCTGGACGCTCAATATGAAAAGGAGCAGACCGAGCTTACCGCTGAAATCTCTGTTCTGGAAAAGGCTATCAAGAGCTACGAGAAGCACGAAAAGGACGCTGACCGTTTTATCGCTCTGATTGACAAGTATGAGAACTTCGACAAGCTGACGATTGCCATGCTCAATGAGTTTATTGAGAAAATCCTTGTGCATGAGCGTGACCGCAAGGGCAGTATTCAGACCACACAGGAGGTCGAGATTTACTTCAATTTCGTGGGTCGTTTCGTTCCCCCTGCGTTTGGCGAAGTGGAGCTTACCCCGGAGGAATTAGAGGAAATCCGCAAGCGTGAGGAACGCAAGGACAGGCTCCACCAGAACTACTTGAAGCGGAAAGCCAATGGTAAACAGAAAGAGTATGAGGAGCGCACGAAAGCCAAGAAAAAAGCGGAGATTGAAGCCAGAAAACAGGCAATCCGCACCGAGGATATTGCCAGAGGGGTATTTATCCCGGTGAGCAGTTTGCCGCAGCTGGGACCGAGAAAGGGAGCGTGATTTTATGAAAGAGTTGAAACCGAGAATCCATGAGAACGGTATGGACTATGTGTTGGTGGGCGACTACTATGTGCCGGACTTGAAGCTGCCGGAGGAACGCCGACCTATTGGGCATTGGGGACGCTTGCACCAGTCCTATCTGAAATTGCACCGTCCCATGCTTTACAACGAGCTAATTTTGTCCGGCAGGCTCCACACCGTCGTTGCCGATCTGAACGAGCAGGCGGCAGACAGGCTGGACTTGATTATCCGGCAGATGATGAAAGCCGAGGGCGTGACCGAAGCCATGAAAGCGGAAAATCAGATGTTATGGGTGCAGTCAATGAACTCCATCCGCTGCCGGGCAGAGGAAATCATCAAGACGGAACTAATCTACTGTTGAGAGAGGTAAAGCTATGATTTTGGAAGCCATGTATAATGGGGAGTTTTATCCCTGCGAGACAGTTGTACCTACATCACCGGAATACCGAAAGGCAGTCATAGCCTGTGAAAAGCTCATGGAGCAGTTGTCCCAGCGGCTCAGCAAAGAGGACTATGAGCTGGTGCAGGAACTCCGGGCGCAGACAGCAATCGCCCAATGTGAAGAAAGTGAAAGTCACTTCAAGTATGGCTTTTCCGCTGGGCTGATGTTCAGCAGGAAGCCCATGAACAAGTGCAGCAGAAGAAAGAAAAATAGATGAAGAAAGCCGCCTGAGCAGAAAGAAACTGTTCGGGCGGTTTCAGCATTCGCCAGTAGATTTATTCACACTCTTGTGATAAAATTTACTACAATAAAGAGCGTGATAGCACTAATTTTATGGGGGGATGCTTAATGAATAGAATTTTGAAAAAATTTTTACAGCGGGGTGTCGATTTAAGTCCTGTGGGAGTTGAACTCCGTGAGGATAATACAAATTATTTTTGTACCCCAAAAGGGGCATCGGTTTTTGGATGGGCAGGGATAGATGGTATCCACTTCTGTTTCATTCGTGGATTTGGAGAGATGGTTTTCTCTGTCAGCCCCATGAATACTTCTCCTGATTATGTTCATCCAGTAGCTGAAAATTTTACCGACTTTCTGCGGCTTATACTGGCTTGTGGTGATGTGGCGGCAGTGGAACAAGCGTGGATGTGGAACGAAGCACAGTTTGAAGCCTTTCTCAATGAAAACCCTACAACCCAGGAACAACAGCAAACTTTATCGGAAATTTCAGAGAAGATGAATTTGTTGCCTATGGAACAACCGTGGACATATATCAAAAACCTGCAATCTTCCTTTGATTACAGTCAGATTAAATACACAGAAGATTATTACGATAATGATATGACTTCAGAGGCAGAATTGGTTGCCCCTGAATGGAAGGTCTACTTTGATGGAGATTTCTGGGGACATCGAGGTAAAGACCGTGCCGGAAAAGAGATCAAGCTGGATAAACAATTCGATTGGGCTGGATATCATTGGGTAATTCCGGCTGCTTATTCATGTAGCAAAGGACTTGTCGTTGATTTTTGTATGCGAGTTGATTCAGAAAGCATCCGTGACTTCATGAAAAAATGGAATCTGGACTGGGAAAATGACTCATGTGAAAATTTTACCCGTGAGCAACAGATGCAGATGGAATGGGAAAACCCACTTTGTTTTAACTTCAAACCTTGCTTGAAGTTAAACGAGAAAATATTACAGACAACCCATGGCTGCGCTGTGAGCTTTAATCCTTGTCTGCCAGATGGCGTTATCAATGAGTTGGAAGCAAAATGGGCAATCGACCATTATGGGCTGGATAGTACTTATGGCTGGGTCATATGCAGAGACGTATTTCCTTGGGGAACCAAGCATCACCCTGAAATCAATAAACTTTTTCTTACAATGGAGCAGCAACCAGGACAAGTTCCAGGCTCACATTTCAAAGTTCACGCACCCGGAGATTCATTTATGTTTTCCCATCCTGTTAGCGGAATAACCCATACACTGACCGTGCAGGAAATAGAACAGCAGACAGTTCCTCAAAATAGTTTTGGTTCTGATCGCTGGATTTATCCGACACATTATATTGCCATGAGTTATACACTTACCCCTGAACCGATGGAGAACATTTCGGTTTTTGACTGTGATGAAGGCGATAGACCGATAGAAGTTACACCAGACGATCATTCGTTCCGTCCAGTTGGCAGTAGTTCCTGTTTTGTTGTTGGTGTTATTGGTGGTGCAGATGGTCCGACAGCAGTTATATATGGAACAAATTCACAAGAAAAACTTCATGCTGCTTGTTCTGCTCTGCACTTTGAACCGGTTGGTGATGATGTCGAGTGGCGTATCGTGTTCAATGTTACGCAGTTTGACAAAGAAACATTCCCAATTATCTAAAAATACCCTTAGAACTCTAAGGGCGCACTTCTATACTCTCTGTCGAGAGTAGTGCGTCCTGCGGAGCTTCATTCTCCGTCAGCAGAAGAAAACTGCATGACCGAGAATGTTGCGTCACTTCGTTCCGTCAAGGTGGCTACACCCCCTTGCGCCGCTAAAGCGGCTAT
>OBVY01000693.1_pt1 | contig 29625 bp, 36 predicted proteins | sample 1538051 | NCBI WGS metagenome assembly OBVY01 (sample SAMEA2580017, study PRJEB22360) | human gut metagenome | biome: human gut; feature: human-associated habitat; material: faeces | place: Denmark | collected 2008/2010 | reverse complement strand
ACAACGTCCTATTTGGATTGTACAACCACCATTTATTTTTTTCATAGTTTCTTCTGATGATTCAACAATATTAAGCTCATTTAAACATTCATTAATATTTATTTTTTTCATGATTTCACCTCCTCTACTAGTTATTCTTATCCGTATGAATAACATATAGAAAAACCTATATAAATTATTAGGTGTTTCTATCCTAACAAATAACTATACAAGAAACAGTTCTTGTAAATTCATATATTGGTAAACTTATTACATCTGAGTTACCTAATTCGAAAACTTTGAAAATAACATTACCATCATTAATACTTACTATATGTAAAAAATCAAGTGCATTTGGTTGCGTATTTTTAATTATAGCAATTGCGGGTGTTTTCATGTCTTTTCCATTATGTATTTTGTATAAAGATATATTGTCATCAAATTTTTTAAGATAGTTCAATATACCTTCTACCATATTGTCATATTTCGCAATACAATTGTTCACTTCAGAATAATTAACAATTACATTTCTTGTATTTAAAAAGCTCATGACAGCCCACACAGCCGTAGGTGTATTTTCATAACTATTAATTTCAAAAGCTAAATCAATAAGTTTGCTATACACCACGCCGGATTTGTTTTTTATCTTATCAATAAATGACATACTTAACTTGTTTAACTCAAGCTTTATTTTGCACATTTTATCAATTGGATTATAAAAATCACTGTTTTTCAGATATGCATTTACATAACATTCTCCACCGCAAATACTTTTAATCTCACAATTTTTACACTGCGTTACACTTTCAATAGTAACACATTCAAATTTTGACTGACTTTCTTTATTTATACCGCTATATATACTACCAATCCTATAATCATTGTTTCCATACATAACGCTGCAAGCAAAAATATCTCCTGCATTATTAACCGTTATTCTACTTTTGCCAGCATCACATCTGTAAATTTTATATGTGCCTTTAAAAAGATTCCCATAAATAAATCCACCAAAATAATCGCCGCCTTTGAGGAGCTTTTTTAAGTATTCAAAGTTGCCTTTTTCTAACTCTATAAGGACATTGCAACACAACCTATCATATCTACTAATTAAATATGAAATGTCAAAATTATCAAAATCATACTTTGATCCGTCATAGCACCTAATAAATTTCATGCTAACACAATCAACATTTGGTAAATGATAAAGGTAATCATAAATTAAATCAACATTTTGATTTAACGGAGTAACAGTCACAGCAAGTCCTAATTTCTTATTTTTAAACATTTTAAGACCTTTTACTATATCATTATATGTACCTTTTCCGTTAGCGTACACTCTGTTGTTATCATTAGTAATCTGATCACCGTCAATGCTTGTTCCAAGAATGATAGCAGGCTCATTATCCAAATATTCAACTATTTCCGGCGTAAGCAAGGTAAGGTTAGTACAGAACATTACTTCAATGTTTTTACAAATCTCATTGCGCTTCTGCTTACAGTAATCAACAATTTGCTTAACTAAATCAATCTGTAACAGAGGTTCGCCCGAGCCCGACAGATCGACAACATATTTACTTGCACAAGGAGCATATTTATCAACAAGAAAATCTATTGCATCTTTAGCAACCTCAAAGGTAAGTTGTTGTTCTCCAAGATATTCTGATTCCCTAAAACAATATTTGCAATTTAAGTTACATTTTCGAGACGGATGCAAACATAAAGTAAATTGCCCATAAGATGATTGTTCTTTTATCTCTTCAATATCATAAGTTTTTATCTTATTCAAGCGTTCTTCTATACTTGTATTTATAAAAACCTCGTATTCTTCGGGATCATTTTTTTTAGCTATATTTAAAACTTCTTCTTCGCTAAGCTCATAATCGCCAAGTTTTATATCAAAGTTATCCCTTATACCAAAATAGTAATTAACATCTTGGATATACATAACTTTTTGATTCAGATATTCAAAAACAGATACTTTTAACTTCATATTCTACTCACTTTTTAATCCTCATGTTGATAATTTGAATTTTTCTCATTAATAAAACCAATGCGCTCATTACAACTCCGCATATCATAGAACTTCCTATATTTCTATACCCCTTAAAAAAACACAATGATGATATTATGAATATAAGAATAGTAATAATGGAAGTTAACATTCTGTACATTTTTTTCTCTTGTCCAGTTAAGGGATTGTTTTCTGTATCAAGAGGGGATATCAATAATATCAGAACAACACAAAGCAATTCAAATATTATAAATATAAAAATAAATAAAGTGTTAATACTGCTAAGCCACTTAACTAAACACAATATTATTATGTTTGAAGCAAAAGAGAACAGATAACACCTTACTGGTGTTTTAGCGTGATAGCCGCCTGCAAACTTACGAATAACTATAAAAGACAAGTAAAACACTAAACTTTCAGTCAATAGATTGAAAACCAATCCTAAAACTATGACTGTCACCATATGAAATGCAGAGGACAAAATTATGTATATGGCATATTCATATAACTCATAATTATCTGTATGCTTTTCATCTTTGCATAAGATGCGGGCGACTTTGCTTGAAATCAATTTGATCATTTGATGTTTTTAAACTTTTCAAAACCCTTAGGCGTTTTAGGCTGATAGATTATAAAACAACCGGAAGAATTTGCATTAGCTTTTAATGTGGCAAACAATCCTTTTTTGACTCCGTCTTTAATTTTAGTTGATAATAATTTTTCGTTTTTCATTGTAATCAACCTCCTTATTATAAATAAGTTAACAAAAAAATGCTTGTAAATGTTGAATTTTACAAAAATGGTAATAAATTCGACAAAAAATGCACTTTTAATCTATTATAGCCCTTCATCTTACAACTATATAAAAACTTTTAAATATTACAATCATATAAGATTATTATCTTTTTTTAAAATTTATTAACAATATTGCCGATGATTGATAACATTTTATTGGGTGATATTTATGTATGTTGACTACAAAAAAATAGGCGTTCGTATAGCACAGCGTAGAAAAGAAATTAAAATGAAACAGAATACTTTAGCAGAAAAAACAAACCTCTCAAACAATCACATTTCTAATATTGAGAATGGTTATTCTGTTCCAAGTATTGAAACATTTGCAAAAATTTGCAATGTATTAAATATCACTCCTGATTATCTTTTATTAGGGACATTAAAAAGTAACAATATCTCACAAAATATCGTAGATAAATTAAATCTCTGCGATGACAAATCACTTAAACTTATATCTAAAATAATTGATGCAATTTTATCTGAACAGGAACAAAGCAGATGACAAATCTATTGTTTTGAGTTATAATCCTAATTAGGGAGGTATAGCTCTATGAATGTACTGATATGTGATGATGATTTGAAAATTGTTCAGCAAATCAAAAATTTTCTCCTTAAATTATCAAAACAGTCAACCTATAATTTTGATATTACCTGCTTTTCAAATGGGGATTCTATATTGGATAAGCAAATTAAAACTGATTTTGCGTTTATCGATATAGAGATGCCCGGTGTTAACGGACTTTCTGTTACAAAACATCTTCAAACACTAAATCCAAATATTATTGTTTTTATAGTTACATCTTTTCAAGGATACCTTGACGATGCGATGGATTTAAAGGTTTTCAGATTTTTATCTAAACCCATTGATGAAAATAGATTTTTTAAAAGCATGGATGTTGCTTTAAATCTGTATAAACAAAGCACAGAAAAAATTATCTTAGACTATTTCGATGAATGTCACAATATATTTACAATTGACATATTGTATTTAACTATAGAAAATCGCAAAACTAAATTAGTTACGAAAACGCAAGAGTTCATTTCAAATAAAAAGTTTGATTATTGGAAAAATCGCCTAAAATCATACGGTTATTTTGCGCAATCACACTATAGTTACATAATTAATTTAAAGAATGTAACAGACTTTAATAAAAACGAAATCACGTTATCGTTTAATTCTAAAAAAACAACAGTACCTATATCTCGTAGTTTTTATGCATCATTCAAAAAAGCCTTTTATGAATATATGGGAGGGACAACATGATTTCTAATATCTGTTACGCTGTAGTCTTTCTGATTGAGTCACTCATATCTTTTTATTATTTTGATTTTAAATTTAAACGAAGAATATCAAAAAAATTTATTCCTATATCAATACTTTTATCCGGTTTAGTCCTATACATTATAAACCTTATCGAAATTCCGCTGATAAATGCTGTTTGTTTTTATGTTTGCAATTTTATTATCTTGAGAATTTGCTATAATTCAAGCATAAAATCCGGTATATTTGCTAATTTTGTCTTGTTGTTTTTAATGATTATCACAGAATTAATTGTTATTTTACCATTTTCTGTTGTATCTCGTTTTAGTCTTTTTGAAAGCCGGTCTGACGCATTTATCCTCATTATTCAGGCAATTATGAGTAAATTGCTTTATTTTATTTTTATATGGGGTGTTCTAAAATTTACTGAAAAAGAGTATAAAAGTACAGGTTCTAAATTTTCAATATTACTTTGTTTTTTGCCCATTGCCTCAATAATCTTGATGTGTACAAATGTATATCTTTGTACAACCTACTCCGTAAACAACAACTTTAAAATTGCTATAATTATAGGTAACATTCTCATACTATTGTCAAACATAATAGTTTTTTACCTTCATGAAACAACAATAAAAATAAATAGGAAATACACTCAAATACTTTTAGATTATCAGCAGGAAAAAAATACCATAGATTACTATGATTTGTTACGAGAGCAAAACGAAAACTCAAAGATATTAATTCATGATATAACAAAACATCTAAAGACAATTCAGCAATTATCAGAAAGCAAAGATTCAAATATATCAAAATATATATCTGAAATTGTTGCAGATTATAGTGTTATGAATCCCATTGACTACTGTAATAATTCAGTAGTCAATTTAATCACTCACAGGTATTATGAAATATGCAGAAAGAACAATATAATTTTTACGATAAACATAAATAATACTAACCTTGATTTTATGAAAGAATATGATATAACTGCTCTATTAGATAATCTTTTGGAAAATGCTATTGAGTCTGCATTGTTAACCAATGATAAATTTATTGATTTTTCTATTTGCAAAAGAAATTCAAACTTTGTAATCATAAAAATTTCAAATTCGTGTGATAGAAAACCTAAATATATAAACAATATTTTAGTTTCATCGAAAAACACCCCCGGAATGCACGGAATAGGTACAAGAAGCATTAAGAGAGTAGTTGCAAAATATAATGGGAATTTAGAAATGAAATATGATAATGATACAAAAACCTTTACCTCCGTAATCGGAATAAATTCTAATTTACCCTCTAACAACCAGTCATAGCATTTTTATTTTAAACAACAAACTGCTCTTACCACCCTGTTCACGATAACGCTGTTCGGTTTCGATTAATCCGGCTTTTTTCAAATCTTTAATAGCTCGGCGGCCGGTAGCAGGCGACAGCTTTATGTCGCCTGCTATTGTTTTTACAGAGGGCCAGCATTCGCCGTTTTTGTTTGCTCGGTCGTAGAGATAGGTATATACGGCTACGGCTCGGTGAGGCAAGTCCATTTGATACAGAAAAGTTAATCTACTCATTGCTGTTATCCCCCTGTGGTGGTCGCTCGGTTCTGATGACTACTTTTCTTTGCTTGTCTGCGTTCTGTTCAACCATTGAATTTCCGGGTTCTTCTGTTGGCTCATATTTCTGTTCAGAATTTGCAGTATTGTCACTTTCGGTCTGTTCTACATTTGGAGAGGTTTTAAGATTTTCATTTTTCTCCTTTTTCTGACCGCTTGTTTCATCAAATTCTGAATCAGTCACAGGCTGTTCAAAGTATTGAGGACAGTATGCCTGGATTATGTTGTTGAACAACTCCGAACGGTTTGCATAGTGAACTTCACGATTGCCATTTTCCATGACCTCATATTTTTCCTCAAATTCTATTCCCCATTTGAAAAATAATTTCAATTTAACTTTCATCGGATAAAAGCCTGTTTTCATAACAACAAAAGTACCTTTGGAAAGTGACTTTAACTCATCTGGAGTCATCAATGGTCGCTCAATCATCTGCAAGGATTGTGACGGATCATTTTTACTCCTGCTCACAGAACCTGACATTACTGTTCTTGAACCAAGCGCTTTTGATAGCACTTCTGCACTTGTACTGTTGGGAGCAAAGCCGCCGAAGATTGTCAGCTGTGTGTTGTCTATGATAACATCAGCACCCTCTTTTCCGTAATTTTTCTCCAACTGTGCAAAGGATTGAATGATTGGTACTATCTGCAACCGCCTTGAACGGGAGGCTGAAAACATCATCTCTGCCGAATCAATCTTCGGCAAAGTGCCCCATTCATCACAAAAGAACACACAGCGGTTTTTCAGTACACCGCCGTTTTCATCTGCAACTGAAAGTATTTCACGGTAGAGCTGTTGGATTATAAGCGAAACCATAAAGAAAGTGTTGGGATTTTCTTCCGGCATCACAATGAAGATTGCACACTTTTCATTGCAGAATTTTTCAGCGTCTATTTCTGTATCAAAACACAAAAGCTGTTCAAGCTCGGAGTCTAGAAAAGCATTCAGCCTTGAAAGTGCCGTACTCATTACGCTTGACATAGCCTGTTCAGCTGTGTTGAGAGCCGCCCCGGCAAACCACTTTGCTTTGTGATCGTCGGGAAGATATTCCATTAAAAGTTGAAACTGATTTTTGCCTTTCTTGTTGGTCGGAGCAAGTAACTCCTGAATGATTTTGAATACCGAAACAATATGCCGTTCTTCGTGTTCGCAGAATTCTGAAACAAGCAGAATGGTTGCTGTTAAAAGTCCCTCTGCGGCATCATAAAAATATGCGTTTTGTCCAAAAGATGCCGAGTCCATACCGGAAAGAATAATCGTCTTTGAAATGATTTTTGCGTATTTTTCGGCTCTTGCCTTGTAAACAAGCTGTTCGGGCTCGGCTTTGTATAAGTCCATATACTTATTCACAAGATGCAGGAGATTGTTACCGTGTGAGCGTGTCGGATTACGCAAATCTATTACAGAAATTTTGTAGCCGTAATACTTTTCGGCAATCATTCCGTAGTTGCGAACAATGTCACCCTTTGTGTCGCTGCATAAAAATGACATACCCGATGCACAAGCGTATTCAATACACGGATAAAGCCAAAATGCAGTCTTGCCGACGCCCGCTGCACCAATCATCAGAGCGTGGACATCGCCTGTATCAACCATTGCTGTTGTTCCTTTTCTGCTGTTCTTGCAACCGACAACTATTCCTTGCTCAGTTGGTCTGCTGTTGGGATTTGTACGCCATTCATCGGGTTTGAAATCAATCTGCTTGTAGGTTTTCTTGATTTCCTTTTTTGTTGCCCAACGAGCCGTGCCGTGCTGACCTTGCCCGACCGTCTTGTTCTTTATGCGGTTGAGGGAATAGTAATTGCCGACCGTAGAAATAATTATAAACAAGGCAAACATTGAGCCTGCAACAATAATCAGAGTTATAACACTTGACGGCATATTTCATCAGTCCTTTCACCGTTTAAAATATCCTCATTCCAGTCTTTATGGATAGGAATGAGGATTTCGTTTTGGATATTCATTGAATTTAATTTATCGGATATGCGTTTATTTGCTGTCTGTCCTGCCTTATCATTGTCAAAGCAGAGAAACACATTTTTGATGTTCGGATTATCTTTCAGACATTGAAAAAGCACCCTGTCCGAAACGGAACAGGATGCCGCATAGCTATGATTTTTCCAATTTTCCTTATGCATACTTATGAACGATAACATATCAATAGGAGCTTCAAATAAGAATATCTTGTCGCTTGTGCCGTGCCAGTGGAAGCTGAACTCAGGTTGACTGCCTGCAACATTTCCCTTGTACGAATTACTTGTTACTGTTCCTCTCTTGTGTGCGTGGCGAGGTATACCGTTTAAATCATAGCCTACAAAGACAGCGTTGTGATAATCGGCAGATTCATATATCATTTTCCTACGCACAAATTCATAAAGCACATCCTTGTCAATGCAACGAGTCAACAGCAGATAAGAAAAAACTCTGCTCATTCTGTCATTCCTCGGCGGTAGTTCAAAGGGTTTATGCTCTTTTTCTATGGGCGGTGAGGTTGTGATTTGACTGCCACAGTTATTCAAAAGCATTTCAACCGCTTCGGCATAGTCCTTGTTATAAAATCTGCGGACAAAGTCAACCGCATCGCCGCCTTTCTGTTCGTACTGATGATACCAGAGGTGACCTCTGATTGTAACCTTTTGCGAGCCGTCAAGCCATTCGTATTCAGAACCTGATTTCTTAACTTTCTCGCCCTGACTGATTAAAAAATTTGCAAGGTCTGTTCGCCTTGCCTGTTCTCGCTGTTCTTTTGTAAAATGAATGTAGGTTGATATTTTAATCACTTCCTTGTATATATTTTTCTTTTCTGTTGTAATATCTTATAGTGGGTAGTTCTTCTCTTATCACTGTGACAGGTGGCACCTATCAGTAATTTGGGGCAGTTATTCCTTGGCGGGAATTAAATATCTTTCTTGTTTAAAATAACATACTGTGCTATAATTTTATAAAAGCATTGAAAGGTTGTGAAGTGATGAATGGAATAGAAAACAAATTTGCTAAATTTTCTAATCGATTAGATAAAACTCTTGGTATCAAAATCTTTGCTCTTATATCATCAGTCCTGCCATTACTTTTTTATGTTAATTCTTTTATGTTTTCAATTAACTGCCAAAATTTGTACGGCATACCATCAAAATATTTTAGTATTACTATGCACGATATCATGCCATATGCTATCCTATTTTTCTTTATTGTTGTTGCCTTTATTTATAATTATTTCTTCTATAAAAACAATAATTTAGGAAACAATCTATCAAGTAAGATTTTTTATTTAAGTGGCGCAATAGTTCCTGGTCTTGTTTTCTCTATAATTGAATTCACGCTTTTTTATATATTTTCATTAAAATTCAATTGGATTGAAAATTTTCTAACTCCTCTTTTTGTAACAGTAATTTACATTGTAATGCTTATCGTCAGCACATTCTCGTTTGTGAAAATTCCAGATAGTATATCAGGACACCTGAAACTCAAAAAAAGAATAAAAAAATCAACTGTATTCTTTTCTGTTATTATATATGCATCTATAACAATAAGTTATATTTTTCTATTTTTCAATGCAACTCCAATTAGCAAATCATATGAAACAACTACAATAAACAATAATAAATATGTTATTTTATCCGAATATGAAAGCGATTATTTAGTTGTAAAATATGATGATACAAATGAAACCACCATATTTTTTACGAGTGAATATCAACTTGTAAATAAAGAAAATCTAAATATAAAACCTTTAAGTTTCCCAAATATTGAGTATAAATAAGATCTTTTTCGAACTACTAATGTATCCCCAATCCCTGCTTTTTATCATTAATCTTCTGTTGTAATTTTTTATCCGTCCTTTGCGCTTTCTGCTTTTCTTCAAAGCGGAGTTGATTCTGAATCATATTGCCGAGGTAGCGCAGGAGATAAAGAGAAGAAACTGCAACGCTGTTGCGGTTGGTTTTAATTGAATAATGAGGATACAGAACACCTTTGTCTGAATCAAAAACTGATTCGGCAGAGGTGTTTTCTTCATATTTAAAGGGACTTGAAACAGATTCATTGTCCGAATTTTCGCTTTTCTCAACCACATCTTCAGTGAGATTTAATTTCAACGCTTCCTTGATTACAGCATTCTTAATTGACTTAAATTCCTTGTTTTGGGCAAGCGGAATCCTATCAGGCATTTCATCCGTATAGGTGCGGATTGTATTTTCTTTTTGCTTATACCAAAGGTCATACAACTTTTTAATTCTGCTGTCATTGGCAAGCTCATCAACAATGGAATCCACAATCGCCTTTACATCAAGTTTAAGATAGCCGTAAACCTTTTTACCTTTCGTTTGTGAAAGTCTGTCAGCAAGTTCCAACAGCTTATGCTGAATTGATGCGCTGATATATATTTCCGAGTTTATTTTCGAAACCAAATCCTCTACAATGTCACGAGCCTCTGCTCGGAGCTTATCTCTGTGTTCGCTCTGTCTCTCATAGATGCACAATAAATCTTGCTGAAAAATATCTTTTGCAAATGATGAACGGAGATTTTCAACTCCCTTTTGCGTGAGATAGCCTTCGTTCTCAACAGTTGAATATGCAATCAAATGCACATGAGGGTGGTGCGATTCATTATGAAATGCCGCATACCAACGAAGATTTTCCATTGGTATTTTCAGATTTTTAGCAAGTGCTTCTGTCTGTGTGCGGAGCATATCTCTCCACCGAGTTCCGGTATTAAAGCCAAGCCGTTCCGCATCTTCTCTGCGAATAGAAATTATCGCAGTCCAGATATTTCCCTTGTGCCTGTCGAGTTCTTCCGTTACTTTACTCAACTGAACCTGAACACCGTCATCTGTAAAAAGTCCGTGAGAGCCGAATCTCTCGACACGAGGACGGGTTGCAATATAATCGGCATATGCTTTTCTGCCCGAGATTTCATAAGCGTAATCTTCCATAACTCTTGAAATAAAATCAGAAGCAGAGCCTGCATTCTGCTTTTCAATGTAATCAGCGTACTCAAACATATCCTTGCTGTCGGGAAAATCTTTTAAGATTTTTTCGATTAGATTCTTCTGTTTTGCTGTTGCAGGAGCAAATTTTTGCGAGCTGTCAATCTTTTCTACCCCCTCACGGGTGGCAATATATTTTGCATAACCGCCTGTGCTTACTTTACGAGTCGGCTTGAGATATTTAAACTTTGTAACTAACTTTGCCACAAATAATTATCCTTTCTGCCAATAGTATGCGTCGTCAAAGGAAAACGATCCATTGAGCCGTTTGACTTCCTTGACGCACTCGCCACGAAGTTTTGTAAGAGTCATCTTGTCTATGTCCTGTGACGAGGCAATAATATTCATTGTCATAGCAAGTTCAACCGCCAATTTAAAGATCAGCCTGCTCATTCGGTTGTCGCTCTCGGCAACGATAGATTTCAATGTAGAGGTAACCACATTGGGAAGATACTGACTGTTGTCGTTTGAGGAAAGATAACCTACATAGAAAATGATTGCCTTTTCAATAAACTCACTGCGACTGGAGCAGTTATCTTCCTTGTAAATGCTCTCGACCATATCAATCGTTGATTGCTTTATCCAGAGTGCGAATTTCCGTTTTACTTCTTTTCTGTTATCCGTTTCATTCAAGTGCAAAACCTCCTGTTTTGTCACAACCCACAGTTGCAACTCCTTTATTTTTGGCATTTTATTCGGCTAATCGGGCAGTTAAACCCACAAGTACAACCCCAAGGCTGAAAATTAACCCCTATGGATTTTTGAGGCTGAAAAGTGCGAAAAACCGCATGGCAGTCGGCGTTGCCGTCTGCCGTAAACCGACACGAGGGAGCGACTGCAACCCCGTGTCTTTCTCCTGCTTAAAATTCCACCCTTGAAAAACTGCCCGAATAGCCGTAACTTCGATTTCTCACACCTTGCCACAAACCGCCCGATTTCGGCTTTTATTCGATTTCGGATACTTTCCCGACTTCTCCATTAAAAGCCGACACGGGGCGAATGTGGTGAGAATATTCAAAAGCTATGGAACCGAGCAAAATCTGACCGTTTTCACAAACCTTTATTTGAGAAAAAAATCGCATAGCGTTAAGAAAAGTAAAGAATCCGAAAAAAGAGGATGGAAATTTTATCCACCCTCTGAATTAGTGCGTATGCCATTGAAGATATTTTCAACTTTTTAAAATTTTATTCTTACTAAAACTTAATCTATCAAAAAAATAGGGACTGTTGCAAATTTTACTCATTTGCGACAGCCCCTTAAATATTTAAAGCCTTTGACCATTTCCTGGTTTGGGAAATGGTCAAAATTTACATTAAGATAGAAAGAAGAAGCAATTACGGAGAGTGGCTTTTATTATAGCTACGACGAAATAAGGAAAATGTTTATATTTCAAGACTGCCATATTAATTCAATTACTGTTCCTATGTCAGATTCAACAATATCAATAGCATATTCTTGATTTTCAGATCCTTTTGAAGCTTCTAAAAAATGCTTTCCTTCTATAGGTTTCCAAGCTACTGCGCCATTTTTGTCAGACGTTCCAACAACTTCTGCAATATCTGTATGTGCGCTGCCTTCATTGGCATGCGGTTGAATAACCACATCAATCCCTTCTATAACATTCCCGGAATTATCCTTAAAGATAAAAGTGACTTTATCTTTTGAATAAGTGGCATTCTGTTTTGATGATTCACTTCCGCTTGTATTTTCCGATGATTGAGTTTTTTCTTCGTTAGAAGTTTTAGATTTGGTAGTACTCTCCGGTTTCGTAGTTTCTGCAGTAGATGAATCAGGTTGTGTTGTACTTTCCTGACTTGCTGTTGTTTCATTAGTAACTTTTTCAGAAGCAGTAATTTTAATATTATCTTCTGTTTCTGTCAAATTCGCATTTCCGGAGCAAGCTGTACTTATTAAACAAGCACAAATTAAAACACAACTGAATACGATTATTTTTGTAAATTTTTGCACACGTACAACCATAGACTTCTGTCCTCCCCTATGAATTAATCCCTAAATGATGTAAAGAAATCAAATAAAGATTGTGTTATCCTTGTTCCTGAATTATTTGAAGAACCTCCATAGGCATGAATTGCTATTCCCTGATATCCATATGTAGAATTGTACCAGTATACCGGAGAACCGCTTTGTCCTCCTTCAGTATCAATACTATAATACACTTTATTAGCATTACAGCTTGCAACTTTACCATTCATTTTCCAAAGTTGTCTTATTTTGATCGAACTTCCCGGATATCCCGCTACGGTAATGCTTTTTCCATTTAGTGAGCTTGATGTCCAATGCATTCCAAAATATCCTGTAGAAGTTCCTATGTTTTTGTTTAATTCAAGCAATCCATAATCATAATTAGCATTGGAGGAATTAGTCCATGCAGTGCTGGTATGCATAACTTTAGCATATGCAGAACCATATGGTGTCGTACTGCCGTTTCTACCGGGCCATATAGTTACACTTTTTGCCCAACCGCCTCTGTCTGATGAATATACGCAATGACCCGCTGTTATAGCTATGTCTTTCCAATACATCCATGCTGTTCCTATGGTAGTAGTGCCGTCTTTCCATTTAGTTTCTAAATAACAAATAGCGCTATAAGGGAAACTTGTAGTATTTGTTACCCTCGAACGTCCATCAGAACCGATAATATTTGTAGGTTCAATGCCATAACCATCGTCTGAAATATTGCCAAAAGAACAATCATCCGGTATATATCCAGAAGAAGAACCTTCCGTTACATTGCTTAATGAATATGCATTATTGTTATTTACATTATAATATTTTTCTTCATCTGTTGCTAAATTTTTGCTAATGTAATTAGCATTATTGCCCTCAAAAGTATAAGAATAATCATATTGATTGCTGTTTTGAGCGGCATATGCACCTACGCAGGAAAAAATTAATAAAGCCGATATTAACAAACTAGTAACAGATAATTTAACTTTCTTTTTTGTCATGTGATTTTTCTCCTTTACTTTAATTTGCTGCAAATAATTATGCATTATTTTGTGATTTATTGATTCAAATTAGTTCCCATTGGATTCATCTCCTTTTATGATAATCTAAAATACACCTAAGGTAAAAGATATTAACCTTACATACAAATGCACGCTGTACTTATAACCATAGACGAGCATATTAACCTATGCCATATTTACACATTACTTTGAACACCTTAAATCATCGGGATAATTTTTAAATATGAGAGAATTTCATCAAAGACTATTATTTACAAATTCATTGTAATATAAAGAATTTATTTTGTCAACAAATATTTTTTACGCCGTAATATTGATTTAAGATAAAGATGTTGTATAATGTAATTGAAAAGGAGGTTTTTATGGCTTCTAAAAATTATTTTATTAACGGTATTACGGAATTGCTCATTCTCTCAATTCTGAATTGTCATGACAGCTATGTTTATGAAATAGTAAAGTCCATTGAGAATTTTTCGGAAGGCTTACTGACAATATCTCAAAACACTATATATACCGCCACCTACAAGCTGGAAAATGAAGGTAAAATAACCGAGTATTCAAAGCAGGTAGGCAAAAAGAGAACTCGCATATATTACAGAATTGAGCAAAGCGGAAGAGAATTTCTGAAAGAGATCTCGCAAAATTACAAAAACACAACGGACGGTATTCAAAAAATTATGAATGTACTGTCGCAAGAGCAAGGGGGATGCAAAACGGATGAATAAAATATGCAAACAATATATTTCTGAGGTTAAATCATTTTTCCCGATTATGGGTAAAAGTGAGAAAAGATATGTCACCAAATTAAAAGCGAATATTGAAAGCTACTGCGAAGATGAGGAAATCACAACAAAAGAAGAACTGTACGAAAAATACGGCTTGCCGAATAACGTGGTGAACGATTATTTTTCAGCGGCTGACACGGAATACATAGTCAAAAAAATCAAAACTTCAAAATATATTAAAGCTTTTATCTCAGTAATTTTAATTATTCTGATAATTTTAACATCGGTGTTTTGTGCTTTTTGGTATCAAAATCATCAGATGCTGTTACGGGAAGAAGCATTATTTTCAAATGAAGTAATTGAAGAATAAATTTTAAAAAGGAGATTATCATTATGAATACTGTTAAAAAAATAACACTAATATCATTAATCACAGCATTTATGTGTTGTACAATTTTTTGTGTTCCCACAAGTGCACTATTGCTCAATGATGAAGTAACAAGTATTGAGTATTTAGATAATGGTGATAGAATTGAAACTGTGATCAGCTACAAAGCACCAGATAAATCTTCTGTTACAGTAAACTCAAGCACTAAAACCGCAACAAAAACCAAGTATTACAAAAACAGTAATGGTGCTGTGTTGTGGTCAGTATCAATCAAGGGCACATTTTCTTATAACGGAAGTAGTTCAAAATGCACAAGTTGTTCTCATAGTACAACCGCACCATCATATGCTTGGTCTATAAAAAGTGCCTCGCACAGTAAATCAGGTAATACGGCTACCGCAAAGGCTACCGCTACCCAAAAAGCATCTACCGGAACAAAGGACTTTTCAACGTCGGTTACGATTAAATGTAGCTCTAACGGTACTATTTCTTAAAATTTAATTATTCATAAAGTTACCAAATCGCATTATGTTGATGATAATAAAAAACTGTTTCTTTTCATATACAGCTGTACAAATTATTAAAATATTTTAAAGAACAAGGAAATTGTAATATTATGCAATTTCCTTGTTCTGCTGTATTATTAGTTCTAAGATATTGTATGGACACATGATTTTATTTAAAAATATAAACAAACGAATTTCAGTACGCAGAAAATATATGTGCCTTTCCAAAGAAGACTTAGTCGAATTGATGGAAATATTACCACAACTTACGTCGACAGCTGTAACTGAAAAAGTTCTCTCCGTCCGGAAAATTTATTATAATAAGCGCCTATGGTTAAACAGGCAATTTTCCTTTGAACATTGGTGTTTATTTTATTTAACATTTTATGCACTATTATATGAAATAATGTCTTTAGATTTTTACATCAATAAAGTGCGTATATTATTCATTTTCTTGCTAAAAATCAGGACTGCGGCATTGCCTACAGTCCCATATTCATCCTATTCGATTTGTTTCCGATAAAGCACACTACAATGCAATAACGGTTCTTTGTTTTTTCGTAAGTTCGCCATCAGCGTGACAACATCCTGCAAGTTGCCCTGTGCTTCAATGGTTTCGTTCACATCATTACCACTGGATTTGAGCTTGTTTTTGCGTGTTGCATTCTGTATAATTTTACGCTGTTCCATACTCTCAACAAGCCTGTGGTAAATGCGTAGCGTTACGCCGTTTCTGTCTGCAAGCTGTGAGAGTATTGCTTGTTCTTCCGTACTCGGCGGATATTCTCTGACTGCCCACACACTGCGGTATGAGTCACCGACTATGTAATAATCGGTGAAAAATTTAATGGTAGACGGCAGAATCATATCAAAGAAATCTTTGGTATATATTTCTTCTGCCTGCTCGGGTGTGAGCACCTTTGGTTTTCTATTGAATAGTCCCATAATTTTTACCCCCTTTAATTTCGGACTGCCAACACAAGTATGCGGTCATCCTGATTGTATCCGTAACAGGTTGAAAGCGTTAAAATCAGCTGACCGTAAACAGGTGTGATATCTGTGTTGTATATGGATTTCTCTTTTGCATATTCAATTCTTGAGTTATAGCTTTTTTCCGTTCCTACTGTTGTGAATCTGTACCAATCATCATCAGATTTTACTTTCATAACAGAAAAGACGGAGTAAGCAAATGTCCCGTCTTTCGTTTCAAGCACAACTGTCGGATGCTCCGAAAAGTACGAATATTCGGTATAATTGCAGAGGTCTGCAAACATTGTGCCATTGTTCATGTGGTGTCCGTAGATTATGAGATTGGTGCTGTCGGCTGAACACCTTGCATCAAGAAACGGTGTACCGCTATAGCTGTACTCGCCGTAAAAGTTTTTGTTCAGATACTTCTGCGGATTGCTTGGTGTATGCATAACAGGGTAATTGATATTTGTTCCTGATATGCTTATCCAGCCAAAGCATTCGGAATTCATCGAAATGAGTTCCGATATTGAATGAGGTTCGTAATATGTCGTGAAATACATAGACGATTCGTCTTGAACATCATTATCACAATCACTGACTTTTAATAAATTTGGATTTATGAATTGTTCTTTTTCAGTATCATTACCTGTCGATTCCTCAGTAACAATTTCTGCAAGGTTTTTAAAACTTTCATTCTCTTTGTACTCTGTAAACACCTGCGAAAATATTGAAACCAGGCAGGCAATTATAACAACAGAAAATACGCCTATCACAATTCCTATTTTGATTTTTTCTTTATGTTTCTTCATAGGTATGCTCCTTTTCATAATACTGTTCGCCGTCATAGTCGGGCATCAAATCGCCGTTCATACTTGCGTCAAAATATATTGCAAGAAAACGCTTGATGTCGGCTTTTTTCATTCTGGTTACTTCAAAGCCTTGGTCTGAAATAATCTTCTCAACTCTGTTTGCTTTCTGCAAAACATTTTCTGATTTTGAAGATTTACACCTTGCAATGAACAGGAACTGTCTTGCGGTTGAGGTTTCAGTCTGAATAATATCGAGAAAATCCAGATCCTTATTCAATATTTTTCTGACTTTTTCATTCTGTTCAGCTTCAATTCTGCCTTTGATATAGCTTTTGTTTGTATCGAAGCACTCGCAGGAATCGGTACAGGTGATCTCAATATCCGGCACAGCAGAAAGCACCATCATCAGGTGGCGCACCTTGATTTCGATATTCGTGTGGGAAAGCACAGAAATATTTGTAGGCTGAACCATATAGAAAATAAATTCTTCCTTGCCGACCTTTAAACCGTTTTTCGTAAAGGTTTTTATGCCCATCAAATCCTGAACAGATTTACCTTTTTGTTTTGTTTTTTTCTGCTTGTTCTTCATTTATTTGCCCCTTTCTGCCCAGAAATATATCTGTTGAGTTGATATAAAATACTTTACGGCATAGCGTATGAAATCAAGAATTGTTGTATCTTCCAGTCTTATTGACAAAAAGCCGAAACAGAGAGTTACCGCAAGAGGTACTATTATTCTCGTCTGTGCAAGTATCAGTATTGATAACAAAAGCGCCATGCTCATAATTGCAAAATCCCGTAAGCTCCACAGCCATAGATTGGCTGTGGCTTTTAGGTTTTGCGGATATAAATAAGTTGTCATAATATAAATTCTCCTTTACTTTGCCGCCCTCGCAACACTTCTTGTCAGGTTCACGGCAGTTGTAGTTGCGTGAACAATGCTTGTCATATTCACCTTGACTGATGAATCCAGTCCGAACTGCTGTGCAATTCTCGGCACTTCGTTTGATGCAAGCATTATTCCTAAACCAAGTAACATATTACTTGGAAATGTGAGAAGTCCTAAAAATAATAATGTTGTCTGCATAAATGCTGTCAGGCAAAGCGCCGCTATCTGTTTCATCCACTGATTAAAGCCGTCCTGATATCCTCTCGGAACGCTGAACATATACAGTGCACCTACAGCCATTTGTATGAGCAGAATTCCGCCTCTTTTTATGTTCGCAAAAAAGATTTTTATTACGCAGTAGGCAAAGGCTATCATGCATAACAGATTCAGCAAGCCGAATGTTGTCTGTGTTGCTACTGCAAAACTGCCCTCTAAAACACTTGTGCTTTGTCCGGCTAAATCAATGCTTTGTTGCCCTGCCATTATAGATGACAAATCCTTTGAGAATGTGTTTTGCAGGCTGATGCAAAATTTATACAGTTCCACAGGCACAACGCCGAACAGCGAACAGGCAAAGAAACCTTTTAAGACATTAATTGCAGTTGTCTTTATGTTCGCTCTGCCGTTCTGATATTCTATTGCAACATCAAACACGGCGACGACCGTACCTGCGACGAACAATGCCCAGCCAAAAAGCGTAAACAGGTTTATTGTCGCCTGCACCCATTCAAGGTCAAACACATCTGCACCCATATTTCCCATCATAGTAAAAAAGTCTGCGACAGCGTTGTAAATCGTTTCATAAAGCCACTGAATCATTGTGTTCCATATAGCATTTGAGATTTGCTCACCGAGGTAATCGAACACACCTCCTATGGCACTTCCGATACCACCGATAAAATCTCCTAACCAGTCAAAAATATAAATCACCTCCACAAAAGGCTGTTATGACTTAACACAACAGCCTTATTTTTATTGTTATCAGAGTATCGTCCAAATGTACAGTGGTGCTGTCAGCGAGAACACAAGACAACCGAAAAGAATTGCCGGCGCCGTGAACTCAAACTGCCCGTGCTTGCGATAGTCCATATACGCGGTTGCAAGTTTGACAAAGAAAAGTATAGCAAGAATCATATCTACAGCAGGAAAAACAACATTATTTACAACATTTTTAATCTGTGTTTGCGCCGAGGTCCATGTACTTTCGATGGCTGATGATACATCTCCTGCGGCAAAGACTGTTACCGCCGATATTCCGAGCATTAACAGTATTACTGATATTCCTGCCAACCACTTCAATAACTTAATTTTTCTTGACTTTATCATTTTTTACCTCCGATTTTCTTAAATCATTCTCCGATATATATCTGACTTCGATGTTCAGTTTTTCTGCAAAGCGAATTTCTGTTTTCATACTCTCAGTTATTTCATCTCCGAAAACCCAAACCGCATCACAAACCCAAAGCATAGAAAGTCCTGCGTTCATACCGAGATTCCTTTCTTTATCATTTCTGTCATCTAAAATCAGCACATAAAAATGCGGTATGAACGGAGCCATACCGCACTCTAACGCATAACGGGCATATCGTTTTGCGTTTTCAATGTTTACAGATACATTACCGCCCAAAGGCGAACAGATATATGCCCTGTGCATTATTCATCGTCCTCATCTTTCCTTTTAAATTTTATGATAAGAAATGCAATCAAACCGCCGACAGCAACAGAACCCAAGCCGATATAAAAGCCGAGATTTGAGTTATCACCAGTCTGCGGTTTTTCGGGTTCAGGCTGTGGATGAATTGTTACTGTCTGATCTGTGTCATCAATGTCGGCGTGTACGGCGATTTCAACACCATCATAATAAAGACTTTCAAACACAACGACATCAGTATCTTTTGTAATTATCGAGCCGTCAAAGGTAAAGGAGACTGTCACTTCGCTGTTTGCTTTTTCTGCTGTAAAGGTTACTTCTGAGGTGATTTCCTTACCGTCTACAAGAAATGGTTTGCCTGTTGCTTTGTCCATAAGCACTCCGCTGATTGTGTATTCTTTTCCTGCTGTGAGGTTTTTGTAAGAAACCATATCATCAATAGTAATATCGCCGTTTACCGTAAATTCCTTTTTGCCGTCAATAGCAGCTGTGGTTTTTAACTCGGGAATTTTATCGTTCTCGACTGTGATTTCGATAATTTCCTCATTCTCTGAAATTGTTGCCTGATAGCTTTCTTCATTAGGGAGATAACCATCTGCAGGCTTTAACTCACGGACAATGTATTCGCCGTAAGGAACATTTTCAAAAGTTAAGATTCCTTCCTCATTTGATTCGGATGTCAGAATTGCAGTTTCTTCTGTGAATTTGGTTTCATTAATACTGAACAATCCGAACAATGCACCACTAATAGTTTCTTCGGTTTCACGGTCAATCTTTAAGCCTTTTATTGTGCCGTAGATGATTTCATTTCCAAGCGGTTCACCGTCATTTACAGAGATATGAACAGTTGCTGTATCCTGTCCTGCATATTCAAACACAACAGGGTATTTTTTATCAGAGAGGATATAGTGGCTGTCTGTGCTGATTTCCTTAACATAGTAACTGCCAATTGGTAGGTCGGTTGTGAAATTCGCCTTACCTTTTTCATCACAGGTGATGATTTCAAGAAGTCCGTCCTTTGGAATGGCTGTTCCGTTTAAAGCCTTTAAATCTTCATCAGCGTAAAGTCCGAATGAAACATTCAGAATTTCGTCATTATTGCCGATATTGAATTTCTTGTTCTGTTCCAGCACTTTGGTAAGGTCGATTTCAACCTTTTGTCTGTCGTTTGTAAATGAAGTTGAGGTGTTGGTCAACTTTTCATTCTGTCCTGAGTAGGTAAGTTCAACCGTATGAGGTTCGGGATTGATAACTGTTCCATACGGAGCAACGGTTTCAACAACACGATATTTACCGAGGTAAAGCTGTTTGCTTGTTGCTGTGCCTTTCGAGTTTGTTTTCAAAGTTGCGACAAGCTCGTCTTTCTTTGCTCTTACTGTTCCGTCAGTAGTTGTGATGTCATCATCAGCATAGATTTCAAACACAGCATCCGACAAACCGCTTACAGAATATTCAGACTGATAGATGGTCGGAAGTACGACATCATTTCCGTTTTCATCAGTATATCCACCGCCGATTGCCGTTACGTTCGAGAAAATCTCACCTGTCTTTTCAACGGTAATTGTACCTTTCTAAGGTGTGTTTTTCTTCTCTGTTTTTACGATTGTAACGCCGTTTTCTTCACTTGTGTTTTCTGCCGTAATGTCAAAATATACAGGTGTGCTGTCGAGAAGATATCCGTAAGGAGCCTGCACCTCAACGACTGAATAGCCTTTGCCGTAGGGCAGAGTTTCAGGTGTGATGAGATAACCATCGCTGTTCGTGTAGAATGTGTCAATCTCTGTAACATTCGTATAGGTGTATTTCATTGTTACCTTGTTTCCGTTGGAATCATAAATCTGAAACCCTGCGCCTGCATACGGGATCTGCTTTCCGGTTTCGCTGTCAACCTTTACTATCTTTACATAGCTTTCAAGACTTGCGTTATTGATGAGGTACTTGTAAGTCTTATTATTTTCAGAAATAAACACATCAAAATCAGCAATGAACTCCGTACCGTTCCAGCCTTTTGTTTGGTGAACTGTGTATATGCCATATGGCAAATCCTTTGTTTCTGCAAAGCCGTATTCATCGCAAGTTAAAATATCACGCTCTGTTTCTTTTGCCTTGCTGTAGCCTCCTGCCGATTTCAGATACACCTGAAATTCTGCACCAACTTCGGGAGTTTCAATTTTTGTACTGCCGTCATCGGTGTGCTTAATTATTGAGATTTTGCCCTTTAAAATATCCTCGGTTACACTCATTGAAATGCTGTTATTTTCAATGGTGTATTTCTTTGCTTCTACACCGATATGATATTCGGTTTCGTCAAGCAGATAACCCTCACTCGGCTCAATTTCTTTCAGAGTCCAGTTGTCACCGCATAAATAATAGGATGTTGTAAAACTGCCGTTCTTGTCTGTGGTGTATTTGTCAACCAACTTGCCGTTATTGTAGATACCGTAAACTGCCCCTGCGAGTGTTGCGTCACCCTGTGCAGACTTTGTTTCAGCGTCTGTTTTGGTAACAGTAAGATTCCACTTTTTCAAAACATTGTCAAATGACCTCTGTGTTACCTTGTTCCACTCAATAGGTGCAGTCTGCTTTTTGGGAACAACATATCTGTCAGCAGTATCAACTTCTTCAAGCGTATATAGCTTGTCACCACTAACGAGAACATTTGTAAAAGTGGCAACACCGTCAGCGTTGGTTGTTGCATACAAGTCCACATTCGCACCACTGAGTGAAGTTCCGTAAAGGTGGAATTTTACACCCTCGTTGAAATTATCCTCACTGGTTTTTACTACTTCAAGACTTCCTTTCTTGAGGACATTTTCAAAAGTCACCTTTGCAGTTTTGCCGCTTTCGACCTTAACGGTCTGCGATTTCTGTGTTTCGTACTTACTGTCTGTAATTTCGGTAACGGTGTAACTTCCGGGAACAAGGTCAGTTAATTCAAATTCACCTTTTGAGTTTGTCTTAACTGTCTTACTGTAACCATCGCCTTTGACAGTAAACTCAATATTTGCAACATTGCCGTCCTCGGAGGTTTTGACAAGCTTTAGGTTGCCCGAGCTTGTCTTGACCTTGAAATATGCCCTTATCGGGTCAGCGTCGTTTTCAACACCTGTGATTACATCCTGCAAAGTTGCATCTCCATATGGGATAAGGGTTGTATTTCCTACGCTTGGCATTAACTTTGCAGAGTTGAATGTTACTGCATCGTTGACGGGATTTGAGGAGGTGAGCGTCAGCTTGTTGCCTGATACAGATGCACTCACACCGCCTGTTGTCTTGAAGCTGAAATCTGAAAGAATACTGTTGCTGTCGGTGAGTGTTAAAGTGTACTTTCCGTCTGAATATTTCATCTCATAGGTTTCATCCTTTGAAGCGATTGCACTTGCAAAACTCGGAACGGTTGAATAATTTGCAAGGCTTTTTGAGATTGCATTGTAAACCGACTTGACTCCGGGGTTTGCTCCGTCCGCACAGATACCGTCAATGAACTTTGTATTCGTACACTTGTACCCGTCAGCAGTACTTCTGCAACCAGAAACAAATTCCCATACTATCAGCTGAGTTGCCACCCACTTCTGATCTTCTGTTCCGCTTAAGCTTTTCCCCGAACCGGGTTTGCCGTAGAGCAGAGCAAGGTTGATTGCTTTCTGCTTTGCAGAGCCTAAATTCTTCCAAACGGTTGAGGCACTTTCTGTCAGCGTATTGCCTGAGTAGAGTGTATGACCGGGTTCAATGCAGTAGGCTTCTTTGCCATCTGCAAAAATCTTGCACAACTCTTCTCCGGGAGTTCCGACCGTGTAGCCGTTGCTGACTGTTGTCTGCTGAAATTTGATTGTGTTTCCTGTACTGTCATAACAATAATCGAAGGTGATTGTAACCTTATCACCGCTTGCCGCACTTACGGGGAGTGCAAACATTATTCCGAATATTACGGCAACCACGAGTAAAAGTGCAGTTATTCTTGTGAATTTCTTATTTCTGATTAACTTAGTCATTTTTAAAATCCTTTCATAAAAAATATGGGGCAAGATTTTTCACTTGTCCCGATTGATGTCTTATTCTGTTTTAAATACAATCATAATTTCATCGCCTGCCCTTCATTGAAATCTTCATCTATATCATCAGACTGCTCACTGCCGTCCGTTATATTTACATATTCGCCGATAATGTTCAGCGCTTCGCAGTAACTGCCAGAACTCATAACACGACTGCACATTTCTTTTGCTTCGTAAGCCATACTGTTTTGCTTTAATGTACGGCTTGCAATTCCTAACAGATTGAATATATTGCCATCCTGACCTATCAATGCACAGTCGGGTTTGACCTTTTCTGCTTTGCTCTGTTCATCGATAATAAAACCACCGAGCTTGTTATCTACATAATCGGAAAGCCAAGTTCCGGCAAAGGCTGTGTAGGACTGTAATCTCCACATTGCAAGCTTGCCGATGTCAAGGTGGACATCGGCAAATGGATAAAGTATTACAGGTAACGCCGTCATTTTGAAACACAGAAACATGCTCAAACTTTGTGTCGTCAAGAAGTATTCCTTTGTCCGTAAGCATTTTATTGATGCCGTCCATCCATTCTTTAATTTCACCTCCACAGCCCTGCAAGATAAGACCTTCCTTGCCGTTCATACGGCGGAGATCTGTTAGAGTTATTTGGTTTATTTTCATTAAGATCAATCCTTTCAAAAAATAACAGCACCCGATTAAGAGTGCTGTCTATACTTTATTTAGCAGTAAACTACATATATTTTGTTGTTTTCCGCTATCACATTGAATGATAAGTCGCTTGGGACTATGTCGTCACTTTGGTAGTAGTAGGCTACATACTTAACATCGCCGTAGCAATCTGCCGTCAGGCTTTGTGTATCATCATAATATGATGCGTTTGTGGGTGAGAACCAGCTTGCGTTGCCTGTGTTCAGTGAGGAATCATATTTCATTCCGAGCTGCTGACCATAGGCTATGCAGGCACTCACCGCATAATGAACATCAACCGTTTTTGCTTTGGAAGGCGGTTGCGAAGTATTGTCCGTTGGTTTCTGCGTTGGCTTTTTCGTAGGCTTCTGCACAAGCTTTTGCGTTGGCTTTTCAGCAGGCTTTTGAGTAGAATTTTCAGTTTCTTTTTTAGCAGTCGATTCTAATTTTTGCTTATTACTGTTCGCTGTATTCTTGCTGATATTCCGAACCTCGGATTGTGTTTTCTGAATCGGAGCCGTTGCCGAAACAACCGCCGAATTTTGCTCACTGTCGGCTTTTTCTTCGGTTTTGGCATTCTGTCCCGAAGGCTCTGTTTCTTTTGAAACTGTGGTTTTTTCGGTGTTGGTTGTTGTTTCGGTTGTTGCCATTTCAGAACTTTCCGCAGATGCAGAAACACCCACGGAAGTTGAAACCGTGGGTGATAAAGAACTGTTATACATTTTTTCTTCTGCCGTACAAGCTGTGAATGTTCCTGTTGCTAAAATCAATGTCAGCATTATTGCGATTTTCTTTTTCATACTATCGCCATCCTTTCAAGCATTAAGTATATCCAAAGAATTTCAAATGTCCAGAGATTTTTTTATTTGCTGTTACATACTCTGCGTAAAGCTTTCCGATTCATCTTCCGACATATTCTCGGATTCATCTTCGCTCTGCTGTTCATCAAGTGCCTGATGATACGCTTCCATAACCTTGCTGTTGAGTAAATCTCTGACTTCTTTGGAAATCGGGTGAGCAATCTCGCTGAACTTCGTTTCGCCGTTTTCGTCAACATAGTTACTTGCAGGCATTGCAACAAACAGTCCTTTTCTTGAGTTCATCACTCTGATTCCGTGAATTGCCACAGCACCGCCGACAGTAACGCTTGCAAACGCCTTTGTGTTGCAATCATCTACATCAATGAGCTTATCAATCCTTACCTTGATATACGGCAGTTTCCTTTTCTGATTGTTGTTTTTGTTTCCTTTGAAATTTGTATTCTGTGCCATTATAAATTTACCTCCGATTTAGTGTTTCTGCTTTTCTGCCCACAGCAGAGAAAGATGTAAAAGTGCATCTCTCTGTTCTTCCTCGGACAGGCTGTCGAGGAAATCTTCAAGGGTAAAATTTTCCTCGAATTCTTCTGCAAATTCATTACAGTTGTCGCAGATTTTTTCTTTCCTGACAACTACCGAGCCATCATCCTGCTGTGTGAATGATAAAACATCGTTGTATTTGAATCCGATTCGCTGACGGATTTCAAAAGGAATTGTAATTCTTCCTCTTTTTCCGAGAACTCTGAACAACCTGATCATTACTCGTCCTCGCTTTCTGCGAGTTCTGCTCTGCACTCATCGCAGATGCAGTCGCAACAACATTCTTCACTATCATCATCGCACCTCTCAATCAGAATTGCTCCGTCCACAGCTGAAATCTGCACAGCACAGTCGGATGTGATTCCTGATACAATAAGTGCGTCAAGCGGTATGCTTACATAAATTCTATTTTCCATTGCTAATAATACACTCCTTCAAAATTTGTTCTAAATCAATTTGTTGTTCGGGTGTTAAGTCAAGCAGGCTTAACTGTAACGGCTTGTTTTTCTGCCTTTCATACATATCGTAGTTGCTGATAAGCAGTTCAGGGAATTGCTCGCCTGCATTGATTCTCTGTTTCATATTGTGTAACCTTGTGAAATCAAAGAATAAGTAACCGTCATATAAATTACGGATTTCCTTACAATCGTTGTATGATACAAGCCATTTGCCTTTTGCTTTTGCAAGTGCGTTTTTCAGCCTCAAGTGGTCATTCCAAGTGAAACCGCACTGATAAACATACTCGCTTGAATAGTAAGGCGGATCGCAGTAGAAAAAGGCATTATCTCGGTCGTAATGCTTTATCAGGACTTCAAAATCCTGATTTTCAATCACAGTATTTTCAAGTCTTTTGCCGACTTGCTCTATCAGTTGAAACAGGCTCACTACTGAAAAGGGCTGACAGGCAAATGACTTTCCACTGCTTGAATAGCTGTATCGTAGAAGTTTAAGAAACATTACTGCTCTGCGCAAGTCGTAGTCTTGTTTCATTTTTATATACAATTCTATGATTTCTTCTGCTTTCAAGTCGGGAAGAATAATCTTCGTCAATTCCAATTCTTCATCAAGGTATTTGTCCTCAAACTTTTCCTGTTTAAAAAATTTCTTTATTGCATTGAAATCATCCCTTGAATTAAGCGGATAAAATCCGAGCTCTTTTATGAATGCCATAGGTCTGTCACGCATACAGCGAAAGAGGTTTACAAGATTATGGTTATAGTCATTGTAAACTTCGAACTTATCAGGCTTTTTCTTGCCTAAAAGTACAGCTCCTGAGCCTCCGAACGGCTCAATATACCTTTCGTAATTCAGAGGAAACAGGGCGTACAAAATATGAAGGATGGAAGTTTTATTTCCCATCCAACTCACAGGGGTTTTGATATTCATCACTCCATTTCGGAATACCAATCGCCCCTGAAACGACAAAAAGCCGTTGATTAAATTAAAAAAATCTAATCAACGGCTTATATATATGAAAGCCAATATCAGTCGTTCGGAACGATTGATATTAGTTGTTATTATTTAATTTTTATCGTTTACCTTTTTAATAATCTGACCAATTGCAGAGATTACATTTACTGTCACAGCATTTCCAGACATCTTGTATAGCCTGCTGTCGGATAGTCCTGTTGCTTTCGCCTTGTTGAACTGATCGTTCGTGAAGCCCTGTAATCTCCAGCACTCCCTCGGAGTAAGCTTTCTTATTCTGCCGATAAGGACTTCTCCGTTTGGAACAACAAAAGCAACTGCGAATTTTTCATTGTTATCGAGAACATCTGAATTTTCTACAAACACTCCCGAATGTTCAGCTTTTCGGTTACTGATTCCCGAGTCGTGCCTTGCGGTTATGCATCTTGCAATTTCTGTCAGTTTCGGATCGGGGTTCAGGTCAATGAAATGGACACGAGTGTCCATTTCATTAGATTCATTTCGCCCGACCAGTTTGACACTTTGTGTCAACGGTCGATGGCTAATTCTATCATTTTCCCTTTCAGGTAAAAGATAGAATACAGCCTGCGTTGCAGAAGTTGTCAGAGTATGTGCTACCTGACTCCCGACTCTGCCACGCCTTGAATTTTGTCCCGAAAAAGCAGTATCAATGCTGTCACCGGGATATGCGATCTGATAACCGTCTTTGGTCTTAGATTTTATCAGCAAACCGAATTTTTCAGTATCTTCAATAAGATAAAGTCCCGAATAACCGCCGAATCCACCAGAACCGTTTGTCAGTGTACAGCTGAGCCCTTTCGATGAGTAGATTCGCTCACCTTGCGTTGGCTTTTCTTTGTATAAGAGCTTTTCCGCTTGTTTGCGTGAAAGATAGTACTTCTCCGGCACATTGTCCTCTAAGATATCCGATAATGAACACTCGATTTCTTGACTGGGGTACTCCGAAATTTTTGCTGTTGAGTACCTGCCAGCATACATCATACCCCTCGTCGGCACAAGCTCCGCTTACTCGTTTCGACCGCAAGCGGTCAAAAGCTCGTTCGCTATGCTGTGCCTCCTCTCCCCAAAAAGCTTACAGCTTTTCGGGGACCCCGTACGGAGGATTGTTTCAAATGTCCTGCCTTTGTCGTGGTTAAGCATACTGGGAACATTTTCGAGGAAGAGATACTTAGGTTTTTTAGCGGCAGCAATTCGAGCAATCTCAAAAATAGCGTTCCTCTTGTGTCATCAAATCCTTTTCTCGCTCCTGCGATTGAGAAGGACTGACAGGGAAATCCTCCGACCAAAAGGTCGAAATCGGGTAACTGTTCGAGTACAATTTTTCTTGCGTCATCAAAGTAAAGTTCACCTCCTGTATCGTACATTGCTTCATATGCCTGCTTTGCATACTTATCGATTTCACAGTATCCGACGCACTCAAAGCCGCCTATGGCTTCAAGTCCGGAACGGAAACCGCCAATACCTGCAAACATATCAAAATATCTGATGGTCATAAATCTTCAGCTCACCGAAGATTTATAGATTAAAAACACCTCACATTCCCATTGTCATTCCGTTATCCTCATAAGGAACTTCATATCAACTTGTGATTCGGATTGGTTTTCCGTTTCGATTTCTTCCTGTGTGAGCTTTCTGAATGAGTCCTCACCGGGAACGATACCAATGGTTCGATTGTTATCCCACTCAGGGAATATCGTTCCCATTGAATCAACAAATTTAACTGTTCCTCTTGTGCCTGCCGGAACAGGTGCGTGTGGGTCATTCATATGGATAAGCTCAATTCTTGTTCCCGGCGGATACAATTTCTTTGTGCTTTCAGCTATTCTGCGCTGTCTTTCATATTCGTTCAAATTATACATCTCCTATTTTTTTAGTTTTGATTCAAGCAATATCCATTAGTAGGACTCCTGATTTTTATAGTCATAAAATCAACCTCATTCTTTCTTTTTATTTGTGTTGAGATTTTTGTTATCAGAGAAATGTGCCTGATTATTTTCATCGCAGTCATCATTACGCCTGTCAAAATTAGGTTTCTGACGCATCTCTCTTTCAAAGTTTCTGAGTTCGGGTGTGTCGGTAAAATACATTTAAAATCATTCCTTTCAAATTTTTTGCAAATAAAAAAGGCAACCGTTCTAATCAAAAAAATTAAAACGATTGCCAAATAAAAAAAGAGCCAATTACTATATCTCTAAAATAAGAAATATGATGATTGACTCATATATTTGATAATATTAAATTAAGCAGATTAGCGAAAGTAATCAGTTTTCTTTACCTTTAACTAAATTTTGTAGCTTTTCAACAGCTTCATCTTTAGTTTCAGAATCCTTCACTATTTGGATAATTGAGTTCATAAGAACATCAAATTGTTTGTATGTCATATTTTCGAACTCCATATCTTTTCCTTTCCGATAAAACAATTATCACTTCTACCGGAAATAAATTTTATATATAAGTAATTGAGGCTCATAGAAAAACTATGAGCCTCTTTTGGCTCCCCCAACTGGGCTCGAACCAGTGACATCATGATTAACAGTCATGCGCT